>SXGS01351481.1_pt1 | contig 76148 bp, 55 predicted proteins | sample 3174681 | NCBI WGS metagenome assembly SXGS01 (sample SAMN11356861, study PRJNA531348) | freshwater metagenome | isolation source: freshwater sample F1-80 | place: China: Fuxian Lake, Yuxi | collected 2017-12-25
ATCTTGATCCGGTATGACAAGAAATGGCAGAACTATCTGGGCCTGATTCAACTGGCCTGTGCCCTGATCTGGTTCCGAAGGTTACATCGACTCACCGTTTTGAGATAGTCTTTTAGCCGGCCCCTTCGCGGCTGGGCGCCTTGCTCTTCCTCGGCTTCTCCCATCCTCGCCTCTCCGGATGGAGCGCCAATCTGGCCGAGGGCCCCTTGTACCCAGCATTGTCACCAGTACGCCGGCTTTCGATAACGAAGCCTTCACTCAGATACAGGCTGAGCGCGGCATCATTGTTTCCGCAAGCCTGCGTCCAAGCATCCTCGCTCAAGCGGGCGATACAGTGCCTCAGCAGTGCCCGACCTATCCCACGACGGTAGTGCGATGGATCCACGTAGAGCCAGGCGAGGTACGGGTCGTCGATGCCCGCGAACCCCACGACATCATCGCCATCTTGAGCGATGAACATCGCGCAGGCATTGATGTACTCGGCTTCGGGATCTTCCGCAAGGGGAACAAAGGCGCGCGCATCGAAGGACCCGCGCAGCTCATCGGGTCGAGAGCGGTCATGCACGCGGCAAACGGCAGGCCAATCGTCCGACCGGTAGTCTCGGATAATAACGTCCATGGCGACTCTCCTGACCTTTGCCGTGCGGTCTAGCTAACACTTCGGTTCAGCGGCGGCGCGCAGCGGACCGTCCGCTGCAACCGATTGTTAGGCGTCATTTGTGTCGGGCTTGGCTCCAAACTCTTTCCGCGCCGTGGTTTTGGCTCATCTGAGCCAGCTCTTCAAAGGTGTTTGCATGAAACTCCAAGTCGCACGCTCCACCCAGCTCTTTGCAGATCATTGTCTTCATCGTGAGTTCTCCTTTGCGGTTAAGGTGCGTCGGGCGGGTTGGCCGGCGCGGTCACTCGGTCAGCAGGATATCCCGCGAGTGCTGGTCCTTGCCGCTGGGTCGTTGGGTGGCATGGCCGCCGATGAAGCGCTGCTTCTTGTAGCCGTCGTCCAGGAGCAGGGGCTCAGAGCCGAAGCGCAGCCCCGGTTTGAGGACCGACAAGAACCCCCCGGGTAGGCGCTTGCGATCCACCTGGCTGTCGAGGTCCTGCCAGCGGATGCCGGCTTCGATGATCCGGCTGTGGTCCGCCTGGCGGCCGCTGGTCGCCAGTAGGCTGCGCGGCATCAGCTCCTGAGTGCAGGTGTCCTGGTCGGTGCGGTGGGAGCGGGCGGCAAAAAGGTCCCGGCGGCCCTCGGAGCTGAAGCCGTACCAGGGGTTGAAGTCGGAGCTGGGGCCGTCGTTGTTGTTGGAGTTGTCGGTGTCGAGGAAGAAGCTGATGCCGTCGTAGCCCCAGGGGAGTTTCAGGTATTCCTCCGCATTGGCGGCTTCTTTTTTTGTTTGGTCGCCCGGCTGCTCGCGGATCAGGAGGTAGAGGTAGTTCTCGTCCCAGGCATAGTGGATGCGGCAGGAGAGCAGGCCCTCGCCGCTGCTGATCTCCACCGGGTCGCTTTGCAGGGATGCCCAGTCGGCGGGGTCGCCGTCCACGGCGATGGTGGCCCTGGGCGCTTTGGCCGCGACGCTCAGATCGGGCACCGGGGGCGGCAGCTTGTCGGGCTCGTCGTCGAAGATGCCGTCCAGCATGAGGTTGGCCATGATGGGACCCTGGGCGCCCATGGTGATCCAGGCAATGTGGTCGAACTGCCCGGTGCCCGGACCGCCCAGGCCGCTGCCGCCGCCAGTGGTGGCCAGTTTGTAGTACTTCCTCCCGGCGCGCAGGAACTTGCCGTAAATGTGGTGGTGGCCGGCGAAAACCGTGTACGGGCGGCCCACTAGGAACTTCTCGATCTCGTTGAAACCGGTCTCCTTCTCCTCCAGCCACATGGGTTTGTGCATAAAGAGCAGAATCCACCGGTACTCGACGTCCTTGGCGAGCACCTCGCGAAAGTAGGCGACCTGCTCGGCGCTGATACTGGTGGGGGGCGGGTCCTCGGTGTCGAGGACCAGGAACAACACGTCCCGATAGACAAAGTGGTAGTAGGGCTGGCCCCGCCGCTGCCGCCATTTCTCCACCATGACCGGATTGCTGATATCGTGGTTGCCCGGGGCGTAGAAGAAGGGCATCTGCAGCCGGTCGACAAAGGAGTCGAACTCGTCCCACTGCCGCTCCAGTTCGGCTTCGTCCGCGGTGTAGCCCTCGATCAGGTCGCCGACGCAGATGACGAACTCGGGTTGCAGCAGGTTGACCTTGTCGACAGCGCTTTCGAAGATGCCGGGCCTGGCCCCGCCGGTGCGGTCGGTGACGATGGCGAAATGGAAGTGGTTGGGATCGTCGTTGAAATTGAGGTTGGTCCAGGGATTGACACCTGGGGAGATCTCGATTTGCACGTTGGTGATCAGGCCGGGCTCGTGGGCCAGCAGGGCACCGGGCAGCAGCAGGGCCAAGAAGAGCAAGAGTCTCATGGGTTACTCCTTCCTGTGAGGCCTTACGAACACCTGTAGGCCTGGTTGGCCATCCTTGGCGGCAAAGTACCTCGTCTCATCTTCTTGGCCAAAGCGACTGGTTCACTTATACCCGACGACCGAGTGTGCCCTGAGGTGCGGCCCTGCCATCGGGCACCGGCAGCGCATAGGACACCGGCGCCGTTGTCGGGTTAGCTGAAAGGTGTACTGGGGCAGGTTGAAGCGCATCCTTGAGCAAGACGCGGTACTGCTTGCCTGGTTCGGTGTTGAAGCAGAGGATCTCACCTTTCAGCTCGATGGCGTTCCCTCCAAGCTCAGTGACGGTGCAGGGGCCTTGCCAAGGGTTGCGCAACTGACACGTCTCGCCCAGCCGCGACTCGAGTTCGACGAAGGTCACTTCGCCCTGGTGAATGGCTGAGGTCACCAGGAATCCGCCTCGCGCCAGCAAGCGGAACGAGGCATTCCACACCTTTGGCCATGCCGGAAAGACACTGACGACCTCTGGCTGACCAGGGTGTGGAGAGACGCTCTGCAACAGGCCATCCTGCACGATGGTGGTGAGGCAACCCAGGGGTTCGATGGAGTGGGCCTGAGGTCCCTCGAACAAACTCATGCCATTGGGCAGAGGCGGCCTGAAGGCGGCGTAGTAGCTGGCCAGGATCGCCGGCAACTCCTCACCGCGCCCTGCCCGGACGGCCGCAATCGGCGTCCGAATCGCCGTATTGGTCTGAGTGCCTCCCAGGATGGATCGATGCCGAGGGGCGAGATCCAGTACTTTCTGCACCATGTGGTCTAGTGTGGGATCGCGGGTTTCCAGCGTCCAGTCCTCAAAGGGGAAGACTGGGTTGAGCCAGACGTCCTCGGGGTTGTGCTGGCCGTCCACCTCCCCCAGATACCCGGCGGCCCAGACCTCGTCGGCCAGCGTGCCGGCTGAGAGGGCCTTTGCTTCCGGCGCACCCCCCAGCGGATAAGGAGCGAGCCGGTCGAGCAACACCTGCCACTGTACACGCAGGTCGGGGTCCACACCCAGAATCCCAGCCGCCCGGATCGCCAGCGGCGCGGTGCCCCGGATGGCAGCCAGATCCATGATGCTGTCCTTCACGCCCCAGAAGTCCTCGTGGGCGTTGGTCCCCTGCAGATGGTAATAGCCGTCCTCCCCCTGCTCGACCAGGTGCCGGTAGAACTCGACCGTTCCCCGTAGCAGCGGGTAGGCGTGCGTGTGGAGCCAGGTGGTGTCGCCGGTGTAGCGATAGCGCCACCAGGCCTGGATCGCCAGCTCGCTGCCGGATGAGGCAACGTGACTGATATACGTATACCGCTCCGCATGGGGGCTGCGCAGCACCCGCAGATGACCATCGAATTGGCACCGGCTAGAGGCGCGTGCGGAAAGCTGCGTGTGTGGCTTCCTCCCCAGCAGCAGATCCTGAACTTCCCGGGCAATCTCTTCGGGAAGGATCACCGGGCCGTCGAAAGGGGTGGTTTCGGGAAAAAAGGCGCCCCCGGCTACTCCCCACCGCTGCTGGGCAGCCTGCTCGCAGGCCGGCAGGTGTCTCAGGTACATGTTGAAGTAGGGCTCCGTGAGCTCGACGGCATCGGCGGCAAAGAGGGGAAAGTAGAGCATCTCCGTGGTCCAGACCCAGAATTGCGTCCCCCAGTGCCGGGTGTCTCCCTGGGTGTTGAACAGCGAGCCATTCCACTTTGGCGGGAGCGCGCCGCGGGAGGTCGCCGCCATATAATACAGGTGCAGGCTGCGGACACACGCCACGAATTGGCCCACGCCATCGGCACTCTCGATCTGCACAAAGCTGCGTTGCCAGAACCCCTCCCACCAGCGCCCATGCTCGGTGCGGAGGCTGTCGTAGGACTGGGGCACCGCCCGCTCTAGCAGCGCCCCTGCGGTTGCGGCCACGGCGTCGAGCAGGCTGGTGCTGCCAGCAGTGGATGCCGGTGGTACCCAGCCGCTGAGGCCCGCGGCGCTGGCGGCCAGCAGGGTGGTCCGGCCCGCGGCCGGGGCGGTGAGCAGGGGGGAAGCATCGGGTCCAGCCGAGAGGGTGCTGCCGGCCAGATACACGGCAACCGCCGCCGCGCAAGAATGCGCACCCTCCTCCCAGCACTGCACTAGTCCGGCATGGCCGGCGAGGGAGCGGAATTCCTGCCGGGCGAGGTGGGCGCCGGTCTGGACCAGGGCCGGCCGCCACCGCGGGAGGGTCACGCGGACCGGGTGCGGCTCGGGGCGTTGATCCTCTACCTCGAGCACGAGGAGGTCGGCCACGGCCGAGATGAAGCAGCGCACCCGGACCCCGTCGCCAGACACCGAGACCTCTGCGTCGGCGAGGCTGAGCCGCTGGGAAAAAAACGGGCCGCCCGCGAAGGGGGTGCCGCCCAGATCGATGCTGAGCTGGGCACAGGCACCGCCGTAGTCGGTCTCGCCGGCCTGCGGTCCGTGGTGATCCTTGTTTACGGCGAAGACATCACTGCGGTTGAGCTGAAAATGGAGGGAACTCGGCGTGGTCCAGACCAGGGTGCCCATGGTGCCGTTTCCCAGTGGCAGCCCCTCGACCGGATCGGCCACCGGGCTCAGGTAGATCAGGTCTGCACTTGAGACCAGGGCGCGGTGGTCCACAGTGAGCATTAGCCACTCCTCCTGCTTTCTTCCCGTGTATTTTCTTTTGGGACTACGGGGTCAGGAACAACGCATCCTGTTGCTGGCGGAGAAACCACATCGCCGAATCTCCGGGCGGCGCGATCATGCGGCGGGTGATCACGGTTCCCTTTGGCACATCAACGGTCAGGCGATTGGCCTCGCTCATGTAGGCCGGCAGCGGGTTGTCATCGGCCACTGGAACCGCGGGAATCAGCGTGGCGCGGACATCGGGGTAGTATGCAAGTTCGCTGGGCGCGCTGAGGGTCTCCCCCTTCTTGAAGTCCCGCCTCGTCTGTAGTTGCACGTCCAGTCTTGGCAGAATGGTATTGCTGCCGGTGGGCGCTCGCAGCAACCCGGCGACCATGATGGAAGTCGCCGTCTCGACCCCGACCATGTGGTGGGGGCGGTAGACCAGGAACGCCGTCTTGTTCCAGTTCGATTCGAGGCAGCGCGCCAGTTTCTCGCGGGCGTGTTTATCCGCGGTGGTGACCATGATGAAGGCCCCCATGCCCGCTTTGGGCGCTTCCCCGCTGCGCAGGATATTCGGCAGAGCCAGGGCATTCCGAGTCTTGAGGATGCCGCCCTCCTCCTTGGGGCAAAGCACACTGGGCAGTTCCGTAATCCGCGCCATTGACGAATGTGAGCCGGGGATCTCCGGCATGAGCCCGGTGCCGTTGGCAATGACCACCAGGTGACACATATTGGCCGGACATTCCTCAAGGTGCTGCCACGGCGCGGACAGGCGGTCCCGCACCTTCATGTACCGGCGCACCTGGCCTTTCTGGATATGCCCCAGCGCCCAGCGGTCTTCCTCGGGAACAGTGATCTCGAGTTCCTTCGCCAGACTGTAGCGCAGCTTCCCTGACGCCGGATCGTAGGTGACCTCGTGCAGGTACCCGCCGCCGATGATCTCAAGCCCGAGCATCTGCGCCCACGAAACCAGGCCCATGGTAAGACCTGGCTGATCGCCGTCTTCGGCGGTATAAACCACGCCGGCCCTGTCGGCTAGGTGCTTGAGGATCGGCCCGCAGACGCAATCCGCTTCCTTGTCAACCATAACCACGTGTTTGCCGTGGCGGATGGCCTCGTAGGCGTACTTTACGCCGGCCTCGGGCACCATCGTGGCAGTGACGATCACGTGCAGTGGCAGGCTCATCAAGTTCATCGCGTCCTCGACGATCACCCACTTGCCGGCTTCCATTGCCCACAGCGCCTGTCCCGCGGTGTCGCATACCGCGATGTCGGAGTCCCTCACGCCGGCAAGGCGAAACGCCTTTTTGGCCTCCTCGACCCTGACATCGCAGACCACCTTGAGCTCCAGCCTGGGAATGAGTCGCCCCTGCGTCAAGATTGCCGCCCCGAAGTTGCCGCATCCGATCAATCCGGCTCGAACGACGGCGGGTTCCTTGACCTGATTGAACAACTGCTGGTATATCATCGCTCTGCCGCCAACGTTATCACCGCCTTCCGGAGACACCACTAGGCCAACGGGTGGAATTATGTGGAATTATAGGGTGCGGGGCAAGGAGGAACAAGCGGTGCTGCATCGCCATTCGATGTGGTTCAGCAACAGCCGGCAGCCAGGGCGGGCCTGGAGCGTATCCAAAAACCCCAAGAACGGTCAGGTCAGTTGCGCCGCCGGCAAGTGGGGGATAGTTTAGCACACACTTTTCCGCAAAGGAGCCTGATGCAGCGCCGAGCTTTTGTCTTGCGCAAAGCCGGCTGGGGGTTGTTCACGGTCGGTGTTGTGCTGGTGCTCAACTTCTTTCTTTTTCGTGTGCTGCCCGGTGATCCGACGCGGGCCGGAGTGCGCGACCCGCGCCTCAGCCCCCAGGCCCAGGAGGCCATCCGCGCCCGTTTTGGCCTGGACCGGCCGGTGATCAACTGCTTCGAAAGCATCAACCCCCTGCGGCCAGGCCCCTGCTTCACCAATCCGCTCGACACCCAGTTTTTCCGTTATCTGGCCAATCTGCTGCAGGGCGAGCTGGGTTTCAGCTACCAGAACAGCCAGCCGGTGGCCGGCATCCTCAGGGAGCGCTTGGGCAACACGGTATTGCTGCTGGGCGCCGGCCAGGTGCTGGCGGTGCTGCTGGGGGTGGCGCTGGGCACGGTGGCGGCGTGGAAGGCCGGCACCCGCATCGACCACGCCGCCCTGGTGCTCAGCCTGCTGGCCTGGAGCCTGCCCACCTTCTGGCTGGGGATCGTGCTGCTCTTCTGGGGCAGCGGGCTGGGACTGCCCGTCGGCGGTATCCGCACCCCGGGCTTGGCGGCAGGGGGGTGGGCCTCGTGGGTGGATCTGGTCCGGCATCTGGTGCTGCCCACCCTGACCCAGGCCATCGTCTTCATGGCCGAGTACATGCTGATCATGCGCAGCACCCTGCTGGAGGTGCTGGCCCAGCCCTATATCCTCACTGCCCGCGCCAAGGGATTGAGCACCTTCCAGGTCCTCAAGGATCACGCGCTGGGCAACGCGGCTTTGCCCCTGGTCACCCTGGTGGCCCTCAACCTCGGGTTGACGGTGGCCGGGGCGATACAGATCGAAACCGTGTTCTCGTGGCCCGGGTTGGGTCTGGCCACCTTTGAGGCGGTGGGCCGGCGCGACTACCCGCTGCTGCAGGGGGTTTTCTTGCTCCTGGCCCTCAGCGTGGTGCTCGCCAACCTGGCGGCCGAAATGCTCTATGCCTGGCTCGACCCCAGGGTGCGGGACGAGTAGCCATGGACTGGTCATCCCTGCGGGGCAACCGGCTGGTCCTGGGCGGCCTCCTCCTGCTGGCCAGCGCCCTGGCTGCCGCCTTGCTGGCCCCCTGGCTGGCTCCCTATGCGCCGGGTGTGCAGGCCGGCGGCGTATACACCCCGCCCGGTGCGGGCCACTGGCTGGGCACCGACGACGGGGGCGGCGACGTGTGGAGCAACCTGCTCTACGGAGCCAGGGTCTCGCTGCTGGTCGGGTTCTTCGCCGCCTTCATCTCGGTGGCCATCGGCGCGGCGGTGGGCCTGGTGGCGGGGTTCTTTGGCGGCCGCACCGAAAACGCGCTCATGCGCCTGACCGACGTGGCCCTGGTCATCCCCGATCTGCCTCTGATCATCGCCCTGGTGGCCCTCACCCGCCCCCGTCTGCTGAACATCGTCCTGGTCATTGGCCTGGTGGGCTGGGCCGGCACCGCCCGCCTGGTGCGCGCCCAGACCCTGGCCGTAAAGCAGCGGGTTTTCGTGCTGCGGGCGCGGGCCATGGGAGCAGGAAGCACACGCCTGATCCTGCGCCACATCCTGCCCCTGGTCTTGCCCCTGGTGGTGGTCAATGCGGTGTTGGTGGTCTCCCTGGCCATCCTCAACGAGAGCACCCTCAGCTTCCTGGGCCTGGCCGATCCGGCGGTGGTCAGCTGGGGGCAGATGCTCAACTTCGCCTTTACGCGGGGGGCGATGAGCGCCGGGGCCTGGTGGGCGCTGGTGGCCCCCGGCCTGGGCATCGTCTGGGTGGTGCTGGGCTGCACCCTGCTGGGCCAGGGACTCGAACAACTGCTGGGTCCCCGCAAGCAGCCGCATCACTTGGTACTCACCGCGCCGGCGCCCGGCCCGCCGCTGCCCGCCACCCCCGATGCACCCCTGCTGCGGGTGCGCGAACTGAGTGTAGAGTTCGCCGGCCCGCCACCGGCCTGCGCCGTGGACGGGGTGAGTTTTGACCTGCACCAGGGCGAGGTGCTGGGCCTGGTGGGGGAGAGCGGCTGCGGCAAGTCCACCCTGTTGCTGGGCCTGATGCGCCTGCTGCCGGCCGGCGGGCGCCTGGTGGGTGGGCAGGTCGAGTACGGGGGGCAAGACCTGGCGCGTTTGGGCGAGGCGGAGATGAACCAGGTGCGCTGGAAGGAGATCGCCCTGGTCTTCCAGGGGGCGATGAACGCCCTCAACCCGGTGCGCCCGGTGGACGACCAATTGGATGAGGCTCTGCGCCGCCACCTGCCCGAGTTGGATGGGGCGGCCCGCCAGCGGCGCGTCGCCGAGTTGTTCGACCTGGTGGGCCTTGCCCGCAGCCGCCGGGGTGACTATCCGCACCAGTATTCGGGCGGCATGCGGCAGCGGGCCCTGATCGCCCTGGCCCTCAGCTGCCAGCCCCGCGTGCTCTGCGCCGACGAGCCGACCACGGCCCTGGACGTGGTGGTGCAGGCCCAGATCCTCGATCTCTTGAATCAGCTGCGCCGCGACCTGGGGCTGGCGGTGATCTTGGTAACCCACGACCTGGGTGTGGTGGCCGAGTTGTGCGATCGGGTGCTGGTGATGTACGGCGGCACCCTGGCTGAGCAGGCGGAGGTGGGGGCACTCTTCGACCGGCCGCGCCATCCCTATACCCAGGCCCTGTTGGCGGCGGTGCCCGACCTGGGGCGCCCCGACCGGCCCCTGGTCGCCATCCCCGGGTACCCGCCCCGGCCCGAGGCCCTGCCGCCAGGTTGCCGCTTTGCGCCCCGCTGCGGGCGGGCGGTGGCGCGCTGCCACACCGAAGCGCCGCGCCTGCAGATCCTGGACGATGGTGTAGTTGCCTGCCACTTGTTTGAGGGGGAGGGCAGAGGCTGATGCCATTTTTGGAGGCGCGCCAGGTGCACAAGGTCTTCGGGGGGCGCGGCAACAGCCTGGTGCGCGCAGTGGACGGGGTGAGTCTGGTCCTGGAGCCGGGCCAGGTGCTGGCCCTGGTGGGGGAGAGCGGCTGCGGCAAGTCCACCCTGGCCCTGATGCTGGCGGGCCTGGAGAAGCCCAGCGAGGGGCAGGTGCTCTACGAGGGGGAGGATATCGCCCGCTTCGATCACACCCGGCTCAAGGCGCTGCACCGCCGCATCCAGGTGGTGCTACAGGATCCGTACGAGAGCCTGAACCCCACCATGAGTGTGGGCCAGTTGGTCGCCGAGCCCCTGCAGATCCACGGTCTGGCTGGCGACCGGGCGGCCCTTGCCGACCAGGTGTTCCGGGTCCTCGAAGCGGTGGGCCTGACCCCGGCGGCCGATTTTGTGGACCGCCGGCCGCACCAGCTTTTGGGCGGGCAGCGCCAGCGGGTGGCCATTGCCTGCGCCCTGGTGCTGGAGCCGGCGCTGCTGGTGGCCGACGAACCGGTCTCCATGCTCGACGCAAGTATCCGCGCCGGTATCCTGAATCTCTTGGCGGCCCTGCGCCGGGAGCGCCAGATCGGGGTGCTCTTCGTCACCCACGACCTGGCCGCAGCTGCCTGCCTGGCCGATCAGGTGGCGGTGATGTACCTGGGGCGCATCGTCGAGGAGGGCCCTATCCAAGCGGTGCTGGGCGCCCCGCGCCATCCCTACACCCGCGCCCTGCTGGAGGCCATGCCAACGGCCAATCCGCGCCAGCGCCGGCCCCGCGCTCTGCTGGCCGGCGAGACCCCAGGTTCCGGCCAGATCCCCTCGGGTTGCCGCTTTCATCCCCGCTGCCCGCTGGTCCTGCCTAGCTGCAGCCAGCTCGACCCGCCCCTGGTTGCCACCGGCCCTGGGCACCAGGCGGCCTGCCTGCTGGTCGCCCCAGTGGAGACAAAATAAAAACCGGCCTCCGTGGGGGAGGCCGGTGGGGTGCAGCCGCGCGGAGCAGCGGGTTCAGGGGGCGGCTTGGGCAGCCAGTTCCTGGTAGGTTTTCACCTTGCGCATGTCCCGCTTGAAACTGAAGCTCAGATCCATCTGCTCGATGGGCTCGTCGCGGAAGTTGTAGCGGATGCCCACCTGGGGAATTTCGACGGTGACTTCGGTGACATCGTTGTGGATCACCGGGAAGAGGATATAGCCCTCGGTGGTCTGGCCCGAGAAGCAGAACTCGTCCTCCGGGTACTGGGAGCGCTTGATCATGGCGCGGCGTTCGGCCAGGCGCTGGTAACCCAGGCCGTTGAAGGCCTGGGGAAAGCGCCGGAAGTACTCCTCGAAATCGTAGCGCCCCCAGGGATAATAGACGCGCCCGTTGCCGGCGTGGACCACGGTCTTGAGCGGATCGAACTTGACCTTGGGGTATTCGTAGTTCTTGACGCTGACCTTGAAGACCGAGAAACGCGCCGGAGATTGGCCGGTTTTGGGGTCTTTCCAGTCGCCAAAGGTGAAGGCATTGGTGGGCACCTCGTCGGCTGGCCCCTTGCCGTCGGCCGAAAGGGCGGGGAACTGGCGGTTCAGTTCCTCGTCGAGCATCGGCCGCACCGAGACCTCCAGGCGGTTGAGGATGAAGTTGACCGACCCGTCGTCGCGAACCTCCATCTGGGCGCCGGCAGTGGTGGTTTTCTGCGCTTCCGCCTCGAGAGGCTGAAAACGTCCGGGGATCTGGTAGTAGCCGCAGCCGGCCAGCAGGGCCAGGGCCAGGGCCCATGACCTGCGCGGAAGTTTGTTCATCACTCGCATCGACCTTCTCCTCTCAATTCTCCGGTGACTCGGCCTGCCGCCGGCGGGCCACAAAGGCCTGGAAACGTTCGTCATCTACGTGAATCTGGTCAGCGTGGCGCTGGCGCAGGCTGGCCAGATACGACTCGAAGAGCGGTGCCGCTTTTTCCTCCTGCAGATCCCGGCGGATCCGGCCCTGCCATTCGGCCATGCCGCCCGGGGTGGGCGGGGGCGGGGGGTAGCTGGTTTTGTGTGCCTGGTAATAGGCCTCCAGTTCGGCCTCGGAGACCGGCACCTGTCTGAGCCCCTGCCGCTCCCACAGCGCTTCGATGATCTTCTGCTCGCGAAAACGCTGGCTCGCTTCGTGTAATTGGGTTGCTATACCTTGCTCCTGGACCTCACGCCCCAGCAACTGAGCGACGATATAGGCCCGGGTGATCTGCAGGCTGAGCATGGCTATCATGCCGGGTGATCCCAGCTCGGGCTGGGACAGGCCCTTGAGGGTTTCCTGATAGTCGCCGATGCTCCAATCCCCCAATTTGCTGCGCACCAACCGCATCGCCGCCGGCGGGTCGGGGGCCATCAGCCGCTGCAGGGCGGTGGTGTCCAGCCGCACCTCGTATTTGCCGATCAGGAGCTCCAGGTAGGCCAGATCGGCATCTGCCTGCTTCTTTTGCGCCAGGGCCTGCTCGACCAAGGGCCGCCTATCTTGGAGTGAGACCTGCCGCTTGTCGGTGAGGGTCAGCAGGAAGTACACACCTGCCGACTCGATCAGTTCAACGGCCCCCACCTCCTGGCCAAAAAGCGAGGTGAGCCGGGGATCGGTGACCACCAGGGGGTTGAGCCAGCCCAGGTCGCCGCTGTGGGCCTGGCCCTTCTGGTTCCGGTCCTGCTCGGCGACGAGCCGGTCGAATTTCTCCCCCTTTTGGGCCCGCTGTAGCACCTTCAGCGCCAGCTGGCGGTCGCGCAAGACCAGCCGGCTGAGGCGGATCTCCTGGTCGGCGCCCCGCGCGGCGAAAAACTCGGCCAGTTGGGCTTCGTCCCAGCTCAGCTGGCTGCCCAGCTGTTTTTTCATCAACAACTCGATCTGTTTGCCGCGCTCCCAGGTCTGCACGGCTTGGAGAACCTGGGGCGAGCCATCGAGCCCCTGCTGCCGGCCTTCGAGCAGCAAAAGCTGCCGGTCGACGAGTAATTGGAGTTGCCGCCGCCAGTCTTCGAGGGTGTGGGCCCGGCCCGAGGCAGCCCCCAGCTTTTCGACCGCAGCGGCAAAATCGGCGTCGGTGATCGAGGCCGTGGCCACCGTAGCCAATACCACCGGTCCGCTCGGGGCCGATTGCTCCTGGCCACATGACCAGCACAGCACCGCACCCAGGGCCACCAACCCTTTGACCGCCCATTCCTTCATCCAGCCCAGCCTCCTCCCCCGACCTGGTTTCAGAATCCGGCGCCGCGCCTGTCGACGGGGCGGCCGCCGAGCCGTTCGTCTTCGATACCGGCGAAGAGTTCGACGAAGGCCGTAGTGTTGCTGACGTCCAGGTCCTTGAGGTTGACGTAGCTGAGATTGTTGACCTGGAAACCGAGGTTGGCGATGATGCTGTACCCCTGGTACTGGACGCGATTGGTGTACTGCACGGTGAAGACCTTGCCGGTGAAATCGTCCACGTATTCGGGTGGCAGGGGATCGGGCTGCTTGACGCCGTTGCGGAAGAAGATCGATTCAACCCCCACCTCGACCCGGCTGCGGGTGAGCACCGGGAAGACGGCGCTTAGGGAAAAGATCTCGCTCAACTCGTTGACCTCTAGCTGGGAGGCGCGGGCCTGGGTGCGTTTGCGCCACATACTCTTCCAGCGGGGGATCAGGGTGAGGGTGGGGCCCACCTTGAAGGGATAGTCGGCCTTGTTGATCAAGCCGACGAAGGTGCTGTTGTCGACCAAGTCCTTGGCGGCGCCCTGCTGGTTGAAGTGGTCGAAGCGGAACTTGTTCCTGAAGGTCAGGTTGTCGCGGATATAGGTGTAGCCCACGAAGCTCTCGTTGATCACGGTGTTGCGGGCCAGCATCGGGTCGTCGAAGGGCTGCAGGCCGCCCACGGTGCCTGGGCGCTGCACCCACTGCACCAGGTTGTCGGCGATGTCGTCCTCGACAAACTTGAGGTTGTGGAAGAACTCCAGCTTGCCGAAGCGGGGCATGTCGTACTGGGCGCTGAAAAGGAAATACCACAGCTTGCTGCGCTCTTCGCCGGCGACCAGCCACTGGCGGGTGCGCCCCACGCTGAGCGAAAAACCAGGGTACAATTCGGCGCCGCCGTACATGTTGTAACCGCGGTGCCCGAGGCGGTAGGGGTAGTCGGCCTCTTCGTCGTTCTCGAAGCGATCCACCACGTCGTTGTTGTTCATGTCCACCCCAAAGAGAAAGTCCGGGGAATCGACGTAGTGGCGCAGGAAGGGTTCGTCGTAGTCTGGCTGGCGGTTGGAGTTCTCATTGAAGTCGGAGATCAGGTCGTTGTTCTCGTCCAGGCCGGGGAAAACCGAGTTGTCGCCGCCGCCGCCGCCGAAGCGCGGCCAGTCCACGGTGCGGTCCTGGTCGTCGTTGTCGTCGATGTACTCGAACCAGTTCTGCCGGGCGTTCTCGTAGTCGACAAAATCGTTCTGGTCGGTGATGTAGCCGCGCGAGGTATAGGAGGGGTCCATGCTGAAGAGCTCGCCGTAGCCGAAGAGGCGGCCCTCGCGTTTGGTGGCGTTGAGGTACCAGGCGTCGGCCTGCTGGTTGCTCTTACTCAGCTTGCTGAGTTTCTCGACGTTGATGTTGGGGTAGCGGTAGTACTGGGTGTTGCGGGCGAACTCGCCGCGCACCTCAAAGCCCAACACGTCCTCCAGTTCGACGGTGACGCTGGCGATCTGGTTGGCCGAGGGCAGGCCGTAGTCGAAGCTGACCACCCGCGGGTTGGTGTTGTCGCGCACGTTGTCGTTGGCGCGGGCAATCGGCAGAAAGATGGGCTGGCCGTTGATGTTGGTCTGCAGATTGGAGGTGATGTCCACCCGGTAGTCGTTGGAGAGCACCATGTCGAAGTGTACCCGCTTGCTGACCAGCGGGTCGGGAACGGCAAAACGCAACACGATGGGCGCTTCCTCCAGGGCCTCGAGGAAACCCTCGCGTTGGCGGCCGCCCTCGATGGAGGGTTTGACCGAGGTGGCGATCAGGCCGGAGGTATCGGAGGCCACACTCATCTGGGAGGAGAAGTACAGGGCCCCGGAGCCGTCGCCCGGCGAGTCGTCGGCAATACGGATGACGATTTCGGTGACGTTGCCCGAGTTCTGGCTGCTGGTCAAGAGGCCGGCCAGCGAGGTTTCGGCAAAATCGGAGCGGCTGGAACCAAAGCTGTTGTTGACAAAGGTGGCGCCCAGGTTGATGAAGTCGCCGATCTGGGCAGTGCCGCGCAGGCCGATGAAGTTGGTGTAATCGCTGCGCTGGTCGCGGTCGGCCTGGCCGCCGGCCAGGCGCACCGGTTCGCTGACGCGCGACATCAGGATGGTGCCGGCGTACTTGTCGGACATGAAGTCCCACTGGATGCCGTTGAAGCTGGAACGGCTGAAGGTGAGCGGAGTGAGGGTGGTGCGGATGTCATCGCCGATGGTCAGCGAGGTGAAGTACTGGCCCTTGGAGTCGGAGGCGACCACCAGGTTGTTGAACCAGCTGGCAAAACGGCCGTCCTTGAACACCGTGCTGCCGAAGGCCAGCGGCTGCTCCTGACGCCACTGGTAGATGCTCCAGCCGCGGGTGATCCAGTTGCCGAAGATGTCGTACTGGCCGCGGCCTTCCAGTTCGGTGCCCACATAGCGCTGGTACGGGGTGCGGGCGTAGTTGGTGTATTTGTAGCCCCCCCAGTTGTAGATGTAGTAGAGATCTTGCGGAACGTGCCATTTGCGCAGGGTGGGAACGAGTGGATCGAAGCCCTCGATCCGCACCTGCGCGGTGGCGCCGCGCTCCCTGCCCGGCGTCGCCGCGCTGCCGGCCATGGCCCAGCACAGCAGCAGGGCCGACACCAACCCCCAAGACGTGAATCTGCGCATAACATCCCTCCCTAGAGTACAGATGTAATAGGCGGTGATCTTTTTAAGGTGGAGCGGGCAGCGGCCTGCCTAAGGGTCAGTAGGCCACCGCCACGGTGTGGAACTGGGTGGTTTCGCCGGCATCGGTCTGCACCGAGAGCCGCAGCAGGTACAAGCCGGGGGGCACCAGCTGGCCGCCCTCGTTCCGGCCGTCCCACGGGACGCTGTTGGGGCCGCTCAGGTCGCGCGCGGCGTAGATAGTCCTCACCAGGGCGCCGGACAGGTCGTGGGCACTCACCTTCACCTGCACCGGGCTGGTGGCTTTTAACAGGATGTAGTCGAGTTGCAGGGCGTCGTTGATCCGGTCTCCGTTGGGTGTGATGACCCCGCTGCCTGAGAGCTGAATGCCGGTGAAGAGCTGGTCCTCGATCAGGCCGCCCACCACCAGGGTATTGCTCTCGACCTGGGGGTCGGCGTCGCCGCCGATGATCCGCTGGGGGAAGGCATCGGACTGGCTGTCGCCCACCTCGCCGCGGAACTCGGTCCCCGACACGGCCACCAGGGAGTTGAAGGCCACGGTGATCTGCTGGCCGGTCTGGGTGATCCGGTTGTTGGGGAAGGTCACTTTGAGCAGATTTTCGCCCTGCTCTTGGACAAAGTCGCCGATCTCGACGCCGTCGACGACCACCGAGGTGGCCGTAGCTCTGAAAGGGGTGGTGATCAGCACCGTGTCAAAACCCCGCCGGTTGGGCAAGACCACACTTCTGAGGTGGTAAACGAAGCTGTTGTTCCGGCCCATCAGGGCGCTGGCCGGGGCGATCTCGCCCACCACCGAATCGGCGATGGCCGGCACGGTGTAGGCGAAACGCAGGGAGTCGATCTGAGCCTTGTCGGTCAGGCCATTGGAGAGAAAGCGGAACTCGAACTGCAGATACCGGCGGTTGTCGGGGGAACCGAGGGCGCTTTCCACGGAGGCATAGGGCGGGCTCCAGGGGCTCCAGTCGCGGTTGTTGACCCGCACCACCCCGGCATAGGAGGGATCGAGGGAACGGTCGAACTGCTCCCTGGGCACCTCTTCGAATTCGCCGGGAATGCCGGTCTGCTTGTAGTAGAGGGAATCGCTGGGCACTGAGCCGGTTTTGGTGCTGAAGAGCAGGCGCGCCCTGCTGTCGATGTCGGCGTGGATCTGCACCGGACCAAAGTTGGCCGGCTGGCCCAGGTCGATCACCTTAGAGATGTAGTGGGCAAAGGGGGTGACCCCGATGCCGAAGATCTCCATGTCGCCCATCTGGAAGGACCGCTCGCCGGTGCTGCGCAACCGGAGGTAGCGCACGGCCTGGGGCCTGAAGCGCACATCCAGTTCCGGAGCGCCGTGGGAGCGGTCCTGGGCGATGAGGGAGTAGATGGGCTCGGCGCCGACGAAGTTGAGACTGTCCCCGTCGTTGGCGTAGATCTCGTAACCGCGCAGGGAGCGCTCGTCGGAGGTGAGCACCCCGCGCAACATGTGGATACGGGTGAGGATGAAGACGGCGCCCAGGTCGAGGCTCAGTTCGGCGCCGTTGGGGTCGGTGTAGACCCGCCAGCCAGTGGTGTAGTCGTCGTCGGTCAGTTCGCGCAGGATCTGGTTGGAACGGGCCGCCGCCGCCGACACCGAAGTCACCGCGCTACCGCCCAACTCCTGGACGCGGGGCAGGAGGTTCACCGTGGAATCCGCCTCCAGCGGTCCCAGCTGGCCGTCCACCTGTTCGAGGGCGTTGAACACCAGGGAATCGGAGGTCCAGGGACGAGCCTTGCCTCCAAAGGTGAGGAAGTCGACAGCCTGGACCCTGGGCGGGACAGCCAGCCCGGCCAGGACCAGCAGCAGGATGGTGGGAGCAGCCATGAGGATCTCCGCGGTGTAGCCTGAGAGTTAAGAGGAAACCAGGTTCAGTACGCCACCGGCAACAGGCGTTCGACCGTCTGGGTATGGGAATCGCCCGCGATTTCGGTGTGGACTACATAGGTGCCCGGGCTGACCAGCCTGCCTTCGGTGTTGCGCCCGTCCCAACTGAAGGTGTGGTGTTGGGCCAGGCCCTCGCGGGTCAGCCGGACCACCACCCTGCCGACCAGGTCGTAGATGGTTACCTGCACAGGGCGGGGCGAGAGCAGCATGAGAGCGTCGAACTCGAGGCGCATCTCGTCCCCGATGCCGTCGCCGTTGGGGGTCAGCACCGCCGGGGCCAGCGAGATATTGGCCAGCAACTCCCCGGTGATGGGCAGGCTGACGGAGATGGATTCACTCGACACCTCGGTGCTGGCGTCGCCCTCGTCCACCCGCTGCAGCACTTCGGCGCCCAACTGGGTGTTGCTGAGAAAGAGGTCGAAGCGGGTGCGGTTCTGGAAGATGGTGGAGCGGAAGGAGAGCTGGACCAACTGTTCGGTTTTGATCACGGCGGGCAGGATGAGGGCAAAGCCCTCGGCGGTGGTGTCCAGCTGTACCTGGACCTCCTGGCCGCCGATCTTCACCTGGGTGAAGGCCACCGGCACCGAGGCGTTGAGCAACAGGCGGTTGAAGCCCTGGGAGCGGCCGCCGAAGGTGGGACGGACGAAGTAGGTGAATTCCTCCTCCTGCCCTGGCTGGACCTGCTGGGGATAAATCTCGCCGGCCGTCTGGATGGCGATGGGATTTTCGTATACCAGGTGCAGCTGGCGCAGCGAGGCGCTGGCGGCCGGGTCGTTGGAGAGCAGGCGAACCTCGGCTTGCAGGTACTGGCGGGGGGAAGGGGATTTGAACAATTCGCCGGAGCGGATATAGGCAGGGCTCCAGATGCTCCAGTCGCTGCCGACGGTCTGAAGAGTATCCACCGGTCCGCGTTGGGTGGCCGGGGTTTTCTCCCACTTCTTCTGGGTGATCTCCTTGCCCTTTTTGTCGTAGTAGAGGACTTCCTCGACCACCTCGTTGCCGGTACGGGTGAAGACCTCGATCTGGGTGCCCGCAGGGGCCTCCCCCTCCCATTCGACCGAGGCGACGTTGCGGACCCCCTTCAGGTCGAGGATGGGCGAGCGCAAGCGCAGTTCAGCCGGGTACCCCTGGCCGTAGAACTGGTATTCGCTGATCAGGCCGAAATTGCGGTACTCACCGTGCGTCCCGGAGCGCTCGCCGCCCTGTGCCGTGGAGGGATAGTAGTGCTGGATATAGCGGACCTTCTGCAGGGGGAAGGTGTGGTCGAAGTTGCGGGTCTCGATCTGGTTTTCCGGCAGGTTGGGCAGGAAGGCGATTTCGTGCCAGCGCAGGGTGCCGTCCGGGGCGCGCGAGCCGTCGGAGGCCAGCACCTGGTACCAGAAAAAATTGCCGTACTGGGGGCGCAGGCCCGAGGGGGCGCTAGCTGGTTCGCCAACCACGCGCAACTGGTCGAGCCAGTACAGGGCGCCCAGATCGAAGACGATGCGGTTAAAGACGTCCTTGCCGGTCTGGGTCTGGTGAAAGGTCTGCAGGGCCCAGTTGGTGACGATGTCGCCGTCGACCATGCGTTCCCCGCCCTCCAGCACGTTTTGCAGATCCGTGATCAGGTCGATGGCGCCGCCGCGGTCGAGCATACCGAGGGCCATGTTGTCGCCGATGGTTTCCACCTCCACCTCGACGAGCCGGAAGCCGGGTGTGCGTTGGGTGGCCTGGAGGCGCAGGGCCTGGACCGAGCCGTGGCTGAAGCTCAGTTCGACCACGGAGGATTTGTTGAAACCAAAAGTCTCGGAATGGCTGAAGACCATGGTGCCGGGGATGGGAACCAGGGCGTTGGTGAAGAACTGTTCCCCGGTGGAGAGCAACACGTTGAAAAACTCCAGGGGCGCCGCGTCCTCGGCAAAACGGAGGCGGATCTTTTCGGCGGTCACCAGGCGCCCCAGATCCACCTCGAGCCACTGGTTTTCCAGCAGGTCGGTGTCCCGGGGAGCCCAGCCGGTGAGCGGATCGCCGTCGCCCACCAGGGTGGCCTGGGCCTGGGCGCTTCCGGCTTTGAAGGTGCCGGCGAAACTGGCGGCATCACGGGCCGCGTTGGTGCCTTTGCGCACAGGGATGGGCACGATGCCCTGATCGGTCAGCGCCACGGCTCCGCGCGGAACGGACCAGGTACCCCAGGACGCGGGGGTGTCAAAGGAGATCCGCTCTGCCGGCGCCGTCGTCCACCATCCTGCCAGGAGCACCAGGGTGGCGGCCCTCAGGAAATGTTTGGGTTCCATGGGTTCTGCTCCTGTGGTCTTAATAGACCACACCCACCAGCTGAGTCTGCGTCTCGGATCCGGTGTCGGTATCCACCGACAAACGCATTAGATAGAGGCCGGGTGGAACTGGGTGCTGCTCGTCGTCCCGCCCATCCCACCGGACCTCCTGAGGCCCGTTGAGGCTGGACGACTGCTGCAGGTGGCGCACGGCTCGGCCGCCGAGGTCGTAGACCGTCAGTTCCAGCAGCACAGGGCTGAGAGCGCTGAGCAGGATATAGGTGACAATCCCTTGGTCGTTGATACCGTCCCCGTTGGGGGTGAAGACCGGCGGGGTGGCGCGAAAGTCTAGCACCAACTCACGGCGCAATTCGCCATGCATGGAAAGGCGGTCGGAGTCAGAGGCCGGCGAGGCATCGCCGGGAAGCACATCCTGGCCCAGGGCATCACTCTGGCTGTCGAAAACCTTGGCGGAGAAACTGGTTCCGTACACCGTCACCAGGGTTTCGAAGGAGATACGCAGCAGCTGGCCGGAGGTGGAAATCCGCCGGCCATTGAGCTGAATGGTGAGCCGGCTGTCGTCGCCTTCTTCCACCTCGGTATAGGCCGCCGCCGCCAAGACCTCGCCATCCAGTTCAACCCCCTTGAGGCTGGCCTTGAAGGGGGTCTTGATCTCGATGCGGTCGAAGCCGGGGGTTTCAGGACCAAACTGGGCCTTGATATAATAATCGAAGGGATGTTCCTCCCCCAGGGTCACGGTGCCGGGGGTGACTTCGGCCACCAGTTCCCGCCCCAGCACCGGGGTGGAATACTCGAAGGCGAAGGATTCTACCACCGCGCCGCGCCGGGCGTTCCGAGACGAGAATATGAGCCGGAACTGGAGGTAGCGGCGGTTGCCCGGCGAAAGCAACTGGCCGTCGAGATTTTCGTAAGGGGCCGACCAGGGACTCCATTCGATGATGTTGTCCACTACCCGCCCCTTGTCGGCGCCCACCAGCTTCTTGTAGGCGTCCGCCGCCGACGGATCGCCGATGGGCAGGATGGGTTCTTCGGCCCGGTCCTCGCCCTCGAAGACCACGGTCTTGCGGTAGTAAATATTGGGATCGGGGACCGTGCCGGTGCGGGTCTGCAGAACGATCTGGGTGGAGGAGTCGGTCCGGGCCGCCAGGGCGATGCGGCCAAAGTTGGCTGCCGCCCGCAGGTCGATGATTTGGGAGACAAAGCGACTGGCCGGGGCAAAGCCGTCTCCGTACACCTCGGCTTCGGAGATGATGAACTCCTGGCCGCTGCGGCTGATCAGGCGAATGAAGCGGACGAACTGGAGGGGGAATTCGACCTCGATGACCGGGCTGTCCTGTTCGAGATTGGTGCGGATCAGGTTGGTATAGCCGATTGGACGGTCGTCGCGCAACTGGTCAGCGTGACCGTCGTGGACAAAGAGGTCGTACGCCCGTAAAAAGGAATCCTTGTCGCCTAGGATGCGGATGCGGTTGATAGGCAGGATGGCGCCCAGGTCGATGACCATGGAGGTGCCGTCTGGCCGGCGCTCGCGGGAGACCTTCCAGAAGGTCTGCTCGTTGCCGTCGGTCAGCAGGGTGGTCAGATCCTCGGTACTCTGGGGGGATTCGATGCGACCGCCGAGACGACGCAGGTCGCCCAGGGCGTTCTGCGCCGGGTTCACCGTCGCCGGCAGCAGGGTTCCGGCGCTGGTGGCCAAACCCTCTTGGGTGCCGACGTTTTCCCAGGTGAGCCCAGTGGAACCCACCTGCCAGAGGTCTACCGCCCAGCCGGGGAGCACCGCAGTGTGTACACCTAGCACAACCCACAGGATCTTTTCCGACCAGCGCTTCATGCCATCTCGCCCGCTTCTGAGATCAGAAAGACTCGATTAAGAGAGGGGAGGGGAACGCAGTTCCCCTCCCCTCGCGACACGAACCTCTATGGGGTGATTAAGCTCAGATATCCTCTTTGACGAGGGTTTTGAGCTGGCCCCAGGAGGTGGACTCGACTGCGGTGGTGGTGCTGGCGCTGGTGAGGAAGATGTCGGGCATACCGCCGCTGTTCATGAACTGCTCGGCCATGCTGAACTGGGCCTGCCAGAAGAAGCCGTCCGGGCAGCCGCCGTCGCACAGGTCTTCCTGACCCAGCACGCCGTTGGCATTGACACCTTCGTCGGCATCGTCGACGGAGATCGACATGCCGATGGTCTGCTCAGCGGCGAGTACCCCGCGGGTGCTCGCGCCCGGACCGCCGCTAATCGACAGCGGATCGAAGAGAATGGCGGAGAACTCGTAGTAGTACTCCTGGCCCTGATTGACCATGTTGGCCTTGACGAAGTCGCCGGAGTGGGTCCACCAGAAGTCGAAGGCACTCTGATTGAAGTTGCCCAGGGCGCCGTTGTACATCTGCACCCGCGGGAACTGATCGGAGAAGCTCAAGCACATCTGGAAGGCCGGCTGCAGATCCTGGTCGGCCGGAGCGGAGTACGGACCGCCGCCCTGGTTGTCTGGATCGAAGTGCACTTCGCAGTTGTCGTCGCGGAAGGTGCAGCTGGGATTCTTGTCCACGATCAGGAAATCGTCGTGGGCGTGAATCATCGCGTAGACGCTGTTCTGGCTCTGGTTCCAGCCGATGAGGATGTCGACGAACAGATCGTCGGCATCGTCGGCGCTGCCGGTCAGGGCGTGCATATCTTCGATGGTGACTTCAAAGCTCTTGTCCACCCATTTCCAGTCGGCGTTATTGCCGTCGATGTTGGGGACGTTGGCATTGGGGATACCCACGGCGAAGTACAAGGGTACCTCGGCCGGCTCCTGAGCCCAAACGCTGGTAGCCACCAGCATAGTGCCCAGAACAAGAGCTAGGGGTTTGCGCATTTTTTCCTCCTTGAGAGATCAGTGCTGCGTTAGAATTAGATGGCAAGTGGCCATCACACTTGCTGCAGAAAAATAGGTCGCGTTACGAAAGGGTTCTCACCTCCTTTCGCAGGTATTTTTCCCGGTCACAGGGCAAATTTGGGTATCTTACTCTAACGGTTGGCGTACGGATTGTCAAGAATTTTTTATTAAGGCGCTCAATACGCTACGGAGAGCAGATGCCGCGTCGTTTTGGAACCTGCGTCCCCTTCGATTCCCAATTCAATTATATAGACACCCGGTGGGACTAGCTGGTCCCGGTCGTTCCGACCATCCCAGGCCAGGCGCTGCTGGCCGGCCTTGCCCTCCTGTTCCACCACCTTGACCAGGCGGCCCGACAGGTCGAATACGCGCAAATGCAGAGGACGGGGGATCAGCACGTTGAGCAGGCTCAGGGTTGCTATGGCCTGGTCGTTGATGCCGTCGCCGTTGGGAGTGATCACCCGGGGGCTGAGATCCAGGGAGGCGAAGAGGTCGCGGGTAACCGGCAGGTGGACCACATTGGTGCTGCTCTGCACCTGGTCGTTGGCATCGCCCGGGTCGACCCGTTGGCGCAGGCTGGGGCCTTGGCGGCTGTCTTCTAGGAAGAGGTCGAAGAGGGTGGATTGGAGATAGATGGAGGATTCAAAACGCACCTCGACCAGTTGGTTGCTGCGGACGGCCTGGGGGAAGGTCAACAAAAACCCCTTCTCAGTGGGTTCGGAGAGGATCCCCTCCACGGGCTGACCCTCGAGGTAGGCCGCCTTGAAACTGGCCGGGGCCGAGGTTTCCAGGTTGAGGCGGTCGAAACCGCTGGCCTGGGTCTGGCGGGAGCGCAGGAAGTAGGAAAACTCTCTGACTACCCCGGGTTCCACCTCCACCGGGGTGATCTCGCCGACGGTGGCGCGCGCCAGGGGCGGGGTGTAGTTGAGCCTCAGGTAGTCCAGGGAGGCACCTGCATCGGGCGACTCGGAAGCTAGGCGCACATCTAGCTCCAGGTAGCGCCGGGGCGAGGGTGATTGGAAGGCTTCACCGGAGAATCCGTAGATCTTGCTCCAGGGGCTCCAGTCGCTGCCGGCGACGAGGCTGGTGTCGATGGGGCCGCGGAAGCTGGGGATGAGTTTCTCCCATCTCTTCTGGGTGACTTCCTTGAGGTCCTTATCGTAGTAGGTCAGTCTCTCTACCACCTCGTTGCCGGTGCGGCTGCGGATCTCCACCCGGGTGCCGGGGGGCGCGTCGGCCTGCCACTCCAGGGAGTTGAGGTTTCTGATGTCCTTGAGGTCGATGAGGGGCGAGCGCAGGGTCGCTTCCCGCGGATAACCCTGCCCGTAGATCTGGATTTCATCGGTTTCGCCGCCGGCGGCACAGCCTGGGACCACCGAACTGGAGCCGTCTTCGCCCAGGGTGACCACCGAGAAGCAGCTGGTGTCCCAGTATTTCCAGAAAATGCGCACATACCTGGCAGGGATGAGATTGAAGTGGTGGTCCACCAGGCCGCGGGCGGACTCGTCGCTGTTGGCGATGCCGGTGAAATGTTTGGTCCAGATGCGGGTGCCGTCCGGGGAAAGGGAACCGTCCGAGGTCATGAACTCGTAGTAGCGGAAGCCCCAGCGGCGGCGCGAGACATAGTGGTTGGTGGTGATACCGCCGCCCCAGCCGGAGCGCACCACCACCCCGCCGATGATCCGGGTCAGATCCAGCCAGTACACCGCGCCGAGGTCGATGATGATGTGGGCGTCGATGTCGTTCTGGCCGCGGGAAGCGCGGCCATAGGCCCAGCGCTGGTACAGGTCGCCGTCGACCAGGGCCAGGACATTGCTCAGCGGCACGGATTCCGCCGTATTGGCCAGGTCGGCGACCACATCCATGTTGCCGCCCCGCTCCAGCAGGTTGAGGGCGATGTTGTCGCCGATGGCCTCCACCTGTACCTCGACCAGTTTGGCGCCGGGGATGGATTTGAAGTTTTCGAGGCGGATATACTGGATGGGGGTGTCGTCGGGATTGGCAGGCATAAAACGCACGGTGTGTTGCCCGTTTTCCTTGTAGCGCTCCTTGATGCGGTAGACCAGGGTGCCCGGGATGGGGGCGGCGATGTTGTCGGTCTGCGGCTCGCCGGTGGAGAGCAACAGGTCGAACAGCTCGAAGGGAGGGGCGTCGGCGGCGAAGACCAGGGTCACCTCGTTGGCCGAGACCCCGCGGCCCAGATCCACCTCGATGAACCAGTCCTCGACCGGATCCTGGGGATCGGGGCTCCAGCCGGTGTTTGGGTCGCCGTCCATCACCAGCGCCGCATCCGCCGCGTTGGAGCCGACCTTGCGTATACCGCCGCCGAAAAAAGCGGCGTCGACGACGGCTTCGACATTTTTGCGGACCATCACCGGCGCAACAGTGCCCTCGGCAGTCACCTGCACGGCCCCCAACGGCAGTTGCCAGCGGTTCCAGTCCTGGGCGGTGTCGAAGGTCAGCTGATCAGCACCCGCAGCCAAGGGCAGGCTGGAGGCAGCGGCCCAGAGCAGGCTGCACCACAGGTGTTTGGCGGAGGAGGCAGGGCCGGGCATCAGGCGCTCCGTCGGGAAAGGGCAGAAACAGGTGGAACAGCAGGGCGGGGTACTGCGATTGAATATAGGGGTGTCAGCAGGGGGGGAACAACAGTTGTATCTATTTTTGACAAACGCATTTCCTTACACAAGTCAGCCTTTCTGGCGAGCCGCGACATAGGCCTGGAGGTGGTCCTCGTGAAGCTGGATCTGGCCGGTGTATTTTTTGTTGAGGCGCTGGATGAGTTTCTCGAACTCCTGCTCGGCCAGCTCTTGTTTCAGGTGGGAGGCGGCTCTGATCCTGGATTCCTCGAAACTCTGGGGCTGGGCGGGGGTCTTGGCCAGCACCTTGAGCACCGAATAACCCTGGGTGGACTTGATGGGCCCCACGATCTGGCCCACCTGGGCATGCTGAGCCTCTATGCCGACATTCCCGTACTTCTCTGGACGGGTGAGCAGGATGCGGCCTCCGGCCCGGCGGATGCGGGCGCTGCGCACCGAGTAGCGGTTGGCCACCTCGGCCATGTCCTTGCCCTGTCTGGTCTCCTGCAGGGCCGCCTCGGCCTCCTCGCGGGTTTCGGTGAGGATCTCGATGATGCTGATCCGCTCGGGCCGCACGTAGACCTCGCGGTGCGCTTCGTAGTAGCGGCGCACCTCCTCTTCCGTCGGGTTGAGCTGCTCCTCGATCTCCACCTGGCGCAAACGGTCCATCAGCGCCTCTCGGAGGGTCTGTTCCACCCCCTTCCGCACCTCCTCCGTTTGCCTGAAACCCAGTTCCTCCGCCCGTTTGGGCAGCAATTCCTTGAGGGCAAAGAGCCGGCGCACATAGAGGCGCAGATCCTCGATGGTGCTGATCTCGGCCTGGTCGCGTTCGCTGAGCATGGCGTCCATGAATTGCTGGAGGGTCCACTGGGTCTGGCCGGTGGTCAGCAGCGCCTGGCCGGCTTCCCCCTTGCGCAACTGGGGCAGTTCGGTGCCGGCTTCGCTGAGGCGGGTCAGCAGTACCTGCAGGACCTCCATATCCTCGCGCACCTGGGCGTCGTCGGCCAGCCCTTCGAGGTATTTGAGGGTGGTCAGGCTCTGCTTTGCCTCGGCCACGGCTCGCTCGACGGTGGCGGCCGCCTGTTCGAAGGAGGTCCGGCGCTCCTCGGCCACCAACAGCAGCGAATAGCCATCGGGTTCCCTGATGGGGCCCAATACCTGGCCGATGCGGGCGCCGAAGATCTGGCGGCGCAACAGATGGTTCTTGAAGGAGGCCCGGCTCATCCAGCCCAGGTCGCCGCCCTGGGGCGCGGTCCTGGGGTCGTCGGAAAACTCGCCGGCCAGCGCGGCAAAGGGCTCGCCAGCCTGCAGGCGCTTCATGACCTGCTCAGCCGCGTGGCCGCTGTTGACCAGGATGCGGCTGACCCGGCGCTCCTCGTCGAGATGGTGCTGGGCGAAGTAGTCGCGGGCCTCTTCCTGGCTCACCCCGCTGGTGATCTTGAGGATCCCGCGCCGGTACAGCTCGGCCAGCAGCAACTCCTGCTCTTTCTCTTTGACCAGGCCGTCCACCCGTGGGTCGCGGTCGAGGTTCTGGTCCACGGCGGCCATCACCATCAACTCGGTGTCGATCAGCCGCTGCAGCACCTTGCGTTCGGCCCCGGCGGGTGCGCCGTCCGGGTAGAGGGTCTTGAGCGCTTTGTCCAGCCTCTGGACCGTGAGTTCCTTATTGCCCACTCGGGCGAGGAGCTGGGGGTCGGCGGCTTTGTCGGGACCGGCCGCACAGGCGGCCAGCAGGAGCAGAGAAAGGAGTCGAAAACCGGTAGTCAACGGAGCACCTCCAGCGAGGGGGTCGCGCGATCACAGCGGTAGATAGGATAGGTTCTGTGAAGCCCAAGGGCAAGACACGGCTTGACTTGGGTTGCAGGTCGAGATAAACTGTCCTCCATGTTGTTTTTAATACCCCCTTTCCTGTGGTTGGTCCTGCTGGCCGGCTGTGCCCAGGATACACCTCCTCCCGCGTCCCGTGCCAATGCCGTGCGTTTTGTAGATGTCACTGCGGAGGCCGGCCTCACCTTTGCCCACACCAGCGGCCGTTCGGGCCGCAAATACGGGGTGGAGACCATCGGTTCGGGGGCGGCATTCTGGGATTACGACGGGGATGGCAGGATGGATCTGTTCGCCGTGAACAGCGCGGCACTGCCCGGATATACCGGCCCGGCCAAAGCCAGCGACGCCCTGTACCACAATCAGGGCCAGGGCCGCTTTGCCGAGGTGGCCGCCCAGGTGGGCCTGGCCGATACCAGCTACGGGATGGGCTGCACCACCGGTGACTACGACAACGACGGGGACCCGGATCTCTTTGTGAGCAACTTTGGTCTCAACGCGCTCCACCGCAATGAGGGGAGGCAGGGGGAGGGGTGGCGTTTTGCCGAGGTGACGGACCGCACCATCCTGGGGCAGGAGCGCGGCTGGCACACGGGCTGCGCCTTTGCCGACTACGACCTGGACGGCGATCTGGATCTGTACGTGGCCACCTATCTGGATTATTCCTTTGAGGGAGATCTGCTCGACCACGGTGGGAGGCTGCAGCGGCCGCGCCGGCACCTGGCGCCCACCGAGTACCCGGGAAAACGCGATTTCCTCTACCGCAACGACGGGGAGGAGCGCTTTGTGGATGTCACCCGGGAGGCAGGGATGTTCACCCTGGAGGGCCGGCAGCTGGGGGCGATCTTCATCGACTTCGATGACGATGGGGATCCGGACCTGTTCCAGGCCGACGACGCCACCCCCAACTTCCTCTACCGCAACGAGGGCAGCGGGCGTTTCACCGAGATTGGCCTGACTGCCGGGGTGGCGTACAACCGGGCCGGCAAACCCGAGGGCAGCATGGGGGTGGATGCGGCGGATGTGGACGGGGATGGATGGCAGGATATCGCCATCACCAATTTTCAGTGGGAGAGCAACACCCTGTACAAGAACCTGGGCAATGGCCTCTTCCGCGACGAGTCCCTCGAAGCGGGCATCGGCGCCAGCAGCCTGGACCGGCTGGGTTTTGGGATCAACTTCTTCGATGCCGACTGCGACGGGGATCAGGACCTCTTTGTCGGCAACGGCCATATCGATGAGGATATCGAGCGCTTCGACCCCCAGGCTACCTATGCCCAGCGCCACCTGTTCTATCTCAACGATGGCCAGGGGCGTTTTGCCGAGGTCACCGACCAGGCCGGGCCGGGCCTGGCCCAGCCGGGGGTGGGGCGCGGCTCGGCGGTGGCCGACTACGACGGCGACGGGGACCTGGACCTGTTCATCCTCAACTCGGGCCAGCCGGCGGTGCTCTTGCGCAACGACACCCCGACCGGCAACCACTGGTTGGCCCTCCAGCTGCGGGGTACCCGGAGCAACCGCTCAGGATACGGGGCGAGAGTGGCCATACACGCCGGGGGTCGGGTGCAGCGGGCCGAATCGCGAAGCACCGCCAGTTATCTGTCCCAGGACGACCCTCGCCTTTTTTTTGGCCTGGGGGACCAGGCCAGCGCCGCACTGATCGAGATCCGCTGGCCTTCGGGGGTGCGCCAGGAATTGCGTCAGGTGGCGGCCGACCGGGTGATAGAGGTCGTGGAACCCCGGGGGGAGGCCACCCCGGTGGCCCCGGTTCCGGCCCGGACGGTCCAGGGTGAATCGCCTGCGGCGGAACCCGTCGCCGAGCGGACCTGGCAGGAGGCGCCGCTGGTCCTGCCCCCGGCGGTGCGCGCCAGCGAGGAACGCCCGGACCTAGGACCGCTGCAGGCCGGGGCGGCGTCGGGCGGGGCGCGCGGCTGTCAGTTGCTGGCCGATGGCCTGTTGGCTCACCGGCGCTACGGGGAGGCCCTGGCCCAGTACCGCCGCGCTCTGGAGCTGGACCCTGGCCTGGCAGCGGCCCGCACCGGCCTGGGCAAGCTCTACACCGTCCAGGGAAAGATCGACAGCGCCTTTGCCGCTTTCGAGGCGGCCGGCCGCCTCGACGAACGCGACCCAGAGCCGCCGTACCTGATGGGCAACCTCTGCGTCCGCCAGGGTCAGCTCGACCGCGGGGTGCCGTATTACGAAGGGGCCCTGGAGCGCGACTCTCAGTACTTGCAGGCCTATGTCAATCTGGCCGGCTTACACGCCAGGCAGACCGATTACGGCCCGGCGGTGGCCGCCCTCCAGCGGGGTATACGAGCCCTGCCGCGCAGCGTCGAACTGCGCCTGCGGCTGGGGCGTATCCACCTGGTCCAGGGGCAGTACGGCGAGGCCCTCGAACAACTGAGCCAGGCCCTCCAGCTCGACCAGGGCAATGGCGAGGCGCTGGAGATGCAGGCTCAGGTGTACCTCCAGCAGAAGGACGGCGAGGCCGCGTTGCAGGTTTTGCGCGAGGGGTTGGGGCGCGATTCGACCAATGCCGCGCTGCGCGCCCGACTAGGGGTTTTGCTCTTCGAGCAGGGGGAGGTAGAGGAGGCCGCCACCCATCTGGAGGCGGCCATCCGCGCCAACCCCGACGATGCCGAGGTGTACTATGCCCTGGGCCAGGCCTGTCTGCGCCGGGGCGAGGCGGCCAGGGGCCGCCAGTTGCTGCATTATTTTCAGCTGCTCCAGGACAACCATCAGGCCCTGCTCGACCACAAGACCGCCATCGTGCTCAACCCCAGCGACGCCGAGGCCTATTACAACCTGGGGGCGGTGTACTCGCGCATCGAGCGGCACGAGGCGGCCCGCCAGGCCTATGCGGCGGCCCTGCAGCTCAATCCGCGGCACCGCGATGCCCTCAACAACCTGGGCAATATCTACCTGCGCCGCCGGCAGGTGGAAGCGGCCATCGGCGCGTACCAGCAGGTGATCGCCATCGATCCCCGCTACGCGCGGGCCTATAACAACCTGGGCAACGCCTATATGCTGGCCGGCCCACCGGAGCCGGCCATCGCGGCTTTCGAGAAGGCCATACAGCTCGATCCCCGCTACGCCCGGCCCCATGCCTCCTTGGCCCAACTCTACCAGCAGCAGGGCCGGCGCGCCGAGGCCGAGGCCGAACAGGCCGCGTACCGCCGCCTGTCCAAGGGTGAAAAAGAGCAATGAGCCAGGCGGCGCCCTCCAGGTCCCTGTGCCTGGCGCTGGCCCTGGTGTGTGGGTCGGTGCTGGGGGCCGAGATCGCCCTGACCCGGCTCTACTCCTTTCTGCTCCACTATCACTACAGTTTTTTGGTGCTCTCCGGGGCCGTCTGTGGCCTGGGCGCGGGTGCGGTGCTGGCCCAGCGCCTGTCGGGCACGCGGGCGCTGAGTCTGCTGGCTTTTGGCCAGGGGCTGGGGCTCTGGCTAGCCGTGGTTTTTGCCGCCTGGGCCCCGCACGCCGCCCTGCCCCTGTTGCTGGGTGCGGCGGCCCTGCCCTTTGCCCTGGCCGGAGCCTTTCTCTCTCTGGTGTTCCGCGCCCATGCCGGCCACAGCCAGCGCCTCTATTTCTACGACCTGGGCGGGGCAGCGCTGGCCACCCTGGGCATCATCCCCTGCCTGCAGTGGCTGGGCGGCGTCGATGTCCTGCTGGTCTGCGGGGTGCTGGCCGCCCTGGCCGGCGGGGTGTGTGCCGCCGACCGCCGGTGGGGCATCGGTGGGGTGGCCCTCTTCCTGGCGGCCCTGCTGGCCCAGCGCGGCCTGGAGGTGGTGCGTATAGATCTGGAGGAGCTGGCCGGGGGTGGGGAAAAACCCATGTTCAAGGCCCTCGGCGGCGCCGGGGCCGGCAAACTGGTGCAGACCCGCTGGAGCGCCTATGCCCGCACGGATCTGGTGGACCGCAGCGGCGAGACCGGGTTGAATCTCTACACCGACGGCGGGGCCGGTTCCTATATGTTCCGTTTTGGGGGGGATTTCCGCCGACTCTTTTTTCTGCGCCAGGAGGCCGCGCTTTTTCCCTACTACTTTGGGCCGCGCGGCCGGGCGCTGATCCTGGGACCGGGCGGCGGGGCCGACGTACTCTACGCCCTGATGACCGGCTGGCAGCAGATCGAAGGGGTGGAGATCAACGCCGAGGTGGTGGGCCTGGTGCGCCAGTACGGGGAGTACAACGGCCACCTCTACGATTTCGACAATGTGTATATCCACGTAGAGGACGGTCGCCACTACGCCGAGCGGAGCGCCCAGACCTACGACCTGATCGCCCTGCCCCTGGTCTACGCCTCGGCAGCCGAGTTGGCCGGATATGCCCTGCAGGAAAACTACCTGTTCACCCAGGAGGCGTACCAACGCTACCTGGAACTGCTCCATCCCCAGGGCCGGCTGGCCCTGGTGGTACACGAACACCGGCTGATGCTCAAGGCGGTGAGTACCCTGGCGGCGCTGTGGCAGGCACAGGGCCGCGACCCCGCCGAGTTCCTCGACCACCTGGTGGTGATCAACGGCACCCGCGCCGACACCCAATCCCAGGAGGCCTTCCGCCCGCTCCTACTGGTGCAAAAGGAAGCCTATAGCCGGGAGCAGCTGCAGCAGTTGGTGGAGGTGGCCGGCCACCTCGAACTACGGCCCTACTTCGTCCCGGGTTTCGACGAAGGTTCGGCCATCGCCGCTCTGCGCCGCGAGGGGCTGGAGGGGTTTGTAGCCAAGAGCAGCTTCGACCTGCGGCCGGTGGCCGACCAGCGCCCGTATTTCTACCAGCTGGCCCCCGGCATGGATCACACCCTGATGGGGTTGCTGGCAGGGTCGCTGGCGGCGGTGCTGCTGGCCCTGGGCATCAGGGGGGCGCACCAGCGGCGGGCCGCACCGCTGGTTTTTGGCGGTTTTGCCGCCTTGTTGGGCGCGGCCTTTATGCTGGTGGAGATCTATCTGCTCCAGCGCTTCTCCCTGCTGCTGGGGCATCCGGTGCTGGGCCTGGCGGTGACCCTCTTTGGGTTGCTGCTGGCCAGCGGGGCAGGTGCGCTCCTGGGCAGCCGGCTGCCGGCCCTGCGCCGGGGTGGGGGGGTGGCCTTGGCCGCCGCCCTGACGGGGGTGGGCGGATTGCTGCTGGCCGGGATCCAGGGGTTGGTGCTGCCGGCGGCCCTGCACCTGGAAAGCGCCGGGCGGGCGCTGGCGGCCCTGCTGCTCATCCTGCCCCTGGGCCTGCTGATGGGTCTGTGTTTCCCGGCAGGCCTGCGCCTGGCCGGCAGCGCTGCACCAGCGCAGATCGCCTGGATGTGGGGCTTCAACGGCATTGGCTCGGTGTGCGGCTCTGCGCTGGCAGTGGTGGCCGGCATGCAGTGGGGCACCAACTGGGCGCTCTACTGCGGGGCTGGGGCGTACCTGCTGGCCGGCGGGGTGATGTGGCTGGGCAGACGGGCTGCCGGGGCGTCGGCCGAAGCCGAAGCAGGGCTGCCGTGGCGGTCTGCAGCGCTGGTGCTGGTGGTGGCGGTCCTGGTGTGGCTGGGGGTCTTTTCCACGCTGGCCGGTGGAGGGGAGGCGCTGGGGCCGGATCGCCGCCCGCCGCCGCCGGTGGCGCCCCAGATCTGGCCACCCGGCCTGCGAACTGTATATTAACTTGTTTCTGCAGTTTCGGTTTTCCATCCCTGGAGAAAGGATCGCCCTCATTGCGCCACAACCTTTCCTGCCTGGTGTTGTTATTGATCCTGGGGTTCTCTGCCCTGTCGTCGGCTGGTCCCCGCTACACCGAGGTGACCCGGGAGGCCGGCATCGACTTTGTCCACCACAATGGAGCGGGGGGCCGCAAATACGTGATCGAGACCGTGGGGCCTGGCTGCGCCTTTTTCGATTACGACGGCGACGGGCGCCTCGATATCTATCTGGTGGATGGGGCGGAGGTGCCGGGCACCAAACTGGCTGAGAAGCCCATGAGCCGGCTCTACCGCAACCAGGGCGAGGGGCGCTTCGAGGACGCAACCCTGGCCTCTGGGGCGGGCAGTACCGGCTACGGGATGGGCTGTGCCGCAGCCGACTACGACAACGACGGGGACCAGGACCTCTTTGCCAGCAACTTCGGCCCCGATGTGCTCTATCGCAACGACGGGGGGCGTTTCACCGACGCCACCGCCCGCGCCGGCGTCAGCGACACCTTGTGGAGCAGCAGTTGCGCTTTTGCCGACGTGGACAACGATGGGCTCTTGGATTTGTACGTGGCCAACTACCACAACTTTTCCTATACCAATCACAAGGTCTGCGCCGAGGGCGGCAGCGGCCTGCAGCTCTACTGCGGGCCCGAGTCCTTCGACGGGGTGCGGGACTTCCTCTACCAGAACCAGGGGGACGGGGTGTTCAAGGATATCACCGCGCGGGCGGGGTTGCTCAACACCACGGGCAAGGAGCTGGGGGTGGTTTTCGGGGACGTGGACCGCGACGGGGACCAGGACCTGTACCTGGCTAACGACAAAACCGCAAATCTGTTGTACCTGAACGACGGTCGGGGCAATTTTGAGGAGAACGCGCTGCTGGCCGGGGTGGCCTACAACGGCGACGGCAAGGTATCGGCCGGCATGGGGGTGGACATGGGCGACTACGACGGGGACGGCCGCTTCGACCTCTTTGTCACCAATTTCCAGTGGGAGACCAACACCCTCTTTCGCAACAACGGCGACGACACCTTTGTCGATTACACCTACGACGCCAACCTGGGCAAGGACAGTATCCCCTATCTGAGCTGGGGCACTCGGATCTTCGACTTTGACAACGACGGGGACCGCGATATCTTTGTGGCCAGCGGCCACCTCGAAAGCGACGTCGAGCAGTACGAAAACACCACCTTTGCGCAGCTCAACCAGCTTTTTGTCAATGACGGCAACAACCGCTTTGACCTTGAGCGCCAGGTGGAGGGCACGGGCCTGGCCATGCGCAAGGTGAGCCGCGGTTCGGCCTTTGGCGATTACGACGACGACGGGGACGTGGATATCCTGGTGGCCAACTGCGCCGACTCGCCCGACCTGTTGCGCAACGACGGGGGCAACGAGAACAACTGGCTGCGGGTTAAGCTGCAGGGCACCCGCAGCAACCGCGACGGCATGGGCGCCATCGTCGAGCTGTTTGGCGGCGACCTCTGTCAGATGGACCAGGTGCGCAGCGGGGCCAGCTTTCTGTCGCAGAGCGATCTGCGGCTCACCTTTGGCCTGGGCCAGCGCCAGGTGGCCGACCGCCTCAAGGTCACCTGGCCCAGCGGCCTGGTCGAAGAGGTGAAAAACGTGCCCGCCAACCGGGAACTCACCTTGGTCGAGGGAAGCAATTGAAGGCCCTGTGGCTCCTCTCGGCGCTTTTGTTGGGCGCCTGCGGCGAGCAAGTGCCGCCTGTACCCCCTCCGGCGGCCATTCAGCCTGCGCCGCCCCCTCCGGCGGCCGATCCCCCTGCCCCTCCGGCGGCCCTCTCGGTCGCTGTCCCCGCCCCTGGGCCCAGCGCCGCCCAACGGAAGCTCCAGGACGGCCTGGAGCTGTCGGCGGCAGGGCGGTACACCGAAGCCATCGCGGCGTACCAGCAGGCCGCGCGGCTGGCGCCCGAAGATTTTCGCATCCACTACAACCTCGGCAACGCCTATGCCCGCCAACTCGACTACCCTCGGGCCATCCAGGCTTATTTGCTGGTATTGAAACTGGATTCCACCCAGGTGTCGGCCAGGCACAACCTGGCGGGCCTGTACGTGCGGCAGCTCAACTACGCCCAGGCCATAACAGAGCACCAAAAGGTGCTCGCGCTCGATGCAAAGCACGTCTCCACCTACCGCGACCTGGCCCATATCTACTTCACACGCGGCGAGTACTCCCAGGTGGAGACCCTGGTGGCCCAGGGCCTGAAGCTGGCGCCCGACGACCCGGAGTTCTACTGGCTGCTGGGCCGCATGCGGGCCAAGGAACAGAAACACGAGGAGGCCCTCAAGGCCTTTGAGCGCACCACGGCGCTCGACAGCACCGACGCCGAGACCCCGGTGGAGATGGCCAAGACCCTGATCAAGCTCAACCGCACCCAGGAGGCAGTGGCGGCGTGTAAGCGCAGTCTGGCCCTCAACCCCCAGGGCAAGGACGCCTTCTTCATTCTGGCCGACGCCTACCGCCGCCTGGGGATGAAGGACGAGAGCCGCCAGGCTCTGGAGCAGTTCAAGGGGTTGGACAAGGAGGAGGTGGAGATCCGCAAGCAGCTGCGCATCATCGGCAACGACCCAGACGACCACGAGGCGCGGGCCATGCTGGGCCTGCTCTATATCAGCCAGGGCAAACTCGAGGAGGCCGCCGAGGAGTACCGGTCGGCCGTCCGCCTGGCCCCCGACAGCCTGCGCTACTACAACAACCTGGGCAATATCTACCTGCGGCTGCGCGACTACGAGCAGGCGGTGCCGGTCTACGAGCAGGCGCTGCGCCTGGCCCCCGCCTACCCGGAGGCCCATTACAACCTGGGGTTGACGCGCCTGCACCAGGAGCGCTTCGCCGAGGCCCAGAAAAATCTGGAAAAGGCCCTGGAGCTGCGCCCGGAAAACGCCGACGCCAGTTATTATCTGGGGCTGATCCACGCGCGCAATGGGGATTTTTCGCGGGCGGCGGCGATGCTGGAACGGGCGGTGCGCCTCAGGCCGGATTTCCTCGACGCCCGCCAGAAGCTGGCGGTTTCCTACCTGAAGCTGGGCCGCGTCGAGGAGAGCAAGAGGGAAGTGCAGGCCATCGAGGAACTGCGGAAGGAAAAGGCGAATAAGGATGAACAGCAGCAAGGTCGGTAAACTGGCGGTCGGGGCGGCCCTGCTCCTGGCCGGTTGCGGTCAGGGCGAACTGAAGGACGAGGAGCCGCTGGCCCAGGTGGATGGCAAGACCATCACCGTGGGCGCCTACCGGCAGCAGGCGGCCAGGGTGCCGGAAGAGCTTCGGCAACAGCTCGATCCCCAGCGCTATCTGCAAGCCCTCGTCGACGAGGAATTGCTGGTGCAGGAGGCCAAGCGGCGCGGTTTGGAGCAGGCGGCGGAGGTGGAGCGGGCCTTCCAGCAGGAGGCCCGGGTGTTGGCCCTGCGCGAGTTGTACCGCCGGCAACACATCGAGGTCCCCGCCGCCCCGGTCGAGGAGGAATTGCAGGCCTACTTCGCCAAGAGTCCATACAGCCGCCGGGTGCGTTTCAGCCTGCTGATGGTCAAGACCCCGGAGCAGATCCCGCCGCTGCTGGCCAAGCTGAAGGGAGGGGCAGACTTCGATTCGCTGTCCATGCGCCACTCGCAGGACCAGCGTATCCTCGACCGCAAGGCCGATATGGGTTACCACCGCTGGGGCGAAACCATGCCTTCACACGCGGCCCTCACCGAGCGGGCTTTTTTTATGAAACCCGGCGAACTGGTCGGCCCGCTCAAGGTGGCCGACGGCTATTTCCTGATCAAACTGACCGACGCCCATCCGGTGAGCCTGGAGCAGGAGCGCGAGGTCATCGCCCAGCAGGTGATGCAGGAGAAACTGAGCGAGCGCCTGACCCAGTACTATACCAGCCTGGGGCAGCAATATTCGCTGCAGTTCGACGAGGCCGGCTTCCAGGCGCTGGCCGCCGAGTGGGCCGAGCAGGCACCCCCGCAGGCGGCGTGGTCCTCGATGGAGGGGATGGCACACGCCGGCCACCAAATGGGCCGGCCGGCCGCCGCGCCCCAAGCCGCGCCCTCGCGGGCCCCCAGCGCGGCGCTCGATGCGCAGCGGGTAGTGGTCAGCTACCAGGGCGGGCAGCTGAGCGCCGAGCAGTGCCGGCCCCTGCTGCAGCCCGACGCTCCGCGCAACCCCGAGGCCCTGCGCAACTACCTGTTCAACCAGCTGTGTCGGCAGATGTTGGCCCCCCTGGAGATTGGCAGGCTCGAACTGCTCAAGACCCCAGTGTTGCAGGAAGGGCTGGAAAAGGCCAAGCGCCGGGTGCTCATCCGCCAGTTGCAGGCCCAGATGGCCGCCCAGGTCTCCCAGCCCAATGCCAACGCGGTGCGCATCTATTTTGAGGAGCACAAAGACAAATACACCCTGCCGACCCTGGTGGAGGTGCGCCGCATGAACGTGGCCGACGCCCAGGCGGGCCAGCAGGTGCTCCAGCGGTTGCAGACCGGACAGGACACCCTTTCCCTGAGCAAGCAGTTTGTCACCCTCAGTTACGGCAGCAGTGCACTCGAGGGCGACAGCAAGGTGGCCCGGGCCCTGCAGCAGGGGGCAGTGGGCTCCTACCAGGGGCCTTTTTATTCGGACACCGGCTTTTTCGTGTTGCAGGTCCTGGGCCGGCACCTGGCCCAGGTGCCTCCCTTCGAAACCGTGCAGGACCGCGTCAAGGCCGACCTGGCCCAGGAGCAGGGCAACGTGTTGTTCCAGGAGTTCCTCAAGGAGTTGAGAAACCGCAGCGCCCAGCAGATCCAGATCAACCAGGAAAATCTCCAGCGCCTGGCCAGGCCCACCAAAGAAGGTACCACATGAGCAGTGTCACCTTGCCATTTCAGCGGGGTTATATCATCGACGCCCGCCACGACACACTGTGGTTTCTGGCCCTGCCCTTCATCTCGGTGGCTCTGGCGCTGCTCGCCCATCGCTACCTGCCCGGTGGGGCGCTGGTGGCGGTGACCTTGTGGATCACGGTGCCCCACTTCCTGATCACCGGGCTGCGGGTGTACGGCTCGCCGGCCGAGTTCACCCGCTGGCGCGAGCGTTTTATCCTCAGCCCCATCCTCTTGATCCTCTTTGCCTTTGCCCTGGCGGTGTACGCGCCCTTGACCCTGGTGCTGCTGGTCACCCTGTGGGACCACCAGCACAGTCTGATGCAGCAGTACGGTTTTGCGCGGGTCTACGACTTCAAGGCCAAGACCGGGGGACCGCAGGCCGCCAAGTTCGACCTCTATTTCAACTGGGTCTTCTTCGTCAACATGCTGCTGGTCTCGCCGCTCTTCTCCGCCATCTGGGTGCGGATGTTGCACGAATGGCACCTGCCGGTCAGCGCGGCGACGGTGGGGCTGGTACATCAGGCCTCGTGGGCGGTGACCATCACCTATGGGCTGGTCTATCTGGGCTATATGATCTGGTGCCTGCGGCGGGGATACCCACTCAACCCCCTCAAGTACCTATTCCTGCTGTCCAGTTATTTCCTCTGGTATTTCACCAGTTTCACCAGCGAGTACCTGATGGTCTACGCCGTGGCCCACCGCCTCATGCACGGCATCCAGTACATCGCCATGATCTACTGCTTCAACCGCAACCGGGTAGAGCGCACCGGCGGGGATTCCTCGCTGTTGACCTATCTGGCCAAGCCCGGGCACTTCAAGATTTTCCTGCTGCTCTGCGCCGCCTCGATGCTGATCTGGCTGGCCCTCACCGAAGGGGCGATCCGCGACCTGGGCTTTGGTCTGGTGGGCTACAGCGAGAACTTCGACCTCTTCAGCTATTCGCTGGTCAGCTCGGTGGCGCTGATCCACTACTGGTTCGACGCCTTCATCTGGAAGGTGCGCCGGCCCGAAGTGCAGCAGGGCCTTTGAGCGAGGGTGCCATGAGCCTGGTTTCCTATCTGCGCTCTCATACGACCCTGTTTGTCATCCTGCTGCTGGCGCTGGCGGCGGCGGCCACCGAGCGCTACCTGAACCAAACCTACCGCTACCTGCAGCCCCGCAACCATCCGCGCGGCGCCCCGCAGTTGCAGGGGGAGTCCTTGCAGGAGTTGGCCGGGGTGCTGCAGGCCCTGTACCCAGAGGGCGCCGAAGCCAACCTGATGGCCGGCCAGGCCCGGCTAGAACAGGGCAAGCTCCAGGAGGCGCGCCTGCTGCTGGAAAAGGCCCTGGAGGCAGACCGGCGCAACCAGCAGCTGCTCTTTCTATACGCGCGGCTGCTCCTCGACCAGGGCGAGGCCCCGGAAAAGGTCAAGGCGGTGGTGGATGAGCTGGGGCGTTACTTCCCCCGCTCGCGGGAAAAGGTGGAGGAATTCTTCTCGCAGGCGTCGAAGGGCAAGATCAAGTTCGAGGGGGGCGGATCGTACTGAGAGGGATCAGAAGCCGCAGATGCCCGAGACGCTGGCCCCGTAGGAGATCAGCAGGTCGGCCATGGCTGCGTCCTGGGAGTAGGTGGTGAACATCAGGGCGGAGTTGCCGTAGCGGTCCTGGGCATGTACGTCGGCTCCGGCGGCCAGCAGATAGCGGGCGACCTCCAGCCGGCTCTCGTTGACCGTTTCCATGAGCGGGGTCATCAGGGTGCCTTCGGGACCGGGCAGGGGTTTTTTGGTGGTGGAGTCGACCAGCACCTCGACCCTGCCGATGTGATCGGGTTTGACCACCGACCGCTCGTCGATGCTGGCCGAGTATTCCTCGACCAGCGCCTTGACGACGGTGAGATGGCCCTTCCAGGCGGCCAGGTGAATGGCTTGGCGTCCGTTGTCTTCCAGTTGCGCGGTGGGCCCGGCGCCGGTGGCGAGGGCGGCGCGCACCCCGGCCAGATCCCCTTGGCGGGCGGCCTGTTCCAGCTCGGCGCGCGGGTCGCGGCCGCAGGAGCAGAGGAGGGCGATGAGCAGGGAGAGCAGCGCAAGAGTAGGCATAGAGGGCATAGATAAGATAAATCTTAGGATACTCAGGAGCGCGAGAAATGTCAAAACATCCCATCGAATGGAAGTTCCCCCGGCGCCTGGTCCTGGCCTGGGCGGTGACTGCCCTGTGGCTGGCAGTTGCTGGTTGCGGCGAGGACCCGGCCACGGCCATTGTGGTTTCCGAGCCCTGGCTCAAGGAACCGATCCCCGGCCGGGCACTGGCCGCCGGGTTTCTCAAGGTGGAGAACCGCGGCAGCAGCGAGGAAGTGCTGCTGGGCATCGACTGCCCCGACGCGGGGGCCGTGGAGATGCACGAGATGTTCCACGAGGCGGATATGATGAAGATGCGCAAGATGGAACAGTGGACCATTCCCGCACAGGGCAGCCTGGTCCTGGCGCCGGGAGGCGGGCATCTGATGTTCCTGGGCCTGCGCCGGCCGCTCAAGGCCGGCGACACGGTCCAACTCACCCTCCACTTCAAAAAGGCCGGCGACCGCACCCTTTCTGTGCCGGTAAAAAAACAATGACCAAGACCCTGACCAACCTCTTGCTGGCCGGCTTGCTCTTGCTGGCCGGCTGCGGCGGCCAGCCGCAACCGCCGCCGCCCGCCAAAGATGGCTTGCAGCGTTTCCCCTTTGGCGGCGACTTTGGCCTCACCGACCACCGGGGCACCCCCTTCCGCCTAGAGGACCAGCGCGGCAAGATCGTCCTGCTCTTTTTTGGTTTCACCTCCTGCCCGGACGCCTGCCCGACGACGCTGATCAAACTGACCCAGGTGCTCAAGTTGCTGGGTGAGGGGCAGGGGGATTTGCTGGTGGCCTTCGTCACCGTGGACCCGGTGCGCGACACCCCCAAGGCCCTGGGTGAATACCTGACCAACTTCTCGCTGCCGGCCATAGGGCTGAGCGGCAGCGAAACCGAAATCCACCAGGTGGCCGCCCGGTACGGAGCCTCGTACAAACGCGGCCAGGACACGGCCGAGGGCGGGTATCTGATCGACCACACCGACCGGATTTTTCTGATCGACCAGCAGGGCGCCCTCCGCTATCTGTTCAGCCGCGACGACACCCCGGAGCGGATCGCCGAGTTGATCGGCAAGCTGCGCTGAATGTAGCCCCGCACCTCTGGGGTGCGGGGTGCTGGAGGCTTGAGCCTTGAGTGAACCCCTGATCGTCACCCGCAGCCGCCTGGTGCGCGAATTGCGCGGCCTGGGGCTGGAGGCCGGCCAGGTGGTGATGGTACACGCCTCGGTGCGGGCAGTGGGCTGGGTGGTAGGTGGACCAGACCAGGTGCTCGAAGCGCTGCTGGAGGTGCTGGGGCCCCAGGGCACCTTGATGATGGTGGTCTCGTGGGAGGATGGGACCTTTGAGATGGCCCAGTGGAGTGAGGAGAAGCAGCGGGCCTACCTGGCGGAGGCGCCGGCTTTTGACCCGGCCCACTCGCGCGCCCACCGCAAGTGGAGCATCCTCACCGAATACCTGCGCACCTGGCCAGGGAGCTGCCGCAGCGCCCACCCCGACGGTTCCGTGGCGGCGGTGGGCCGGCTGGCCCCTTGGATCACCGCCGACCATCCCCTGCGTTACGGCCATGGACCAGGCTCACCCCTGGCCAAACTCTGCGGGGCCGGGGGCAAGGTGCTGCTCCTGGGGGCGCCCTTCACCAGCCTGACCCTGCTGCACTACGCCGAACACCTGGCCCGGGTGCCGGGCAAGCGGGTGGTGCGCTACCGCTGCCCGGTGCTGCGGGAGGGGCAGCGGGTGTGGGTGGAGCTGGAGGAGTACGATACCAACAACCTCATCGGCGAATGGGAGGGGGACGGGTACTTTGCGCTGATCCCGCAGGAGGCCCTGGCCCGGGGATTGGGTCGGGTGGGCCGGGTGGGGGCGGCGCTCAGTTATCTCTTCGACGCGGCGGGGTTGCAGCGTTTTTCCGTGGACTGGCTCGAGGAACATTTGGGGCGGACGTGAACAGGGCAACGGCTGTTTTCCGGAGGTGGAGATGGAGGTAGATGCGCGGGCTTTCTGCGAAAAGGGCTTTGTCGTGCTGCGCAACGTGGTGCCGCCGGATCAGCTGGCTGGCCTGCGCGACTGCTTCGAGATCCTAGTCGAGAAACAGAAGCGGGTCTGGGCCCAGCGACGCGGGCCCACCGATCCGCCGGGGGGCGTGTGGGAGACCTCGGCCCAGCCCCGTCTCCAGTTCAACCAGTTGATCGACGCGCAGACCGCCGCTGCTGGCGAGTTCTGCCTGCACGACCACACCCTGGGGGTGAGTCGCCGGCTGATGGGTACCCCGGAGGCGGCGGTCACGGCGATGTTCCTGATGTGCAACCCGGTGCGCGACCACGGCCCGGCCACCTGGCACCGCGACGTGGGGCCAGGGCACCCGGCGCCCATCGACGGGCTGACCGAATACATCCACCGCTTCGGCCCGGCCTACATCCAGTGGAATATCGCCCTGTGGGAGGACAGCGTCCTGTGGGTGGTACCCGGCAGCCATCTGCGGCGCAACACCGAGGCGGAGGTGCGGCAGCTGGCCGCTGACCCCAAGGTGCCCTTGCCCGGCGGTCTCCAGGTGGAGCTGGGGCCCGGCGACGGGGTGGCGTACACCATCCCCATCCTGCACTGGGGCAGCAACTACAGCGCCAAAAGGCGGCGCATCGTCCATCTGGGGTACCGGGCCTTTGGCGGGGAGGCCTTGTCCTACGTACACTGGCGGCACTGGGACGGCGATTTTGTTCCCCAGCTCTCCGCTTCGGCGCAGCAGCGCTTCGCCCGCTTCGACCAGTTGTGGCAGGAGGAGCACCGGCAGTTCGAGGCGATCTTCCGCGCCGCGATCCAGAAGGACGCAGCGGAGTTTGGGCGGGCCCTGGCGCAACTGCATCCCAGCCCCCAGGGGCGGATGGTGACCCTGGTGATGCTCGCGAAGGTGGCGGGCCGTTTGCGAGAACACAAGATGATCGAAGCGCAGGGATTGCCGACCGCCGAACAAGCGGCCAAGCTGAAGGGGTTGTGGTTCGGCACCGAGGTGTTCAACGAATGGGCCGGGCGCTTCTCGGCGGCCGATGCCGAGCAACTAGGCGCCCGCTTTGCCGAGCTGGACCGCCGGCTCAGGCTACCGGCCGCACAGGCGGCGCCGGGTTTCCAGGGCCCGTCCTCGGAGTACGAGCCCAATGCCATGCCCGAGGGCTTCGGGGTGGAGGAATTTGTCGCCAGTTGGCAGACGGGAGGAGGCAAGTGATGGCCCAGTACCGCGCCGCCCTCATCGGCCTGGGATGGATGGGTATGTTGTACGACCTGGCCAAACGCACCGGGGTGTGGCAGGTAGACGACATCGACCGGCCCACACCTCCACTCGACCTCCACCGCAAATTTCACCACCACACCCACCCTGGCACCGAAGGACTGCCCGATTCCTATGCCGAAGCCCTGCACGACCGGCCCGAGGTGGTGCTGGTGGCTGCGGCCGAGCGGGATCACAAACGCCGGCAGGCCTTTGCCGAGCGCTACGGGGTGCAGGCCCTCTACGAGGACGCGGCCCAGATGCTGCGGCAGGAGCGGCCGGAGATCGTCGCCATCGCCACCAACACCAAACACCGGGCGGATCTCACCTGCCTGGCGGTGGCATGCGGCGCCAAAGGCATCTTCACCGAAAAGCCAATGGCCCACACCCTGGCGGAGGCCGACCGCATGGTGCACACCTGCGCGGCGGCGGGGGTGCCGCTCAGTTGCGGGGCCATCTCCACCACCCACCCCTCGTTTGGCCGGGCCAGGGAACTGGTGCGGGGCGGGGCCATCGGCGAGCTGATCTCCATCGAGGCGAGCGGTCCGGGGGCGCAGCACCAGAACTGGTCCTATTTCCTGGACAGCCCGCCGGCCTGGGTGGTGGGCACTGGTGACGGGCCGCGCCGCGAAGCGGGCAGCGACGAGTTCACCGGGCAGGGCCTGATGGTCACCCAGAGCGGCCTGGTGGTGCACTTCCGCCACGGTGCTCCGGGCGTGCGTCTGTGCGGCAGCTGCGGCGAGATGACCTTCGACTTCGAGCCGGGCTGGAAATGGTGGCAGGAGGTGGAGTGTGAAGGGCAGAAGGGGCGGGTGCAGATGCCCTGGCCCAAACCGCAGTTTGTGCCGCCCTATGGCGGGGTCTATTCCCTCAACGACGTGATGGACTGCCTGGCCGGCCGGCTCGACGAGCCCAAGAACTCGGGCCGGCGGGTGGCCGTGGCCCTCGAGGTGGAGATCGCCCTCAAGGTGTCCTCGGCGCGGGGAGGCGAGCGGGTCGAGTTGCCCCTGGCCGACCGTTCGCTGGGGCTCAACTATGACTGGTTCCGCTGAGAAAGGTATACACATGCAGACGCCGATACGCCGGGTGGCCGTGACCGGAGCGCTGGGCAATCTGGGCATCAAACTGCTGCACCATCTGTCGGCTCAGGAGGGGTTCGAGCGCCTGGTGGGGCTGGATGTGCGGCAGGTGGCCGCCGAGACGCGGGCCGCCCTGCCCAGGGTGGAGTGGGTGCAGGGGGACCTGGGGGACTGGGGGGATTACCGTTGGCGGGAGGTGGTGGAAAGGGTCGATGCCGTGGTGCACTTGGCGGCGGTGAATCCCTACCCCGAGGCCACCTGGCAGGAGGCGGCCCAGTCGCTGGACCTGACCCTGCATGTGGCCAACGCCGCGGTGGACAGCGGCCAGGTGCGGCGGGTGGTCTTTGCCACCTCGAACCACGTCATGGGGCAGTACAAGGACGATCCGCTGTGGGGGGGGATCGGGCCGGGGGAACTGAGCACCGAGCTGCCGCCGGGCACCGGCACGGTCTGGCATACCGGAACAAGGGAGATGGATTCGACCCCGTACGCCACGGCCAAGCTCTACGGGGAGCGGGTCTGCCGGGCCACTGCAGCCAGGGCGGGCGGGCAGACCACCTTTGTCGCCGTGCGCATCGGCTGGTGCCAGCCGGGCGAGAACCTGCCGGCCACCCTCTCGGCAACCGGCACCCCGACGCAGGGGCAGCATGCCGGGCCCGCCGCGGGGCCCCTGGCGCGCGCCGACCGCTGGTACCGGGAGATGTGGCTGTCGAACCGCGACTTTCTGCAGCTCTTCACCCGCGCCCTCACCGCCGCAGGGCAGGACTGGCCCGGCGGCTACGTGCTGGTCAACGGCATGTCGGGCAACCGCGGCATGAAGTGGAGCCTGGCGGAGACGCGGCGCTGGCTGGGGTACGAGCCGGCCGACGACGTGTACGCCTGAGGGCTCAGGCGGGCTGCACCCGGTACCGCTCCAGGGCCTCGCGGTCGAGGGTTATTCCCAGCCCAGGGGCATCGGGGACGAGCAGGGCGCCCTCGCGGAAGGGGATGGGTTCGGCGATCAGGTCGTCTTCGCGGAAGAGGTGGCCGATGATGTCGCTGGGCAGGGTGCAGCCGGCGGCGGCGGCGGCGTGTACACTGCTCATGTCGCGGACCCCCAGGTCCATGCCGGTGCCGCGCCAGGTGGGGCAGCCGGCGGTCTGGGCCAGGCGGGCCCACTGGCTGAACTCCACGAGCGGTCCCAGCAGGTTGTAGTAGTCGGCGGCCTCCGCGCGCAGGGCCGGCAGCAGTTGGGTCAGGGAGGTGAGGTGCAGGGCGATTTTCTGTGGAATCTCCCGCCGCAACTGTACATACCAATCGAGGTGGTCCTGCGGCATGGGGCTCTCGAAGATGACTTGGTCGAAACGCTCCAGTTCGCGGCCGATACGCCGGGCCCCCTCCAGGTCCCCGAAGCGCTCGTTGGGATCGAGCACGACGGAGAAATCGGGGGCTGCCTCCCGCACGGCCGCCACCCGCGCGGCAACGGGATCGTCGAGCACACACTTCATCTTTACCCCGCGAAAACCCAACTCCCGCGCCCGCTTCGCCCGCCGGAAGGTGTCCTCCACACTGGCCCGGCCCATCCAGTAGTCGATGGGCACTTGGTCGATGCGTTTGCCGCCCAGCAGGTGGTGCACCGGCACGCCAAGGTGCTGGCCCAGGAGGTCGAGCCAGGCCATCTCGTAGGCTTCGTAGATGATGTAGGATTCATAATCGTCGCCGTGCGGCAGGGGCAGGTTGCCCACCGGCAGCTCGATCAGGGTGCGTCCGATGAGCAAAGCGGCGTACTGGTGGAGCGGTTCGTGCAGATCGCCCCGCCGCGGTTCCCCCAGGCCGACTAGCCCGTTGTCGGCCTTGAGTTCGACGATCCACTTGGGGAACTCCCAGAAGTTGAGCCGGCGGCCTGTTATCGGATCTGGGGCGCAGAGCGGGTCCTCGACCCCGGCCGAATGCACGGTGTCGGGTTTCATCGGCACGACGACCTGATGGAGTTCGACGGCGGCGATCTTCATGTCCATCTAGTTTGGTGAAGAGCGGTGCCGCGTCGGGGTCATCTCCCCGCCGCTGCGCCTGCATGGCGCACATACGGACCTCGCGATATCTTGATAGTGCGCGGGGAAGATGCCCCCGGTCCTGGGCCTTGTCAAGGCGATGAGAGGCACCGCCAAACCACGGCGATCGCCGCTGTTGCCCGGTCTCTCACTCTGGGAAGGGAAGGAAAACGAAGGATGAATCTGCGCTTGGGCGACGGCCGCGACTGGCAGCTGGTCGGCGGCAAGTGGGAGGAGGATCAGGAGGGGATCCGCGTCGGCCGGGGCGAGGACGGCGAAGGCCTGCAGGGATACGGCCTGGCCTTCTACAAACCCAAGGCCTATACGGACATCGAGGCCGAGCTCAGCGTGCAGATGCCCACCAACCACGCGGACCTGGGTTTCATCGTGCGGGCCCAGGACCCCACCCATTATTATCTGATCCATTTCCCCCAGTGCGGCCAGGGATACCGGGCCCAGCATTTCTGGGCCGCCCTCTCGGTGGCCGATGGCTCGGGGTATCTGCACCTGCTGGCGATTGAGCACGTGCAGCGGGTGCCCAGCAATCCCCTGGGCATCCGCAACCAGGCCCGGCTCAAGGTGGAAGGGGATCGCTTTCAGGTGTGGGTGAACGGCCATCCGGCCCTCGACGCGTGCGACCACCGGTACCAGCAGGGGCGTATCGGTCTGGCCGGGTTTGCCCAGGCCCGGGTTTTGGCACCGGCTGGCCGCTCGAACTGCGCGACGGCACCCTGATCCGCTTTGGCCTGGGCGGCCACGAAACCTCCAGCGAGCCGATCACCAAATGGGGCGCGGTCCATTGCCAGGCCTTTGCCACCCGTTCCACCGACGGGGGCAGAACCTGGTCGCCGGCGGCTAACCTCGACGGCGAGGCCGAGGGCATGGGCAACCTCGACCTCACCGAGCCGGTGGGCTTCGAGACCACCGATGGCCGCATCATGTGTTTGATCCGACCCATCTACTCGCCGTGGATGTGGGAGACTTGGTCGCACGACGGGGGAAAAACCTGGGGCCCCTGCGTGCGCGGTCCTTTTGCCGGCTGGGCACCCTCGGCGCCGGTGCGGGTGCAGTCGGGCGCGGTGCTCTTCCCCACCCGCTTTCCGGGCCTGACCCTGCACACCACCCGCGACGAGGGCCGGACCTGGGACCACACCTATATCGACACCTCGATCTGGGCGATGGGCGCCCTGTGCGAGGTGGAACCAAACAAGATCCTCTTTGCGTACGAGGATTCCTGGCGCGACAAGCTGCGCCTGCAGTTCGCCCAGGTTACACCGGCAGGCTTGACGCCGGCCAGGGCCTGAGGGCCTGCCCGCCAGCAAACCCATAAGGGAAGGGGAAAAGATGCGCGTGTTATTGACCGGGGCCGCCGGCTTTGTCGGCCAGGCCGCTCTGGAACTCTTGAGTCGGAACCACCAGGTCACGGCCTTCGACATCAAAGCGGTGGCCGGCGGCGTACGCACCGTGCAGGGAGACGTGCTCGATTACCGCGCAGTGGAGGCCGCGGTTGCCGGGCACGAGGCGGTGGTCAACACCATCATGGCCCCCAACCCGAGTTACGGGCCGGATGGCCCGGGTTTCACCATCAACGTAACCGGGCTCTTCAACCTGCTGGAAGCGGCGCGTATCCATGGGGTCAAGCGTTTCGTGCACACCTCGAGCGGGGCGGTGCATAGCGGCTATACGCCCGGCACCTGTCTGACCAACGAGCTGTACCCGCTCAAGGCCGGCAATTCCTACTCCCTTTCCAAGTTGTTGCAGGAGGAGTTGACGCGCAATTTCCACGAGCAGCACGGCATGTCCATCGCGGCGATACGCCCCTGGAGCATCCTCGATCCGGAGAAGATGGTGTACACCGACGGCAAGAAGGTCGAGGGGTTCAGTTGGGGCAGCATCGACCGCCGCGACGTGGCCATCGCCCTGGTCTGCGCCCTGGAGGCGCCCGACATCACCTACGAGTGTTTCTATGTCATGGCCACCCCGGGGGGGTACAAGATCACGGACGTGGCGCGCACCGAAGCGCGGCTGGGCTGGAAGCCGGCCCGGACCTTCGACGCGGACCTTTGAGAAGGGGCAGTTATATGACCATGCAGACCAGCTACCAGGAGCTGAAGCCGGCGTACGAACGCGATGGCTTTGTGGTGGTGCGGAATTTTCTGGAGGAAGGGGAGCTGACCGAGTTGAGCGGGAACCTCGACCGCTATATCCGCGAGGTGGTGCCGGGCCTGCCGCTCACGGCCGCCTTCTACCAGGATCGGTCGCGGCCGGAGACCCTCAAGCAGATGCAGCACATGGGGGTCGATCCGTACTTTGCCGAGTACCCGGGACGGGCCAAATGGGTGGCCCTGGCCCGGGCCTTGGTCGGCGAGGAGGTGAGCTGCGACGCGCCGGAGTGGTTCAACAAGCCGCCCGCCACCGAGCACCCCACGCCCCCGCATCAGGACAACTACTATTTCTGCCTGAGCCCGCCCCGGGTGGTCACCATCTGGGCGGCACTGGAAAAGGTGGACGAGCAGAACGGTTGCCTGCGCTACGTGCGGGGTTCCCACCAGGGCGGCATCCGGCCGCACGGGCCCTCAAAGATTCTGGGGTTTTCGCAGGCGATCACTGACTACGGAGAGGCGGACCGGGCGCTGGAGGCCTGTATGTACCTGGAGCCGGGCGACGCGGTAGCCCATCACGGCAACACCATCCACCGCGCCGAGCCCAATCACTCGGCCTGCCGCCACCGGCGCGCCTTTGCCATGGTGTACAAAGGGGAGAGCTGCCAGCGCGACGAGGAGGCCTTTGCCCGCTACATGCGCTCAGTGGAAAGCCAGCACCAGGCGTTGGGGAATACTGGCTGATCAGTGAGCGGTGTACCCGCCGTCCACCATCAGGTGGGTGCCGGTGACGAAGGAGGCTTCGTCGGAGGCGAGGAAGAGCACGGCGTTGGCGATCTCGCGCGGTTCGCCCAGGCGTTTGAGCAGGTGGTGGTTGCCCCACTCGCGCTGGATGTCCTCGGGGGTCATCTTCCATTCGTCGATGAGGCGCACCAGGGTGGGGGTGCGGATGACCCCGGGACAGACCACGTTGGCGCGGATATTGAATTGGGCCAGGTCCATGGCCAGGCAGCGGGTCATGTTGATCAGCGCTGACTTGGAGGTGTTGTAGGGCACGTAGTCTGCCTGGGCGATGAAGCTGCTGATGGAGCCGATGGTGACGATGGCCCCGCCGCCGGCCTTCTTGAATTCGGGCACCGCGTGTTTGACACACAGGGCCGGGCCGATCACGTTGGTGCCCAGCACCTTGTTCCAGTCCTCCAGCGTGGTGTCCTCGACCCGGCCAAAAACAAAGGCCGCGGCGTTGTTGACCAGGATATCGAGCTTGCCAAAGGCCTTCACCGCTCCTTTGATCAGGCGTTTGACCTGGTCCTCCTGCGAGACATCGGCCTTGATGAAGACGGCCTTGCCCTTGGGCAGCAGGGCCACGGTCTGCTTGCCCCCCTTCTGATTCACATCGGCGACCACGACGCGAGCGCCTTCCTCGGCAAAGCGCTGGCAGGTGGCGCGGCCAATGCCCGAACCGCCGCCGGTGACAATCGCCACTTTGTTCTTCAGTCGCATGTAAAACCTCTCCTGTTAGATGGACACCTGTATTCTGGGCAGGCGGGTGTGGTCGGTGGGGGACACGGCGTCCGGGTGGATGTAGTGGCAGATGAAGGAGCGCCGCCAGTGGTCGGTGTGATTGGGCAGGGAGTGGTGCAGGACCAGGGTGTGGAAGAGGGCCACGTCCCCAGCCTGGCAGGGCACCGCAATTTCGGTGGACAGATCGACATCCGCCGGCGAGAGGTTGTGCTCCTGGCCTGGCAGGGGCAGGTGTTCGACCAGACCCATCTTATGCGATCCGGGCAGGAAGCGCATACAGCCGTTTTCGAGGGTGGCTTCGTCGATGGCCACCCAGGCGGTGACAGTCAGGTCAGCCGGCTCGATGCGGTGATAGGAGTTGTCCTGGTGCGGGGGTTTGGCCGAACCCACGCGCGGGGGTTTGAGCTGGCTCTGGTCGTGCCAGACCTGCACCGGTTTGCCGATGAGGGCGGCCACCGCCTCCACCAGGGCCGGGGTGGAGGCCAGTTCGAGGAAGAGGGGTTCGTAGGGTACCAGGCGTTCGAACTTGCGCACGGTCGTGGCCGAGGGGGCGATGCCGGCGTGGCCTTTGGCGACCTGGGGTTCCTGGGAGGGCGTGGGCCCGCCTGGTTTTGGGCCTTCGGCGATGAGTTGGTCGTAGCGGGCGCGCAGCCGGGCCACCTGTTCGGCGGGTAGGAGGCCAGGGACGGCGACGAAGCCGTGTTCCCAGTAGTAGGCGATCTGCTCATTCGATAAGGTCATCTGGTGTCTCCTGTGGAAGCGTCGGGGAATAACCCGCTCCGGGCTTTCCCAAGGCGCGTTCTGCCGCACCCCAACGTATGGGGTGCGGCAGCAAAATCCGCTGTACTTCCCCAAGACCCATCCCCCGCAACGCCCATACGTTGGGGCGTTGCGCCCCGCCGCTCTAGTTCACGGGAAGAGCGAGCCCACCTCCATCACCAGATCGCGCTCGGGTTTGCCGTCGCGTTCGCGCAGGGTGAGTTTGCCCTCGGCATAGCTGAGGCTGGCCACGCCCTGATAGTCGGCGGGAATCTTGAAGAGGAAGCAGGCATAGGACTTGGAGGCGGTCTCGCCGGCGTCGAGGTACTCATAGATAGAACGGCCGAAGATCGTGCCTTTTTTGACCAGGATGGGGAAGGGCTGGTGCAGGCCGGAGGTGCCGAACTCCAGGCCGCGTGCAAAGGGTTTGCCGTTGGCCGCGTGGCGCCAGGCGTCGAACCAGGGGTACTCGGCGGTTTTCCAGAGATAGCCGATGAGCAGGCCGGTGGTGGGGCTGCTGGCGGTGGTCCAGCCGAATTCGTCGTCGATGACGTAGGAGACCACGCCTGGATCGGCGTTGTCGCTGAGGTGGCGAATATTAACAACCTCCCCGTCGCGGTTGAGGGCCTGGGGCCAGAAGACGGCCGGCTCCTCGGGGTTGGGCATGGGGCTGCTCTGCATGAAACCCTTGCGGCCGTTGGCATCGACCAGGGTGTGTTCATCGAGGAAGGGCGGGCCGATGGTGGGGTGCTGCACCATGTTGTAGAGCCGGCCCAGCTTGTTCTGGTTGGTGACCTCTTCGGTCACGGTGAAGAGGGCCTGGCTTTCGGCCAGGGCGATGCTGCGCCGGACGTTCAGGCCACCCATGGGCAGTTGGGCGCTCATCACACTCTTAATACGCCCGCCTTCTTTGATGGACTTGCCCAACACTGTCCAGGTCACCCGCGTGGCTTCGCCGTGCCAGCCCATGCCGTTCTTGATCTCGGCGTCTGAGGCCGGGCCCCAACGGTCGAGGCAGAGGAAGTGGCCCATGGACCTGGGGTCGGGCGGGGGGGCGGCGCTGGGATCGGTGCTGAAGGACCACGAGTCCCAGGAAAGCGGGTTGAGCGGCTGCTCGCTGAGGTGGAAGTCGGCGATGGAACCGCCGCCCAGGTCCACGGTCAACTGGGCGGCCTTGCCTTCGAGTACCACTGTGGCCCGGTCTTTCATCAGGGATTGAGCGCCGGCGAAAGCGGCGCCCAGAACGAGGGTGAGCGAGAGGGCGAGCAATATCTTCATGGGTATCTCCTTTTCGATTTGGCCCCGCGCAGCCCTGGTTCGCCAGTAGGATGCTGCCGGCCATCGCGACTACTAGGCAATCAATGATGGTCACCTGTTGGGCACTTGGCCCAGCAATCTACACTAAAGCTTGACAAAGGGCAAAGGGAAGTTCTAGTTCTTAACCCATGTTTAATATTGGTTGTCACCTGTTGTTGTGCGCTGCGCTCTGGGCCCTGGCAGGTTGCGCTGCCCCCGGCCCTCAGCCCCCTCCGCGCCCCGAAGTTTTTGTCCTATCCTACCGGCAGGGCCTCGACCTTTTGGAGCGCCATCGGCTGCGCGAGGCCGAGCAGTTTTTTGAGCGCTGTATCCAGTTGACCCCTGGCGCCTACGAAGGCCACTGGCAGTTGGGCCGGCTGCAGCTGATGCAGGGCCGCATCGAAGACGGCATCGCCTCCCTGCGCCGGGCCTGGGAGTTGGAGCCGGGCCTGCAGGCGGCCCGCCAGCTCATCACTGAAACCTACCTGGGCCGTGGCAAGGAGGCGCTCGAACAAGGGCGCTTCAAGGAGGCCAGGCGGTATTTTGCCGGCGCCCTGAGTGTGGACCCCACCGGATACGAACCCCTGTACCAGTCGGCCCTGGCCGCCCTGTGGCTCAAGGACAACCTGGCCGCTGACTCGCTGTTCAGGAAGACCATCGACCACCATCCCGACATTCTCAAGGTGCGCTGGCACTACCTGCAGGTACAGCTATTGTTGGGCCGCGATCCCAAGGCCATGCCCGCGCAGTACCGCTTCCCCGACGCCATTCCCGACACCGGCGACGTGGGCGGGCGTTTCACCGAGGTGGCGCGGGCCATGGGGGTGAACAAGTTCAACGGGGGGCGCAGCAGCGGCTGGGCCGATTTCGACGGGGACGGCGACCTGGACCTGGCGGCGCTGGGCCACCCGGAGCTGTACTACTACCGCAACGACGGGGGCCGCTTCACCAATCTCACCGAGGAATCTGGCTTGATCCTGCCCGAGGGCGGCATCGGCACCCAGGTGGCCGACTACGACAACGACGGGGATGCGGACGTGTACATCACCCGGGACGGCTGGTTCGGCCCTGGCAAGAAGCACCTCTTCCAGAACGACGGGCGGGCCCATTTCAAGGACGTGACCGACCAGGCCAGGGTGGGCAACGAAAATGGGTCCACTTTTTGTGCCTCCTGGGGCGACTTCGACCGCGACGGCTGGCTGGATATCTACCTGGCCAACGGCACCGGGGCCATCGGCGATTCGACCAATGTGCTCTTCCGCAACAACCGCAACGGCACCTTTGCCGATGTGGCGGGCCGGGCCGGGGTGGACAGCCGCAAGCAGACCCTGAGCACGGCCTTTGGGGATTACGACGGGGACGGCTGGCCGGATCTCTATCTGGAGAACTTCACCCAGCCCAATATCCTCTACCGCAACCGGGGAGACGGCACCTTTGCCGATGTCACGGCCCAGGCCGGTGCTGCCGCCGACCAGGTGGATGGGTTCATCACCTTTTTCCTAGACTACAACAACGACGGGCAGCTCGACATCTTTGTGGGCAACTGGAGCCAGTTCGACGTGGTGCTGGAGGACCGGGCCGCCGGCCGCGCCACCCACCCGCGTGACCGCTCGGTGCTCCTGTGCAACAAGGGGGACGGCACCTTTGTCGACGTGGCCGAGGAGGCGGGCCTGGCCCGGGCCCTGGGCACCATGAGTGGGGTGCCCGGCGACTTTGACTACGACGGGTACGTGGACCTCTTCCTGGGCAATGGTGGGCCGACCATGGAGCGGCGGGAGCTGAGCACCATGTTCCGCAACCTGGGCAACGGCACCTTCAGCGACGTGACGGCCCAGGTGGGGGTGCTCAATCTGGGCAAGTTGCACGGGGTCACCTTTGCCGACTACGACCAGGACGGCGATCTGGACCTCTACACCCCGGTGGGCGGGGCGCGGCCCGGCGACCAGTGGGAGAACACCCTGTACCGCAACGAGGGCTTTGGCAACCACTGGATCACCTTCAAGCTCAAAGGCACGCGCAGCAACCGCGACGGGATCGGCGCCAGGATCAGGGTGAAGGCCGGCGACCTGCTCCAGTTCGCCGAGGTGGCCTCCGGGTACAGCTTTGGCTGTTCCAACAGCCTGGAGCAGGAATTCGGCCTGGGTAAACACACCCGGATCGACGAGGTGGAAGTGAAATGGCCCAGCGGCCAGATCGACCACTACCAGAACCTGGAGGCCGATCGCTTCGTGCTGCTCGAAGAGGGAGCCCCGGCTCCCCAGAGGGTGCACTGATGAGGCGCGGGATCTTGCTCCTGTTGTGTGGGCTGGCCGCCTGCAGCCGCGACGCGGGGGACTGGCACCAGCAGGCCCAGGAGTTGATCGGCGGCCGCCAGTTGCGCTCCTTATCGCCGGCAGAGCTGGCCCAGGCCACCTATGGTGAGGAACAATCCCTGGCCCTCGACTCCACCCGGACCGAGACCTATCTCTCGCTGGCCCGCCTCTCTCGGGCGCAGGGGGCGTATGAGGACGAGACCCGGGTCTGGCGGGGGCTGCTGGCCCAGCGCCCCGAACTCAACGAGGCCTATGCCGGCCTGGGGTCCAGCATGGCGGCCCAGGGGCGGTACAACGCGGCCTCCCGGGCTTTTCAGGACGCCATCCGCCGCGACTACAAGACGGCCCAGGTCTATTTGCAGCTGGGCAACGTGTACCAGGCCCTGGGCCATGTGCAGAACAACCTGCGTTCGGCCCAGGCCTCGTACCAGGCGGCCCTCCAGCTAGAGCCCAACCAGCCCGATGCCCTGCTGCAGTTGGCCCGGGTAGAGGTGGTCCTCAAGCGGCCCGAGGAGGCCCTGCGCCTCTACCAGAAGGCCCTGCAGCTGGCGCCCCAGGACAACGGCGTCCGCATCGAACTGGCCTCCCTGTACAAAATCGGCGGGGCTATCGACCAGGCGCGGCTGCTGCTGAACGAGGGCTTGGCCGCCCAGCCAGGGGACGCGGTGCTGGGATTCGAGCTTGGCCGGTTCCTGTGGGAGCAGGGCGACCTTTCCGGAGCGCAGGTGCAGTTCAAACAGGCGCTGGCCCAGGACTCGACCCTGGTGGAGGTGTACCGCTACCAGGGGTTGATCCACAGCAGCCAGGGCCGGCGGGCCGAGGCCCTGGAGGCTTTCCGCAAGTTGGAGGCGGTGCGGCCGCGCGAGGCGGCGGTCAAGGTCAACATCGGCATCGTCTACAGCCAGCAGGGGGACCTGGCCCAGGCCGAGCAGGCTTTTAAGGCCGCGGTGCAGTTGGGCGGGGACAAGGGCGACGCGGCCCTCAAACTGGGCGGGCTCTATCTGCACCAGGGCCGGTTGCAGGAAGCGGTGCAGGTCCTCAAGCAGGCCGGAGAGCAGCACCCCGCCAACGCCGAGGTGCACGCCTCCCTCGGCGAGGTGTACCGCCGGATGGGGGTGCTGGGCGCGGCCCTAGACGAAGGGCTGTGGGCCGTGGAGTTGCAGCCGGAAAAGGCGCTGTGGCTCTATCACCTGGCCGCCATCTACGAACAGGTGGACCCGACCCAGGCGCGCCAGGTATGGGCGCGTTATCTGCAATTGGCCATCCTCGACCCGGCCGAGACCCAGCGCCTAGCCACCGGCCGCCAGCGTTTGGCGGCCCTGGGCGGTTGGTCTGGCCCGGCCTGGAAACCGCCCCTGCCCAGCCGCTCCCGCCCCGGCGCGGCTGCCTCCAGCGGCGTGGGGTACTCCGATTCCACCAACACCGCGCGGTTGTGAAGATGATACCTATGCTGTTTTTTGCCGCCCTGCTCGTCGGCTCAGCTGCTGCCCAAACGCCGCCCGATTCGTCGATGGCCGCTATCGGCGAGCGCTTCGCCCTCGACAGACACGAAGTGACCAATACCCAGTACGCCGCCTTTCTCAATGCCAAGGGGGCACCCCCCGAGGAACGGGCCGGCTGGCTGGAATTGGGCACGCGTTTTTCGCTCATCGAGATCCAGGAGGGGCGTCTGGTCCCCAAGGCCGGCTTTGAGCACCACCCGGTTATCGAGGTTTCCTGGGAAGGGGCACGGGCCTATTGTGAATGGGCCGGCAAACGCCTGCCCACCGAGGAGGAGTGGTACCTGGCCTGCGCCGGCACCGGGAAACGCTCCTACCCCTGGGGCGAGGAAGACGCCGAGGTCCGGGCCAATCTCTTTGGCGACAAGGACGGCTTCGGCCGCACCGCGCCAGTGGGCCATTTCCCGGCCGGAGCCAGCCCCGAAGGGGTGATGGACCTGGCGGGCAACGTGTGGGAGTGGACGGCGGCCGATTCGGCGGCGGGCGCGTACCTGCGCGGGGGTTCCTGGGTCAATGGCAAGAGTATGTGTAAATGCGCCAACCGCGCCACGGTTTCCTCGGCGCACTCCTACATCAAGAGCAACAGCCTGGGCTTCCGCTGCGCGCGGAGCTTGAAGTGAGGAATCCGCACCAGGGTCATCTCCCCACCGCTTTGGCCTCCCTTCTTCTTTTATTACTCCCGCTTTCGCTCTGGGCCCAGCCGCGTTTTGTGGACAAGACCCGCGAGGCAGGGTTGCAGCGGCCCAACACCTGCGGCGGCTTGCAGAAGCGCTATATCCTCGAATCCACCGGCAGCGGTGCGGCCTTCTTCGACTACGACGGGGATGGCCGGCTGGATCTGTACGTGGTCAACGGCTCCACCTTTGAACAGCACAAAACGACAGGTCCGGGCAACACCCTGTACCACAACCAGGGCGATGGCACCTTTGCCGAGGTGACCGATAGGGCCGGGGTGCGGCAGGGCAGCTGGGGGCTGGGTGCGGCAGTGGGCGATGTGGACAACGACGGCCATGCCGATCTGTACGTGACCAACTACGGGCCCAATACCCTATATCACAACCAGGGCGATGGCACCTTTGCCGACCACAGCGCCAGTGCCGGGGTGGCCGGCGATGCGTACAGCGCCAGCGCCGCCTTCTTCGACTACGACCAGGACGGAGATCTGGACCTGTACGTGACCAACTACGTGGTGTTCGACATCGCTTCGGTGCCCGCTGACTCCACACTGGATGAACCCTGCGTGTACCTGGGCGGGTTGCGGGTCTACTGCGGGCCTCAGGGTATGGAGGGGGCCGCCGACGTGCTCTACCGCAATGAGGGCGAGGGCCGTTTTGCCGATGTGAGCGCTGCGGCGGGCATCAGTGGGCCGGCCAGCGAGTACTACGGCCTGGGGGTGATGCCCGAGGACTACGATGGGGACGGCGATGTGGATATCTTCGTCGCCAACGACGAGACCCCCAACACCCTCTACCGCAACGAGGGCCAGGGCGAGTTCGCCGAGGTGGCGGTGCAGGTGGGGGTGGCGTACAGCGGCGAGGGCGACACCCAGGCCGGCATGGGGGTGGACGCGGCCGACGCCGACAACGACGGCGACGTGGACCTCTACGTGACCAACTTCTACCGCGAGCCCAATACCCTCTATCGCAACGAGGGGCAGGGCAGTTTTGCCGACGGCACTGCGGCGGCGGGCCTGGTGGCCCCCACCCTCGACTACCTGGGTTGGGGCACCAAGTTCTTCGACGGGGACAACGACGGCGACTTGGATATCTTTGTGGTCAATGGCCATGTGTATCCGCAGGTGGAGCGGGGCCAGACCGGTGTCACCTACGCCCAGCGCAATCAGCTCTTTGCCAACGAGGGGGCGGGGCGCTATGTGGAGGTGGACGGGGGGCCGGGCATGCAGCAGCCCCGGGTGGGGCGGGGCGCGGCCTTCGGCGACTACGACGACGACGGGGACGTGGATATCTTTGTGAACAACCTCGACCAGGAGCCCACCCTCCTGCGCAACGAGGGCGGCAATGCCCAGCACTGGCTGCGGGTGCAGGTGGAGGGGGGCGAGGGCGTCAACCGCGATGGGGTGGGGACGAGGGTGCGGGTACACACGGCGGCAGGTATACAGCAGCGCACCATCGGCGGGGCGGGCAGCTATCTCTCCTACAGCGATCCGCGCGCCCACTTCGGGCTGGGGGAGGCGCTGCGGGCCGGGGTGGAGATCCGCTGGCCAGACGGCAAGGTCGAACAACTTGGGGAAGTGCCCGCCGACCAGTTGCTGGTGGTGCGCCGGGGCCGGGGACTTGAACTGCGCCCCCTGGGCGGGCGCTGAGGTTCAGCCCACCCAGCCCAGCCGCCGGAAAGCGGCCAGCGGGCAGGTGACGCTGGTCAGGTACACCGGGTTCTGCTGATGCCCTCCCTCCGGGTGGGCGCACTCGAAGGGCGCACCCCATGCCGCGCCCTGCCGGAAATCCCCCTCCCGCAGTTCCGCGATCAACTCCAGGGCCAGCCGCCGGCCGATCCGGGGTGAAACCTGGGCCAGGGCGAAACAGACCCAGCCGGTGGGGGTGCTCCAGTAGGCGCCGTTCTGATAGTGGTTCCTGGGAAGTTCGGCGAGCCAGCGGAACTCATCGGCCTCAGCCATGTGTCTTCCTCCTCTCAAACCTGCACTTTTTTCCAGTGGCCGCTGCGGAAGCGGTAGAAGAGCAGCAGGCCGCGGGTGGCCAGGTCCAGGGCCATGGCGATCCAGGCCCCGGTCAGGCCCCATGTCAGCACTTGGGTGAAGAGCAATGCCGCCGGCACCCGCACCAGCCAGACCCCCAGGCCGTTGATCAGCAGCGGGGCAGTGGTCTCGCCGGCCCCGCGCAAACCCCCGCCAAAAACCATCATCGCCGCCAGCAGCGGCTGCACCAGGCCGATGAGCCGCAGGGGCATGGTGCCCAGTTCGATGATCTGGGGGTCCTCGGTGAATACCCCCACCAACTGCGGGGCAAAGAGGATGAAACCCAGGCCCATGATCGACATCAGCGCCGCCGACAGGTAGAAGGCGGCGAAGCCGTCCTCCTCGGCGCGCTGGGGATCCTTGGCACCCAGTCCCTGGCCTACCAGGGTGGTGGCGGCCACGGCAAAACCAAAGCCGGGCATGAAGGAGATGGATTCGGCGCTGAGAGCCACCTGGTGGGCCGCGTACGAGGCGGTGCCCAGGGCCGCCACTGCGCGCACGAAGGCGAGCATACCCATGCGAAAGGCGAACTGCTCCAGGGCCGCCGGCAGGCCGATGCGCAACATGCGCCAGCTGAGGGCCAGGTCCGGACCCCAGGTCCGGGCGCTCAGGACCAACCCGATGCGCCCCCTGAGGAGCAGCGCCAGCACCAGCAGGCCGCCGGCCAGCCGGCCCACCATGGCGCCGATGGCCGCCCCTTCTACCCCCAGCTGAGGCAGGCCCCACAGGCCGTTGACCAGGGGCCAGGAGAGGCCCAGGTTGAGCAGATTGACCACGGTCATGACCAGGAGGGGGGTGCGGGTGTCGCCGGCGCCGCGCAGGCAGGCATTGCCGATGAACATCAGCGCCGAGAACATAAACACCGAGCTGACCAGGCGCAGGTAGGGGACCCCCTGGGCCACGGCCTCCTCCTCGGCGCCCAGCAGGCGCAGGGCCGGTTCGGCGCCCAGCCACAGGGCTCCGGCGGTGCCCACACCGATGGCGAAGGAGATGGCCAGGGCCTGGCCCAGCACCCGATTGGCCGTGGGCCAGTCGCGGGCGCCCACCATCCGGGCGATGAGGGCGGTGGCCCCGGTACCCACGGCGCTGAAGAGCACCATGGCGGTCATCACCCACTGCGAGGCCAGGCCCACCCCGGCCAGGGAGGCGGCCCCCAGGTGGCCCACCAGGTAGGTGTTGACCATGTCCACCACCATGTTGAGCAACAACTCGGCAGTGGCGGGCAGCGCCAGTTTGAGGACGGCGCCGGTGCGTTGAGCCGCTCCGCTTCTTAAAAGGGGCACTCCCTCACCAGCCCAGCGCGTATCCGTCGCGCCGGGGATCAGCTCCGCCCATGAAGGATCCGGTTTCCGCATCCACCGCGATGCCCTGTCCCCCGCCCACCAGGTACGACCAGTCGCCCAGGCGGTTGAGCTGGTGGCCCCGCCCTTCGAGGTCGGCCAGCACCGCCGCCGGGATGCGGGTCTCGGCGTCGACGGTGAGACCAGTGGTGGCCTTCACGCGGGGGGCTTCGATGGCCCCCTGCACGTTCATGCCGTGGTCCAGCACGTTCATGATCATCTGCGGGGTTGTCTGTAAGATTCCGTAGCTGCCCGGGGTGCCGATGAGCAGGCGCAGGCCCTGGCTGTCCCAGACCTGGGTGGGAGACATACACATCTCGTTCTTCTTGGCCGGGCCGATGGCATTGGGGCTGTCCGGCTCCAGGTCGAACCAGCGCATGAAGTTGTTGAGGGCCACGCCGGTACCCGGCACTACCATGGCCGAGCCGAAGCCGCTGCCCAGGCTCTGGGTGACCGCCACGGCGTTGCCCTCGGCGTCGACGGCGCTGAAGTGGGTGGTACACTCGTTTTTGCCCTTCACCCGTTCCCAGGCCCGTGGGTCGCCGGCCAGGTGTTCATCGGGCAAGGCGCTGGGGACAAAGCGCTCGGTCTGACCCGGCTTGGCGCGGGGGCCGATGAGCTGGCGGCGCTGGGCGGCGTACTCGGGGGCCAGCAGGCCGGCCAGGGGCGGCTTGGGGATGGCGGCATAGGCGATGCGGTCGGCCGCCGCCAGTTTGGCGGCCTCGATGAAGAGGTGCAGGGCCTCGGCGCTGTTGTGGCCCAGCGCCCCGATCTCGAAGCCTTCTAGGAGCTTGAGGGTGAGCAGGTACTGGATGCCCTGGCAGGGCAGGGGCGGGACAAAAACCTTGTACCCCCGGTAGGTGATATGGATGGGATCGAGCCAGGCCGGGGCAAAGGCGGCCAGATCGGCAGCGCTGAGCAGGCCGCCCGTCTCCTCCATGTAGCGGACGATGCGCTGGGCGATCTCCCCGCGGTAAAAAACCTCGGGTCCGCCCTCAGCCACCAGGCGGAAGGTGCGGGCCAGGTCCGGCTGGCGCAGCACCTGGCCCGGCAGTGGGGCCTGGCCCTGGTGCAGGTAGGTGGCCGCGCCAGTGGGGTGTTTGAGCAGGTCGGCAACATTGGTCTCGGTGAAGTGCGAATTCTTCACGGTCACCGCATACCCCTGCTCGGCGTACTCGATGGCCGGGGCGAAGACCGCTGCCCGGTCGAGGCGACCGTAGCGCCGCAGGGCCTCCAGCCAGCCGCCGCAGGCCCCCGGCACCAGGGGCGAGAGCGGGCCGCGGTCCTGTTTGGCGGGGTGGTCGTAGAGCTTGAGCTCGGCGGCCTGTGGGGTCAGGCCCACGTAGTCGAGGATCTGGTGCTGGCGGGTGGCGGCGCTGTAGATCTGCATGTACCCCACGCCGCCGATGCCGGACATGTAGGGTTCGACCACGTTGAGGGCCGCAGCGGTGGCCACCGCCGCGTCGATGGCATTGCCGCCCTGCATGAGGATGCGGACCCCGGCCAGTGAGGCCAGGGGGTGGCCCGAGGCGATCATGCCGCGCCGGCCAGTGACAGTGCAGCGGTGGACTGCGCCGGCAGAGGGGAAGGCCATGGACAAAACTCCTTTCGCGGGTTAGCTTCTCGAAAATCATACACCAGTGCCCAGGGGCCGTCAAGAAAAGGAGAGGGAAATGCCGGAGCGGAGAGTGGATCTGCGCAGCGACACGCTTACCATGCCCACCGAGGAGATGCTGGAGGCCATGCGCCGCGCGCCCGTGGGAGACGATGTGTACGGGGAGGATCCCACGGTCAAGGCCCTCGAAGAACTGGCCGCTGCCCGGATGGGCATGGAAGCGGCGATGTTTGTGCCCAGCGGCACCATGGGCAATACCTGTGCCCTGATGGCCCACACCCATTCCGGCGAGGAGATGATCGTCGAGGAGTTGGCCCACATCTACAACTGGGAGGCGGGCGCCTACGCCAACCTGGCGGGTCTGACCGTGCGTCCGGTCAAGGGTGAACACGGCGTCTTCACCGCCGCCCAGCTGGAGGCGGCCCTGCGTCCGGACAACCCGCACTTTCCCCGCCAGACCCTGCTCTGCCTGGAGAACACCCACAACAACGCCGCCGGCGCCGTGTGGACCCCGGCCCAGCTGGAGGCGGTGGCGGTGCTGGCGCGGGGGCGCGGCCTGGCGGTGCACATGGACGGGGCGCGCATCTTCAACGCGGCCGTGGCCCTGGGGGTGGATGCCCGCGAGATCAGCCGGCACGTGGATTCGGTGATGTTCTGCATCTCCAAGGGACTGAGCGCCCCGGTGGGTTCGCTAGTGTGCGGCAGCAAGGACTTTGTCGCCCGGGCCTACCGGGCGCGCAAACGCCTGGGCGGGGCCATGCGCCAGGCTGGGGTGATCGCCGCCGCCGGCATCGTCGCCATCGAGAAGATGACCACCCGCCTGGCCGAGGACCACACCAATGCCCGCCGGCTCTGCGAGGGCCTGGCCCAGATATCCGGTTTCGCCGCCCGGCAGGCCCCCCTGCCCACCAACATCCTGATGGTGGACGTGGCCGGCCTGGGGTGGACCTCGGAGGAACTGCTTTCCCGCTGGAAGGCCGCCGGGGTCCTGTGCAACCGCCGTCCCCCGACAGCGGCGCGGCTGGTGACCCACCGCCATATCAGCGCGGCGGATGTGGACTACGTACTGGAAGTCACCCGCCAGTTAGTGGAGAAGAAGGCGGCCTGAACGGGCGGCCTCTATCTTTGAGAATTGGGGGTTCCGCTGCGGTCGACGCCCGCTATTTTTTGACATTTGTTGCCTAAAGGCCGCAATTGCCGTATCTATAACCGGCTTTTGACGCGGTGGACCCCTAGCTGATTTACTAGATGCCCAGACCAAAAACCTGGCCCGCCCTGATCCTGGCAGGCCTCATGCTCTTGTCGGTGAGTGTCTTCGATCCAGAGGTGGTTTCCGGCTGGATCGAGGGCCTGGTTGGGGTGCCATCCCTCCAGGAGCGCGCCGAGGCGCCCCCCGACTTACAGGTGCAGGGTGCGCTGTCCTCCATCACCCCGCAACAACTCGAACACCACCTGCAGCAGTTCACTGCCCACCCCTCGCGGATCACCGGCTATCCGGGGGCCCGCCGCGCCGCCGATTACATCGAAGAGCAGTTCCGCAGCCTGGGTCTGGAAGAGGTGCGCGGCGAAACTTTCTCGCTGCCGGTGCCGATGGACCGAGGCGGCAGGGTGCGCCTCGTCGAAACCGGGCAGGAGTTTGTCCTCTACGGTTTGTGGCCCAACCACGTGCGCACCCCCTCGCTGCCGGCGGCGGGTATCGAAGGCCACTTGATCGACGGCGGCGGGGGCCGGCTCAGCGAGCTGGACGGGCAGCAGGTCGAGGGCAGCGTGGTGCTGATGGACTTCGCCAGCGAGGACCGCTACCTCGACGCGCGTATGCTGGGGGCGCAGGCCATCCTCTTCTGCGACCAGGGCCAGGCCACCCGCAGCGAGGCGGAGGCCAAGTTCCTCCAGGTACCGGTGGACATTCCCCGTTTCTGGCTCGAGCCCGAGGCGGCCGCGGCGCTGCGAGCCCAGGCCGGCAAGGCGCGTGTCCACCTCGAATCCCGCATGGATTGGGAAGAGGTGGAGGCCCGCAATATCATCGGGGTGCTGCCCGGTCTCGACGAGGCCATGCCTCTGGGGCAACGCCAGCAGCAACAGGTGTGGGCGGATCAGATCATTGTGTTGCACGCCTACTACGACGCGGTTTCGGTGGTGCCGGCCCTGGCTCCCGGCGCCGAAAGCGCCACCGGCATCGCCGCCCTGCTGGAGATCGCCCGGCTGCTCAAACAACAGGGCACCCGCTACACGGTGCTCTTCCTGGCCACCGCCGGCCACTTCGAGGGCCTGGCCGGCATCAACGACTTCCTCTACCGCCACACCCGCAAAAGCGCGTATTTTAGCTCTCGTATCGCCCCCGGGGATCGCATCGATTTCAGGCTTTTTGTCGGCCTCGACCTGTCCAGCCACAGCCCCACGGTGGCCAGCTTCGCCACCGGCACCTTCTACAACCCGGCCTGGACCACCGACGACTACCAGAAAAACCTGATCGCCCATTACGCCACCCAGTTCGGCCGCTACAACCGGGAGGTCTTCGGCGATTCGAGCCGCTACCTCGACGCGGTGGCTCCGGCCAAGCGCACCTGGAAGAACTACATGCCGGTGCGGCTGGCCTTCGACAGCGAGGCCGTCACCTTCGTCGGCAAGGAAGCCATCGCGCTGGCCACCCCCAACCAGCTGCGCGAGCGGGTGGATACCCCCCACGACCGGCTGGAGTTCGTCGACCTGGAGGGCCTGACTGCCCAGACCCGCACCTTGGGCGGGCTGCTGCTCAAGGCCACCTCGGCCCCCGGCTTCTTCAACGACTCCAAACTCGAATTACAAGATTGGGGCCACAGCCTCGACGGGCACGTGTACTGGTTCGACCGCAAGGTGAATTTCGCCGTGCCCAAATCCCCGGTCCCCGGGGCGCTCGTGACCTATATGCAGCCGGGGCCCAATGCCGTGGGCGGAGTGCGCACCCTGATCGCCACCTTTACCGGGCGGGAGGGGACTGAACGCGGGCACTTCAAGTTCCCCATCGTGCTCAACCGGCTCAGCAACCGCATCCAGGCCTTTGAACTGGACGAGGAGGGGCGCATCGTCTCCGCGCCTGATCTGGGCGAGGAGGGGGACAAGACCTATCCGGGGTTGCAGGGGTACGGCTGGTGGGAAAACCGCATGATGCAGGTGGTTTTTAAGTGCCGGGCCCTCAGCTTCCTCGAGGTGGTGGACCCGCGCTACCTGTCGGCTCTGGACCGCATCGCCGTGCTGGGCGGCAACGACGCCTCGCCCCGCTCCTTTGGCTACAGCTACGTCGAGAACCAGGCGGCCCAGGAGGACCGGGTGGTACAGGCCGGGGTGATCTTTGCCCCGCCGGACACCAGGGTGAAGATCCTGGCCGGAGACGGGGCCTTTGGCAGCACCGGGGCCCTGGGCAATGTGCGCTACCTGCTCAGCAACGCCGACCCGGAACTGCTGCGCCGCCCGCTGGACCCGGAAGAGGCCGATATGGACGCCGTGGCCCGGGCGCAGGGCAGTGGCTATCCCATCGAGACCGGTTTCCTCTTCAAGCCCGCGCTGCTGGCGGCCCGGGACTTGTGGATCGTCGACGACGCGCGGATGAAACAGCTGGCCCGCTACGGCATCGTGCTCGAGGACCTGGCGCGGCTGCATCAGGAGGCCAGGGACGCGCTTGAGGAAGCCGGCCAGCGCCTCGAGGCCCTCGACTACACCGGGTATCTGGCGGCGGTGCGCCGCTCCCTGGGCATCGAGGCGCGTATCTATCCCGAGGTCCGCTCCACGGCCAGCGATACGGTGCGGGCGGTGATCTTCTACTTTGCCCTGCTCTTGCCCTTTGCCTTTTTCTGCGAGCGTTTCTTTTTTGGCTACCCCGAGATCCGCAGGCAGTTGATGGGTTTCGCCGGCATCTTCATCGCCGTCTTCCTGCTCTTGCGCTGGGCTCATCCCGCCTTCCAGCTGAGCAGCTCGCCCTATATCATCCTCCTGGCCTTCGTCATCCTGACTCTGGGCCTGCTGGTGGTGGGCATCGTCATCGGTCGTTTCAGAGATCTGTTAGAGCGGCGCCGCGGGGCGGCCTCCGGGGTCCACGAGACCGATGTGGGCCGCTTGAGCGCCGGCATGGCCGCAGTGGTGCTGGGCATCTCCAACCTGCGCAAACGCAAACTGCGCACCGCCCTGACCGCCGCCACCCTCACCCTGCTCACCTTCACGGTCACCTCCTTCACCTCGGTGCGTTCGGGCCTCGATTTCTACCGCCTGCCCAGGGACGTGAAGCCCCTGTACGAAGGTGCCCTGGTGCGGGACCGCTCCTGGAAGGGCATGCAGCAGTCCACCCTCGAATACGTGCAGAGCGCCTTTGGCAAACAGGCGCTGGTGGTGCCGCGGGCCTGGTACCTGTCGCCGGTGCAGACCGAGTGGGCGTACATCGACGTGGCCAACGCCGGCACCGGCCAGGCCAGTTTTGTCAACGGGCTGGTGGGTTTTTCTCCCGAGGAACCGCAGGTCAGCGGGGTGGATCAGCTGTTGCTGGCCGGCCGTTTCTTTGCTCCAGGGGACGACTTCGTCTGTATCCTGCCCGACCGGGTGGCCGAGTTGCTGGGTATCTCCCTCTCGCAGGTGGGCGAGGCGCGGGTGCTGATCTTCGACCGCGAGTACCTGGTCATCGGCATTGTCGGCGCAGAAGGCTTCGACCAGGTGGTGGACCTCGACGGGGAGCGGTTGACCCCGGTGGACAGCGTCAACGAGGCGGGCAAGCTCCAGAAGGACCGCGACGAAGACCCGCGCAACAAGGCGGCCACCGCCATCGAGACCTTCAACCACCTGGCCGCCGCCAACACCGTGTTGCTGCCCTACCAGCGGGTGATGGCCATGGAGGGCCGGCTGCGCTCCATCGCCGTGGCCCGTTTCAGCGGCGGGGATCTGGTGGCCACGGTGGAGGCCTTTATGGCGCGGGTGGCCCTCACCCTCTTCGTCAGCCAGGGGGAGCGGGTGGTGGCGTACAGCTCCATCGGCTCCACCCAGATCAGCGGCACTTCTGCCCTCTTCATCCCGCTGCTCATCGCCGCCCTCATCGTGCTCAACACCATGATGGGCGCGGTGTACGAGCGCTCGCGCGAGATCGGTATCTACAGCGTGGTGGGCCTGGCCCCCAGCCACATCAGCCTGCTCTTTTTGGCCGAAGCCACGGTATTTGCGGTGTTCGGGGCGGTGGCCGGATATCTTTTGGGCCAGCTCACCTATGCGGCCATCCTCAAGGGCGGCCTGCTCGGCGGGCTCACCCTCAATTATTCCTCGCTCTCGGTGGTGTGGGCCACCCTGATCGTCATCGGCACCGTGTACCTGTCCACCCTGTACCCGGCGCGACTGGCGGCCAATATGGCGGTGCCCGACGTGACCCGCCAGTGGAAGTTTCCCCCGCCCGAGGGCGACCGCTGGGGTTTCGATTTCCCCTTCACGGTGGCCGGCTCCGAGGTGCCCAGCATCTACACCTATCTGGAGACGGTGTTCACCGCCTACGGCGAGGGGTCGATCGGCGATTTCATCGCCCGCCAGGTGGAGATGAAGGTAGAGGCGGGGGTGTACGAGTTGTCGATGATGGCCTGGCTGGCCCCCTATGATCTGGGCATCAGCCAGCAGGTGCAGTTGCGGGCGGTGCCCACCGGCGAACACAACATCTACAAGATCGAGGTGCTGCTGGTGCGGCTCAGCGGCGAGGTGCAGGCCTGGCAGCGCATGAACCGCAACTTCCTCAACGTGCTGCGCAAGCGCTTCCTGGTCTGGCGCACCCTGCCGGCCTCGATCCGCGCCGACTACCGGCAGCGGGCGGCGGCGGCCTTTGCCGGGCAAGAGGTGGTATGAGCGAGGAGCGTGCGCGTTTCCCGCTGCGGGCCCTGGTGATCGGGCTCTTCCTGGTCTGCCTGATCAACGTCGGCGCCCCGTACGGCCTGTACATCCTGCACTCCTCGCAATGGGATATCAGCTACCTGCCCCTGAGTGTGGTTTTCCTCTTCACCGGCATCGTCTTTCTCAACGCGGCGCTGGTGTCGCTGTGGAAGATCCGCGGCCTCGATGCCACCGAGCTGGGCCTGATCTTCATCATGGCCCTGGTGGGTGCCTCCATCCCCACCTGGGGGACCTCCACCTACCTGATCGCGGTGATCGCCGCGCCCAAGTACTTCGCTTCGCCGGAGAACGCCTGGAACGAGAAGGTGGTGCAGTACATCCCCGAGTGGCTGGTGCCCCGCGATTTGACGGCGCTCAAGTGGTTTTACAACGGCATCCCGGCCGGCCAGCCCATCCCCTGGGAGGTCTGGGTGGTGCCCCTGTTCTGGTGGATCAGCCTGGTGATGGCCATTTTCTTCCTCTGTCAGTGTATCGTCGCCGCCCTGCGCAAGCAGTGGGTGGAGCACGAGCGCCTGCCCTACGCGCTGATGGAGGTGCCCCAGCAGCTGATCGCCACACCCGAAGGCTCGCCCTGGCCGGGCTTTGTGCGCCGCCGGCAGTTCTGGATCGGTTTTGCGATTCCCTTCTTCATCGTCATGTGGAACGTGGTGAGTTATTTCACCCCGGCCTTCCCGCCCATCCCCATGGACCTGTCGGGCAATATCCAGATCGGCCGCGAGTTCCCGCCCATCTCCACCTCGATCAACTACGCGGTGCTCAGCTTCACCTTCTTCGTCAACCTCGACGTGTCGTTCAGCCTGTGGTTCTTCACCCTGCTGACCATGGTCCAGGAGGGGCTCTTCAACCGCTTCGGCTACACCATCACCGGCCGCGACGTGTACTCCCTGGGCCACGAGGGAGTGAGCTGGCAGGCCTTTGGCGCCATGATCGTCATGGTGCTAAACCTCTTCTGGATGGCCCGCCGGCACCTGGGCGACATCTGGCGCAAGGCCTGGCACCGCGATGCAGCGGTGGACGACTCGAACGAGATGATGTCCTATCGCACCATTGTCTTGGGCACCCTCCTGTCCGTGCTCTATATCGGTTTCTGGTTGTGGCGCTCCGGCATGTCGGTGCTGGGGCTTTCGCTTTTTATTTTGGCCACTATCGTGCTCTACACCGGGGTCACCCGCATCGTCGTCGAGGGCGGCACCCTCTTCATCCGCGGCCCGCTCATCGGGCAGACCTTTGTGGGCTATGCCCTGGGCGGGCCAAACATGCCGGTGCAGAGCCACATCGCCTTTGGCCTGTCCTATTCATGGCACCACGAGCTGAAGGGCTTCTTCATGGCGGCGGCGGCCAACAGCGCCAAGATCACCGACGTGATGAAGATGCCCCGCCGCACCGCCACCCTCTACGTGCTGCTGGCGGCGTTGGTGGCGGTGGTGGTGTCCATCGTTTTTGCGCTGTACATGGGGTATTCCTACGGGGCGTACAACTACGGGGGCTGGATCTTCGGCCTGGGCTCGCAGGTGCCCTACGTGGAGGTGCTGCGCAAGATCACCGACACCAAGGGACCCGACTGGGTGCGCCTGGGCCACGCCGCTTCCGGGGCTGGCCTGATGGGGGCGCTGACCTTCATGCGCTATCGGTTCCCCTGGTGGCCCATTCATCCCATCGGCCTGCCGGTGGGTATCTGCGGGTACCCGATGAACATCTACGTCTTCAGCATCTTCCTGGCCTGGCTCTGCAAATGGGTGATCATGCGTTCGGGCGGCATCCAGCTTTACTACAAGGCAGTGCCCTTCTTCATCGGGGTGATCCTGGGGTACTTCACCGGCATCGGGATCTCCTTTGTGGTGGACATGATCTGGTTCCCGGGCCAGGGCCACCCGCTGTACGGGGATTGAGATGGCAGCCACCGAAGAAGAGCCGAAGGCCAAGACGGAGTACAACCTGATCCCCCCGGATCTGGAGTTCGCCCCGGGGTTCAGCCTCAGGACGGTGTGGGCGGCCCTCTTTGTGGGTTTCCTGATGCTGCCGGGGGCCATCTATCTGGGGCTGGTCACCGGGCAGAGTATGGCCGGCGGGGCCGAGTGGGTGACCCTGATCCTCTTCATCGAAATCGCCAAGCGCTCCTTCGTGCGTTTGCGCACCCAGGAGGTGATCATCCTCTACTGGGTGGCCGGCGGCCTGGTGGCGGTGGGCGGCAAACTGGGCACCGGGGCCGACCTCTTCGGCGGGCCCTTCGGCAGCCTGATCTGGGACCAGTTCCTCGTCCAGTCGCCTCAGACCGACGAGTTGCACCATTATATCCCCGACTGGGTGGTGCCCCCGCGCGGCTCTGAGGCCCTGCAGCAGCGCAGTTTTCTCCATCCTGACTGGATCAAGCCCATCGGCCTCTTGCTGGCGGTGATTGTGCTGGGCAAGATCAACAGCATGTCGCTGGGCTACGTGATGTTCCGCATCACCAACGACCTCGAGCGCCTGCCCTTCCCCATGGCCTCGGTGCAGGCAGGCGGGGCCACGGCCCTGGCCGAGAGTTCGCAGGCCCGCGAAGGCTGGCGCTGGGAGGTGTTCAGCATCGGGGCCTTCATCGGGGTGATCTGGGGGCTCTTCTACGTGGTGATTCCCACCATCTCCGGGATCTTTCTCACCGAGACCGTCACCCTGCTGCCCATTCCCTTCATCGACCTGACTGTGCCGATGCGGGCACTGATGCCGGCCGGGATCATGGGCGTGGCGACGGATCTGGGCCACGTGCTCATCGGCTTTGTCTTGCCTTTCTGGATCGCGGTGGGCAGCTGCACCGCCTCGCTCTTGGTCAACCTGGTGGCCAACCCCCTGCTTTACAGCGCCGGGGTGTTACACACCTGGGAGCCGGGCATGTCGGCCATTCCCACGGTGATCTCGAACTCCTTCGACTTCTGGCTGAGCTTCTCCATCGGCGGGGCGGTGCTGGTGGCGCTGATGGGCTTCTGGATGGTGGGCAGCACCCTGGCGAAGATGCGCGGCATCCGGCGGGCGGGGGGAGTGGAGGGGCCGCCGGCGGGGCGGGGGGACATCGCCATCTACAAGGCGCTGCTGATCTGGGCCTGCAGCACTTCCCTTTTTGTGGTGTTGGTCAGCCAGCTAGTGCCCGAGTTTCCCTGGTGGATCAGCGCCTTCTTCGGTTTTGTCTGCACCCCGGTCTTCTCCTATATCGGGGCGCGCATGATCGGCCTGACCGGCAGCCCCCAGGGGTCGTCCTTCCCCTACCTGCGCGAGGGGTCGTTTTACCTGTCGGGATACCAGGGGGCAGCGGTGTGGTTCGCGCCCATCCCCCTTTTCGATTCGAGCGGCGAGGTGGCGGCCTTTAAGCAGTTGGAGCTGACCCGCACCAGTTTTGGCAGCGTGGTCAAGCTGGCGGCGGTGGCGATGTTGATCATGTTTGTCTGCAGCTTCATCTTCTGGTCCTTCATCTGGAAGTTGGGCCCCATCCCCTCCTCGACCTATCCCTTTGTGCAGAAGTTCTGGCCCTTCCACGCCACCATGCAGAGCTTCTGGGTCAAGTCCACCCTGCCTGAGGCCGGCGGGCAGAGCCTGATCCAGGGCATTGTGCGGGGGGATTATGTAGCGGTGGGTTTCCTGGGCAGTTGCGGGGTGTGGGGATTGATCTCGCTGCTGCGGGCGCCCATCACCCTCTTCTACGGCTTCATCGGGGGCTTGGGGGCCTGGCCCCATTTCTCCATGCTCAACCTGGCCGGCGCCCTCTTGGGCCGCTACTACTTTGAGCGCCGCTTCGGCGAGGCGCGCTGGCGGGTCTACACCCCCATCCTGCTGGCCGGGTACTCCTGCGGCATGGGCCTGGTGGGCATGAGTTCCATTGCCGTGGCCCTGATCTCCAAGGCGGTGTCGAGCATCGTGTTCTGAGCGTCAGAACCGCTCCTGTCCTCGCACCCGCCCTGGGTCGGGGAAATCCCGGTAGAGCGAGAAGATCAGATTCTGCACCTTGGAATTGACGGCCAGGTGAAAGGACTCGGTGGGTTCGGCGCGCGAGGAGACCTCGGCGAAGATCTGATCCATCTGGGCCAGGTTTTCAAACTCCAGAACCAGATGCCACTCCGGGATCTGGGCCGGCCCCAGGCCCAGCTTGCGCCGGGTCACCCGGTAGGCAGCCAGTTTCCCCTCCTGCTGTAATTTCCCCAGGAAAGCGTGTACCGCGTCGCTGAAGTCGGTGTCTTTGACGCCTTCTTTCAGGTCGCAATGGATGTTGTAGATCTCCATCCCTCCTCCTTCAGTTTACCCAGCGGGATATCGCTCTGAGCGCGGCCTGGGCGGAGTCCTGGTCGTTGATGCCCGAGATCGTGAGCCAGGCGCCCTCGGGCCGCAGCGCGGCAAAGAGCAGTTCCAACTCGGCGGCGGGCACGGTGATCGAGAAGCCCTTGCCGGCGGCCTGGATGCGGCGGTACACGGGAATCCAGTCGGCCCAGTGGTCGCGACCTGCGCCGGCCACCCACGGGATGGCGTGGAGCTGGGGCAACTCCAGCAAGGTGTCGAGGTAGCGCAGGGCCTGGGGGCCGTCGAGGTGGTAGATGTTGCGGTCCATGTGGCTGCACTCGCGCACGATGCCGGGCAAAAAGAGCTCGGCGAAGAGCTGATCCGAGATCATGCAGGAAAAGTCGTTGGAGGGGATGTGGTATTTGCCCCGGCAGGTGGCCGGCAGCCAGGAGGTGCTGGGCATGCCGGCGGCCGACAGCTTCTGGTGGTAGAACTCGTAGAGGCGCAAAAAGTCGCCGGTGATGCGTTCGCAGAGGGCCTTGATCTCTTCCGGGTAATCCAATACGTCGAGGCACAACTGCTGCGGGTCGCGGAAGGCGGCGATGGCGTCCCCGCCTGGATGCAGGTCGGTGTACCCGACGATGAACTGCCCGCGCGCTACCTCGAGCAGGGCGTCGGTCATTTCGAGCAGTTTGCGGTAGTAGAGGTTCTCCTCGTCGAGGCGCAGCGTCGCCACCGACGCGGGCGACCAGTCGGCCAGGACGGGTTCGCTCCAGCCGGTGCGGTCGTCCACGTAATCCATGGGACAGCCGTAGAAGGCCGAGAAGACCTCGGGGCCCAGGTTGGGCCAGACCATGGGCAGGGCGTCGGCGAAGAAGACGTGGTTGTGTACATAGGCCAGGGAATGGGCCACCACCCGGTCGGTGTCCATCCAGTGGTCGTGGGGTCTGGCGTATACCTTGGGCGGCGGCGGGGGCACCCGTTCGGCCGCGGGTTTGGCAAAGGTCAAACTCACCAGGGGCCGGTCGAGGACCTGGGCATGCCACCAGGCCTCGTAGCGGTCCATCACCTGCTCATAGTCGGGTTTGAGCGCAAACATGGCTCACCGCTCTTTGAGGGGTCGGGCGTGGGTGTCGATGTAGGCCTGGACCTCCTCGCCGGTGGCAAAGCCGTAGACGCTGCCGGCGGGGCCGACGTGGTAGAAGGGCTCGGCGTATTGCACCCCGTACTGCTGGCCCAGTTCGCGGGCCGCGGTGCAGCAGAAGAGGCGGATGTACTCGCGGTCGGCGGTGTCGTCGTCGTTCCCCAACTCGGGCAGATACCGCCCTTGGGCGGCCAGGTGCGCCCGCAGCCGGGAGCCCTGGCAACCGGCCGGGCCCTGGGCCTGGTTGACGCGGTTGGCGGCGATGCGCTGCTCGATGTAGTCGCTGATGTCCACCACCCGGTTGTAGGGCTGGCCGGGGCGGGCGGTCCAGTAGTACTTCTCCCTCACTGAATAGGGCATGACCCCGGCGGCCAGGTGCTCGGGGTAATCCTTGGCATTGCCGGCCATCCAGCAGGCCGCTTCCACGGCCTGGGCGGTGACCCAGTGATCGGGGTTCTCCTCGCCGTGGCCCCAGGGATTGAAGGTAAATACAGTATCAACCTTGAGGGCGCGGATGAGGAAGATCATCCGTGCGCGGATCTCCACCGCCGGGGCCTCGTCCATCAAATGGTTGCGATAGCCCAGGTAGAAGGTCTGTTTGAAACCCATCACCTTGGCCAGGGCCTCGACGTCGTTTTCGTTGGCTAAGATCGTCTCCCCAAAGCTGTGGGTGGGGCCGCATTTCTCGTCGTTGGTGACCTGGATCAGGTACGCGGTGTAGCCCTCGTCGATGAGTTTGGCGACGGTGCCCGAGCTGTAGATGGGCATGTCGTCGGAATGGGGCTGGATGGCGGCCAGGACCTTGCCATGGTGGGGCCGGCCCGGGGCGTTGCGCTCGACAAAGATCTCGCCTTTGGGGTTGGCTTTGGGGTTCATCTCAGTGGGGTCCTTTGGGGTTGGCAGCGCGGATCTCTAGCTCTATCAATCCTTCATCATCAGGCGTCATGGTCACCAGCGGCAGCAACCGAGGCGCGGGGTCGGCCAGGTCGAGTAGGCCGTTGCCCACCGAGAGCTGCGAGGTGAAGCCGATGGGGTCGAGGGTCTGCAGGGTGCCTGTTTTTATCTGTAGATGCGCCAGATCCCATTTGAGGGTATTGCCCTCGACGGTGGGGCAGGCGTGGCTCCACCACTGCCAGGGACCGGGGACGCGCCGTTCCAGGTGCAGGGTGCGCAAGGGGCGGTGCAAGGTGAGGTGCAGGGAGTGCCCCTCGGGATTGGCGCAGTGGATGTGGGCCTGTTCACCGTCGTCTTCCAATGATTCGATACGCAGGCCGGCGGGTGGCTCTCGCCAGGTGATGGGCTCGATGAGCAGGGTCTGGCCGCCGGCGTGCATCACCACCTCTCCCTTGCGAACCCCCACCAGCAAGTCGCCTGGCTCCCACGAGGCGCGCAGGTACGCCTCGCCCACTGAGGGGAAATGGTAGGAGAGCGGGGCGTCCTCCACCTGGGTCGGCAACTCGGGGTCGTACCACAAATAAGCGTACCCGCCCAGAGAGAAGAGCAGGGCCTCGCCGTGCGGGGTGATGTAGCGGGTGTGCTGCAGGGCGCCCAAAGACTGGTCCCACAGGGCCAGGTGTTGCAGCAGGGGTTGGCGGTATTGGCGGGCCAGGGCCAAGAGCACCGGGGCGTAGTAGTCTAGTTGGCCGTAACTGGGTTCGAGGATCACACTCTGGTGGTCCTGGTCGTGGCCGGGTTCCTTGGGCAGGGCGATGGCGGCCAGGGCCAGGTCGGCGTTCATACACGGGGCGAAACGGGGAAAGAGATCCTTCCCGGTCACCCGGCGCAGGGCATCCATGAAGAAGAGCCGGTACTGCATGGTCGAGGCCCAGAAGGTGGCGCCCTCCACCTGGGCCCCGTCCGGGGCCAGGCCCAGGGGCAAGAGGTGCTCCTCGAATTTGCGGATCGTCGCTTCGAGCCAGACCTCGGCCTCGGGCACCTCGCCCAAGAGGGCCAGGGCTGCCACCCCGAAGGAACTCCACTCGACCACCGCGTGGTGGGCGTGGAAGTCGGGGCCGGCGATGGCCGGGGTGGAGAAGTAGTGTTCCCAGTAGTTCTGGCCGATCTGGCCCAGGACCTGGCGCACCTCCTCCCGTTCGGCCTGGGAGAAACATTCCCAGACCAGGTCATAACCCGTGGCGACCCCCTTGAGCAGGCGTAGAACCGCATAGGCCTTGCCTCCGTCCGGGGGCTCCTCTCCTTCGGCGCTCCAGGCGCGGCAACTGGCCAGGGTCCACTGCCTGGCCGCTTCCCCGTACTCTTGTGCGCCGCTGAGGGCGTAGGCAAAGGCCAGGTGTTCGGTGATGGCCAGGTCGGCCATGATGGCGTAGAAGCGGTCGTAGAGGTTCTCGTAGACCGGGTCGGGCGAGAGGGGGGCGATGCGTTGCTGCCGCGGCTGCTGGCCCAGGCACCAGGCAGCGGAGGTTTCGAGGTTCTGCCAGATGCCGGCGTGGTGGCCAATGCCGCGCAACCGGCGCAGGCGGGGCAGGTCTGCCGCCGCGAGGTAGAGGCGGGGATGCGAGGTCGTTGTCATTCGAGAAAGGGGGAGAGGGCGTGGTTTTTTTCCTTCAACTCGTCGAACATCTTGTCGAAGGTGTGGATTTTGCGCAAGGCCTTGACGATCAGGTACGCCCCCAAGGACAATCAGGGCGGTGTTGATAAGGTAGACAAAGCCCAGGGCCGGATCAAAACAGGGGGGAGGACAATTAGGAGAGGCCCAGCGGGGTTAACCGCCGGGCCTCTTGTCACGCGATGCTTTTCAGGTGCGGGTTATTTGGCGAAGAGCATCTTCATCACGGAGTGGTGCTCGCCGGCTTCGAGACGGTAGAAGTAGACGCCACCGGCGGCCTGTATCCCTGCGGCATCCATGCCGTCCCAACTGGCGGTGTAGCTGCCGGGTACCTGCAACTGATCGACCAGGACGCGGATCTGCTGACCCAGCACGTTGTAGACACTCAGCTTCACGGGAGCGATCTCCACCAGCACATAGGGGATGGTGGTGTTGGGGTTGAAGGGGTTGGGGTAGTTGGCCAAGAGCCCGGTGCCCTCGGGCAGTGTGCCAGCCTCGGCCTGTGCATCGGCCAACTTGGCCAGGGCTGCGGGTGCCTGGGGCTGATAGATCACCCCTGGGGTGTTCCAGCCACTCTGTGCCGCTACCTGGGCCCGCACCCCGACGATCAGATCGCGGGCGATGAAAGAGCCCACCGATGCCGAACCCTGGCGCAGGTGGATGGTGCCGTTGGGGGCATAGAGGTTGCCCTGGAAGCTGACCCGCACCCCGATCTTGGCGGCTCTGGGGGTCTTGCGCAGGTTGCGCCCTTCGGCATCGTCCTCCTCGTCGTCCCCCTCGTCGTCGTCGTGGCCATTGCCCAGCCGGCCATTGCGGCCCTCGACGTAGACTAGGAGATCCGAGGCGTCGATCCCCGAGCCCGAGGCCGGACCAAAGGTGCTGTTCTGGTCCAGGGAGAGCTGCCCGCGAATTAATAGGGTGGTAGGAGCCAGGAAACGGATCTCGGCATTGGAGCCCACATCCAGGTCACCTAAGTGGTAGGTGCCGCCCGCGAAGGTGAGGGTGCCCTTCTGCTTGACGCTGATCTCATCGTAGGCGCCGGGGCTGAGGGTGGCCGACTTCTTCTGCTTGACCTCCACGTCCTGGGTGCCTGGGGTGCTGGTGAGGAAGACCGGCAGACCCGTGCCCTGGAAGAGGGGGAAGTAGTTGGCCGGGACCTGGGTCTGCTGGACGATGGTGGCGTGTTTGCCCACCGCGACCAGTTGGTTGTAGAC
>SXGS01002206.1_pt1 | contig 76028 bp, 75 predicted proteins | sample 3174681 | NCBI WGS metagenome assembly SXGS01 (sample SAMN11356861, study PRJNA531348) | freshwater metagenome | isolation source: freshwater sample F1-80 | place: China: Fuxian Lake, Yuxi | collected 2017-12-25
AAATCCTATCACCCCGACTTGATGAGACAAGAAGCCCTTCGGCGAGAACGTCGAAGGGCTTTCTTATTGTGGGGACGAGAGTTACGTCGTCGAGTCGGCAGTTCAAAAAGACGATTTCGAGGATTCGACGTTTTGTGGCGTAATCAGCCGTAAGCCATTTCTGGCGAAGGGCTTGAGAAAGTTCAAAAACTTTTACCGCCAAGTCGCACATTTCGTCGTGGGAACGGTCTACAACGTCCAGTTGCAACTTGAGGCCCGCGATCCGGTCGCGAAGTTCAGTCTGCTTACCCGCGAAGACGTCAGCGTCAATCTCGCGGTTGATTCGCATATCGACCAACCGGTTCTGCTGAGTGACGGCCAACGTCATCTGCCGTTGGACTTCTGCTCGCTCCGCCAGGGAGTCGGCCTGTGCATCCTTTGTTTGCGACTGAAGGACGGCCCGCACCCAGTCGCGGACTTCTTCGTTCTCGATTCGCATCTTGTCGAAAATCGCCAGGACCTGCCGGTCGAGGTCGGTTTCGGTGATTCGGGTTCGTGGGTGGCCGGCGACGTTGTAATACGTGCAGCGGTAATAGACGTAATGGCGGTCGCCTGATTTCAGTCGCTTCGTTTTCTTCTCACCCGTAATCGGGTGCCCGCAATGACCGCAAATAATCCGCTCGCCAGCGTAGGTCATTTCATGGGCTTGATAGACGTGCCCGCCCAGTAACGCTTGCACGCGGTCCCAAGTCGCTCGGTCGGTGAGCGGCTCGTGCTTGCCGGGATGCCATTGGCCGCGAAACTCAAGTTCCCCGATGTAGGCGCGGTCGCGCAGGATCGAATGCAATGAGCTTCGCGGAAATTTCGGGAACGACTCTCTGAATCGTCGTCCTTCTTCGTCGAGTCGTGCGGAAAGACTATCGAGCGTCAGATTGTGGTAGGCAAACAACTCGAAGATACGGCGAACGTGCGGGCCGGCTTCTGGATCGATCTCGACGATGCCTCGCCCATTCTTTCGGACGTTTCGATAGCCGTAGGGAGCTTTGCCAACAAACCAGCCTTCCTGAATACGGCGTTGTAGTCCTTCGCGAACATCGACGGATTGTTGCTCGGTGTAGAAGCTGGCCATGTTCGCCAGCGTGCGACGCATCATGCGACCGGCCGGATTGCTGTCGGTCGGCTGCGACACCGAAATGAATGGGACGCCGTATTCCGATTCCAGCCGCTCCAGTTCGACGTAATCGAAGAGGTTTCGGGCGGCCCGGTCCACCTTGTAGAAGAGCAGACCATCGAGGCCAGGAGCGTTCTTCTTCGCGAAGGCGACCAATTCTCGAAACGATTTCCGTTCTTCACCCTTGCTGGCGGTTTCGGCGATCTTGAACAGCTTGATGATCTTGCCGCCTTGGGATTCGGCGTAGCGCTTCAGGGCGTCTTCCTGCACTTCCAGGGAAAAGCCTTCGCGTTCCTGCTCACGGCTGCTGACCCTTGCTAGGGCGACGAACTGTTTCATGGTCACCTCCGCTGGACAACACTTCCACCATTCGCCCGATACCCATGATGATCTCCAAAGCATCCTCCGGGATCAACTGGTCTCGATAAAATGGTTGCCAGACACGGATGGTGTGCTCGATGAGTTCGACGGTGACCCATTGCGGAGCGCCTGCCGGCAAGGTCAGCGGCAGCGGCTTTCGTGAGCGATCGGATTGCTTCGGCATCAGCGAACGCTCCTCAGAATAGTCTGCGTTCGACTTGATTGCCGTAAACGGTCCACCCCGAATTGGGGTGCTCTTCGCGGCCGTAAAGTTCCAGGTATGGGCCGGGGCTGACCTGCTCGATGAGCCCGCGGAACAGAAATGGCTTTCGGCTATGCGCGGTCCGTCGAGCGATTTGCCAACTGCGGCAGGTTCTGTCTTGGAAGGGCAGATTCCCCCGCACTCCGAGCAACAGGTATTCGTGCGAAACGCGCCAGTAGTTCCCCATGCCGATTTGCGGCTTGACCCAAATGAGGCACGACTTGTATTTGAAGCCCCAAGCGCGAAGGACGTCGAACGCCTCGCGCAGGAAAGCGTTGGTAGTCCAAAGATGCAGATGTGCCCGCTCAGCGACGAGTTCCTTCACTGGCTCAGTACGTATGGCATCCAACGACAGTGTTGGATAGTGGTTCTCGGCGGCTCCACGTGCGGCCGTGTTGGAATACGGCCACGGGGGGTCGGCATATACGGTGGAGAACTTCACGCCGCCATCGACAAGCATTCCCAAGCTGCGCACGATCGATGGCGACGATGGTTGGCTCGCGGTGGAGCTACCATCTTCGGCCTTCGATTGTTCAGGTGCATGCTCGAATGAACGCATCGCGTCTGTCGTCGTTAGGAGTTGTGGTATATCCAGGTGTGGGCTTCATCTAGGACCGCCCGCATCAGCGGAACGTCGTCACGGCCAAATCGAGTGGATTCCTTCCACGAGTCGCCATTGCGGAAGAGGCGAGTGAGGGAAACGGTGTGTCGCACGCCATCGCGAGTTCGTTTCCGCCAAATGCGAACCTTGATCAGGCCGCGGCGGATTTCATGAATTGGCCGTGTCGCCATCGTCGGTCCTTTCAGAGTTGTTCGGCGTGCTCGTTCGAAACGGGCTGGGTTCGGGTGAGGAGTTGGCAGAGTCCGCCGGACGCTTCGCCGCTCGCGACAACATCGTGTCGAGGTCGGCAGCAAGTCGCTTGAGGACGCCGCGATCCAGTGGGGACAAGCAACCGTCGTCTGCGATCACGGCCGCCAGCACTTGCGTCAGCTTGACAAAGTGCATCAGGTCCGCCGGCGCGAAGAGTTGCGACACTCGGCCGCCATCGGCAGCGAGCCGGAATAGGTTGAATTCGTATCGCCAACCGGCAGAGTCATCTCCGGATTTCCAAACGAACGAAGTTAGCTGTCCTGCGCCAACGGAACAGTAAGGTTTGGGAATCGCTGGTTGACTTAGGGGCGTCTCGGAATTGTTGTCGAGCATTGCCTTGAAGCTCCATCACGCAAGATTTCGGTGTTGAGTTGTGCGGTTCGAAGCGAGAGAAAAGAGGCGTGGAGAGTAGTCACTCTCCACGCCCGTCTCACCCGGCATTGATCAGTCCAACCAACCTTCTTCAATCGCTATTTCGAGCCAGCAATCCATAGTTTGGAATGCCTTGGCAATGCGCTCGCTTCGCGGCCCGCGCTGCACGAAGTGATCGTCGTCCAGCACGCGCATGAAGAGGTAGTTGTGGACTGTCAGCAGTGCCTCCCAGAACTCTCTGGGGATTCTTGGGTGAGCTTGTTTGACAGTGATGTTGTTCATGGTCTTTCTCCTTTGTTGTGTTGCTCCTGGCTAAACGAAGGGGCGGCGCAACGGCCTTCGCCTCTCCGCGACCTGGGGTCGCGGTGAGACGCTGGGGAGAAAGACCGGCTGGCGGACCAGCCGGCGGAAAACCGAGGATCAACCTCGTTGCAAAACCGGGTGCTGCTAATACTCGCTCGGCACTAGGATGGTCGTGACGGAGCGATCGTGCTCGGTGATGATCCAGAACTTGGCACCGCCGCGCACGCAATACTGGGAGAAGAGTCGAAAGCCGTATTGAAGCGCGGCATCGTTCTCCTTCCAGTCATGTTCGTCCAACTCGCCCCAGTCGCCGGACATGTGGCGAATGAGGCCCCAAAGGACGTCATCCTGAGACAACTCAGACGACGCTCCCTGGGTGATCACGATTTGTCCTACACTGAACTTCGCAGCAGTTTCGATGACTGGCATGGCAACATCCTCCTTGATGAAATGCCGACCGGATTGCATCCGGTCGGCGAGCCTCCTTACTCACTCGACTCGTCTGCTTCAGCGGGCTCTTGCTTGCAGATCCAGTCATGCGCCATGTCAGCCAACACGCGAACGATGGGCAGATCGCGACGGCGGAAGGTCGTCGTCTCTTTCCACTGATCCCCGTCCTTGTAGCTACGGGTAATCGTCGCGTTCATCCAGACTCCTCCGTTTGATTGATTCGCCCAGATTGCGACGCGAATGTCCTCAATGCGGTGAGTCCATGCCGGTTTTGTTTTTTGAGCCATAGCTCCTTTCCTTTGTTATGAGTTCGAGGCGTTCATCCGAATCCCCCTCGAACCGATGTTGTTACGCAGTGACCCTCATGGCCGCTGCTTCCAAAAGCGAACGCTCCACTGGAGCGTTCGCAGAATCACTACCGCGTCCACGCGCTGGCGATAGCCAGCGTGAAGGCCACGAAACCAACGACTAGGATGACTGCCGAGTTGCGAAGCTTCTCGACTGCTCGATCCAGTTCGTAGTCCCGCCGGTACCGGTGATTCCAATCGGTATCTTGGTTTTCATTTCGTTTGTGTTTCATTGAGTTTCCTCCTATCACAGAGTTGGCACTGACTTGGTTCACCTGTGCGGAACGTGCCTTAGCTCGCACCGAACGAATGAAGGTCAATCACCCCCAATGGCATCTCACGACGTTGAAATCCAACCGAACCTGTCCCGATGTTTTTCCGTGCTCCTGGGACAAGGAGCGATGAAACCCATGCGAGATGGGAGTCAGAAAATCAGGCTCGCACGTCCTTCCCTGATGTCGATGCGATGAGCGGTAACAACTCCGGCATGGCCACGATTCGCATGGCCACGTTGTGGAGTTCGGATTTGTGTTCGATGGACTCGCGGATGCGATCGGCCTTCTGCGGCAGAACGGTGGCGATCGCGAACTCGAATCGCTGCACGTGCATCAAGCGAGAGAACCCGGCTTGCTGCCGATGCTGATTGACGTCATCGAGGACAGAATGTACGACTCGGTCCCAACGTCCACGACCGCCAGCGTCGATTCGCAGCAGTCCCAACGTGCCTTCCCCTTGCGAATCGAAGTAGTAACCTTGCGGCATTCCGATTCGATAGAGATTGGAAAAGTGCTTCCGAAAGTCCTCTGCCGTCAGTCGCATTCGTGGCCGCTTGCTCAAACAGCAGAATCGGAGCAAGGCGTATGCACGCAGTTTGGCCGATTCGGAAAGTAGACCACTTCGGTCCACGGACAATCCCGACTGGATTGCTCCATTGGCGGTGAGATGCCAACACGGGAGGCCGTGGTGCAACCACTGCGATTCAATGATTCCTTCGGCCTCCAGTGAACGAAGTAGCCGTCGCAACTCTTTTGGAGTGCAAGTTACAAACTCTGGAAGTGCTTGCAGCGTCGCGGCGACCGCCATCCGATAGCGTGCAATGTGCTCAATCACAGCACGTCGCCGACAAGTGGGCGGGTCGCATTGGGAAATCACGTTGGTCATGGTTCACCACAATTCATAGGGCAGGTCGTTTGCAAAACAGAACTCGTGAAAGGCGTTGATTTGGCTCGCATTCCATTCGCCAGCCGATTCGATGACGCGAGCGATCCGGCCGTGTGCATCGACCAAGACTGCATCGGGGTTCCTGGAGAGATCTCGGTCCGGAAGCCGCGCATGCTCACCAATCCATCTTTTCGCCAGCTGTGGCCGAGTTCTGCGGTAGTAGCAGTAGGCCGCAGCCAGGCGCAGGTCGTGATCGCGACGCTCGACGCTGGGGAGCCCGCGAGCCGAACTGCCGAACAGGTTGGCTGCGCCAGCCGATGCGACGCAGACTTCGATTGGTTCGGCGGCAATGCTGCGACGTTCGCGAATCTTGGCTGCGGCCCGTTCGGCGTCTTGATCGTCCTCACCCGGCTGCCAGACGATCAACGGTTCATCCGTTGTTGGCAGCGGCCGTGCGTTGACGCGATGCAACTCCAGCCAACCCGCAGCGGCGAGTTCCTTCAGTCGAGAACGCGGTGTGGTGCGGACTCGAACGTCCGGCCACCACAACGCGGTGACCTGCGACACGGCAGGCAACCGAATGCGCCGGGCCAGAGTCTCCAGTAAATCAAGGTCACGGTCTGTGAAGTTCACGGCTTTGTGTCCGTCGCCATTCGAGTATTTGCAGGTTGCAAAGTGGAATGCTGACTCACCACGGTCAGCTCAGTTGTGATTGGATCACGACCCTCCAGTCAGACGCGCCGCAGGCTGGTATCAACCCGGAAAAAACTTTCCGGGTTGAAGGACTCGAATGCTCTTCCATGACTGAGCAACAGCTTGGACCAAACGGCACACTCCGTAGCGTTCACGACGCCCTTTCGTCGGGCTTGGATGAGCTATCCGTTTGGTGCTTGCGAAACTGCTCAAACATGTTGGCAATCACTTCCTGGTCGGACTGGGTAGCGGCTGTGGGCGAACACGTGGTTTCTTCGATGGTCACGAGTGGCCCAGGCGGTTTGGGATCTGGCTTGTCCGGGCCTTCGTCGCCGGGCATCCGAATAAAGTCGGCCGGAACAAACGTGCCGGCAGCCTCCGGCCACGGCATGGCTCGACGACGTTGATACTCCGTTTCCGAAATGTGGAATTCCGACTCGATGATGACCGGCATTCCGCCGTATTGGGCGTAGCCAGCGCCGCGTCCGATGCGCAGAATACTGCGGAACGGATGGTCGCTGGTCAGCAATACGTCATTCATCGTGAAGCGGTTGACGACCTGTTCAGTTTCAGAAAACGTGGTGGTTGTCCCACCCTGAGAATTGGTTGAGCTAGACCATCCGCGTTGACGATCCACGGTCAGCCCGCTGCCCTCCATGAGTCGTTGCTGATCATCACTCGAAGAAACGGAGAACCATTGCCGCAAACGACAGTTCGCTTCGATCGCCGGAATGAGATTCGTATTCCCCTTTCGCAGGTCTTCCATGCTTTGGTTGGCGAGAATGACTCCGACGCCCATGCTGCGAGCGAGTTGAAGCATATACTCCAGGTTGTTGGCGACCATTCGCTGAAATTCGTCGATCACCAGAAACACCGGATGCCTCCGCTCGCACTGCGTCGCTGCCGCCAGGAGCATATAGGTCACCAGCCTGGCAATTTCCGGCGCACCGCTGGGCGACAAAGTGGAGGAGAGGTGGAAGTAGAGAAGTTGCGGCTCCTGAAACACTCTTGTCAGGTCGATGGACTGCTCAACCACCTCGGGCAAATGACCTGTCTCGCTCGTGACATTCAACGCCTCACACGCCTTGAGTCGCTTGATGACTTCGTGAACGTGAACGCCAGCCCGGCGAATTTCCGGATGCAGTTCCCGTTTCTGGGCGCTGGTGAGTACGTGGCCAATGCAATCGGCAAGTTCCGTAAACGTTCTGACATTCGGAAACGTCTTCATGGCATGATGCAGGATGGCCGCATTCGCCGAACTGTAGAAACCGGGTCCGTAGTCGGTGCCGTACGTCAAACCAGTGGCGGCGCAAAGGATGTCAGTTCGGGTGAGCAGATCGAACTTATCCCAGAAAGGCTGCGTCAGCGGATTGAACGCAAACGTCGCCTTCGTGGGTTGATTGGAAAAGAACTTGAGCGGCATCGCGATCGCGTGTTCGCGACGAGCCCTTTCGCCGGCGGCCTCCAAGGTCGCTAGTAACTCCAGCGAATCGGCCTTGAGGTCGAGCACGATGACGCTGCAATCGGCGGGCAATACGAGCTGTTCGATTGTTGGCGCAAGAAACAGAGCGGTCTTACCGCAACCGCTGTCACCCAGTCCATGTGCGTGCTCACCAAGAACAAGGCGGGGCACCAGCGCCGGGCTTCCGTCTGCCACGACGTGTCCGTAATACAGACTCGAACGCTCGGTAAGGTCCGTCGAACGCCGCAGGTCATGGATGATTGCCTGGGTCTTATTCGTTCCACGCGTCGCACTACGCCGAGCCGCCGCCTCCAACAGGACAGGGACCGTAGCGAAGATGGCGACGCCGAATGGAATGAGCACAGGTACGGCCGCGACAGCGATAAACGTTACGGTGAGAATCAACAGCTTTAACGGCAACGGGTGCATCCCCGCGGTGGTCATCGTGGTCCCGGACGTGACGGCGATGTCCTGAGACCGAGCAAACTCGATAACGGCGTGTGCGGGCGAAATCGTTGTGCGGCTCAGCGCAAGCATTACCAACAACCCGCAAACGAGCGACAAGGCTCTGCGGTCGGCGGCTCGGCCGATCGGGCTTTGCACCAGTCCAGGAAGCGGCTGGGCCTCAAACGTGAACCAAGACAAGATGCTGATACGAATCACCGACCAGACCGACGACTTGAGTTCTGCCGGCCTCGGAATCATCAGCGGCACGATCGGCAGCACGCCAATCGCGAGCATCAGCAACGGCCATCCGGTCCAGAGCAGGCCGGCAACCAGTATGGCAATTGTGCCCGCGATGCCGATGAGGATTTCGTTGCATTGCGTGCGACAACGATCCGCCACGTCGCGGGGCACCGGTGCGGTTGTAACGATGACGGTCCAATGCCGACCATAGGCATACACCAGAAATGCCAGCGTCGCCGCGGTCATCATGACTTGCATCGACCACGGTGTTCGGTGGTTGACGAACGCCAGCACCAGAGCCGTCAAACAAACCGGATTCACCAGCCAACGCCATTGCTGGAAACGGCAGGCCAACGCGACTCCACCGATCAGTGTCGGCCAGGCGAAAATCAGATCGAACGGTTCCAACCAGGTGATGCCGGGCGGCTGATACACAATGAGTGCCGCAATGGCGATGACCGCTGCCACAATAAGGCTGCTGGTGGTTTGCCGCCAACGCTGCGAAATAGGCGCGCTGGGTGGCAGGAGTTCTAAAGTTGGCCGCGTATTCGGCAACCGGTCCAGTTGCAGCGGATTGCCAACGGATTGGTAGTAAGCGTCACGCATGATGAGTCCTCGCAATCAGAGACAAGAGGTGAGAAACAACAGACAGATGAATGGTCAAACCGCTTGGCCATTCATGGCGATTCATGGCCTGCTGGATGGCGACGGCCTTTTCGCGGGTCGCGGTGATGACAACCAAACGAAACTGGCTCTGCGCGACCATCCGGGCGAACTCCGGGATTGCCAGTCGTTCGCGGAGATCGGCGACACACTTTCGCGCGACGTGATCGGCGGAGCCGCCCAGGTCCACGCGAATGAGTTCTAGGGTTGCTTTGGCGGCGTCGCAGCAATGCGGTGCCGATGCCAAGCGGTCAGACAACCACGGGCAAAGTGAAGTGACTTCACTCCGAAGCATTCGCAATCGCGATTGCGCACCGAGCGTGGCGTAAGCGAGCACCCCATAATCGGTCGGCAGCGATTGCGAACCGGCCGCCTGGCCGGAACGACCGCTGCGCCCTAGCATCGCTGCCCCCTTGTCGCCGAGCATGAAATACCGAGCCGGGTGCAGCAGCGTGAACTTCTGCAAGTAACCGGCGAACGTCAGTCGATTGGCAATCTTGGCGACTGCATTCGACGACAGTCCGTGCAGTACGGCCTTCTTCAACACGGGGATGGTCGTCAAGCGGTACCGGGCGACATGGTCAATGACCTTGCGGTCGCGATCGGAGACACGCTGCATCGTGTGCTTGCGTTCGGCAGCCATATCCTTCACCACAATTGATACGGAAGCCGGCGGTCCACACAGTCTTGATGCACGGCCCGAACGCGATCGGTGTCATAGGCCCCGGCGAACTCGATGATCCAGGCGACATTGCCGGTCTCATCGACGATGAATCCATCGGGCAGCTTCTGGCCGTGCCGGGTGTCGGCCATTACGTCTTCTCCACGCCAAGCGGCCGCCCATTGCGGAGCAACTTGACGGAGCCGCAACCACACGGCCGCGACGCCCAGATCGTGTGTCGCCTGGGTCGCATGCTTGAGTTCGCCGCGACCGACGCCGCCAAACGCCCGCGCCCCGGACTCGGTGATGATCCAAGCCGACGTGGGGCGAACGGCCCGTGACTTCCAACGCTGCTGGCAGCGATAGGCAATCGCTCCGAAGTCCGGTGCCGTTTCGTCGGGCCGCCAACTGAACAGCGGCGTTTCCAGCGGCGGAAGGGTGCGGGCCTGGACGGTGACTTTGGTCACCAATCCGGCTTGCTCCAGCCGTTTGAGCCGACGACGGGCGTTGGCGAGTTCGCCGTTCCATAAATGGTCGGCCAACTGCCGTTGGCCGAAGAGCCGCACTTTCTGCGACAGGGCTTGGAGCAACTCCCTATCGCGGTCGGTGAAATGCAACGGTCCGCTCACGAGGCGTCTCCCGGCATTTCGGTGGGCGTCTCAATGTTGTCCGTACGGGTTTTGCGACCGCGACTGCGGGCCGGTGTCGTTCCGAAATCGGGAAGGGCGGTCAGATCGCCGACGGGAGTTGATACTGTCGGACCTGTCAGCTTGTGCGGTTCGCTCGCCAACTGCTGAATCGACTCGACAGCCCCCGCCGCCAGGTTCGTCGAAGTCAGACGGAGCGATCGCTGCCGCAGCGTTTCCGCTATTTCCGGTTTCCCTTCGGTTTCGTATTTCCGAGCCAAATCTTCCAACTGGCTCTGCTGCTCGGCCTGGATGGTGGCGTGCAGCTCTTCGACTCGCGAACTCACCAATCCGGCCAGTAGCGCGGTCAGCCGGTCAGCCAATCGCTCTAGGAATAACGCGATGACGTTGTTCATTTGTGGTCCTCTCCTGCGTGTGAGGTGGTTGAATCGGAACGCTGACCGACCAAGGTCAGCACGCAGGAAATTGGATCACGACCCGCCCGTCAGACGCGCCGCAGGCCGGTATCAACACGAAAGGTTTCTCAGATGATCGAAATGCGACGTAAGGCAGACCCGCAACTCGTCTATCTCGACCCGTTCTTGGTGGATCGGCTACGTCTGGATGCCGGGCTATCGAAGAAGGTGTTGGCCCACGAAGCCGCACTCGCGGTGAATACGGTGCTGAGTTTCTTTGACGGGGGCGGATTGCAGCCCTCAGTCGCGCAAAGAATCGCCATGACGTTCAAGAAGAACGTCACGGATCTGCTGGCCCCTTGGGACCCGCGCTATGTGCCGCCCAAGGTTCCTACCGGGCCCAGTGCCGGAATGCCCGAATGGATGACACAGGGTTACCTGGATCAGGGCCGGCTCGCGCCGAACGGCCTCTATTATATTGTCTGTCGGATGGAGCACCGGCACACAGCGGGGCGGCTGGGCCGGGGAAAGTTCTACCATCTGAGTTGGCTGCCACCCGCGAAACGGGACGAGATGCAGCACAAACTGTCGCGACATGCCAATGTCTGTGAACGGCTCGGCTCACACCCCAACATCGTCGTCAACCATTCTTCGACCCCGGTCGTCAACGACGACGGCTGGTGGGTCATCGACCAATGGGTCGGCCCGCTGTCGCTACAAAACATTCTGAATGCGGGGAAGTTGCCACCGGCGCAGTTGCCACGATTGCTGCGCGACATCGCGCTCGGCCTATCGGCCTTGCACGAAGCGGGTGTGATTCTCCGTGAATTGGCTCCCGCTCGTGTACTCTTGAGCGAACGAGATGGTCGAGCGGTGCTGACCGACTTCGAGTTGGCCAAATTGCTCGATGGTAGTCCGTCCGTCTCCAGCGATTGGCCGGACGATCCGTTTCGCGCCCCGGAACTCGACGGCGGCGTGACGACCGTTCAGGCCGACCTTTACAGTCTCGGTCGCATCGCTTTGGCAGCGGCGGCGACGCTAGAGACTCCGGTCGATCAGGCAGTCGTCACGTTTGGAGCCGCTGGAATGCCGAAAAAGTTGGCTCGGTATCTGACCGATTGTCTGCATTCACTCCCATCACGCCGTCCGCCCGAGTTGGCTCGTATCCTGGATGAACTGGCCCGCTGGGCCGAGAGGTAACTCATGAATCGCCTGAATAAGTTCGATATTCCGCAACGCCCCCGATTTCATGGTGGACCGACCGAGGTCGGCGTCCATGTGCTGAGCGAACATGTTTTTTGTCCGCGTGCTGCGATCCTCGGGCTGGAAATGGGGCCAGACAACGGCGAAGAAGGAGCGGAGAGGGAACAGAAGCGCGGGCCGCGACTGGATGGCCTTTTTGACTACGACGCGCATCGCTTCGCTGAAGTCATTCAAGGGGCATGGAACGATGTTCGACTGTGGGCCACATTGTCGGCCGCCGCCGCAATCCTCAGCATCGGCGTGTGGCGTCTCTGGTCACCGATGGCCGGGCTTATCAGCGCACTACCATTCTTTCTCTGCTTGGCGCGTCTCTGGGATCTGTCGTCACAACTGATTGACTTGATCCGCGAACGGGCAAACTTTCTGGCCGCTCCGCCGTTGAACGTCGATCTGGCATCGACGGAAATCCAAGAAGTGAATTGGTGGTCATTGCGGAAAGCGGGATTCGACTGCTTGATGCCGGTCGACGCCTTTCGCGATCCCGAATCGCGCCTGACCGGCAAACCGTGGCGATTGCTGGTCAAGGGAACGTCACTCCGAATTCCCGTCATCCGCAAACATCGCGGTGATCGAATCTGGCGGCCTCAGCATCGAGTTCGCATCTCAGCCTATTGCCGGCTTATCGAAACATGCCAAGGGGGCGAATCGCCGTTTGGCATCCTGATGTTTGCGGGCACTTACCAATGTCTCATCATTCCGAACACAGTCGTCGAGCAAGCGAAGTGTGAAGAAGCACTTCAAAATGTCCGCGAGTTTCTTCACGGCTTCCAAGTGAATCCGGCAGCCCCCATGTCCCCCACGGACAGTCGTTGTCGCGGATGCCACCTCGGTCAGCCGCGTCAATTCGTCGCCGGCAAGACCCAAACAGTCTTGGGCGGAATAGCGAAAGAGCCATTCAGAACCAAGGCAACGGTCGGTGGGTTTTACCACTGTCCGTGTGGTGACCTCTTTGAATGGGTGCCGCCGCATGACGACGCCCTCAAGCTCCGCATTGCCGCGCGGCGATAGCCTACTGCGACTTCGATTTTGCGAACCATTCGACGACCCGACTCAGCCACCTGACCGTCGGTGGCAATTCCGGAGCGAGCCGAAACTGGGCCATGATCGCGAAAAGAGCATCAAGCCATTCCGCGTGACCCTGGTAACGCGTGCTTGGATTGAGCGACAACCCTGTCCGACAAAGCTGATCTAGTCCATCTCGCAACGACCGTGGTAACCGGCGCAAGTCGCGATTCACTTCGCTTGGCATTTTGAATCCGTCGCGTGTTACTTCCGTGTGTTCGTCGCGCCCGGCTCTGCCGCCCAATCCTTCATACGGCAGTATGCCGGTCAACAATTCAAACAGCAGTACGGTCACCGAGAATTGGTCCGAATAAAAGCTGACCGGGGTCACTCCTCGCTGAAGCTCGGGTGCAGCGTAGGCGCGATGGTGGCCATCTCCTTCGCTGCGGAACATCGTGGTTTGCGTTGTCCAAGCGCTGCCGAAATCAATCAAGACCAATCGACTGGGATGACTCGTGATGATGACGTTTGCGGGCTGGATGTCGCCATGCTCGATCTGCATCTGCCGATGTAGGTGAGCCACTCCGTTTGCCATACCGTGAATCAGTCGAACCGCCTGACTAGGGTCAACGGATGGCCGTCGCTTCTCGCGAATGTTCTGAAAGTACACGTCGAGCGGAATGCCTTCGATCCATGACAGCACCACGTCGATGCCATCGTCACGCCTTTGCCATTTCCAGAGACGCGGGAAGCTGTCGTGCTTGAGCCGACGCAAGACGCACAGTCGCTGGTCCAATCCGGGACCATGTGGCAGACGTTGCACAAGAAAGAAGTCGCCGTCTGGTCCGCTCTGCGGATCGAAGGCGCGATAGCGCTGGCGAAAAGGTCCGCCAATCTGTTCCAACAGGAAGAGATCACGGCGGCCGATGCGTCGCTTCTCCAGATAGGGCTGCGACCGGCCACGAACACGGATGGACGGCGAATGGAAGTCTCTGTTCGCGGCTTGCATCAGCGGTGTCTCGCGGGTTGGACAGTGGGACCGGGAGCGAAGTGAAGTGTCAGGCCAGGTGTCAGTGGATACCGGGACCTGACACTCCGTCACGAAACCGACGATAAGTCGTTGCCGTGGCCCAGACTTGTTGGCTGGCAGATCGGCTGGCAGGAAGGTCAGGCTGTCGGCCACGCTGCCAGCCGGTTGGACGATAGTTTCGATGGATTAAAGTCACGGAGCGAGCATCCCCTTCTCAACCATCAGCGGCCCGTACTTCGTCAACAGCTCTTGAGCTTGGTTGCACATGGCTTCCTCTTCGCGCGTCTGGCCACCGCGAAACCTCTTCAGTGGATACGTGGGCCGGTCATTGTTGCCTACAACATCGGCCAGGTTCTGACGGCCGTCGGATGTTTGCGCCAGAGCACCCGCTGCCTGAATTATCGCGAACGACATCGGTCCTTCGCCTTTGTTCTGACCGCGCTTCTGGAATCCCGCTGAAATGAACGGCGTCAACACGCTGCGAATCTTGGGCAGGTCGCGCTCGAACTCTTTTTCCAACTGCGCCCGTTGCGTCGCGGCATCCAGACGCACGGCTTCGTTCCGCAGCCCCGCGATTTTGGCGCGTGACTCCGCTTCCTTGACCCTGGTCTCTTCGGCGATCTTTTCCTTTTCGATGCGTGCCAATTGCTCCTGCTGGTCCTTCTTGGCTTGGGCGGTCGTTTCTTTCATAAGGGATACCGCCTCTTCGTTCAGTCGCTCGATTCGCCGCATCCGCTCCGCCTGCTCAATCTCAACTTCGGCACGTGCTGCCGCAAGATCTGCTATTAGACGATCGGTTGTCGCTTTGTTACGCGCGACCCGCTGTTGCTCGACAACGTCACCGAATGTTTCGGCTGCTGGTGTGGTGGATGCCGTTTCCTTGGCCAGCGCTTCCATAAGCGATGTCTGTTGCTCCAGGGATGCGTTGACTCCGGTCAGTTCTTGACCAAGGTCGTTCAGCATCTTGACGTATTCCGGCGTCACGACGAACGTGGATTGCTTGTTCCGTTGAGATTCTTCGACCGCTGTCGCCAGCCCATCCAAGGATCGTTCCCATTCGCGCAACTGATCCGCAGAAGGACGTCCCTGCTCAATGATACCGAGCGCCAATTGTAAGTGAGCCGGACTGGCAACGATGCGCCGACCCAGGTCGTTCGTCATCAACGACGCTTCTTTCGCTTGCCACGCTGTCACGAGGTTGTTGATTTTCTTCAGCCGCTCCCGAGCTGCCTCCACTTGAACGGCGACAACACCAACCTTCGCTCGTTCGACGGCTCGTCGCGACTCCGCTTCGCTGGATCGCTCGTTAAGTTGTTGGAACTTCGCGTTGTACGAGTCCAGCGTTTTTTCCAACGCCTCGACTCGTTGCTGGGCTTCTCGGAACTGTTGTCCCACACGCTCGAACTCCTTTGCGACACCTGGATCACCCTTTTCGATCGCTTTCGCGAGAGCATCAATGGCAGATCCTGTTTTGCTCATATCCTTCCGTAGAGCGAAACTCTGACGGTCGGTCCAATACAACAAAGCAGCCCCTCCGGCGATCATGACCAGCCAAATGAGAAGGAAATATCTCAGTGTCGGGCCGAAGTAGGTGCGAACGGTAATGGGATTTGGGTCGGCGGTGCTCATGGTGACGATTTCCTTTCGGGAGGTGTGGTTGCAGTGAACCTATGTGTGCAAGCGTCGGCCGACGACGTGGCATAAGAGCGCTCCACCAGCGAGAAACACCGGAGTCAGCCACGTCATCGGTTGATACCAACGCGCCAGCAGCCATTCCGCCAACAACAGTTGGCAGCCGAGCGTACCGGTCAAGAAATGTGCTGAGATGGTGGCCGTCGGTTGGCGACGCGCGATTCCACGGTCACGGGCGGCTTGCCAGATCGCCCCGATCGCACCAGCGGTCGTCATGAATGCCAGAAACCCGGTGCCCGCGCCTTTCATGGCCAACACCAGCAGCACGAGCGAGACCAAGGTCAGTCCGCCAGCGGACCACGCAAACAGGGTGGTGCGTCGCGCAGCCACTCGGATTTCCGATTCGACTTGCGCCTGGCGCTGCACTTCGTCGCGACGTTTGAGCTCCGCAGCGACTTCGCGCGGTCCCCAACCCGTCAGGACATACGGGCCGATGATGACTCCCGGCTCGCAACCAATGATTGGCTCATCACGAACCTGCACGTCTTCCCATGACGAGACCTTCTGGTCCCGTTCGATGATGCGTTCGCGAAATATGTCGCCATCGATCACCTTCACAAACGGATACAGCCAGTCTGGAATCTTCCCAAGCAGCCGTTCCACCTGCGGTGGCATGACGACCCGGCTGTCCTTGATCGTGGTCACGACCGCATTCATCACCTCGTGCTCGTGTCGTGCGAAGCGGTGGTAGTGGACTCCCCGTCCATTGACCTTGGTCTCGGTTCGTCTGCCTATAATCCGCCGTCCGGTGACGGAATCGCGTTCCGCAAGCTCGCTGAAGAGCTGCTCGTCAACGTGATGGGATTGGCCGTGATTCTCCTGAATGACAATGCGGCGAAAGAAGTGATAGCTGCAGCAGTTGTTGGGATGCCATTCGACCAACCCAACCAACTCACGATCGACGAGCTTGGCCAACATTTCAAAGAACTGGACGCTGAAGTCATTGACGGCTGAGCGAAGCGGACCGGATAGTTTTTCCCGCAGCGTCTCCACGGGTAGCGAGACGGTGCGGGCGTCGAGAACATTTCGGGGAGAACGCCAGTCGCACGCAGCCTGGTCCAACATTTCATCCAACCGTGCGTTCAATGCCGCGTCGCGTGCATTTGCATGGGTTTCACCCAAGGCCTGTCGGAACTCCAAGCTGGCCAGACAAGCCGCTCGTACCACGGCTTCCACGTCGAGCCGGAACTGATCCAACTGATTCAAGCTGCGCACGTAGGCTTCCACACACGCTTGGCGGTCAGCATTGTGTGCTGGCAAAGTTGCCCATGCCAATCGCGTCTAGATCGCTTCCGCCAATTGATGAGCTAGCGGATGGTCGTCCGTGCGTTCCTGCAATTTGCGAATGCGGTGATTTGGTAGAAGTCGCGATTGGTCCCACATCTTGGGAAAGCGACGGCCGCCAAGCTCCACTTCCAGAGAAGGCAATGCAGCGTCTGACACTGGCTGTGAGTTGCTGATCATGAATGTAATTTTCCTGTGGACTGGCGGTTGGGTCTTTGGGTTCATCGACGAATACTTGCAGGCGGAGCGTTCAGCGGAGCCGTTTCAGGTCGCACGCCGCCCCAGCGGCGTCGACCTGGGTGTGAGCGCCAGCGAACACCAGCGGGCGTTCAGCCCGCCAGCCGCACCGGCCCCCAGGCCGATCGGCGCGGCCCGTCCAGGGCAGGCGGCCGTCCAGGCCGCGCCGGGTGGTGATACGGTCAAAGCCAGGACGCCACGAATACGTTGCCTGCGACATCACACTGGTACAACGCAAGAGCGCCACGCGACGGACAACGCTTCGGGCTGAGACAGCGTCCGCTTGCTTTCAGCGGACACTCAGATCGCAACCTGTGGCTGCATGAGAATCCGGTGCCGCACGCGCGAGATGAGCGTCGTCGGACGGAAGAGAATATGGTTGGAGAGTTCTTGCTTACAGACGTATCGCTTTGGTCAGCCGGTCGATGTCCGCACCGTAGTCGGTTCCGTCTTGGCGAGGCTCATAGCCTGGTGACTTGTCGCGCAGGATACGCCATTGAGCGGGATCGAATTCCCATGGTGGAAGTTCAATGGAGTCCGCATCGGTCTTGTACTTGGCCTGGAATCTAGCCAGGTCGTAGAGCATCGATCCGCCGATGATTTCATACGCCTTCACATAGACGTTCGAACGTCCTTCCCAGGTCGGTTGCATGAGTTGGACCGTCGAAGAAATTGGTGACACAAAAATAGACCGCTGGGCAGTCAGCCGAGTTGCCGATCCAGAGGCTAGGTTGGAATGTCGGACTATAAATTCAGGTTCGGGAGCCCAAAATGCGGAGTTGATGATCTCGACGGTTCCGGGCGTGTGGCCCATCTTCTCCGTGCCGCAGGCGAAAGTTTGGAATACGGAATTGCGTAATCGAAGCGACTTTCCAGAACTCAGGCCAATTTCCGCGTGTGGGAAGCTGCAATTCACAATTTCCGTGTTGTTGGCCTCGTCGACACCGATCCAGCCCGATATTGACCCAGCATCCAGCATCTCGCAGTTGATCACTTTGAGAAGGATGGCCCGCTGATCCACCGGCATTGGATCCTGCGTTGTCCAATCTTTTCCCGGTCTGGCTCCGAATAGATCTACACTAGATCTAAAGGCCAAGCCCTCCAGAATCAGTCGATCTGGCCCAGCGATCTTCAGCCCCTCGATCACTGGGAAATAGCCTGCGGCGGCACGAATCGTCAGAGTGCGCGACTTTCCAACCCATCGAGCTGATGGCAACGGCCCATCCGTGCGGATTTCCAACACGTCCTGATCTTGAGCAGCTTCGAGAGCGGCGACAAGCGTGGGATGACCACCGACTTCCTGGTTCTTCCGCAGGAGAGCGATTGGTCCGCCGGAAAGCTGTTCGGGACGTAAGTCGGCATCCGGAACTGCTCGTCCTTCGGCCGCCAACGCTCGCACATAGGCGTCTCCCGCACCGACCAGCGACCAGTTCGGACCGAGATCCACAAGCTGGCGTGAAGCCTTCAGTTTCTCGATCGACTTCTGGATTTCTTGCAACCGCTCCGGACTCGAACTCCGTTGAATGCGGCCCCATTCAAAGGCGAGTGATTTGACTTCTTGGGAATCAACCTCAGGCGTTTTCCAATGCTTGTTCCAACCGGACAACCCTTTTTCTTTGGTCACCCAGCTCTTGTCCGGCTGTTGTTCGTACACGGCATAGAAATCACCGGAATAGCAATTGGCGTCACCCGTCCACGTGACTCGCGGCAACGATCCCTGGTCGACTAGAAACTGTTGTTGAGAGTGCCGGCGAAACACGCAACCAATGGCTTCAATCGTTAACTTGGCTTTCTCTCCCAACTTAACCAGCGACGGAGATCCCGAATCGACATCGTAATACGTGCAATTGATCAGACGCAGCGTGTGACTCCCCGACTCGGCTTGAAACAGGTTGGACACGTGTCGAATCACACAATTATCGAAGACAAGTTCCGCTGAAGTCACCCCGTGTGCACGATATCCGTAGTGAAGCACCGCGACGCAATCCGTGAGAATAGTGTTCGCGACAGGCGGCAGAGACCCCCAGATGCGACAGCGCCGGAAGCTCCAACTTCGAGGCGTCGTGTCGTCACCCCAGAACGAGATGACTCGCAGATCGATGTCACAGCCTTCAATGTTCCAATTGGCTTGTACTCCGACGAAGTTCGGTATCGGCTTCTCAAATGCGAGCAGTGGGCGAAAGCCGCTGCCAGCCCGGATCGAAATTGGCTTCGTAATGTGTTCGTTGATGGTGACGAGCAGCCGCTCGTTCGATCGCACGTCGATGATGTCTCCAGGCTTCACATCGGCCATGGCACCGGACAATGACTTGAAGCTCCGCACGTCCTTGCTATCGCGAGTGATCACAAATGGTTTGTCGCGATCAACGGCGGCGGCCTTGGTGGATTCCCGCTTTCCAATCTCGTCGGTCTTGGCAACAACGGAAGTACCAGAAGCTGGCGTCGATTCTTTCGCGGGCTTGCGAACTTGCAGCGTCACCAGACTTCGCCCCATGCGAGAGACGGTGAGCTTCGAGTCGACAATCTCGAAGCGGTCTTGTCCACTCCGCAATTCCACCTGGTACTCGCCGTTGACGATTTTTGCCGACCAGTGATTGTCAACCTGCAGCACTTCAACATCGTCTCCACCGCGAGTGACGACGACTTTGACATCTTTCGGAAGTTCTCCATAGGGCGCGGTGACTTCGACGGTGCCGTTGCGCGTTGCGATCACAATCACGGCGGCCAGAGCGATGAACGCGGCGAGTCCCGCCAACATTGTCCGCAGTCGCCTTCCCCCACCGCTCCCTGCGGTTGCCGCTGCAAGCGGCGTGGTCGTCGCGGTCCTCGCTTCAATGATTCGAGTAGCTCCGCTGGAGACAACCAACGCTGCCAAATCTGCGCCCGAGCAGTACAGTGCCAGAGCCTGGACGACATCCGCCGGCGAGGCGAATCGTTGCTCTGGCTGCTTGGCCAACATGCGATGCACGATCGCGGCAAGTTTTTCGGGGATGTCCAGGCGTTTGCTACGGATCGCCGGTGGCTCAAGCTGGGCGATTGCCATCAGCCGCTGCAAAGGCGGCTTCTGAGCATGTTCGGCATACGGAGAGTCACCGGTCAGCAACTTGTAGAGCGTGGCTCCCAACGAATAAATGTCGGCTCGGATATCAACCTGATGCGCGTCGCCACCCTGTTCCGGGGCCATGTAGTCGAGCGTTCCCATCACTTGACCCGTCGTGGTCAGATCCGCTTTCGGTGCGGCGGCATCAGGTCGCTGATCCAACGCGCGAGCCAGGCCCAAATCCAGAATCTTTACCATGACCGGTGCATTGGGTTTGGCACCAGTCGCCAACATGAGGTTGGATGGCTTGATGTCGCGATGCACGAAGCCGTGCTCGTGCGCGTACTGCAACCCTTCCGCCGCTTGCGAAATCAACAAGCAGGCGTCGGCAATTGACAGCGGCGAGCAGCGTTTGACAATCTCCGACAAATCGCAGCCTTCGACGTACTCCATCACCAAATAGTGCTGCCCGTCGTGTTCGCCAGCGTCGAGCGCCTGAACGATGTGGGGGTGGTTCAACTGGCCCAACACTTCCATCTCGCGTTCAAAGCGAGCAACCGCTGGCTGATCACCGATGCGGTTCGTCGGCAGCACTTTGAGGGCCACGGTCTTTTTGAGCCGCTGGTGAACGGCTTTGTACACAGTGCCCATGCCCCCTTCGCCGAGCTTGGCCACGATCTGATAATCGCGCAGGCTTTGGGCTATCGGAAAACCAGCACCGGCACTCGGCGACTCCGCCGGACTGCCAACTGCCGCGTCCAAGAGCGATTGCAGCATTTGCTGACATTCCGGTTCGTGGGCGAAAGTTGGCTGAGCAGCCGCCTGTTTGATTCGCTCGGCAATCGTGTCCCCGTCGCGTTCCAGACCCACGACCGTCTCTTCGCAAGCGGGGCAATGTTCCAAGTGATCGGAGATGCTGTCCGCCTCCGGCTCGCTAAGGCTGCACCGGACGAATGACCGTAGTTCTTCGGGTTTGGGACATGATTCTGGGTTCATAAAACGCTCGCTGCTTAGGTCCGGCCAGGATTGGGAACTCCAATCCTTCAACGCAGGAGCGTTATTCGGCCAAAAATCTCTTCAATTCGGCAAGTCAATCAGGTCGCCAAACTCGTCCCTCAGTCGCTGCATGATGCGGTATTTCGCCTGGCGGACGGTGTTGGTCTTCATGCCCAGATCAGCCCCGATTTCGGCGGCACTGTGCCCTTCCACGGTCAATCGCCAAAACGCGGTCCAAGTCCGCTCCTGAAACTCGGAGCGGATCAATTCCAAGGCCCGCTTCAGGGTCGGGTCGCCGAGAGAGTCGTGTGAAACCGTGCTGTCGGATAGGTCTTCGGGAAGCTGATCCAGGGTCAACTTGAAGTCCGAACCACCGACGCCGGGCGCTTGTTTGGCGGAACGACGGAAATGGTCGCGCACCTTGTTTTGCACAATGCGATACAACCAGCCTCGAAACGAATCGCCCGGCTGGTCTTTCTTGAAGGCACCGATCGCGTGTGACACTGATTGCAGGACTTCCTGGGCCACGTCGTCGGCATCCGCCGGTTGAACGCCGTGGCGACGGCAAACATCGTAGATCAAAGGGCCATAGAGCGTGACGAACCGACCCCACGCCTCGCGATCCTTGCAACGAATGCGATCAAGGAGGCTGGTCGAGGTGGTAGTCGGTGTCTCGGCATGTGGGTGAGAGTTGTGATTCATGTTACGAAGTCCATTCTAGCCAATCACTTCCAACCTCTCCACCGGCGGCTTCCGCTCCGGTGGCAACTGTCATCGAGCGGGCGGAGCGTCCAGCGGAGCAGGTTCGGGTCGCACGCCGCCCCAGCGGCGTCGACCCGGTGTGAGCGGCAGCGAGCACACGGGCGTTCAGCCCGTCAGCCGCACCGGCCCCCAGGCCGGTTGGCTCAGCCCGTGCAGGGCAGGCGGCCGTGCAGGCCGCGCGGAATGGACAGTGACCCCAGAACGACCGGGGCATCGTGTGGTTGTACTCGCGGTCGTTATCGCCGCGACAGACTCAGAACTGCCGGCGAATGGGCTTTCGTAGAATCCTCCGCGTTAGGGATGTGCAGGGTGCGCAGCAATCCGGCGGTTGCGACTGACGGATCGAGTGGCAGCGGAGCCCGAAGCAGCCCGGCCCGCAGGGCAACGCTCAAGGTGTTCTCGATGATTGACCCGGCGCGCGATCTCGGATCGCGTCAAAGCCGAACGCTATTCTCGATTCGTAGCCGCACTTCCTCCAGCGCCTGAGTCAATGCGGCTTCGATGTCGTGATACGTCGATGCGCGAGGAGCGGTCACGGTGATGCGGCAATGGTTGTCGGCATAGAATATCTGACGTGCGTGCTGAACCTTGGAGCGCCGACGAGTCGGACGCTGGCGAACTTCCTGAGCGGCGGATGAAGCCGTCAGTTTGCCGCAAGCGGACTGTGAAGCCAGGTCGCGTTGTGCCGAGTCATCCGTGAGCTTGGACAATTCATAGGCCGTTCTGGCTGGAACTTGCCCGGTATCGACTTGCTGCTGAATGTCTGGCGGGAGATCGAGTAGCGCCAGCGAGCGGCTGACCTTGGATGGGGGAACACGCAGCGCTTCGGCGACTTGCTTTCCATTCCAGCCGTTGAGATCCATGAGGGACTGAAAGGCTCTCGCTTCGTCAGTGGGACGCAAGTCTTCTCGCAACAAGTTCTCGATAAGCTGCAACTCCAGCACTTGGGACGGCAACAGCGGCTGCTCGTGGAAGTAACAATCAACGGTCGCAAGTCCTGCGGCACGGACGGCTCGCCAGCGTCGTTCGCCGAAGACAATCACCCAGCGTTCCGCTTCCTCGGACCAGCGAACGTGAATTGGATGCTGCTGCCCTTTCGCCTGAATACTGGCGGCCAGCGCAGCGATGGACGCTTGGTCGAACTCAGTTCGCGGCTGTGTTGGATCGGGAATGACCTGCTCGACGTCAATGCGACCATAGCCTCGCAACGGGCGTCGGCCCAAGTCTCTGGCGGTGGGAACTGGACTCAGTTTCGGTCGTAGGTCATTCGTCCGCACGCCGAGCGATTCATTGAGCAGGTGTCCCACGTTTTCGAGTCTGTCTTGCATCGTGCCCATCATGCAATCGCCGCCTCCCTGATTGTGGCCTGAATGTGGTCGAGAATCTCACGGCTCAGTTCCCAAGTCAAACGGGCGGCTGCTGTGCGGGGGCTGTATAGCCCGACTGGGCAGCGGCACGCCAGGGCCACCTTGAAGGCGGACGCTTCGGGAACGACGGTTTGCAGCACCGCCTGGCCATAAATGTCGCGCAACCGTCGTTCGTAGGTGCGATGCACAACGAGCCGCTTGTCGACTCGCGTGACGACGTGGCCCAATAGCTCCAGCCGCGGATTAAGCCTGCGGGCCTGTTCAATCGCCTGATGGACCACGCGGAGTCCCTGTGCTCCAAAGTCCTCGGGGGGAACCGGGATGACGACGTAATCGGATGCCAGCAGCGCCGACCAACTACAACGATAGAGGTTCGGCGGACAATCGATCAGCGTGATGTCGAATCCCGTGAGCGCCTCCAAAAACAAAGTGATCGCGAACTGTTCCATTCCCAGACGTTCTGGGTGAGGGACATTGAATTCGGTCAGAAGATGATTGGCAGGGACGACGGAGATTCGGGGGCAATCGGTGGCTCGGACGGCTCGCTCCGGGGTCTGAAAAGCGATGGAGCCGTCAAATGCCCCGGCCAGCGTTTCGTTGGCGTGCAAACTCTCGACGACTTGTGACCCGAAGAAACCCTGGCTCAGCGAGCCCTGCGGGTCGGCGTCAACCAACAGCACCCGTAGTCCCTGTTGGGCAAAGGCCCCGGCCAAGTGAAAGCAAGTTGAACTCTTGCCACAACCGCCCTTCTGGTTGATGAAGCAAATGGTTGTTCCCACGATCCTCAAATCGTTTGTGTCGCGGCTACCGGCGATTGCCACTGGCAATTCCGGCCAAGCCCGCGAAATCGTTCACCCCGACTATTTCACACGGCCTCGCGAACCGTCAATCAGAATCGAACGGCAGTCCCACGGCGGTTTTTGCTGTCGTGATTGGTGTGACCGTGATACCCATTCGCAAAATGAAGCTCCAAGCAGCCAATTCCAACGGCGCTGGCCGTCACCGCCGTCGTGGCATTCGCACAGTCGGGTGCGGGCAGTTGTCGCTCGTCGAGCATTCCCTCTGCCCCCTGGACGTGCGGGTCTCACTGCAACCGGGGCTACGGCACGAAACGTCATTCCATTTCTCGGATTCGCAGCGGCGGCGCAAGTTGGCCCGCGTCGAGGTGTCTTGCCCACGCGGGTTGTCGGCACACGATGAGTTTTATCTGTGGGGGTTGCTGGCCCTGACCCTCAACCAATCCAATCCTGAAACGGAATTTCATGCGACGCCGCACTATTGCCTGCGGCAATTGGGGCTGGTGGACGCCAACACTCGGCGCGGGGGACGGCAGTATCGGCAGTTTGCCGCGGCCATCGAACGGCTGTCGTGGGTCAAATATGGCTGTGATGCGTTTTATGATCCGGTCCGCGCCGAGCATTGCCAGGTGCGTTTTGGCCTCTTCAGCTACCGTCTGCCACTTGACCCCGAATCAAGCCGGGCTTGGCGGTTCCATTGGGACGGCCAGTTCTTTGACTTCGTGCAGGCGGCGGGCGGCTCGCTGCGGTTCGACCTCGAACTCTACCGCCGACTCAGTCCGGCGGGGCGACGATTATTCCTGTTTGTTTCCAAAGTCTTTGCCCGTTCGGTGCAAACACCTCGCATGGACTTGCGGCATTTGGCGGTCGATGTTCTCGGGCTATCGGCAGCTTTGCCGGTCAAGCATCTGCTTGCCAAGTCTCGTCGGATCTGTGCAGAGTTGACGGCGGAAGGAATCATCATGGACCTGCAACAGGACACCATTCAGAAGCGAGACACAGGGCGCTATGACGTTGTGCTGCACCGTGCCCAGGGATTTCGTCAGCGGCAACATGCGGCCACCGACGCCTCGGAATCACCACTTGCTGAGCCGTTGCGGTCCATCGGCCTGGATGAGGCAGGCATCGTGCGCGTGTTGAGGCAGTTTCCTCTTTCCAGAGTGCGGGAATGGACCGACATTACCTTGGCGGCGAAGGAACGATTTGGGTTGCGATTCTTCACCCGGAGTCCCGTGGCCTACTTCCTCGACAATCTGAAGAAATCGGCTGCCGAAGGACGAACGCCGCCTGATTGGTGGCACGACATCCGCAAGGCCGAAGAACGCCAACAAGTCCGCCACGATCGCAGTCGCCCCGGCGAAAAGAGCCGAACCGGAGCAGGGAATGCCCGCAGCCGTCAGGCATTTGAGAAAGTCCGCGGCGAACGCTTTCACCAGTTACGGTCTGCCGGCCTGGACGAACACACGGCTCTCCGTGAAGCGAGTCGTCAAGCACAGCGTCATGGCGAACCACAAACCGTCCACGAAGGAAGGAACCTCGCCTCCGCCAAGGAAGTCCTCACCATCCTTCCCATCAAGCTGCTGTAATCTGGCAGCCACTTTGCTTTACAGATCTTTGATACAGATCTTTGCCAAGTCGCGGCGCGCTTCTCGCTGGTCACTAGAAACCGAGTATTCTTCGACGGTTGACGATGACTTGGGTGTGACGGATTCAATGCGAAAGGTCACGCGACCGACACGTCCGGCCGTGAAAAGGTCACGCAACCGACACGCATTTTGGGCCTGATTGGTCACGCGACCGACACGCCATAATTCTTGGAAGTCGAGATGTTATCCACGGCCGTTCGTGGTGCCGTGAATAGTCGGCTGGTCCAACGACTGCGCGATTCGGGCTGCGCCCAGCATGGTCATCCGCCGATAGAGTTCCACCGTGGCCCGGACATCCGCCAGCGCTTCGTGAGCTTCGTGGGGCAGGAGTGAAATGCCGAAGTAGCGGCAGAGCGTTCCGAGCTTGAAGTCGGACGGCGGAGTGAGCGAGCGGTTTTCGTGAAACAGCCACATCGCCCGATGCAGCGTACAGAACACGCGATACGACGCCGGCAAGAACAATCCCAGCCGCTCGAACCATTGCCGCAGGAAAGTGCCATCGAATTCGGCGTTGTGAGCCACCAGTTGGGCCACGATCATCCGACGATGATTCGCTCCCGCGACGTTAGCCGTCGCATGGCGGCCTAGAAATTTGCCAAAGTCGTAAGCTACCACTTTCGGATGCCGGCCCTCGCTGCGCCAGCGATCGCGGTCGAAGTGGCGGTTGTGAATCAGGGATGCGGGAGTCTGGCGTTCGTCGATTCGCACCTTGGCCTCGAACACCTCTTGTTCGATCAAGGATCGCGACACTGCAATGGCAGCGATTTGGAGAATCGGACGCAGCCGCTTCACACGCCCTAACTCGATGTCCACAAACACCAGTCGCTCCTCGGCTGCTGGCCGAACCATGCGACTGCTGTCATGAACCCCGATGCGCTGACGACGGCTCTGTTTCATTCCCGAGTGCGTAGCACGGTTTCCGCGTCCTTGGCAAATCCGGCCTGCGGCCACGGCGATTGCCAAATGTGGTCGGTACGGTATGGAAACGGGAGCGGTCGGGAATCGGATCTCGACTGCGGCTGTTACTTCGTCAACGTGCCGCTCGGAACGTCCTGGTGAATCCCACGGCCGAAGGGCGGCGGCAAGATGTCGCTTCGACACCGATCACACTCGGTAAACCGGAACTCACCATTCCGGCTAAGAGGACGGTCTTACCAACCGTCACGTGATCGGCCCGTAGAGCTGGATACCAGGAGACTGGTTCGTCCAGTTCGACGGAGGCTTGTCGGAGTAATCCTGCATTCGCGATGCACACTGCCTTTGTTCGGCAGCAGCATCGCGCGCAGAGTAATCCCGACACTCTATCCGATTCGCCTCGGGCGGCCGGTTCCGGCCCCGACTGGGGGCGATGCGGACAGACCTTTGATGGCTCAACATCGAAGGCCGTTATGTTTCAAAGCGGGTGAGGCGCATCGACTGATGCGCGTAATCCCGTCCAGGGGGTTCGGAGTCCGATTGAAAGAACTTCGTTCAACCTGGCTGGCGTGGGGAGCTTCGAGCCTGGTGACAGGCCGAACCGGACGTGACTCGTCCGGGGACCGGCGGCAAATCCGCCGGCCGCGAAAAGCTTAACCACGAAAGGCCCGAATCGAAACGGGCTTGTCAGTAAGTCTTGCAGGAGACGGTGCCGAACTGCGAACGACTGTGGTTGATGGGTAAGGGGACGCTTCTCCATTCGGTCCCCCGAAATCATCGGTACTCGCTACGCGAATCCCGATGCAAACGGTGCCGGCTCGGAAGAGCCACGCACACAACCACGGTCCCGCCGGGTAATGCCGGCTAGCGACGTGACCTGCAAGGTAAAGGACATGACTAACGCAGGAATCTCTGCGGCAGCCGGGATGGTACCCGGTGCGTGACTCGGTCAGTCACGCGCTTCAAACGCCGTAGAGAGGGAGAGTGGCCTGAGTAGAAGCCGGGAACAGCGACGACGGAAGTCGGCGTTGGACCTGGGCGACCGACCTGCAAGGCAGTGGGCGGTCGTTGATGCACTCACGGGTGGTGCCGGGTGCGCAATCACGACGAAAGGGCTGACGGGCATTGCAAAGTGCCGAAGCGACGTGCTGGTAAATCGCGTGTTGACGCGATTGCTGGTCCTTGGACGGCGCAAGCGGTCACACGAGATCGATTCGGAAGGATCGGTCTCCTGTGACGGTGAACTGACGGCGAGCGCTGAGCGTGTGTACTCACGCGGATGCGGACGCCAAAGGTTTTCTTTTTGGGTGGGTAGTATGGATTGGCGGCGGTGTACTCCTGAATGGAGTCGCCGCCGCCACCATCGCCGATGCTCTCGACTCTCGTCGTTCCTCGCGAACGACGTTGGTCGTCATGGCGACAACGAGACGCATCCCGCCCTGATGCCGTTTTCAAGGATCGTGGCTTTCAGTGGAGTTTGTGCCATAAACAAACTCCACACTTTTTGATGCAACAGAGGCTCATGCGGTATCGAGCTGAAGTAACTTCCCTGGAAGGGTTCGTTCAACAGATTGCCTGCTGCTACTTGCGGCATGGTTATTGGTTCTACGTGACGGGCCATGTTCCGCCTGGCAAGGATGCGCGACGGGTCGATCAGAAGCTGATTGAGAAATACGGCATCGGGGTGTCGGAATCGACTCGTGCCCGTCGCAAGCGGCAAGGGCTGGCCAATCTCCAATACCTGCGACACGATCGGCAGTTCGTGATCATGGCGACGAAGGGTCAGCATGAGTTCTTCGCGGTCGAGTCCAAGTCGATTCACGATATCCGCCATGTCCCGCTGAAATACGGCGGTTATTCGATCAGCTATCGCCGCGGCGGCCGGACTCGATCTGGGGAGCGTGATGAAAAACGGCATGCTCATGTCGAGATCGAACGAAAGCGTTACTTGGAACTCAAGGCGTGTTTTTTGGAAATGGCCACTCATCGCTCGGTTGAGCGTCTCGCGATGGCGTTCTATCAAGTTCCGTTTGAACCCTACGCACCTGTTCGTCGGCAGCTACTCAAGATTTGGCGGGCCGTGAACGCGGCCCGGCGAAAGGCCGGATTTCAGTTAGTGCCGGTGGAGGTTCTTCCCCTCCGGCGTCGCATCGTCCGGCCATTTGCAGAGCGTATCGAGCCAGCGAAGACCCCGTGATCAGCATGACTCCTCGAACTGCTCTTCCCCGTGGTGCATTTCGGCGAGACGAAGGGCCGTGTGGAAATCGAGGTGGGCGGCATCGCTCCAATGCAGCAAGTCGGTCACCAAATCGGTCAACAGTTCCAATGGCGAGAGTTCTGGTTCATCGGGGCTAATCCCTTTTGCCAGCGAATACTCTTCAAGTGCCCGTTGCGCGGCCTCAGCTCGCATCTTGTTTGCTGATGGTGCTTTCATCTTCTTTCCTCCATGTTGTCTGTTTCATTCAGATCGTTCTTGGCGCGGGTTATGCCGCGACAACCGCGTTGTAGTGTCCGTTGGTCGGGTCAGGCTGCGTGTGAATCAACTGAATGATGTGCGTCGCGGCATGCTGGACGAAGCTCAAAGATTCCTTCAGAGTTTCTTCATCGCCTCGGCAAAGCTGGATGTAATCGGCGCTGCGCGCGGTGGAGTCGATGCCGCATGCCAGGCAGACGGCGTAGGCGACGGCCTCCGCTTCGGTCTCTCGGATTCGCCGATTCGTTTCCTTGCGGCGTTCGGAGCGTTGATGAAGCAGCTCGTGGGCAAACTCGTGCGCCAGCACGGAGAACTTCTCGCTGGGGGCCAGGTCGGGACGTACCATGATTTTTCCAGGCAAGGAGCAGCCGAGCGCGCCGTTCGGGACGAAGTCGTATTCGAGTTCGATTCCCGCCTCACGAATCGACTTTTCCAGGCGGCTCAGCCAATCGCCCGGATCACCGATTGCATCTGCAAAGTCAGGCAGCGGCTCGCCGTCGGTCTGCGCCACGTCGAATACATAGGCGACTCTGAAGCCAAATATCAGGTCGGACTTGTCCGCGGCTCGATCTGGCACGCCGTGTTCACGATCCTTGCGGGAAACCATCGGTGCGAGTATCGCGATGCCGTGCTCTCCCTTTTTGACGAAGCGGCCAAGCTTTCTCCAGGCATGGAAGCCGGCGACTTGAGTGGCGTCTGGCTTCTGCGACCAGATCAGGATGGCGTTTCCGAAGCTGTAATTGTGAAATCGAGCCAGCGTGGCCAGAAATCGTTCCAGCGTTTCGCTCCGTCCCGACTGCAATGCTTCGTTCAATTTAGCAATTCCGTTTTCAACGAGTCTCGTGGCTTCTTCGCGTTTCATGGTCTATCTCCAGTCAATCGTCGCAGCCGGCGACTGCGATCCCAATCTTCTCTGGCCCGCCGGGGCCGGTCCAAACAGGACCACGGCAAGTCAAGGTGGAGCCTTGGCCGCAGGCCAAGCAGCAGCGCACGCCGCAGGCGGGAGCGGACCTTGACGCCGTGGCACAATCAGGACTGCCAGCGAGCGGAACCAATTCCATCAGCATGCCGCGTTAGGGATGCGCAGGGTGCGCAGCAGTCCGGGGCGGCGTTCGCCGCAGCCGGACCGAGCGGTAGCGGAGCCCGCAGCAAGCCCGGCCCGCAGGGCAACGCCCAACCCAGTGGAATCCACCAAAACACGCACCTGTCCTGAGATTTGTGCGGCACCGCGTGGCGCTCTTGCGTTGAGATCAGTGATAGCTTCGGTCAAGTGGCGACCGGGGCATTCAACTCTGGCCCAATATGCAAAGGGTGCAACCATGATCGTCATGAAGAGAGTCGCCACCGTGGCGATGCTGTTACTCATCAATGTTCCACTGGCACTGGGGGGCGACCACCACACGTTGCGGTTTCTCTATCCAAATTCTGGATCTGCACAACGCGCGAGCGCGTTAGCGATCTCCCCCGATGGAAAGGAACTCGCCCTCTGTGTCGAGTCAGGTTCGGTGCATTTCATCCGCATTGCAGACGGCGAGCAGATTTCACAAATCAAGACTCGGCCCTTCGTGATGAAGTACTCCAAGGATGGTTCGCGTGTGTTGATGGTCACCACGGACGAATCATTCGTTGTGGAAACCCAGACTCGACGGCGAGCCTCCGTCGATATCGGTGAGCAGCCTGGTTACATCGGACTCAGAACAGGGCTACGGAACGGAAAGCTGCTCGTGGACGAGCTGATCGAGGGAGGCCCGGCAGCCAAGAGTGGGCAGCTCCTGGTTGGCGACGAGATCATCGGCTACTCACAGAGGAAGTCATCCGAGATGCAGAGTGCGATTGGTCTCAATACGACCGACTTCGTCGACAGGACAAAGGGACCGGTCCGAACGTTCGTCGGAATTCAAGTTTTGCGGAAGGGCCAACAGCAACCGGAAACCGTCATGCTTCAACGAGCTGCGGCCAAGAAAAGCGGAGAAACAATCGCCTTCGTTGCGTCGGAGATACCAGCCATCGTTGACAACCTCGCTCGCTTTCAGTGCGATGGTCGTCACACATTTGTTTCCGCATACGATGGTACCGCGATCGGATCGCTGATGCCCGAAGACCTGGAGCAACGCGGGCAACATGCCGTCTCTCCGGATCATCACTACTTCGCGACATTGGCGTTCACGAAACGGGATCGCCGCAAATATGGCATCGAAGTATTCGACCTGACCAAGCTCGAACGAACGCTTACGTTTCCCTTTGAACGGAGAAGCTTTGTCGCACTAACGTTCTCCGCGAAAGGCGACGAATTGTTGGCTGGCAGCCGGGATCGAATCGACGCCTTTGAAGTCAGCTCCGGAAAGTTCCTGCGCAGTTACCGGTTGGACGGAACCATCACGACGACCTTCGAAGACGATCGTCCCAAGAAAAACCCGGTAAAATTCGATGGAAGCATCGGCCAAAGCGTTGCCGCGGCTGCTGCCGACCGTAATGGCTACAACCTTGATGCACCACCTTACTTGGTGTACTCCATTGCCGCCTCGCCGAAGCTGCTGGCAGTCGCTGCACCTTGGGGCCAAGTGGACCTGCTGGATTTTGCCACTGGAGTTTCCGTGCGGACGTTCCCGTTCAGCAGTGATTGGAGATCGGCATGTAAACGGGACCCACCTCGGCGCGGAATTGGGACCCACCTGGGTCCTTGTTCATCGGGAAAGGCTTAGCGGCGAGCGAGCCCCCTCACAGGGCTCGCGGTAAGCCGCAGAAGCGTAGTCCCGGTTTGGGTTCCGTTTGATTCTCCGTTTTGAGTCGCGACATTTTTCGTAACTTTTCGTCCGCCGGGCAGGTGCCCAGTGTCGAGGTGCATCGCGATTGTGCGTGAGACGCTGTCCTGCGGCCTCGATTTCGCCGGCGCGATGCCCGTTCTCATGCAGAGGGCTTTTTCGGCGCATCACGCTTCTCTTTCATCGACTGACGGAAGCGGTAGCTTTCGCCATTCATCTCGAAGATGTGACAATGATGGGTCAGGCGGTCCAACAACGCGGCGGTCATCCGTTCTCCTTGGAACACCTGATTCCACTCGCTGAAGGGCAGGTTGCTGGTGATTAACAGGCTGCCCCGTTCGTAGCGATCGGCGAACACCTGAAACAACAGTTCGGCACCGGAGCGGCTGAACGAGAGATAGCCCAATTCGTCGCAGATCAGCAGGTCCGCCTTGTCCAGGCCCGCCAAGTAACGATCGAGCCGGTACTGCTTCTGCGCTTCCTCCAGGCGATTGACCAGCGTGGCGGCCGTGAAGAACCGGATGCGTCGCCCTTGCCGACAAGCCGCCAGGCCCAGGGCGGTGGCGGCATGCGTCTTGCCAGTTCCGGCGCTGCCAATCAGGCAGACGTTCTCGTTGCGATCGATCCACTCGCCGCGCGACAACTCGAGGATCTTCTGTTTGGGCAACGACACGGTCGCGCTGAAGTCAAATGTGTCGAAGTCCTTCTCGATCGGGAAGGCCGCTTGCTTGATCCGCGATCTCAAGGCATTGGTCCCGCGGGTGGCCAGTTCCAATTCCGTCAATCGCAACAGGTACTGCTGGTAGTCTTCGTTGCCCGCTGAAGCCTCCCGCGCCAGCTTCTCGAACTCCGCCAGCATGGTCGGCAAGCGGAGGTGTTTGAGGTTCGCCTTCAAGAGTAGAGTGAGATCGTTGGACTTCGCCATCGTGGTGACCTCCTGTCACAAGGAATTGATCGAAACATTTCAAATTCGGCTGAGGAACATGCACGCGAGGCGGTGTCCTCAAGTCGAGTCGGATCTCCACACAAGCCGTTGCGGGAGATTCAGTCTGGCCCCGTCCCGGCTCGCAACGAGCTGGAGACTGGGACAACTGAACGGTACGGCCGAGGATCAAGTCCACTGGCCAACGAGCAGACCGACAACTCTCCACCGCCTCTTGAACGCGGCTCAGTGGATGAGTGGCCAGCAGCTGTAGAATACGAATGAATTGTCGTGAACCGGCGTGCTCGCCTTGTTGCTGCTCCAGGTGATCGCGGAGTTCTCCGAACACGGCCGGCAGCTTCCAGTCCTTGAAGACCGCCGTGTGATCCAAGTAGGCCGGCTTGCGGCCCAGCACGACGAGATAATGTCGCGGATCAAGACAATGTTCGCCGGTGGCATAACTCCGCTCGTGCCGAGCGACCGTCTGATCAGCGACCACGACCTCGATGTGATCGACGTAGGCTTTCACGGTGGCGGTCTGGAAGGCGAACGCGCGGGGCACGCTGTAGCGGTTATTGTCGCAGGCGACGGTTTGGTACTTGTCCACCGGGCGCGGATCGCTGATGCAAGCATCGAAGCGACGGTTGGGCAACGAGACCGCGGTGGCTCGCTCTTGCTCAAAGCGCGTGCCGATTGTTTCGCTTTGACCCGTGGCCACACGCGCGAGATCCTGCTCACAACATGCGCGCAGGTAGGAGTTCAGCGCGGCCATGTCTGGCACTTGCGGAACGGGCGTGGCCCAACGTCGCTGCAAATTCTTGACGCGATTCTCGACGTGCGGCTTCTCGTTGCCGCGCGCTGGCATGCAGAATAAAGGATGGAAGTTGTAATGGCTGGCCAAGGCTTGATACCGCGGATGCAGCGTCCGTTGCCGTCCCGTCAGAATCGCCGTGGCCACGGTGGTCGGATTGTCCCACCACAGCTCTCGCGGCACGCAGCCGAAAAACTCGAAAGCCTCCACCATGCCGTGCAAGATGGCTTCGACCCGTTCGGTCGGCAACGCGATCGCAAACGGACGATAAGAATGTGCCCAAGTCACCAACAGCACGTTCACCAGACGGCGACCGTCTGGGAAGTCGACGTAAATGTGCCCAAAGTCGGCTTCGGCCCGTTGTCCTGGAGCATGGTCCAGCGGGAGAAACGTTTCCCGTTCGCGGACCCGGTGCTTGCCCACATAGCGGCGAACCTGGTCATAGCCGCCCGTGTACCCCGCTTTGACAAGGTGTCGAAAGAGCTGTGCTGCCGTATGGCGTTGCTTGGGAGGTGCCGACAGGTCGGCCTTCAGGATCTCGTCCATGACCGAAATGAAGGCCCCCAGCTTCGGCGCAGCCAGCGACTTCGTGCGTGTATAAGGTTCCGGTTCAGGAGCCTTCAAAGCCTCGCGGATCTTCCGCCGCGAGCGGCGATATTGTTTGGAGATCGCCCGAATGCTCATCCCATCGCGATGAGCCAGACGAATGGCTGCGTAGTCTTCCACCGTAAGCATCCTTGCCTCCTCCATGTTGGTATCCCAAGGTGAGATAACAACATAAGGAAGCCGCTACGGTGGGTCCCGTTTACGCGCCGATTCCAGTCAGCGGGTGGGTCCCGTTTGCATGCCGATTTCCAGTGATGGCCAAAAGCTCTACGAGGACTGCAAAGTAGAAGTGATGGAGTTTTCGGCCGATGGCCGCTGGCTTGTCTACTACGTGAACGGCGTACTCAACATCGTGGACGTTTCGGAAATGCGCCCGAAAGTCCCCCGCGACTAACTTGACGCAAGGCAAACAACACTTCGGCGGTCCCCGCACGCCACAGACGCAGTGTGGTATCTCTGTCCGGATATCGCAGTCCTGTGGCGTGCGGGAGTGGAGGGCGCGCGTCGCGCCTCGACGAAGCCGCACCCATGTGTTCAGGACAATCATGAACCGGAGTACCTGGTCATGGCGGCCCTCGCGTACCCCGTACCCGGCAACTTACATGTAATAACGGTACTTCGTTGACGGCTCGACGTCATCAGGCATTTCTTTGATTATCGTCGCGACTTGCCGCGAAAACGCCGTGGTAATTGGATCGGAACTCGCAAACTTGCAAGTGTTCCAATTCAGCTTTGTGAGCGCGAGAATCTCGGAGCATACACGATCCGGCGAGGAGTCACCGTAGTGCTCTACGACTTCAAGCGGATTGGGAATCCTCGGACCGGGGTACTGACGAATGAACGGAATGTAGCCCTGCGTGTAGATCAGGTAGTTCCGTCTTGCCAACTGGATCACCGTCCCACGGACTGGCGGTTCCTTCCCAAGACGTAGAAAGCGAATACCCCGGCGTTCCAGTGCCAGAAAATCGTAGGAGTGAATGTCGTTCAGCGCCGCCCTGAACCCCTCAAGCTCCTCTGGCCAATAGCGCGACGTCTTATGGATCACGACACGATTGGGAGGACCGTTGAAATGGTCACGATATAGCTGAAGCACTCGCCGAAGCAGTGTTTCGGAATCTTGCCGGTTAAGATGCGGCTTCTTGTCTCGTTCCTTGTCCCATGCGATGCGCTCTCCCCTCAACACGATACCCTCACCATTCTCGGAAAACGCCTGAGCAAGGCAGGTTCGTGTAGCCGCATTCGGGTCTGGAGATTCTCGATAGAAGGTGATCCCTACGAAGCAGGTGCGCTGCGTTGCAAACTCAAGTTCCCACGGCATGTTGCCAGCCTTGTAGTACAGCGCCGTGAAGAAGTTCCATGCCGTTGTTGCCGGATTCTCCTTCGTTCGCGAGCCAACCAAAGTGCTGTTCCACACCAGTTGTGTCGTAAGCTTGGAACGCATCGCATGCGCCTTCAAGGAATTGTGAAAATCGCGAAAACGGTACTCCGAAGCGGATGGCGCACTCTCGGGCTCGTCGCCGAAGTTTAGATGACGCTGACCGGACTTCTTGTCGGCTTCAAGCCTCTTGACTTCCTTCTTTTGAATACGATTGAGTTTCACCACCTTCCGTTGTCTGGCCCGGGCCTCGGGGCCGATACAATCCTCCAGTTCCTTTGGCATAGCCACGACTACAACGTCTGGAATCGGCTCTTTGTCGGCCAGGACGTTGAGTTTGGACGCGATCACGTCAACCGCGGCCTTAACGCGGTCCACGAGGTCGCCTCGATTGCAAATCCCCATTACTTCTCGCTCGGATAGTGTGATGGAATGTCGATCGTCAAACTCCAGGTTGCATTGAAATGGGCTTTGAATGTCGAATCCCGGAAACCTCGGTGCGACCAATGGGTCAAATGGTTGGCCCTTTGCGTTGAGACCGGCGTAAATCTCACTTCGGGCGATTTCCGACCAGTTCTTCAAGAGCTGAATTGTGTCACCGGTTCCGATGACACCAACCCGAATGGTTGATCGCGGCGTTGCATCGAGTGCAGCCGGTCCGAACTCAGCGAGTCCGGTCTTGGGATCTTCACATCGCATTCCGCCAGCAAAGAGCAGCTTCGGCTCGGGCGAGTGCCATGCGACGAATGTCGGTGCGGCTTCCTTCAGGAGCGCATCCGTCAATCGCTGTGACCGTGGACGATTTCCCGAATTAATCATCGCCGCCTCCTTCGTCATTGTCGTCTTCGAAATCAGTTCTGCTGACTGACGAAGAAAGCGATTCGGCGGCGAGCTGAAGTTCGTCTTCGACCTGATTCAAAAGAGAGCCAACGCCGATGTGGTCGAATTCAACTCCAAAGTTCGTCCTGGCAAAGGCCGGGATGCCCGAGATGAGGATTGGTTGTCCCCCGGTTGCGATCTCAATCTTGGAAGCCTGTCGCGACAGCGTTCTGGCCCAAAAGACGATGTGCCGCAGAATTGCGGCGTTTCGCTCCTTCCCACCCCACTTGATGGACAAGGGGCCGACGGGCTTGCCTTCGAGCGGCTGGTTGCCGTCAGATGTGAAGACGTAGCAAGGCTCGATACACAACAAGAGCAGCTCACCCAGCGTCTGAAACGCCAATCGCGCGCCTTGATGCACCCAAAATACCTCTCCAGTCGGCGTTGTTTTTTGATCTGCGACGGTACGCTCTGGATCGCTGCCGTTTTTCCATACGCGAGCGGCGTTCTCTTTCGGCCTGAAGAAGTACCTTCCTTTGCCGTCGCGTTTAATCGGCAAGCCAACAAGGTTGGAGCGAAGACAACGATTCAAGAGATTGACAATCCATCGCCACCGGACAGGATCGTCTTTCCACGCTGCCACTGGACGCGACGTGATCTTGGTTTCGTCGATCACGGCCCTCAAGGGTTCAGCGTCGCGAGTGAGATCGGCGAACGTCAGGAGCATTTTCTCTTGGAGGATGAATTGTGCGGAGTCAGTCACAACCCTCCGAACGTCCTCGGACAACCTGGCATCCGTCGGGGCAAACCAGATAGTCTTCGGATAGTCCTGAACAGGAAGCACATTGCCGAGTAAGAAATCAGAAACGCGATCCGGGGATGCCGCCATCTCGTCGGACGGAGCATGTAGTGGCTTCGCTTCACGTTGCCCGGACGCGATTGGACGCAGCTTGCGTCCGCGAGCGGGCAACTCGTCACGGATCTTTCGAATCAACTTGAGGAAGCTGCGTTTGAAATCCGATGGTCGGCGAAAATCAATCCAATTCAGCGCCTTGAATGGAGCGGGCAACTCTGCTTGTCTTTGAAGCGTATGGGAGTAGTCGCTCAAGAAAAGCGGAACAATGCGTCCCTTCCGATTCGTGGGGTCATCTGACACGACGTGGGTCCATTCGAGACCCGGCCAAGGAGCTTCCAGCATCTCGGGCGAGATGACGACCGCAACGTATCGGCTCGCAGTCAATCCTCTGTTGATTCGCAGCAATACGTTGTGTCCTACGTCGATATCCCACTCGTCGAAGAACACTCGCAAGGTGCGTCCGTTTGGAAACCCGTCGAACGTCTCGGACTCGATCTGTTCAGCGAGCTTGCGCACCCAATCCTTGTCAGCGCCGTTGTGACACAGAAAGACATCGAACGTCTCTTTCGGTTGATGATCGGCTGGCTGCGGCATGGTGCGGTCGCTCCGTCTGAATCGTGATGTCGAGAATGCTCAAAGACTCTGCGTTTCAAGTCTGCTCTTCCGTTCCCGCCAGTCCGGCATCACGCGGTCAAGCAAGCGGAAGAATCCAGCGTTGTGGTTGTGATGGATCAGGTGGCACAACTCGTGGGTGATGACGTACTCGATGCAGCGGGGCGATGCGTGAATCAGCAGCGGGTTCAACAAGATCGCGCCGTCCTTCGTGCAGCTTCCCCAGCGGCGTTTCATTTGGCGAATCGACCATTCCGGCGTATCGAGCTTTCGGAAGTAAGACGACCTCAAGCAGCGTTCCAGGTAGTCGCCGAAAACCTTTGTAGCACGCCGGCGATACCAAGCATCAAGCTGCTTTTGCACTGCTGCCGTGTCCGATTTGTCGGGCGTAACAATCTCGAAGTATCGGCCCACCAGCTTCACACTCGGCAACTCGCCACGGGACACGCGCAGACGATACTGCCGTCCTAGATAACGGTGAGTTTCGCCGCTCACGTAGCGTTTCGGCGGCATCACCGGGCCGAAGGCGGCAAATTGGTCTCGTTGGCGGATGATCCAACCGGCCTTCTTCCGGATATGGTCGAGGACCGATTCCAGCGTGGCTTCGGCGGGAGCCTTCACCACGACGTCGCCCTGTGGCTCGACCGTAATCGAAAGTCGTCGCCTGGGCGAGAAGCTCAGGCTGAAGTCGATCGTCTCGCTTCCGTAAGCCAGCGTTTGCCCGCCGGTCATCCTGTCGGCTTGGCTGTTGGTCATTGGGCTCGCCTCACTCGGGCAATGTCGATGCAGTGGTCCAGAATCTGGTCGATGTTTTCCAGCGTCAGCGGAATGCCTTGCTCATCCTTCAGATTGAAAAGGTAATCCTCCATTTCGGTCTTCATGCGGTTCTGAACGTCCGCGTTGTGCGTCCAGTCCACACAACGGCGATCCAGCACGATGCGGTCGATCGCCAATGCCGCATCGGCAGACCGCTCGGCCGGATCGAAACTGTCCCCGGCATACTTGTCGAGAACTTCACGAATCTCGCCGAAGTAGGCTTTCGCGACTTCCTCGTGAGCCAGTCGTTCCGGCAGATTGTCGCCGCTGCGGTTGACCACCTTATCGCTGATGTCACGAACATTCGTCAGATAATCCGCGTCGGACAACCGGCGAGCCCGCCAGTCGTCAATCACGTCCTGCAACATCCGCGAGAACTTCTTGTAGAACGCAGGGTCTTCCTGCATCTTTGTCGAAATCACTTTCTTCGTCTGATGGGCGATAGCATCGGCTTTTGAAGCGTCGCTCCCCAGCCGTTTCAGTTCCGCTTCCCGCTGGTCGGCATCGAAAAGATTCAGCGGCTGGACCACCAGTTCGACTTCCGCAGTTCCGACGTGCTGATTCAATAGCTTCCGAATGCGAGATTCATATTCGTCGTAGTTGATCACCTCCTGATACCGCCGCTGCACGCTCCGCCGTAGCATCTGGAAGAACTTGAGATCGTCCTTGTATCGCTGCACCCGCGCTGGCGGGGTTTGCTCATGGAACGAAACGGTCGATAGCGCCAGACCGAGTGTGCGGGAGAACGACGACAACCGCTGATAGAAGCGTTCGCGCAGTGCGTCATCGCCCAGCAGCCGCTCGTAGGCTTCCTGGTCCTGGTCGTTGGGGAGCGGCTTGAAAATCTCTCGCAAGTCCGAGTGGCATTGCGGCAGCTTTCCAATTTCGTCCGACACGGGAATCACAGTGCCAGCCAGATCCGTTTCGTCAAAGTCGGCCAGCTTGCCATACACATCGAGCGCTTTGTCGAGGTTTTGCAACACACCCACGTAGTCGATGATGTAGCCGAACTCCTTTCCTTCGTAGAGACGATTCACACGGGCAATGGCCTGCAACAGCGTGTGGTCCTTGAGCGGCCGGCAGAGATACAGCACCGTGTTGCGCGGTGCGTCGAAGCCGGTCAGCAGCTTATGGACAACGATGATGATCTCCGGCTCATCGCTGTGGCTGAACGAGTTAATCAGGTTCCGCTGATACTCGGCCGGTCCGCCATGTTTGGCCATCATCCGGTTCCAAAAGGCGACCACCTTCGCCTTGTCGCTCTCTGATAACTCTTCGACCTGATCGACTTCCTCGAACCCCTCTCTCTCGTCCGGGCCGGAGATCAACACTTCGCTGCTGACTTTGCCGAACTCGTCGAGAAACCGTTTGTAGAGCAGCGCGGTCGCCTTGTCCGGCGCGACGAGCTGCGCCTTGAACGGCGTTCCTTTCCAGGTCTCGGAAAAATGCTTAGAAATATCCCAGGCAATGGCCATTACCCTTTGCTCGGTCTTGTTGAGTTCACCGGACGTCGCATATTTCTTCTTTAGGTCGGCCTTCTGCTTCTTGGTCTTGCCTTCGGTCCATTCCTCGAACCAACGGTCAATCTGGGCGGCATCGACCGTCTGCGGAAAGTCGCGTCCCTCGTATAGCAGCCGCACAACCGCCTTGTCGTCCACCGCTTCGGTGATCGTATAGCTGTGAATCAGTCCGCCGAACGTACCGATGGTGCTCTTCTGCTTCTTGGTGACCGGTGTCCCCGTGAACCCGATAAAGCACGCCTGGGGTAGAACGCGACGCATGCGAGTGTGCGTTTCGCCAAACTGGCCGCGATGACTTTCATCAACCAGTGCGAAAATGTTGTCGTTCTCGACCTTCTTGCCGACTTGCAGTGCCGTCTCGAATTTGTCGATGACGGACGTAACGATGCGGCTTTGGTGATCGGACAGGAGTTTGGCCAGATGTCGGCCGGTCGTGGCCTGAATTGGTGCCGTGCCGCAGTTCTTGAACGTGCCGTAGATTTGGTCGTCGAGGTCCACGCGATCAGTGACCAACACAATCTTGAACTCGTCGGCCCCTTCGCGCGGCAGGTCGAGCGCCAGCCCCTTGGCCAGCATAACCATCGTCAGCGACTTGCCGCTCCCTTGAGTGTGCCAAACGACACCGCCGCGACGGCTGCCATCGGCTTCGCGGTGCCGCACACGGTTCAGAATCCTGCGCACGCAGAAGAATTGCTGGTAACGAGCGATCTTCTTGTCGCCGCCGTCGAACAGCACATACCGCTCGGTCAGTTCCAACAGCCGTTCGGGACGACAGAGCGCGAAGAGGATTCGGTCCTGCTCGGTAAGCTCGCGGCCTCGCTTCTTGGCGAGTTGATCAAAATAGGTTCGGGCTTCCGCGAATTCGCCGGAGAACAGCCGGTCGTGGATGTCGGGCGCAAGCGGCTGGCCGACCAGTTTCTTCAGAGCCGCTTCGTCGAGGTTCTCTTCTTTCCAAACGGCCCAATACTTAGCGCTGGTGCCGACGGTGGCGTACTTCGCTTCGCCCACGGCCAGTGCCAGCACCAGTTGCGTGTAGCCAAAGAGTCGAGGAATGAAGTGGATGCCTTGATTCCGGACGAATTGCTCGATAGCGAGTTGGACTGGCGACTGCCCGCTTTCGCCTTTGGAATTCGGTGACTTGTTCTCGATGACCGCCATCGGGATGCCATTAACAAACAGGACGATGTCCGGACGGCATTCGCCTTGGTTGCCGGTGCGAGCCACGGTGAACTCGGCGGTGACGTGGAAGCGGTTGTTGGCCGGGTTCTTCCAGTCGATGTAGTGCAGGGGAAAACTCTTGGTGTCCCCGGCGATGGTTTGTGGCAGCGTCGTGCCGAGCGTCAGCCGGTCGTAGAGCTTTTCGTTGGTCCGAATCAGCCCGTCGAATCGTTCATCCTTGAGCCGCCGGATGGCGGTGGCGATGTTCCCTTCCGAGAATGGTTCCGTGTGGCCGCGAAAGTCGATGCGGTTCATCGTCCGCAGTTGCTCTTCCAACACTCGGTCTAGCAGCACGCTGGCCGTCTTCCCGCCGCGTGCGTCGAGTGCTTCTTCGGGCGTGAGGTACTCCCAGCCCAGATTGATGAGTAGTTGCAACGCAGGGATTTGCGAAATCAATTTCTCGCGTGTGGCGGGCAGGCTATTCATGACTTCGCTCCTTTCTTGAGGAGCGACTCGGATACGCGAACCTTGCCCGTCAGTAGTTGCTGCATCAGCCCGCGTTTCTGCTTCTGGAGTGCCGCACGTCGGCGTTCCAATTGGCGCACTTCTCGATCAAGTTCGGTGAGGACATCGGCGATACGCTTTTGCTCCTCAATAGTTGGCGGAATACACACCGTTTCGCGAAGGAACCATTCCAGGTGAAAGACCATTTTTTCGATTGCGACACCGTAGCTGCATCGGAAAGCTGAGTAGTACATCCTGGGAGCCCGTGACAGGATGTCGAGAAAGGGCATGTGCAACGCAACTCCCGGCTTCGGAACGAGGGTGGCGTAGGCGTCGGAAACATAGGCACCGTGAAACCGCTTTCGCACAATCGTCATCGCGCCGTGAATCACCTGTCGCCGGGCAATCAGAAAGTCTCCCGTTTCAACGGTCATCAGCTTGGAATAGCCGATGTCGCGACCAGGGCGTGGCTCTCGGTCAAACATGCCACCAGAGTTTCGCCGCACGCTTACCAGGCGGTACGACGTGTCATCCTCGACAGAAACATAGCGACGAACCTCTGTGAGCAGATCGCCAATGTGGCATGTGCTCCAGTTGGCTTTGCTCCCCTTGAACCGACGCCGGCCGCTCAGGAGCTGCTGCATCAAGCCCTGTTTGAGACGCTCTTTTGCGGCGATCAGCGCTGCGGTCTGAACAATTGCCCGATCCCACGCCGACAACACCGACGCAATTGCGTGTTGCTCATCACGCCCAGCCGGAAAGATTATGGGATGTTCGGAAAGCGCCTCTGTCGCTAGGCGACCCGTTCCGTGCCCGGCAATATTGACAAGCCCCCGAAGTTGCTCCTTCTGGGCAACAAGGGCGTATGCCAAGAAACGCGAATCGATTTTCCCTTTGACTTGAAGACCACGCACATCCTGATTGAATGCCATTTCTCTGGTTGTAAGGCATATAGGAACGTCCTTCAGCAACGTCATTCCACGAACCAGCACAAGCAGTGAATTCGCTGGGACGGTACGTCCGCCGCGCCGAAGGCCTTCTGCCGTGATTTTCAGCTCGGACGAAGACAGCTCAAAAGACTTCATGTCCTTGGCTGTGACCCAAGGAATGTCGCCATTCCAGTATTCGCTTTTCTCCTTGCTGGGAGTCCCTCCTGACGCAAAGGAGACCAACTCACCAAGTTCATCGCGTTGCCAGCCACTGGGTAGAGGTGCATGTTCCATCTCAGGGTGCCCCTCTTTTCTTCGTTCGATCAATCGGAGCAGCCAATTCTTCCTCAATCTGTTCAATCGTCGGCAGGTTGCTTCGCAGGGGTTCGGGAAGCGATTGGACGAGTTGCGTTTGCCACTCGGCCACTCCGATCGGCTTGCTGATGTCGCGCAGGGCGTACTCGGCTTTCACGCGGTCGCGCGATTTGCAGAGGATGAGCCCGATCGATGGGGCGTCAGAGGGATGCTTCATCAGGCTGTCGACCGCCGACAAGAAATAGTTCATTTGCCCAGCGTCGGCAGGCGTGAACTTCTTCATCTTCAGGTCGATGACTACAAAACATCGCAGCTTCAAGTGATAAAAGAGCAGGTCGATGTAATCGTCCTCCTCGCCAACCGACAGCGAAACCTGCCGACCCACGAACGCAAAACCTGCCCCCAGTTCGATGAGGAATTTCTGCACATGATTGACAAGCCCCTGCTCCAAGTCGCGTTCGATGGCGTCGTCGTGCAAGGTCAGGAAATCGAAGACGTAAGGATCTTTGAGCGTCTGTAGCGCAAGATCGGATTGAGGTGCTGGAAGCGTGACCGGGAAATTCGTGATGGCTTTCCCTTGTCGCCCGTAGAGATCCGATTCAATCTGCACGGTCAAAACAGCCCGGCTCCAACCATGAGTCATTGCCTTGGCGGCGTACCAGAGTCGTTCGCTGTTCGCGTTGAGTGTTTGCAGCAGGACAACGTTGTGACCCCAGGGAATTCCGGCGAGAACCTCGGGCAGTTGATCTTCTGCCAATTGTCGCACAGGCTGTGCGACTTTCTCGGACTCAGTTAGTCGCACAGGCCGTGCGACTTTTCTTGGCAATTCTGCCGCAGGCTGCGACAGATTTGCCCCTGGCTTCCCATAGGCCGAGAAAAAAGCTCGCATGCGGAACACGTTGGAGCGTGAGAAGCCTCCCAGCCCAGGAAACTCTCGCTGAATGTCGTCTGCCAGTCTCTCGACGACATTTTTGCCCCAGCCTTCTTGCTCCTGCCGTTCGACGATCAAGCGGCCAATATCCCAGTAGAGTTGAATCAACTCGCGATTGGCAGCGACGACAGCCTTGATTTGAGCGGCCCGAACGCGGGTTTTCAGATCCTCCAGCAGTTCGCCATAACCATCAGGCAGTAGCTTCGACGCAGGACTCGACAACGCCTTACCCGCCTGCGACTTGGCGGGGGCCTTCTTGCCAGCGGCTTTCTTCGGCGGCGACGATCGTTTCGAGGGTTGCTTACGAGCCATAGCCCAACTCCTTCAGGTAGCTCGCCATCTGCTTGCGAGTCTTGGCCAGCTCGATCTCGATGCCATCGATTTCCTGTTGCACCGCTTTGATGTCGATCTCATCCTCTCCCTCGAACGTGTCAACATAACGCGGGATGTTGAGGTTGAATTCGTTCTCTGCGATCTCCTTGAGCGTGGCGCGGTAGGCGTACTTGTCGATTGATTTGAACGCGGCATAGGTCTTGACGATCTTCGCGAGGTCTTCGTCCCGCAACCGGTTCTGACGTTTCTCTTGAGCGAATTCACGACTGGCGTCGATGAACAGCACGTCCTTCCGTTTCTTCGCCGTGCGGCCTCGGTCAAAAATCAAAATCGCGGCCGGGATGCCCGTGCCGTAAAACAAGTTCGCGGGTAGGCCAATGACGGCATCGAGCAGATTCTCTTCGATCAGCTTGCGACGGATGACGCCTTCCTGTCCGCCACGGAAGAGCACGCCGTGCGGGCAAATCACGCCGACCTTGCCGGTGTCGGCAACAGTGGTCTCGATCATGTGACTGATGAAGGCATAATCGCCTTTGCTCTTGGGAGGCACGCCACGATGGAATCGGTTGAACGGCTTGTCGTCCTTCGGGTCCTTGATGTCGCCCCACTTGTCGAGAGAGAAGGGCGGATTGGCGACGACGACGTCGAACTTCATCAAGGCGTCTTTCTCGACCAGTGCCGGGCTGCGGAGCGTGTCGCACCATTCGACGCGCGCCTGATCGAAGCCATGCAGGAACATGTTCATCTTGCACAGTGCCCACGTCGCCCCGTTGGCTTCCATACCGTAGAGCGAAACATCACGTTCGCCCTTGGCGTTGGCCGGCACGGCTTGCCCCATCTTGATGAGCAGTGACCCCGATCCGCACGCCGGATCACCGATGCGATTGCCGGGCTGTGGTTGAAGCAACTGCGTCAGCAGCAGCGAGACTTCCGGCGGCGTATAAAACTCGCCTGCCTTCTTGCCGGCGTCGGACGCGAAATTGCCAATCAGGAATTCGTACGCGTTGCCGATGACATCCAGCCCACCAATGCGCGACGGCCGCAGGTCTAAACGGGGATCGTGAAAGTCTTCCAACAAGTGGACGAGCCGGGCGTTGCGATCCTTCGGCTTGCCGAGATTGGCTTCGCTGTTGAAGTCGATGTTGCGGAACACGCCTTCCAACTTGCCCCGATTCTTGTCTTCGATGTCGGCCAGGGCCATGTTGATCAGGTCGCCGATGTTGGCCTCGCGTCGCTTGCTGTAGAGATGATCGAAGTGCGAATCCGCTGGCACGACGAACCGCTCACGGGCGAGTGCCCGCTCGACACGCTGCTTGTCCCCCTTGTATTTCCGCTCCAGATCTTCCTTCAGGTCGGTCCACAAGTCGGAGAGATACTTGAGGAACAGCATCACGAGGATGTAGTCCTTGTACTGCGAAGCATCGATCACGCCGCGAAACGTGTCGCAAGCACGCCACAGCACATCGTTGATTTCTTTTTGACTGACTGTATCCGCCACGGGCGGGTCTCCCTTCGACTTTAGACGGAGTGTTGGTTGGGTTGGGTTTCGGCAGCATCCAGGCACGCTTGTTGAACGAGCCGCTGACGGGCCGCGATCAATCGTTTGAGCAGACCCTCTTCGCGAGCCCGCAGGTTTTCGATCTCCATGACTTGCCGCTGGACGGCGAGTGGAGGGACTGGAACTTCGAGTTCCTCGAACAGACCCTTTGGCATCAACTTGACCAGTGTCCCACGCGACTGCCGGGTCAGATAGGCTTGCGCGGGCGGCTGATTGATGAACCATGCCAAGTATTCTGGCAACACTCGCTGCTGGTCTGGTCGCAAGATGTAGAACGTGTAAGCGGGAATCAGGTCTTCCCAGCGGTCTGGGAATGGCCGGACCGTTTCTTCATTCAGCGGCACGGCAATGTTGATCGTCCCTCGCGACACGAACAACACATCACCCGGTTGCAAACAGTATCGCGCTGCATCGCCCTTGGGTGTGACACGGTCGAGGTTTTCCGTCGTGACCCGCCAACCCGCAGGCTGATCAATGCCGCTCGACAACACTTCGGCGCGCACAACGTCCTTCCCCTGGATCAGCCGGTGGCTGCCATGCTCAGCGTGCGAGATTTTCTCGCGGTGCTGGTAGCCGAGTTGCACTTCGGCCACTTCCTGAAGCCGCATCCGCGTCATTTCGTGTATCCATGCATGAGTCTGACCAAACGATCAAGCAGCGTCTCCCCGTCGACCAATTCAATTCGCCCTCTCTCCAGAAACGGGCCGAGATACCTGTCTTGGTCAATTCTTGGTGCGAAGGACGATGTCGTCGTTACGATACCCTTTGTGTGTTTTCCATCCGCTAATGCGACAAACCCTAGCGCACGAACGTCATTGGCAGTCACCAACGATCCAGGACTGAATCGTTTGACCTGATCGACGATTCGAACCTGACCAAGCCCGTGCTTTTCAGCGATGACATCAACTCCGTGGTCCGCACTTCTCGGGGTGAGGATTACATTGTCAAAGCCAGCGTGCTTGTAGGCACCAGCAATCAACTCTTCGAACTTGCGCGCATTCATCGCGTGCAATATCCGTGGATTCGCCTGGATGAGCCGAACTATCTCCAGCCATGCCGGAGCGATCATCCGCACAATCGTTCCGTTATCCGACTCGCATTCCGCTTCAATCAACGCCCCCATCAGCAGTTCATCCGCTTCCCGCTGGAGGTAGTCTCGCAACGCGATGGCGGCATCACAAAGGGCCACGACCGTCGGATCTTGAAGTTCGCGCAGTACTTTCTCGAACCAGAATTCTGCGTCGTTGCGATGCACATCAAACCAGATGCTTGTCCGGCTGAAATGAGGGTGCATCTTGGTTCGAAACGCCATGCGATCGCGATAGGCGTTGTATTGCGTCCAAAGTCTGTCGCGTGCGTCTTCTCGCAGATCGTAGTTGCAACTGAAGAGATCGAAGTCGATTTGCGCTCGGGTGCTGGATGTTTTCGCACGGCACTCCACCGTCGATCCGTAAATGAGGATACGCACGCGGTCCTTTCCATTTCGGGACAGCTTTCGTACCTCTTCAAAAGTCGGATTTCGCGGGTCCACTTCACTCCTCCGCAACTTGCAAGCGGTCGAACGCCGATCGAGATCGTTACCCAAACAATCCTCCAACGACGCAGAAATCATTTACTCTGTCAGAACGGAAATACCGCACTCGCTACGATTCTATCTTGGCGGCGCAGGAGTACAAGTGCGGTATTGTTATTCTGAACATATTTCGCTTAGGCTGTGCGGCAAACGCCGACAAATGCGATTTGTGGTGAGATTGCAGGCTTTGATCGACTGCGTGACGGGTCATCTGAGCCTTGCTGGAAACGGAAACGATAGCCGCACCATGTTGCTGGAGACTCCGGAAACAATCGTTCCGACGGCCAACCAGGCACGCCGCACGTCGTCCGGTTCGGTCCATGGGAACGCCGTGTCGATTCGCTCAAGGAGTGCGATACGCGATCGAAACTCGGCGGCGGGTCGAAGTGGTTTCCACTGTCCCTTTGGGCAGATCAGTCGTGAAATCGACTCATCAACCAGCAAGTTAGAACCTATCCAGTTGTCCAATGTTTTTGGTCGAATACTGGCTGCGGCCGAGCACGCGAACATTGGCGTCAGGTTCGCTGTTTCCGAATGACCATCGAGACCTCCAGCGTCGATTTGTTCCGTGAAGTGCAGGAGCGGATCGTCACTGTATCCTGTTTGACCGGGATGTCGCACGCGGTACTCGATCATCGTGCGAGATCGCCGTTGACCGAAGAGACCAATGCCCGTTGGCAAGTAAGCGCCCATCCATTTGTGGCTGCCTGCAACGATGAAGTCTGCGACTGCCAAGCAGTCGTCCAGCGGGACATGGCAGAGCGCCTGCGCCGCGTCGATGAAACAAAATCGCAGTTCGCTTCGCTCTCGAATTTGTTCCACGACGTTTCGAAGCGGAAGGCGAATCCCCAAATGGTCAACCGCCGGCAGGAAGAGGCCGTCACACTGATGCTCGATGAAGGCGTTGGCCAGATAGGTGGCGACGTCGTCCACGGTCCAGCCGCGTTTCAGAATTTCGTCGCGCAATGGAACGGTGGTGATGCGGTTGCCGGTCAGCCGTGCCTTGGCTTCGATGGCCTGCTCGTAAGTCGGCCAACTGAGATCCGTGGCGAGCACGTTTCGGCAAACGCGAAACATGCAGGTCGACGCGAACTGGACGAGCGCCAACGAGCGACTCGCCAGCAGCACTTGCCAATCATCGGGTGCGTCAACGAGCTGACGAATCGAGTGCTTCAAGCCCGCCACGCCGGTCCAGGTGCGTAGGCCGGGAAAGCGTTCCTGGTAGTGCGACGGCCACGCCGAGAAGCCATCGCGCAGAAATTCCTCAAAGTACAGGCTGGAGGGTTCTTCGGCCGAGAATCGAACGAAGTCGAGTTGAGCATCTTTGGCGGCTGGAGTCATCTGGCCCAGCCGCGCCGTGTCCAGATAAAGGAGCGGTGCCAAGCCTGTACCTCTTCGCGAGCCGATGGCTTCGGCTCAGGTACAAGATCAATTTACCCTGGCATTTCGTACCGATCCAGATATCCCGCAAAAGATTCTGCGTAAACGGCCAACCGCTTCCAACGGTCTTCTGCCGCAGCCACGCTGGTGTAGTCGAACGTCAGCGTGAAACGGACCGTGCGACATTGCTCGTCCAACTCCTGAATGCCGAGCGCCCGCGAACCGTAAATCCCAATATCAGCAATCAAGTCCGGTTCCTTGGCGAGCGCCGATTGCCGCACGAACTTGATCCAGATTCCGCGAGCGTGTTGCTCGTGCAGCCACTGCCGAAGCAGCTCGGCCGGCCAAACGTCGCCGACCGGCCACAACTCATCGGCGATGATCGCAATTCGCTCGATGTTGAGTCGCTCGCCTTCGTGCAACTCGAAGTTGACCGCCATGCTCTTCCGGCCCGGCTCGTCCTGCCAATAGTTTGCGTTCTTCACCCATGCCACGGAGCGATACAGGTGCAAGCCGGGACTTCGCAGCAACCGCTCATAGACGAGCCGCCAGGTTTCGGTCCCTTCAAACACGAACGTTCCCTCGGCGATGGTCGCGGTTCGACGGACCAACTCGTCGAGGTGCTCAAGGACGATCTCGCGGAAGATGGGATCAGGATTGCGGCTGGCCTTCAGCAGTGATTCGGAAACAGCCCGGTATCGCTGAAACATATCGGCGTCTCGTGCCAGCAGGAACGGCGTCTCCAAGTGTGACATCCCCAACGCAGTTGCTGCTCGATGGCTGTTGGTGACCGTCAAACCCAACAAAGCGCTGACCAAGAGACCCACGATCGCGATGACTCCCGAAGGCGGCAACAACAGCCAGCCCAACAAGACAACAACGCAACCGGCCAGCGCCACGCCGAGCGGATGCGTCAGCCAAGGAATCCAATGAAGAGCGGACTTCGAATTCGCCATTTCCCGACAGTATTACGGTTCCTCCGGCATCGCAAGTTGCCTTCGGACGGCCTGGGATGACCAATACGGCCCAGCATCGCGGACGAGACAAATTTCGGTCGAACGTGTTCTCGATGAATGGCCTTTTCCTCGGCCGAAAGATTTTCCAGACACCGTCTGGAAAACCAGAACCACGGGCCAAGTTGGCCCCAACCCGAATGTCCAGACACCGGCTGGATGAAACGGGGCGTGCTAACTCACGCCGGCGAACCGTTCGGCGATTGCGTCCACTTCTCGCCAATCGCTCCGAAAAAATCTTCGATCACTTTTCCTCGGCCCGTCGTCTACCACAGTGTTCGGTTCGTCATGCGTCGGTTCAGTTTTTCGACAACGGGAGAAAGTCATGAACTCCAAGCGGAAAGTGGCGGTGATCTTCGCGGCCTGTGGAGCAGTGGCCGGGGCGGTGGCCGAAGCGGTTGCTCACGAGGTAGCGCAAATATTCCTTTCGGGGCGTAACCGGGACCGCGTGCAGGAAGTTGCCGACAACCTGCGGCGGGAGGGGCTGACGACTGAGGCGGCCTGTGTGGACGCGATCGATGCGCCGAGTGTCGAGAAATACATCGACGGGATTGCCGCCCGCACCGGCCGCATCGACTTCCTGTTCAATGGGATCGGAACTCGCCCGACCGACGGCGGGTATGGATTGCCGGCCGAGATGCTCACCTGCGACCAGTTTGTGAGACCGTTCTCAACACATGTTGTTTCGCAATTTCTCACGGCTCGCGCAGCCGCGAGGCACATGCGGGCCGCCCGAACGGGCGTCGTGCTGACGTTGTCGGCGTCGCTGAGCCGAGATACGCCACCGTTCATGGCGGGCGTCGCCGGAGCGTGCGCGGCGATCGAAGCAATGACCCGCTCGCTGGCAAGGGAGTGGGGGCGGGACGGAGTGCGCGTCGTCTGCCTGCGGCCAACGGCCATGCCCGAAACGCGCACGATTCGAGAAACGATTACGGCCCATGCGCGGACGCTCGGCATTCCACCCGAGGTGATGGCTGCCAGCATCCGTGAGTCGTCGCTGTTGAAGCGTGATCTGACGTTGTCGGAGATGGGTGATGTCGCCGCATTTCTTGCCTCCGATGCGGCCAGCGCGATCACGGGGCAAGTCATCGATGTCTCTTGCGGCCAAGTCGTTACCTGAGATTCACGATCAACAACTCAAACACCATGGGGAGACATAGCCATGAAATGCTTCTGCAAAATGTTGCTCACGGCACTGGCCGGTTGGGGCGCACTCAACGTGGCGATGCTGCTGACATTCCGGTTGATTGGCTTCGGCCTCGACGGACACGGAATCTTGATGAACCCACAGACCCAAAGCGCAAAGCTGATTGCCGTGTGGAGCGAGTTGGAACCGCTGCCGCGCATCGTCGCGCGACCGGAGACGATGATTGTCGGTCTGTTCGGCTTCGCGTTTCTACATGCCGTGATCTACCGACTCTTGTCCCCGGCATGGCCGTCGGGAGTTTGGCCGCGTGGAATCCGGTTGGCGGGGCTGTTGTTCGCCATCTGCTACTCGTTCTGGGAGTTCTTCACGCCATTCAATCTGTTCGGCGAGCCGCTGCCATTGATCGCCGTGGAACTCATCTTTTGGGCCGTGGTCGCACTCACAGAGGGACTGGCCATCGCGGTGATGGCGGAACGATTGTGGCCGTCGGAAAAACGCATTGCACGAATCTCCGGTTCAGAACAAACTGAGTCGAGTTCCTCGTGTCATCGCGTCAGAGAGTGTCCTGTGAGCGTTTCGTCATGAGTTCCGTTAGTGTCGCTCAGGATGTTGTGGTTCGCGCCCAGTCGGGAGACGGCGTGGCGTTTACGGAACTCGTTCAGGCGCATCAGGCGGAAGTCCTCTCGTTTCTGTACCGCATGACGGCTCATCGCCAAGACGCAGAAGACCTCGCGCAAGAGCTATGGCTCCGCGTCCACAAGAAGCTGGCGGAATTCGAGGGGCGATCGAGTTTTCGCACCTGGCTGTTTCGAGTCGCGACAAACTTGGCCCGGGATCACCACCGCGTGCGGCAGCGCTGGCCAGAGCATGCACAAGACATGGCCAAGGAGCTGGCCGAATCCGGTCCTGAGACAGCCGCCGAGTTCCGCCGCGTCGTGCAAGACTCCGCTCACGCGCGCTTTGAAATTCGCGAACACATCGATTGTTGCCTGACATGCATCATGAAGACGTTGCCGCTGGAACAGCAACTCGCCGTCCTGCTGTGCGAGATGTACGGCTTCACGAACGCCGAAGCCGCGGAAGTTTTGGATGTTTCGCTGGGTGTGTTGAAACACTTGCTGCACGACGCCCGCAACACACTTGATCGAGTGTTCGAGCATCGCTGCGCCCTAATCAACAAGCACGGTATCTGCCATCAATGCAGTGAACTCAACGGCTTCTTCAACCCTCAACAGAATCAGCACGAGGAATTGGCGAAGGTCGATCTCGTCCAAGCCGCACGCGACGGTCGCCAGAACCTGCTCGACCTCCGGCTGCAACTGGCCCACGCCATCAACCCGCTCGACTGCGACGGGACCGACCTTCAGGAGTCGATCATGTCCGTCTGCCGCGTCGCGATTGCGAACACGCACGGCTGACGGAAACTCCTTTCGTTGACGACACCGTGATTGAAGGCGATTGCAAACACGAGAGGTGACCTATGGCATTCAGTGAAACTCTCGCGAAACGCGTCCGTGACGTTCTCGCCCGCAAGAGAGGCATCGAGGAAAAGAAAATGTTCGGTGGCGTTTGCTTCGTGCTGAACGGCAACATGCTGGCCGGAGTTTGGAAAGACTACCTGATCGCTCGTCTTGAACCGGACCAAGGCGACAGGGCACTACTGGAGCCGCACGTCAGGCAGATGGACATCACCGGCAAGCCGATGAAGGGCTGGATCATGGTCGAGCCGAAAGGCATTGACGACGATGTCCAATTGAAAGCCTGGATTCAACGCGCCACGAAGTTCGTTGGAAAACTAGCGAGAAAATAGAGGCCGAAAACAAACTTGCTATGAATCGATATTTGTTTTCGTGATCGCTTCACAGATCACAGACACAACAAGCGCGGCGCAACTTTTGTTTCTGGGTAATGTTGCATGACTCTGCCGGATGGCTCCTCGCAACATGTAGATGACGGGATCGTCGCCATTGAGCGGCGCGCGGATTACGGGGACTCGTTTGACACCCAGTTGCTTGGCCGCCAAGTAGCGGCTCCTGCCATCGACTATGACGCGGCCGTCGATGATCTCGATGGGAACCCGAATGCCTCGTTTGGCGATATCCGCTCGAAACTCCGCATCCTGCTCTGGCGGCATCCGGGGAACGCGGTTCGCCTCGGTATGAAGACGAAGTGATTTCAGGGGCACGAGTTTCATTTCGATTTCGATGTTTGCGTTCGCTGCGCGGATTCACAGTTGGGCAATCCTCGTCAGCGCAATCGGAGAGGGGCAGGTGGTGCCGCTCTCCAAATCCTTTCTGGGTTGATGGCTGTAGAATTGCCGTGACGTCGGCGGTTAGAAGCGTTCTTCGCCGCCGTGGTCGCCGTTCTCACCGTGGCCGTTGCCATTCGAACGCTCAGCGGCTTGCTCGAAGATCCACGAGTGGGCCTGGTCACAGACCTTGGCCACCAGTGGCAAATCATCGCGGCCAAAGCTCGTCGAATCCTTCCATTCATCACCGTCCTTGTAGAGCCGGGAAATGGTCACGTTGTGGCGTGTGCCGTTCTCCGTTTCGTTTTGCCAAATGGCGGCACGAATGCGGCCGAAGCGGATTTCGTGAACCGGGCGGTTCTTCGCTTCTTTGGGTTTCGATTTCGTGGCGGTTGCCATGAGAGAGTCTCCTGCGTTGAGTGAAACAAGTGGAAAGCAGCCTCGAACGTCGAGGCCAAGTCAGAGGTGTGATCGAAAGCACTCGCCCATGCGGCATGGCGTTACGCCGCGAGGGCCAACGAAAGAAGTTGGGCCACCTTGTAGTCGGCTTCGGCCCGGTCGGCGGCGAACGTGACGCGCTGCGTGAGCCGCGTCAGGGCATCCACCAATGCGAAGATCGTGAACCCGCCTTGGGCTCGCGCGATCTCCATTGCATCCTTGATGTAGTGCTGCGGGATTCCATGCTTGCCGAGTTCCTTGGCAACCCCTTCGGAATCGGAGCCGAGCCGCGTGTGCATCGCCTTCTTGAGCACCTCGGCAAACTTGTCGCGGCGGGCGTCCCGCTTGGCGACCAGCGCCTCGATGTGCCGACGAATCTCCAGCAAACCATCACGGACATTGGCCGTGTGCTTGCGCGAAAACTCGACGACTTGCACTGCGTCCCACACGATGTGGTTCTGGCAGACGCGCTGAAACCAGAACGACTGCATACCGAGTGACCGGCGGCCGACTTCGGAATTCCAAACGAAGAACCCCGGCGCGAACGCTTCGCCGTCGATTTCGATCCAACCGGTGGGGTCGATGAGGAAGCAGAACATGTCCTGCTCACCACAATACAAACCGGTCCCTCCGTTGTAGGCGGTCTGCGGCGGCTGAAAGTCGGTCGCCACGTCGCGAATCGTCTCGATCAGTTCCGCGTTCCACAGTCGCGTGTACGACACGCCGTGAACGGACCGCACCGTCTTGCCCGTCGTCAGCAACTGGACGGGTTTGTCGGCGTGCGGCAACGTGTCGCGGAAGGCGAGCGTCGCGGTCTCCGGATTGAAACGGTTGATCGTTTCCTTGCTGATGCCGGATAGCCGACACATCTGGCTGAACGACCAATCATTCAGGCCGACCGATTCGCCTTTCTCCAGGCTCACGGTCAATTCTCCATTGCTGACCACCGGCAGCAGCGTTTGCGGCAATTGCCACAGATCGACCGAATACCGACGCTCTTGCCGGCAGTGGTCATGGAGTTCCTGCAGAGTCTGGAAGGACTCGTCCGGTCCGCGTCGATACAGCTCGCGGTTGGCTCGGGTCAAACTGGCCATCATTCGTCTCCTCGATAGGTGAGATTGCGGGTGCCAAAGCCACAGCGTCCACCGGCACCCGGCTGGTGAACGACAAGGCTCTGGTCCGACTGAGACGAACGGGCGAGGCGTGGGGCACGAGGCCACGGTGACGTGAACCCGTGAAAACCTTGGGGCACCACCGCCCTCTCGGTTGACGAGCCGAACGCACGGCACGTCGACAACCGAGGGACGGTTGGGGAAATACCCAGATGCAACTCAGAAAAGAGCGGTTCAACGAGGACGGGATTCCGTACCACAGTACCGGGCAATTGTCACGCGGCTGGCTGAAGTGGTTGGACGGGTGCTATGGCCGGGCACCGCGAATGCTGATTACGCGGCGGAGCGGGGCGCAGGCTCGTCCTGTTCCGGAAGGAGCGCTCCGTAATCGCGGGCAAGTCGCTGAAGCAGTTGGAGGGCTTCCTGGGTAAGGCCAAGTACCAGGGCAGCCTGGATGACTTCCGCGACCTCGCTGGGGAGCACGCTCCAGAAGCAAGCCAACCGTTGGCGCTGGCGTCGCGCCCGCCGCCATAGGAAGCGGATCGTGGCCGGGTCTTCTGGATAGAAGTGCTCGATTCCCCGTGGACTGACGATTCCCACAAATGCTCGCATCATCCCTGATCCGTACCATAGCCCGACGCGAAAGGCAAAAGGAGAGTCACGTCCGAGTGACTTCGATCACAAGTCGTGGCATGGTCCGCGGATGCCGACCTTGTATTTGGTGATCGCCGTGTTGTGCTTGCTGTTTCCCGATCGAGCGGCGGTTGTCTGCGGGATATTAATGCTCACGGCCCGGTGGCGTCGAAAGCGCTGAACTGGAAAACTCGCCCAGCAGACGCGCTGGTTCGTGAATGAGGCCCAGTGGTGTGCGGACATTGGACCTCGGGGGAAACTGTCGCTCAGAACAACTGGCCCTGTTGCTTGGAGGCGGGCTCCGCTGTCTCGATGGTCAAGTCGGCTGCCGAGAAACGATTCAGCCGTTCGGCCCAGTCGGGCGCGCAGGGGTCGAGCGGCATACTGGTGATGCGCCGGGGCATCAGCGGAGCCGGGTCAGGCTCGCTGCGATTCCGGTTCGCCCACTCCAACTCTTCCCGGATTTCATCCAGGACTTGACGGACAACGGCGAGCTCCTCGCGGAGAAGATCCAGGGAATCGGCAATCGAGTCGTCGGATTTCGTCTGGGATCGGCTTCTGGTCATGGCGTTTGGTCCTCCGTTTCCGGCACTTCGGCGGTGAGACGCAGTACCTCGTTGACATAGGCTCGAACTTTGGCGGGACTGTAACCCGGCGGCGAGAAGCCCCCTTTGATCAGCCAATCGCGAAGGGCCAAGGCTCGTTCGCGAGCGGTCAGCAGGTCGCCAGATTGCATGGCGGTGAACATTTCCAGGTAGCATTGAGTTGGGTCCATGAGGTGTCCTCCTTGTTCTAGGCGCAATGTCCGCAACGTCCGTGTTCGGCCGGCGTTTGAATCCGTCGAGACTCAACAGTGCCGTAACTCTCGTGGTCGAATTCGCCGGCCAAGACGCGGCGAATGATGTCGAGGGCTTGCTCCCTGTTCATCCACGAGAAAGTCAGCGATTCGATTTGCACGTAATCGTCACCGAGCGGCTTGAGCACGGCATAATCCTGCGCGCCGTCCGGGCCAGTGGCATCGTTGACGAACAGGTAGCTCCCGAGCCGAAAGCCGTTGCAGCAACACCAGGTCGATTGCGTGAGCTGATCGGCCAGCGTGTCGGCATCAGCGACTGAGGCAATGGTCCAGATACGGTTGCGATGTAGCATGTGTGTTCTCCGAAAATGAATTGCACCCGGCCTGTGCAGAAACGGATCAATGCGAGCCGGCCGGCGGCCCAGCCAAACGGCGGGCACGGCGGGTCAAGGTGGAGCCTTGGCCGCAGGCCAAGCAGCAGCGGACGCCAACGGCGGGAGCGGACCTTGACGCCGTGGCACCATCAGAAAGGCCGAGCGGACGCCGTTTGAAAATGAGCTTCAACCGTAGATCTTCTGGCACTCAGGGCAGGTGCCCACGTGCGTGTACCACTCGAACACCGAGCGCGTCTGGTCCTCGGCGGCAATCGGTTCTTGAGACGCCGCCAGGCTCTGCACTTCCTGCACGTCGGACCAGTCGGATGGAATCTCCGTTACGCCATCGCATTCGTCGGTGTCGCAATGCTGGCAAGCCAGACGTATCAAGTGAGTCATGGGCCACCGCCATTCGCTTGTGTGGAAAAACCGCTTGCGAAAACCGATGCACACCACCGGCTTCGAGTCAGCCACAACACAGGCGACTCGAAGCCGAGTGACTTCCGTGATGACCGGATGATTGAGGAAAAGAACAGTGCGTGCTGTCGGTTCGACGGTTAGCACACTTCGGAATCGGCAGCAAACCGGCGGGCTGGCGGAGAAGAGAATGCAAAAGGAGACCCGATGGCGTGCGCTCGGGGGACTCCCTGAAAACCTGATGTTCAACCACGGCGGACATGAAAGAGGGCGCGAAGCACACATGGTGAATTGCATCGCACCCTCGCTCCGCGCCCGATGACTACTCGTCCTGTTTCTCGCCGCTGAATTGAATGACGCCGCGAATCAGCAGTTCCTCGGCCCCGAAGACGGCGTTCGCTCCGCAGGATTCGCATCGATACCGCCTGGCATCGGGTTCGACTCCATAGGCCTGGTCACCACACTCGATGCAGAAGCCGCCATAGTTCTCAGTCAAGTCTGCGTATTCTGCTTCGGAAATATGAATGGGTTTGATGGTGCTCATCGTCCGGCCTCCTCGTCGCTGGAGAGAAATGTCTCGGTATCGGGAAGGCAGGCGAGCTTCCAAACGGTGACTTCCTGTTCGTACTCGACTCCGCCTGCCGCACGTGGCCGGTCCTGCCAACGCCAGAACGAATCGACGCGCGTGCCGATCCGTTCCAACGGAGCAATCAGCGACAGCGTGATCGACTTGAATGGTCCGCCCGAAGTGCTCATGTGAATCGGCTTCAGTCCGTCCGGCGGACCGTAGTCCGGTCCCCAGAACGTCCGCACCTGATGGCGAGGAGCCACGAAAATGTCTCGGCCGGGTGTGACCCAGCCGGCGTTCTCGCAGACTCGCAACAGTTCGCCATCGCGGAGTGCATACCATTCGCTCCGTTCCACCAGAATCAGATCGCCGGGTTGCGGTACCGGGGAAACTGGTGGAGCCGAATGTTGCTCACCGTGTTGGGCTTCTTCAGTTGTTGTGTGTGGTTCTGTGGGATTCATCGAAACAAGTCCTCCTGGCCAACGAGCCGACTGACTCGCTGGCAAATGGTTGATGATGGGCCCGTCGGCGGCCCGCGAGCGGGCCAGCACGGCAAGTCAAGGTGGAGTCTTGGCCGCAGGCCAAGCAGCAGCGAGCGCCGCAGGCGGGAGCGGACCTTGACGCCGTGTTACGCTGGGAAATGCCGACGACGGGAGAATTGGGAATGGAAACCTTTGGTTCGCACGCCACCGGCATCCGTCGACATGAATCGGTGCGTTCAGTCGATGGATGCGATGACTTGTTCCAACTACCCAGTGGTCAGGACGGAGAAAGACCAATGCCAGGACTTGCCATAGCCTGCCAAAGAAAAGCAAATGGCCGCGACGTTCTGGTGTGGAGGGAAGACAGCGCGAGGGAGCGCAGTGGCTGCTGATCGTCAACGGAATCGTCAGTCGCCGTGCTGACTTGTCGCGACGTAGCGGGTCGGCGTTGTGCTCACCAGAAACGACTTGAGTTCAGCAGCAGGTTGTGGCATGGTGCGGTCGCGAGGTGAAACGGAAGCAGGCTCTGCGGGGACGCAACCTGCCAGGGATAACTTCGCCGAAGCGTCGAAGAGACGTGACGAAGGGCGGCGCGATGGGGCTTCATCGCCGCGGGTCGCGCCGCCCAGTTTTTTGCCGGCAGTCAACCAGCCACGCACAAGGTTCCGCCAAGCGGTCGGGCGATCCCCCTGCGACCGCACTCTTTCCCGCATTTCCCACCCGTCACTTTGATGCGAGCCATGCCTCCCAAAATCCAGGAGGTTGTGGCAGTGCGAACGGGAATTCGCAGGGCACTTGGTGAACCTAGTCGGATGAAAGACGCCAGGCTGAAGCGACAGATCTCGCCCCTATCTCGGCCAACGAAGCAGACATTCTTCCGTGAGTCCGATGACCTGCTCGCCGATGTGCAGCGTCGGTCGATCCTCCGGGCATCCCGACCATTCGTAGCGACCGGTAATCCACTGCCCGCCGTTGAACCAGTGAAGAATCGTTCCACAGTGGACCGGCTCTCCAGCGAGGTAATGACGAGTCTCGTGCGTCAGCGGTCGTCCGATTTGTTGTTCAAAGAATTCGATCAGCGGACTGCACGGAATCTCGACGGAACGTAACTCCAGAGTTGTAATTGGCGTTGCCATTTCACTACACCGAAATCCGCTCGACGATGTTGCGCGTGACGCGACGTTTCCGGCGGTCATACAGCCGGGTCGTGCGTGGGTCGGCATGACCTGCCAGGTACTGCACGTCTTCCAACGGAACGCCTTGCTCCAAGAGGTCCGTGATCGTGGTCACGCGAAACGAATGGGGCGACAACCGCGCAGACAATCCCGCATCGCGCAATCTGCGTTTGACCATCCGCGCCATGTCGTCGGCCGTCATGCGGTCCTGCGTCAGTCGCTTCGTTCGCCGAACCGCCGTCCGAAACAGGGGCGACGACGGCTCGGAATAACGCAAGCCGCTGACCTCCAAGTAAGCATTCAGAAACTCCAGCAGATCGTGGCGCACCGGAATCTCGCGGACCTTGCCCCCCTTCTCGTGAAACCGCAGGCAGTGCTGATCGGCCACGTCGTAAAAATCCGATCGCCGGAGCTTGGCCACGGCTCCCACGCGCGCCGCCGTGTAGATGAGAATGCCGATGATGGCCCGGTCCCGCAGTCCGACAGAGTGCGTCACCTCCAAGCCCTTCAATAACCGCCTTGCGTGCTCAATCGCAATTTCGGGCGTCTTCCCTTCAACGGCTTGATACCGTTCGGAGCGCACCGACAACGCCGGATTGAGAATGATGACGTGCCGCATGACGAGTTCGTCGAAGAATCGCCGCAGGGCCGCGAGATGCACCTTGCGCGTCGGCACGGCCACGTCGAGCGCATCGAGATACCGTCCGACATGCCCCGGAGTGACTTGCACGAGTTCGATGCCTCCGCTCTGACACCAATCCGAGAAGACCCGCAGCGCATGCAGATACGCCTTCCGCGTGTGGAGATTGCGAATCTGCCCGTGAAAGAACTCCTCGAACGCGAATCGAGCCGCATCGCCAGCCTCCAACACCAACGCCGGCACTTCGGTCGTATCCCTTTCCGCCAAGCCATTGGGCGACCGTGTCGCCGGCAACCATCGCTGTTCCATTCTCCTCCGTGTGTCTCGTCCAGCATTCGCTGGCCAAACCGGGAATCTGCCCGGCCCGGCTCATCAACCAATGGCGGAGCCACCAATCGACCGTCGTGCCCTGCCGCTGCTTGACCTGCCAAGAAACGGATTCATGCACCAAGGCACGGCAGAATTACCCGAACCGGTGAGTTTTTCAGACTTCCATCCATAGCGCCGGATAACCTAATGGGTTTTATCCGGAGTGCCGTAGAGAGATGCTGCTGCTACGGTGGGCGTTTTCGGCACTTCGGATAAAACCGGTTGAACTGAACCACGAATCTATGGAAGTTCAATCGGGCAGCGACCCGGTTTGGCGCGGTATCGAGGTGGCGACCGAGCACAGGCACGAGAAATGCGTCCGCTCGGAGTGGATTCGGGCGGATTGAAGATGTCGCTGGTAGCGATTGCACGATGGGGCAAGGGGCGATTGTAGATTGCAGCGCGGAGCGTCCTCGGCATCATCGAGGGTGCGGTACTCGTGATGGGAGGTGACGGTCGCGATAAGTGAATCCGCACGGCTCATGATGTGTCCATTCCCTGGGTCGCAAGAGCAAGTTGAAGCTCGGAGCAGCGCGTGGTCGTCCTCGTCCGTGATAGCAGTGACGGAATGTGCGGTGATGAAATGACCGCGAGCGAGATTGCAGGAATGATCTCGATCGGCAGCAGCTTGCCGGTTTTACAGATCGGGCAAGGCAGTACGAGTTGCGAGCAATGCGTGTCTTCAGCTTGAGAGCCATCCGCGGCAGGATCGTCATGCCTTATGACCTCGGAGACACCCAGCAGTCGCCGACAGAGTGTCAGGTTTTCGTTGCGGTGGCGATTCGCAAGGATGCCGTAGTGGCGAATGCGCACGAAGCCTCGCGGCAGCACATGCATGAGGAAACGTCGCAGGAACTCGGTGCCTTCCAGGCGCATGACTTTCGCCTGGCTTTGGTCGGAATAATCTTTGTAGTGGAAGGCGACTCGCTCGTCGTCCATGTGAATAAGGCGCTGATTCGAGATGGCGACTCGATGCGTGTAGCGAGCCAGATATTTCAAGACCTGCTCGGGACCGCCGAAGGGGCGTTTGGCGTAAACCACCCAGTCCTGGCGGACCGACTGATTGAGCAGTTGTTCGAACGCAGCGGTGTGCGCGAGCGGTTGGAGATGGCCGAAGAACTTGAGCTTGCTCGTTTGATAGAGGGCCTTCAACCCCGCCACGAATTTGCCACGAAACACTCGGCTGAGGACACGCACGGGAAGAAAAAACTCTTTGCGGCGTCGTTTGCGACTGCGGCGGCACGTCACCCAGCTTTTTCCATCAAGCGACAACCCACCACCGGGGACGACGCAGTGTAGATGCGGATGATGCATCAGGTTTTGGCCCCAGGTGTGCAGGACACTCAGGAACCCAATCTTTGCTCCCAGACGCTCTGGGTTGCCGGCCACCTGCAGCAATGTCTGCGACGCCGCCTGGAACAGCAGTCCATACACCGCTCGGGGATTCTGCAGCGCTAGTTCATTGAACTCCGGCGGCAGCGTGAACACCACATGAAAGTACGGGACCGGCAGCAGTTCTTGTTCCCGGGCCGCTTGCCACTGCGCTCGGGCGGCGGCCTGACACTTCGGACAATGTCGATTCCGGCATGAGTTGTAGGCAATTTGACGATGTCCACAGTCGGTGCAACCGTACACATGTCCGCCCAGGAGTGCCGTGCGGCAGGCTGCGATGTCCCGCAGCGCGCGGCGTTGCTCGAATGACAGGGCCGCACCATGACGGCTAATAACTCTGGTTCCAAAGCGGCGGACGATGTCCGCCACTTCTAACGGTGGTGTGCTCACGATGCGGGCTCCTCACTCGTCGTCTGACGATCGAGAAGCAGATCAAGCGGGCTGCGCGTCGCGGCCAGTCGTTGACAGGAAACGTGCGTGTAGATTGCCGTCGTCTTGAGATTTCTGTGTCCGAGCAACAACTGAATCGATCGCAGATCAGTCCCGGCTTCAAGCAAGTGCGTCGCGTACGAATGGCGCAGCGAGTGCATCGTCACGCGTTTGCCTAGTCCGGCCGCCTCGCTAACCTGGCGGCAATACCGAATCACCGAACCGGCCGTGATCGGTTGACTTCTGGGTTGTCCGGCGAACAGCCAATCGGCCGGCCGGTATTGCCGCCAGTAATTCCTGAGCGTCTCCAACAGACGCGGCGACAACGGCACGTAGCGATCGCGCCAGCCCTTTCCTTGCTGGATGTGGAGAACCATCCGCTGGCTGTCGATGTCCTGTATTCGCAGCTTGACGACTTCCGAGACCCGCAGGCCTCCTGCATAGGCGCACACGAAGATCGTCCGGTACTTGTGGTTCTCGCAGGCATCGAAGAACTGCGCCACTTCATCAAACGTCAGTACCACCGGCAGTCGCTTCGGCTCTTTGGGACAAGGGAGCCCTTGAAGCACTCCCGGTTGCCCAAGCGTCACTTCGTAGAGAAATCGCAGGCCGCACCGAGCGATGTTGTAGGTGCTCCAGGCGACCTTTCGCTCATGAATCAGGTGGATCAGGTACTGCCGAATCTCCTCACGGCTGATTTTCTCCGGGGAACGGCAGAAGTGACGAGCGAACTTCTCGACCGCAAGCAGATAGGCCTTTTGCGTGCAGGGCGAGAAATTTCGGAGGCGCATGTCATCGAGCATGCGTTGCCGAAGAGGCGTCATGGTGGACCTCCCAAATCCGAGGAATCTGCTAAGCGATTGATCCTCAAACATGCGGCATAAAACCCTGGGGCGCAAATCGGAAATATCGACACGACCCCCACAACCGGACCTCCTCAGCATCGACGATCGGTGTATCAAAATGTCCTTTCTGAAACGCCCTGGCCGTGTGATGATGAGGGATGCACGAACCCCGATTCCCGTACACGATCGATGCAGAACTCACCGAGAATGGCTGCACCGAACTGGTGCTGATTCCAACACCACCGCTCCCGGCGCTGATTCGCAATGCGGGACGTGAGGCGGAGCGACGTTTTCTGGAATTCTTCGTCGCCGACATTCGTAATCCAGGCACGCGTCGCGTTTACGCCCATGCGGTGAGCCGGTTCTGTGAATGGTGCGAACTGCGCGGCGTCGGGCTGCCCGCCGTCTCGCCGTTGGTCGTCGCAGCCTACATTGAGCAGTTGACTCGGCGCCGCCGCGCGCCAACTGTAAAACAGCACCTGGCGGCGATTCGCCGGTTGTTCGACTGGCTGGTCGTGGGACAGGTGTTGCCGAGCAATCCGGCGGCCTCCGTGCGCGGCCCTAAGCACGTCGTGAAGACGGGCAAGACGCCCGTGCTGACGGCGTGCGAAGCGCGGCAACTCTTGGACGCCATCGACTGTCGCACGATCATCGGGCTGCGGGACCGGGCGCTGATCGGCGTGCTGGTGTACAGTTTCGCCCGAGTCTCGGCGGCGATCGGCATGAACGTCGCCGATTACTACCCGCAGGGGCGGCGCATGTGGTTCCGTCTTTGCGAGAAGGGTGGAAAACAGCACGCCGTCCCCGCCCATCACAACGCCGAGGCGTATCTCGATGCCTATCTGGACGCTGCCCGCGGCACCGAGGCGAAGACCCTGCCGCTGTTTCGCACGATCTCACGGGAAAAAACGCTCACCGATCGCCGGATGCATCGCATCGACGTGCTGCGGATGATCAAGCGCCGTGCGGCGCTGGCCGGTCTGCCGACGAGTATCGGCTGCCACACGTTTCGCGCCACCGGGATCACCTGTTACCTGTTCGGCGGCGGCTCCCTGGAACACGCTCAACGCATCGCCGCGCATGAATCCGCCCGGACGACGAAACTCTACGATCGCACCGGCGATGGCGTTAGCTTAGATGAGATCGAACGCATCGTCATTTGAGGAGACGAAAAATCCATCCGGTGCCGGCGCCAAGCGACCCACCGCGCAGCGGTTTAGTTCAACGTCTTTTGTCCAGCGCATTACAGCGTCACCTGTGGAGCGCTAAATTGCCGGTCTGGACGGTACGTCACAGTGAATTGGCGGTGGCAAGCCCGGTGTAATGGTTCTGCTTGGAAATGTCCGGCCATCTGTCATTGATGGGGATCGAGGATTAAGAATAGCAGCTCAGATACTTGCGGACGCTCACCTTTTTTCGGGTGTTGTCGGAACTCATATAGCGGATGTTGCCGAAAATTGGTCGCTCTGGTCCCCACGGGCGGTCGTAGCGGCCGAGCACCCAGAAGATGCCGGAGTAGGAGTTCGGGTTGCGACCGTCGAGCGCGCACTTGTTATTGAGTTCAATCATCACATCGAGCGCGTCGCGCGGCGTTGCGGTCCATTCCAGAATCTTCTTGCCCCAGAGCATTCTCAGATAGTTGTGAATGCGGCCCTCTCGAACGAGTTGCGTTTGGGCGGCATTCCAGAGCGGGTCGTGCGTCGCGGCGGTGGCGAATTCCTCCAGCGAATAGACGAAATGGCGGGGATCGCGTTCATGCTTGGCGAGTGTGGCCTGTGCCCAATCAGGCAGCGACTCGTACTGGTCATAGTCGTTGCGGTGCGAGGACATATTGTAGCCCAGTTCGCGCCAGGTGATGAACTCGTCGAGCCACGACTCGGCCCCGGGACTAACGCCCCACCAGCCCTCGCGCTTGCCGCCGGTCTTCTCACCGAGCGCTGCGGGCGACCAGTTCTCGCGAGACATCAGTTCTTGGAACAGCTCGTATGTTGAGATGTGGCCGAAATGCAAATACGGCGATAGTCCGCTGCGATTGTCGGCGTCGGGATCGTTGGCTCCCGCCGCGTATTGCGGCAGATGCAAGTCCAGAAAACTTTCCAAACGCCGTCGAGCCGCTGTTGAACCGCCGCGTGCTTCGACGATGCCGACCGAGTGGTCGATGGGCAATGCCGCAAGTTCGGTCGTGCCGCCTGACAGCAACTTCGGTGAGACGGCAGGCCAACGTGTTGTGATCTCTGTCGGCAGCGACTTGAGTGGTGGAAGACGAACACCGTTTAATGGTTTCGCTATCGGGAATTCTTCCAAGTGCGGCGGCAATTGCTTCTGCAGGTATGCTCGAAACGAGAATGCGGTCGTGAAAACTCGATCCGTGGCATGCAACGGCAGCAGACCATTGGAGTCCACTGATTCCAATCGCACAGGCAATCGGGATGCGGCTGCCGAAACCATGCGGGGCAGAAAGAACGACGGGAAGTCGTCGGTCACGACAACGCAGGCTCGCTGAGCCAGCGTGGCGAGCAGTCCCTTGTCCGCATTGGGCAGCGGTTCGACATACGGGAAGTACACCACGCCGGGATTCTTCATGGCCTTGATTCGAGCCGCATTCTCAGCCATGCCGTCGATCACGAAGCGATGAAATCGATCGCTCGCCCACTGATATCCGATTCGTAGCGGCTCGAAGATCACCAGCGGTTTTCGCAACTCAACGGCCAGTTCCACCGCGCGCTGCAAACTGAAGTTCGACGACAGTCGCCGAAACGCAATCATCCAGTACAGGACGAACTCACCGTCGCCTCGAATCGGAGCGTTGTTGCAGTTTTGGATGCGAGAAGGAGGCACCATGAATTGAGAAGTCCTTTGCTCGGCAAGCCAGTTTTCAAGGCGTGTGGCGAGTCATTTTGTCAGCCATCTATCCACAAACTTCATGACAACGCTGATCATGCCGCACAGGACGCAGCCCCAAGTCATGTCGGCCAATGTCATGCGCACCGTCCATTTTTCGAGAACTGCGAGATTGGTCAGGTCATACACGCCATACAGCACCAGCCCAAACAATGCTCCCCAACCGAACGCCTGCCAGGCGGTGCCGTTCGCTCCCAAGTGTGGCCTCACGAACAAGACGATGCCGCCGGGAATCAGCAGATAGACCAGCATGGCTGCGCCCCAACGAGGGGCAAGAACCGCTCCGTGCCGACGGGCCAACTCACCAAGTTCGTGGCTGTAAAGGGCCTTCATGACGACACCCAGCCAGAACAAATCAATGAGCAGAAAAATGGGCAACACAATCGCGAACAGTTTCCAGGTTTGCATCTTGAATCCTTTTGAGCACTCACGTCGAAGCGATGGGCCGCGCGGGACGTCCAGAAAGGCAGCATGTTTCTGGGCAGACATCCGGGTTGGGACCGAGCGAACCGAGCGATTGAGGTGGCAATCCCTCCATTCGCTCGGTTATCAATTCGCGAATCATTCGGACGAAACGGGGATGGGTTCCGACAGTCCCGGCTCGTATCAATTGCAAGCCGCATGTGTCAGCGATCTCTTTGGCTTCATGGTCGAGGTCGAACAGGACTTCCACATGATCCGAAATGAAACCGATCGGGATCACGACGACGTGCGTCCGTTCGTTGTGTCGCGGGAACTCACGGAGCCAATCACCGATGTCTGGTTCCAGCCAAGGCTGGTCGGGGGATCCACTTCGGCTCTGGTATGCCAGTGACCACGGCAGTCCCCCGACGCGATCGGCAACCAACGAACATGCCTCGTGCAACTGCGTCGCGTATTGGCAACTGTTCGCCATCGCAATCGGGATGCTGTGGGCCGTAAATACCAAATGCGTGCTTGCGCGGTGATGCTGCGAGACTTTTGCGAGCGCCTCCTGGACCCGATCGGCAACAGCCTCAATGAAGCCCGGATGATTGAAAAACGGTCGAAGTTTCACCACCGGAGGAGCAGTCGGTCCAACCTCGGCTCGCGCGAGTTCAATGTCCTCGCGATACTGACGACAGCCGGAATACGAACTGAACGCCGAGGTGACGAAAGCCAATGCTCGCTGTACGCCGTCGTCGCGCATTTGGCGAATCGCGCCTGGGAGCAGCGGATTCCAATTCCGGTTGCCCCAATAGATCGGAAGACGGCAACCGTGCTCCGACAATTCTGCGCTCAGGGCGGCAATGAGTTCACGATTCTGCTGGTTGATCGGACTCGCTCCACCGAAGTGGCAATAGTGTTCGACAACTTCTGTCAGCCGCTCGCGAGGGACATTCTTGCCGCGCGTGACGTTTTCCAAAAACGGCATCACGTCCTCTCGGCATTCTGGACCGCCAAAAGACACCAGCAACAATGCGTCGAACGGCTTAAACATGTCGGCTTTCTTCATCGGTGAAGACTTGTGGCGAGTTGACAATGAGATCCCGCCGCAGTGCTCGTACTGGTACCGGACGCAAGTCCCAGACGAAACCCATCTGCTTCAATCCGACGAGCAGGTAATAGGTCAAGTCAACCTCCCACCAGAAGAATCCCTGCCGCACGGACAAGGGGTAGTGATGGTGGTTGTTGTGCCAGCCTTCACCGAGCGTCAGCAGCGCGACGAGTAGGTTGTTGCGGCTATCGTCCGCCGTGGCATATCGCCGACTGCCGAACAGGTGGGCCAACGAGTTGACCGAGTACGTCGCGTGGTAGAGAGTCACGGTGGAAAGGAAGAAGCCCCAGACGAGTAGCTGCGGACCAGTCGTCTTCAGGTCGGGCATCAATACGTGAAGCAGTTCACCCAGTCCGTAGAGCGTTGCTGCATATAGGATCGCGACGATTGGCGCGCAGCGATCGAGCCAGCGCAGTTCCGGAAACTTCATCCAGTCGCGGATCAAGCGAGTTTGCAGCTCTTTGTTGCGGCTCGTAAGAAACCAACCCATGTGTGCCCAGAGAAAACTGTGCATGTGCGGCGAATGAACGTCGCCCTCCCGGTCGGAAGTACGATGATGTCCGCGGTGATGAGCTGCCCACCACAGAGGCCCTTTCTGTAATGCCAAACACCCCAGCAACGCACCGCCGAATTGAAACCAGCGAGATGTTTTGAAGGCCCGGTGCGCAAAGTACCGGTGATAAAAGGCGGTCAGCCCAAATGCTCGTGCGAAATACAACAGCACCGCCAGTGTGACGGCCGTCCAACTCCAACCCACCCAAAACACCGCCAGACACCCGGCGTGCATGATTGCGAAGGCACCAACTGCCATCCAAACAAATTGGTCGCGCCGGCTTGCCACAGACTCGTTCTTGTCGCCGGTGCGCTCGCGCGATCTCGGCGATGGCAGGGAAGTAACAGGTGTCATGGATTTAGCCTCCAAATGGCGAGATTCAATACGCCAGCAAACGCTGTCCAGGCGAGATACGGTACTAGAAGTGAAGCGGCCATCGCGGATTTTTTGCCAAAGGCGATCACGGTCGCCGCGATGGACAGCCACAAGACAACGATTTCGAGAAATGCCAAGCCGGGACTGCGCAAGCCGAAGAAGATTGCCGACCAACCGACATTGAGCGCGAGTTGCAGCCCGAACAAGCCGAGCGGTCCTCGGGCGGGCGTCCAACCACCTCGTCGCCAGACGAGCCATCCGGCGACAGCCATCAGCAAATAGAGCGCTGTCCAGACCGGGCCGAAAAGCCAGTCGGGCGGGTTCCATCTTGGTTTGGCCAGAGTTTGATACCAACCACCGACGGAAGTAGCGGTCACAGTTGCTCCCAAACCAGCCGCAATGAGGCAGATCGCGATGAAGCCGATCAACCATGCCAATTGCCGGAGTAGAGTCGGCCGCCAAGTCGCTGCGGCATCGATCGAACTACGAGCGGCGCACGCGATTCGCTGCAACATGCCGCCAAAGACAAACTCGTGCAGCGGGTAGATCGAGTACCAATAGGCCAAGCCAGTCAAACCCACGGGATCGAACACGGCCGTCTGTCGAATTCGCGAACCGCTGGCGGTTGGTTCGACTTCGAATTCCAGCCAGGCTCGACCGGGTAGCCGCATCTCCGCCAACAAACGCAACCTGCGATGCGGTTCGAAGGCTTCGACGCGCCAACAATCGATGGTGTCGCCGACTTTCAGATCGAACGGATCGCGCCGTCCGCGGCGCAGGCCGACTCCCCCCACGAGCAAATCCAGCCAGCCGCGCAGTCGCCACAACCAGTTGCCGTAATACCAGCCCGTTCGGCCGCCAATCCGTTGAATCGGCACGAACGCAGCCTCGATCGGGACAGCGACCTCGACTTCGCGCGAATCGACCAGCCGGGTTCCAAACCTCACTCCCCCCCAACGTTGCGGCTGACCCGCTGAGGAAATCGCGTCGGACCAGCGAGTGGCCGTCAGTTCCTGCTCTTCGTTGACGAGCGCTCGCGCGATCGCTTCTCGCACGCCGCGCGGCCGGATCGTGAACGCTTCCAGCGCCCGCGCGTTCGTGACTAACGTGGGATTACGCAGACTCTCGACGAGCTTGCGGCCGATGCGCGCGTAAACCGGAGTCACCAACCCTAGCCACAAGCTCGACAGCCGCGGCGAGAGAAATGGGACCGAGATCATCCAACGTTTTAACCCGCGCTGCCGCGCGTACTCTTGCATGATGTCGCCGTACGAAACTTGATCGGGGCCGCCGATCTCAAAGATGTCGCTCGGCCCGTCGGGCAAATCCATCGTGGCCAACAGATAACTCAACAGGTCTTCAATCGCGATCGGTTGCGCCGGTGTCGAAACCCACTTCGGGCAAATCATGACCGGCAGTTTTTGGACCAGCGCCCGAATCAACTCAAACGAGAGACTGCCGGAACCGATCACGATCGACGCGCGAAACTCGATGACTTGTGCGCCCGACTCGCGCAGGATTTGGCCGACCTCTTGCCGGCTGCGCAGATGTTTGGAGAGTTGCTGCTGCTCTTCGCCCAAGCCGCCGAGATACACGATGCGACGCACACCGTTGTTCTGGGCGGCGTCGGCAAAGTTGCGAGCGGCGATGCGATCTTCGTCCTCGAAGTCTTTGCCCGATCCCATCGAATGCACCAGATAGAACGCCGTCTCGACGCCCGCGAGTGCCCTGTTCAGCGACTCCGGCTGCAACACATCCCCGGCGACAACTTCGGTCTGCGGACCGACTCGCGACTGCAAAAACTCCGGTCGCCGCGCCAAACAACGGACCTGATATCCGCGCTGTTCCAGCAACGGAATCAGCCGTCCGCCAACGTAGCCTGTGCCGCCCGTGACCAGAATTCTCGACGCATCCGACATTCGTTCCACCTCAAGCCTCTAATGGGATTTGAGCGGAATATTGTTAGCACGGGGGTTTCGGCCAGGCTCACGAGACCGCTTCGATTCCAATTCGCTCATCAGCCGCAGTACGGCCAGCTCTTTTGCTTTCGCTTCCACTTCGACGGTGATCGGCAATGGTCGCCAGCAGTTTGGGAAGTCCGACCACTCAATGAAGTCGTGATGCCGCGACGGCTGCGGTCTTTTCCAGCCGTCGAGCGGACTGGAAATGTGAAACAGCGGTTCGCGGTCCCAAGTGTGCAGGGCTGCGGCAGTGGCTGCTTCGATGGACAGTTCGTCCGGTAGGCAGCGGTGATGATGGGCGTCGTATACCAGCGGCAGGCCCGTCGCTCGGCACAGCGGCAACAGTTCGGACGGCGTGTAGACCTTGTCGTCGTTCTCGACAGTCAACCGCGACCGCACCGCGTTCGACAGCCGACCGAGATTGCAGGCAAACCTATTTAGCGAGGCGGCTTTGTCACCGTACCCGCCGCCGCCGTGGATATTGATCACGTCCGCCCCGACCCACTCAGCTACTTCGGCTTGATATTCGAGTTCCGCAAGCGAGTGCTCGACGACATCGTTGCGAGGCGAATTCAACACGACAAATTGGTCGGGATGAAACACCGTGCGGATGCCATGCTGCGCCGCGAATTCGCCACAAAGTCGAAACTTCGCCACGATCGCCTCGGCCTGCGGCAACTCGCCCACGGAGTAGCCGGCTCGCGGATGGGTCTTGATGGGCAGAATCGAACTGCCGATCCGAAAGCAGCCGATGGCGTGCTCGGCGCAGAATCGCAACGCCGCCAACAGCGTTTCCGCATTCGCCGCACAAAGCTCCGCCAGCTTCTTGCGCCGGTCTTTCGGTTTCAGCCGCAGCAGACTCGTCGCCGTCGTCGTGCGAAACCGGATCGGCTGTTCGGCGAACTGACAACAGAGTCCCAACCTCAAGCTCACTGTCGTTTTCTGTTTATTTCGCACGAACCCTACCGTTTTCCAGCGTTGCGGATTCGTCATTCGCAAATCGCTTCCATTGATAGACGGCCATCGCGTTCAGTTCGCGAACAAACAGTTGGTCTCCGCAGACGGCAAGGTGCGCCCAGGTTGGGTCGTCGCTGATCTTGCGCGAATCGAGCTGTTCGAACTTTTCCGAGTTCGCGCGGATCAGCAGCAACTCGCCGCGTTCATCGAGCGCTAGGATGCGATCGCCGTTGGCCACAAGGCTCCAGTACTTGCCGAACGGCGTCGTGGTCCAACAAGATTTGCCTGTCGCAAGTTCGATGCACGTAAATCGCTGATTCTGCAAATGCAGATAGACGTGGCCGCCGATGACGACCGGCGACGACATATAGCCCGTGACTTTGTTCGTCCACGCTTCGGCCGCCGACAACGAACCCGCCTCGTTTTTCAATTGGAACAGCAGCGACTTGCCGCCGTAGGAACTCGTGAAGATCGAGTCGCCACTCACCGTCGGGGTGAGAATGTTCATGCCGCGAAACGCCGGGATCGTCTGCGACCATAATTCGTCGCCCGATTCCGGATCGACGCTGGCCAGGCGCTCGCGCGTTTGCACCAGCATTTGACGGCGGCCCGCCACATCCGCCAGCAGCGGAGACGAGAATGCACTCCCCATCATCCCCCCGTCGTCTTTCAGCGAGCGCCAGAGTATCTTGCCGGTCCGTTTGTCGAGCTTGCACAGCGCCGCGCCAGCTTGCACATAAACGTGCGAGCCATCGACCAAGGGCGAGCACACAAACCCAAACGCTGGAACGGGCGAGCCGAGTTCTTTCACGAAATCGACCTGCCAGCGCGTCTCGCCGGTGCGGGCGTCCAGGCAAACCAGCACGTCGCGCATCCCAGCCACGTACAGGCTTTCGCCGTCGAACGCCGGCGTGGAACGAACCCAATCGCCATTCGACTTTGCGAAAAAAGGCACTGAAAGCGCGCCGTCCCACGCCGCCTCCCAACGTTGCTCGCCTGTCTTACGATCCAGCGCCCGCACGACCTCGCGTTTCTTGTCTTTCGTCTCAACGGTGAACACCAGCGAGTCGGAGACAATCGGACCAGAATAGCCGGGACCGAGCGGCATTCTCCATAGCGATCGGAGCGAATCGCCCGACAACCGATCGGGCCAATTCCCGGTCCCAATTTGGCCGTCGCGAGTTGGGCCACGCCATTGCGGCCAAGGCGGTTGCTCACCCGACACAGCTTGGACAACGGTATCTTCCGCTCGCGCGATGTTGCCGCCGATTCCTATCAAGGCGAGCAGTACCGGGACACTAACGAGACTGACTCGATGCACGTTTCTTCTCCTTGCGCTTTGTGGCTTTCGTGGTCGCAGTTCTTTCGGAACGTATTCGGTGGGCCTTTGCGGGATGGCTCCGCGTCAAGGAATGGATGAGTGTTTTGGCGAAGCTTTCCAGGTGCTGCATCGTGTCGCAGTAAGCGGCGTAGGTCATGCGGTGCCGCAAGTCTTCGGTCAACGCTCGGCCGCCCACCACGAGCGCAGTGCCCGCCGCCGTGCAAGCTTGCGACAGCGCCGCGAACTCGGCGACGAAATCCAGCCCCTCGCGAATATGGGACACACTTAACCAGAACAATCTGGGTTGCGTCTCTTGCACGGCCTTGATGAGCGACGCGAACGGGATCGAACTGCCCAGCGATGCCGTGAAGAAGCCGGCGTCGCGCAACACCAGGTCGGCCATCGCTGACGGCAGCGTGTATTGGTCGCCTTCGATTGTGCCGCCGGTGGCCAGCCAGTGCTTGTCGGGCGTCGACTGCACGCGCCGCAGGTCGAACAGGATGCGCATCGCGATCTCACAGCCGCGACGTTCCTGATACACATCAGCATCGTGGCACGCCCAGCGATCGCCGATTTCGCGAAACGCGGCGGACAACACTTCGTCAAAAATCACGCTCAGCGAATGCTTGGCCCGATACAAGTCAACCACGATTTGCCGCGCCAGCAACTCGTCGCCGGCCAACAACGCATCGACGAGCCGTGGCTTGCCGCGCGTCAGCCCCAAGTCCGCCAACTCGCTCACCGGCGGCAGGCCGAGAATTTCCGGCGAGGCCAGCTTGTGATCGTGTTCGCGGACGAACCGAAAGACTTCGGCAATGCGCATCTTGCGATGCCCCCCCACGGTGCGCACGGTCTCGATGAGTCCTTGGTCGCACCACCGTTTCAACGACGATTCGCTGACGCCGATCGCACGCGCGACTTGCTTGGGAGAGACGAGTTCAGGGTTGTTGGGCATGGAAACGCCGCCTTGATCGAATGAACGGTGTGAACGATTTATAGCACGCTCCGAAAACGGCGTCCAGCCCCTGCGAGTCTTCGGGCCCACGCACGTCCCGGTGACACAATCGCCATTTATTAACATCAACGACCAGAACTGCAATTGGACTTTCGCAGTCCTATTGCGAAGTCCGCTACAGGCCGATAAGATCAGAAGACCGATTTGGACGTTTTATAGAAAGGGCACTCGTGGGCCTCACCCTTCCGCCGCCACTGGCTAACATGGCTCGACCTGCTTGCGACATCGAAGTTTTCTTCGACGGCGACTGCCCGCTTTGCCGCCGAGAAATCAGTTTGTTGCGACGCTGGGACAGGCGCCACCGCATTCGCTTTACCGACCTCGCCGCGATGGACTTTGACTCGACCCGCCTGGACATCCCGTTCGAGCGGTTGGTGGCCGAGATTCACGCCCGCTTGCCCGACGGCCGCTGGTTGCGGGGAGTCGAGGTTTTTCGGCGATTGTACTCGGCCGTTGGCTGGCGCTGTTTGGTGGCCGTCACGCGCTGGCCCGGTGTGGCACAACTGCTGGAAGCGGGCTACCACGTGTTCGCACGCAACCGCCTGAAATGGACCGGCCGATGCACAGCAGCCTGCGGAGTGAAGTAACGGCGATGAAACTGGCGATCATTGGCTCCGGCATTTCTGGTCTCGTGGCGGCGTACCGGCTCTATGCCGAGCACGACATCACGGTCTTCGAAGCCAACGACTATCCCGGCGGCCACACCAACACGATCGACGTGGAACTCGACGGCGAGCGACACGCCATCGACACCGGTTTCATTGTGTTCAACGACTGGACCTATCCGCACTTTATCGCGCTGCTCGACGAACTCGGAGTCGCTTCGCAGCCGACCACGATGAGCTTCAGCGTCCGCGACGACCGCACGGGTCTGGAATATAACGGCCACTCGCTGAACACGCTGTTCGCGCAGCGTCGCAATTTGCTGCGGCCGAGGTTTTATCGCATGCTGGCCGACATCTGGCGGTTCAATCGCGAAGCTCGGCGGTTGGTCGCGGCTCATCGCGACGAGACCACCGTGGAAGAATTTGTGTCGCGGCACGGTTTCTCGCGCCCGTTCGTCGAACAATATCTGTTGCCGATGGGCGCGGCGATCTGGTCTTGCCCGATCGGAACATTCGCCCAGTTTCCGATTCGCTTCATTGTGGAGTTTTACCACCATCACGGTTTGCTGAATGTGCTGCATCGGCCGACGTGGCGCGTGGTGAAAGGCGGTTCGCGGACCTACGTGCAAGCTATGACGCGCGGCTTTCGCGAGCGCCTTCGCTTGCGAACCCCGGTGCAAAGCGTGCGGCGGTTTGCCGACCGGGCCATCGTGCAGCCGCGCGGCGGCGATGCGGAAGAGTTCGACCACGTGATCTTCGCCTGCCACAGCGATCAAGCGCTGCGCATCCTCGGCGACGACGCGACGGAGGCCGAGCGCGAAGTCCTATCCGCGTTTCCTTACGAACGAAACGTCGCCGTGCTGCACACGGACATTTCGTTGCTCCCCAAAACGCGGCGCGCGTGGGCCAGTTGGAACTATCGGTTGAGTGACGACGACCGGACGCACGCCAGCGTCACCTACAACATGAACATCTTGCAGGGGCTTCGCTCGCGACACACGTTTTGCGTGACGCTCAACGACGAATCGCGTATCGACCCCGCTCGTGTGCTGCGGCGGTTCGAGTATCACCATCCCGTTTTCACCACGCGCCGCGCGGCGGCGCAGGCTCGCCACGCCGAATTGCTGTTCGCCAACCGCACGTCTTATTGCGGAGCCTACTGGCGAAACGGTTTTCACGAAGATGGCGTCGTCAGCGCCATTCGAGTGTGCGACGCGATTGTCGGAAACGACTTGCAGGCAAATCGAGAATGTTCCGCTGGACCGCGCCGCGAAGTCGTGTGGTCGCCGGCGATGGAGATCCCTTCATGAGAAGCTGTCTTTACGAAGGATTCGTAGTGCATCGGCGGCTCGATCCGGTCGAGCATTCGTTTCGATACCGGTTGTTCCTGGTCTTCGTGGACCTAGCGGAATTGGACTCGCTGTTCGGGCGACGCGGCGTCTGGTCAATGCGCTGGCCGGCACTGGCGCGGTTCCGGCGTGGCGACTATTTGGGCGATCCGGCTCGCCCGCTCGACGATTGCGTCCGCGACTTGATTGAGCGGCGAACTGGGCATCGTCCGACGGGACCGATCGGCCTCTTGACCAACTTTCGGTACTTCGGCTTCACCATGAATCCGGTCAGCCTTTACTACTGTTTCAGCGCATCTGGCGAACGGGTTGAAACCTTGGTCGCGGAAGTCAGCAACAGGCCGTGGAACGAGAAGCACTGCTATGTGCTGAGCCTTGCACGTTGGGATTCTGTTCCGATTCCTGTCGAAGATGAGCTGGTCGGAAGTGATTTGCTACCCGTGGCTCGGTTCGAGAATCCCAAAGAGTTTCACGTTTCGCCGTTCATGCCGATGGCGATGACCTATCGCTGGCGGATCACCGAACCGCGCGAGCGGCTGGCGGTCACCGTCGAGAATTACTCGAACGACACCAAGCGTTTCGATGCGACGTTGTCTCTGCAACGGCGACCGATCACGCGCTGGCAGCTT
>SXGS01556319.1_pt1 | contig 75613 bp, 71 predicted proteins | sample 3174681 | NCBI WGS metagenome assembly SXGS01 (sample SAMN11356861, study PRJNA531348) | freshwater metagenome | isolation source: freshwater sample F1-80 | place: China: Fuxian Lake, Yuxi | collected 2017-12-25
AAAATATTCTTTGCCAGATCGACGCCGATCATCATATTCTTATCCATGGTTGCCTCCCTTTCCGCTCTGTGAGCTCTGACACTCACAAACTTGGCACATCTTGATGCCGTCTGGGAGGGCGGCAACCACCCCATCTGACGCTTTGGTGGCGCTTAAGCGTTGCGAGTCGAGATCGATCTTGATTAGGATCTTTGACTGGACAGTCGTCGTCATCAACATTGTGACAAGCGCAACAAGAAAAGAAATCACTTTCATCATTTGATAAGCTACCCATGCCTGCGCAACTTGGTAAAGCTTCGGGAAGCTATGCTTAGACTTGTCGCTTATCGCCTAGAGGCAAGATTTAATCCGTCTCACCGCCGCTATGGCGCTCTCGCAATTTTTAAATCCCTGAGTATAGTGCCCTTTAGGATCGCCTCGGCGCGGGGCGTCATCCTGTTTCAACCATAGAGATTGTGACGCGGTTGACTCATTGGCCCTGATCCTTAGAGACGCCATCTATTCGCTAATTTGATTGGACAACACTGTGACGCCTCGAAAAACGCTGAGCTTCCTACTCATCTTACTCTCTAGTTCTGGGCTCCTTGGCTGTGGCCGCCGAGGGCCGACAGAAAGTCCACTTGAAACTCAAGCCTACGACAAGGCTCTGAAAGCCAAAGAAGCTGAAGAACAGAAGGCCTTGGCGAGCCAAGGTAAAAAAACAAAGCCCAAAAATATTGACGCCTCCAGCCAACCTGGCGGCATTCCCGGCACAACGGGCAATCGTCCGCCTGAACAATTTCCTTTCCCGCTCGATCCCATCCTATAAACGATGCATCATTTTGATTATAAAAATGGCGCGCTTCATGCCGAAGACGTCGCGATAACTGCGCTTGCCGATAAAATTGGCACGCCCTTTTATTGTTATTCCGCATCAACTATTCGTCGGCATATTCAAGTTTTTTCTCAAGCTTTTAGCGGCCTAGATATTCTTGTTTGTTACGCCATCAAAGCAAATTCCAACCAAGCGGTGTTGCGTCTTCTCGCTGATGAAGGCGCAGGCATGGACGTTGTTTCTGGTGGAGAATTAGCGCGCGCCCTCGCCGCAGGAGTCCCAGGAAACAAAATTACTTTTTCAGGCGTTGGCAAAACGAGTGAAGAGATACGCGACGCGTTAGCTGTAAATATTTTCTGTTTTAATGTTGAATCCGAGGCGGAGTTAGATGCTATTTCGAAAATAGCGGTTCAAATGGGTAAGCAGGCAAATATTTCTTTACGCGTAAACCCCGATGTGGATGCGCGCACGCATGTTAAAATCTCAACTGGACGCGCCGAGAATAAATTTGGCGTCGCCTTATCCCGCGCGCGCGCCGTTTATGCCCGCGCAGCCAAGCTTCCTGGGCTCCGCGTTACTGGCGTTGATATGCATATTGGCTCTCAGCTCACTGAACTTGAGCCTTTTGACGAAGCCTTCTCACTGCTTGCCCAGCTGGTGAGCGATCTTCGCAATGATGGACACGAAATTTCACATGTCGATTGCGGCGGCGGCTTGGGAATACCCTATCACGAGGGCGAAGATCCTGAGTCGTTCCATCCAGATCGCTACGCTGCAATCATTCGCAAGCATTTTGCTGATCTTAATTGCAAGCTCGTTTTCGAACCTGGTCGATTAATTGTCGGAAACGCTGGCGTTCTCGTCACACGCGTTCTCTACGTCAAAGCCGGAGAGAATAAAAATTTCATCATCGTCGACGCCGGCATGAATGATTTAATCCGTCCAACGCTTTATGACGCTTGGCATGACATCATCCCAGTAATTTTAGACTCTAGCCGCAAAAACATAACTGCGGATATCGTTGGGCCGGTTTGCGAGACTGGCGATTATCTTGCCCTAGATCGGGGTATCTCTGAGGTAAAGGCGCAAGAACTGCTGTGTGTCTTAACGGCAGGCGCTTATGGCGCCGTCCAATCTGGAACTTATAATACCCGACCCTTGATTCCAGAGGTCATGGTTGATGGCGATCGCTCTGCGGTTATCCGTCCCCGCCCGAGCATCCAGGACTTGATCGCGCTCGATCGTCTACCGGACTGGCTTGATTAGTAAATTAAAGCCCCAGAATTTTTTTGATAATCGCGATACCAAGAAACAAGCGCCTCAACGCCCGTCTCCAGCGGCGTATCTGGACGATAGCCTGTTAAGCGATAGAGCAGTTCTGAGTCCGCAAATGTGCGCGGCACATCGCCTGCTTGCATATCGAGATAATTACGGCGCGCTTTTTTTCCGATCGCTCGCTCAACCGTATCGATAAAATCTAAAAGTCTCACCGGCGCGCCACGACCAATATTCACAATACGAAAGGGCGCGACAGGCGAAACTGAATCGTCAGCTTTGTCTTGGCTGGGATTACAATCGATTAATCTCACAATGGCTTCTATAAGATCATCAATGTAAGTAAAATCTCGCGACATATCGCCGTGGTTATAAATATCGATTGTTTGATCATTCTCTATAGCTTTAACAAACTTTAAGGGCGCCATGTCTGGGCGACCCCAGGGTCCATATACCGTAAAAAAGCGGAACATTGTCGTTGGAATGGACCACAAATGAGAATAGGAATGCGCCATTGCTTCAGCAGCTTTTTTTGTTGCTGCATAAAGCGTTAAAGGATGATCTGTACGATCTTTTTCGTAAAAGGGCACACTTGGACTCGCGCCATAAACTGAGCTCGTAGAAGCCATCAGAAAATGTTTTGGTTTGTGGAGACGCGCAAGCTCCATAACATTGAATGCGCCGACAAGATTCGCATCAATATAGGCTCTCGGATTTTCTAAACTATACCGAACGCCTGCTTGGGCAGCGAGATGAATAATCACATCTGGAGCAGCTTGCGCGACAGCCTGGGAGAGACTTTTAAAATCCTCAAGCATCCCGATCGTGTCACGATAGGCGTTGGAGGGCAGCAGTAACGCCCGACGGGCTTCTTTTAGCGAGACGTCGTAATAGGTCGTCATGCCGTCAAAGCCATCCACAAGATGTCCTTGCGCCAAAAGCCTTCGAGCAAGATGAAACCCGATGAACCCAGCAGTTCCAGTGATGAAAATACGCATCAATAACTTTCAAATGAGCGAGGTTAGAGTGTCATGCTTAAATGCGTTACGTCTGTCAACGCGCTCAAGGATAATCCACGGCCATGAGATAAAGCCCATGCGGCGGCGCGACCTGGCCACAGCGGCGCCGATCGCAAGCCTCTAGGGCGGAAACGAGCTCTTCAACAGCCCATTTCCCAGAGCCAACATGCTCGAGAGATCCCGCCATTGACCGTACTTGGCTATGAAGAAAAGAGCGCGCCGACACATCTATTTCAATTCGATCGCCTAAGCGACGCACGTCACATCGCTCTAAAGTGCGGATCGGAGATTGAGCCTGACATTCTGACGCGCGAAAAGTTGTGAAATCATGCCGTCCGATCAGCTGCTGAGCGGCATGATGCATCCGTTCTGCATTGAGTGGCCATTTCACGTGCCAGGCGCGCTGAAGCGCGAGCGTCAAAGGCGCGCGTCTATTTTCAATAATATAACGATAATGTCTTTGAATAGCTGAAAATCTTGCTTCAAAATCGAGGTTTACTTCACGCGCGTGAAGGATTGCGATGGGATCAGGCTTGAGATGCGCATTTAACGCATCACGCAAACGATCCGTCCGCCAATTTTTACTCACATCAATATGAGCGACCTGACCGACGGCGTGAACGCCTGCATCCGTTCGTCCTGCCCCATGCACAATGATATGTTCGCCACAGAGCGCTTTTAGCGCTTCTTCAAGAGACTCTTGAACGGAAGAGCCATTTGCTTGTCTTTGCCAGCCAACAAAGGGCGTCCCATCATATTCTATCGTCAGCGCATAACGCGTCATTAGGATAAATTCACGCCAGCCCTGATCGGCTGTCCGCGTAAGAATTCTTGCATAGACATTTCACTTTTGCCTGCGCGTTGCACCCGCTCTAAACGCAAAGCCTTTTTGCCGCAGGCAATAAGACCAAAATCATCCATGACGCATCCTGGCGGACCTGAAGCGCTTTCCACATCAGCTTGAAGCACTTTCACCCGATGAACGCCATGACCAAAATCCGCTTCAAAAAAGGCTCCAGGAAAGGGCGACAACCCGCGAATATGATTTCTTATCTCCTCGGCGCTTTTGCTCCAGTCAATTCTGGCTTCAGCTTTATTAATTTTTTCGGCGTAACACGCGCCAACTTCATTTTGCGGAGCAAAAATTAACGCGCCTCTTTCAAGTAAATCCAACGCATCGACCATTAAGATTGCGCCCAGCTCAGCCAGACGATCATGCAATTCGCCCGCTGTCATATCTGGTGAAATTGCGATGGCTTTAGCTGCGGCGACTGGACCTGTATCCAGTCCAGCATCCATCTTCATCACCATAACGCCGGTCTGTGCGTCACCAGCCATGATCGCACGTTGAATGGGCGCTGCGCCGCGCCAACGCGGCAACAAAGATCCGTGTAAATTTAGGCATCCATATTTAGGCGCGGCGAGAATTGGCGGCGGCAGGATGAGGCCATAGGCTGCAACAATCGCAACATCGGCGCGATAGGAAATAAAAGTTTGAATTTCCTCGTCGCTGCGAAAATTTTTTGGCGTATGCGTGAGGAGTCCAAGAGAGTGCGCGCAACAATGAACGCTTGATTTTTTTTCTGACAAGCCCCTACCTGCTGGACGGGGGGGCTGTGTGTAAACCGCTACGATTTCATGTCCGTGAGATATAATATTTTTGAGCAAGGCCGTTGCAAAATCTGGCGTGCTCATAAAAATAACGCGCAAACCCTAGACTCCGGCTTCTTCCGAGTGACGTTCGGTTTCATGACGGCGCTGGGCTATGATTTCGTCTATTCGCGCAGCTTTATTAAATTTTTTCATAACCCGATCGCGCTTTAATCTCGAGAGATGGTCGATAAAAAGACCGCCTTCCAAATGATCTAGTTCATGTTGCACGACCGTCGCCAGCAATCCTTCAGCCTTGAACTCAACTAACTGACCCTCGCGATTTAAATGTCGCACCTGCACTGTAGCTGGACGTTTAACATCTTCATAGTAATCAGGAACCGATAGGCACCCTTCTTGATAAAGACTCAGTTCTTCACTTGCCCAAGTAATTTCTGGATTAATTAAAAAAAGCGGAGAGCGCTCTTCTTCTGTCTTGCCAATATCAATAACGACGATGCGTTTTGGAACGGCAACCTGAATAGCGGCGAGACCAATCCCTGGCGCCGCATACATTGTCTCGAGCATGTCATCGAGCAATCGATGAATTTCTACATCAATTTGATCAACAGGCTGGGAAATTTTTCTCAAACTTGGATCTGGCAAAGTAACGATGGGCAGAAGGGCCATGATTTTTTCCAACGGTTAACGGCGCCCCAAAGGCGCAGACGTTGATTTTCCAAGAGATAGGACCCGTTGCGTCTCAGGTCAATTATTGCTTTTAACGCCACGCGCTGATCGGCTAGGCCGCGAGCCTTTCTTTCAAAAATTCAATTGCTTTTTGTCGAGAGACGGCGGCTTCGGGTAAAAAAGGAAGAAGCTGCCAGGCATGAGGCACATCAGGCCAAATCTCGATTTGCGCGTCCACGCCCATCGCCCGCGCCTGATCAATAAGCCGCGTTGAGTCGTCGCGTAAAACTTCATCTGCGCCAACATGCGCCAATATTGGGGGCAATCCTGCTAAGTCGCCGTAAATAGGTGAAGCACGCGGATCGCGCGCACGCGCTTGCGCTAAAAAAGCGCGGGCGCCCAATAATATAATTTTTCGGGAAAAAAAAGCGTCTTTGCCCTCATTAAGGCGCATAGATTCGCCCGTTGCGGCAAGATCCGTCCAAGGCGAAAATAGGACTGCCGCTTTTGGCAGCCTTACGCCATCATCGCGTAATTTCATCATCATTGAAATAGCCAGGCCGCCGCCAGCTGAGTCTCCCGCGACAACAATTGGCTGCGGGCTAGCGGAAACAAGCGCCTTATAAGCCTGCACGACATCCGTTAAAGCGGCTGGGAAAACATGTTCTGGCGCAAGCCGATACCTAGGCGCAAAAACATCAAATCCGGCGCGAGAAAATTGTCGTGAGACATAACGAAACAATCTAGGCGCGCCAATTAAAAATCCACCGCCATGCAAAAAAAACAATAGCGGCGCGCCTGCAGTCGTCTGAGAGGCGGCTGGAGTCCAATCGCCAGCTATGTCTGGACAAAAAGGCGCAGGATTTTCGCTTAAATTTTTTAAGATGATGGGTTGCGTCGTTTTAGCCCCGCGAATCAGCGTAGCGAGGTTTGGTTTAATCAAGCGACGCAAAAGGCTGACGCTCTGTCGCGCGATAAAACTCACTTTTTCAGCGGCGCCTGGAAGGTTGGCGGCATAGGAGATTGGGTTTTCGTTTGCGTTGGCGCTGTCGGCGCGGAGAGCTCTTGCTTATCCAAGCCGTCCTTGCCGCGGACGCTTGAGAGAAAATCAAGCGCAGAGTCGGCTAATCCTCCTTCTCGCGCCTTATCCCGCCAGTAACGGGCCTGGGAAAGGTCCGGCGCAACGCCAAGTCCTTCAGCGTAAATATGCGCAAGCCTATTTTGCGCGACGGCATTGCCGGCCATTCCTGCTCGTCTTAGCAGCGCGATCGCTGCTTGTTGATCGCGTGGCGCGCCAAGGCCATTAAACTGCATGATGGCGTATTCAACCATCGCCGCTGATAGATCAAGATCAGCAGCGCGTTTAAAATAAAACGCCGCTGTATTGAGATCCTTATCCAATCCTTTACCCGTTTTGTATAAAACGCCGAGCGCGTAGCTTGCATCCGCGTTGCCCGCCGCATCAGCGCGTTTGAAATAATCAAGCGCTCGGGAAAAATCTGAAGGCTTTCCTTCATTTTCAAGCGCCATTTCGCCTAATAAATGTAACGCAGATCCGTGGTTCAACGCTGCAGCTTTTTCAAGATAGTCGCGCGCGCGATGGCGATCTTTTGGAACATTTAATCCTTGAAGCAAGGCAGCGCCATAGATATAGGCGGATTCGGCATTTCCCAAATCTGCAGCGCGACGAAACCAATCCATAGCTTGTTTCGCGTCACGATTTACCCCGGTGCCTTCAATATATAATTGTCCGATCAGAGCCAGCGCCGCGGCATCCTTTGGATTAATCTGCAGTCTTTTTTTTGCCTCAACCAGCGCAGCTTTGAAATCGCCACGCTGATAAGCCCCAAAGGCGAGATCAGGCGCCGCTGAGCCGTTTTCCGCCTCCCGCGCATCGGCGGATTGATTGAAAAGGGCGATGAACGGGGAAAGCAAAGCAAAAGTTAAATAGATATAGAACACTAAAATTTTCATACGCTCACACCTTGTAAGCAAGCCAAAGCGTCTGAGAGAGCAGCGGCAGGGTGTCGGGGGTCAGACCACACAACATCCTCTAACATAATAAAATCGGCGCCAGCCTGCGCAAGCGGCGCGATTTCTTCTAACCTTTCCGCTTTTGCAACACAGGGCGTGGTAAATAATTCTGACCACCAAGCGACGCGTTCTATCAATTGATGCGCGTCAGGTGAAACAAAATGGACATAATCAACACCCAATTCGCCAGCTTGCATCGCATCATCACGCGTCGCCAAATTACCCGCGCCAACGATGTAACGCGGAGATAATTTTTTAACAGCCGTTGCGATGTCATCTGTTGACCCAACAATATGCGCCCCATCAGCGCCGCAGCGGAGCGCTTCATTCACGCCATTCTCAACGAGTACAGCCACATTTCTCTCCTGCGCCAGTGGCGTTAAAATGCGTAAAATTTCCTCATTTTTTCGTATATCCTCATGGGCGAAACGAATAAGTAGGCTGGCGAGGTTTGCCGCCTCTAGGGCCTGCACCAAGCGCGATTTGAAATTTGAGGCCTCCTGTAGCGGAGGCGTCACAAGGTAAAGCTGCGGCGCGGCATCGCTCATATTCACCCTCAATTGATCGCTTTTAGGCAATTTAACCAAGATTGCGCTGCTGCGCGCACATTGTCAGGCGCCGCGCCGCCATAGCTCGTGCGGCTTGCGACTGAGTTATCAACGCCTAATACGGCAAACAGCTCGTCCGTTATGCGCGGCTCAACATCTTGCAATTCTTGAAGGGATAATTCCTCTAAGCCAACGCCCCGCGCTTCCGCTACAGCAACAACGCGACCGGTTATATGATGCGCCTCGCGAAATGGGAGGTTTAGTCGTTGCACAAGCCAATCTGCAAGATCAGTCGCTGTTGCATACCCTGCGCCTGCTGCGAGTTTTAATCTTTTACGGTCAATTTTCATATCTCGCACCATGCCCGCAAGCGCTGCTACACACAGCGCGAGATTATCCAGCGCATCAAAAGCGCCCTCCTTATCCTCTTGCATATCTTTTGAATATGCTAAGGGGAGCCCTTTCATAACAACAAGCAGCGCCGTTAACGCGCCTATGATGCGACCGCTCTTCCCCCGCACAAGTTCTGCTGCATCGGGATTACGCTTTTGCGGCATAATTGACGAGCCGGTTGTGAATTTGTCTGACAATGAAATGAAAGCGAATTGTGGCGTGGTCCACAGAACGATTTCTTCAGCAAAGCGGGAGAGATGCGTAATGCATATTGCAGCAGCGGCAAGCGTTTCAAGAACGAAGTCGCGATCTGACACACTATCAAGAGAGTTTGCGGTCGGTCGGTCAAAAGCCAGTGTCTTGGCGGTTTGATGTCGATCGATTGGAAATGAGGTGCCTGCTAAAGCCGCTGCGCCGAGCGGACATTCATTGGCGCGCTTGCGCGCATCGTGAAACCGTCCACGATCTCGCCCAATCATTTCGACATAGGCAAGCAAGTGATGGCCCAGCGTGACAGGTTGTGCGGACTGCAAATGTGTAAAGCCTGGCATAACGCTGCCCGCTTCTTCAACCGCCCGCTTAGCTAAAGCCAACTGTAAATCCGCCAGTTGTCGATCAAGAATGTCTATTTCATCGCGAATATAAAGTCGAAAGTCTGTCGCAACCTGATCATTGCGCGAGCGCGCTGTATGCAAACGCCCGGCGACAGGCCCTATGAGCGTCGCCAGTCGCGTTTCTACATTCATATGAATATCTTCAAACTCACGGGAAAATTGGAACGTTCCGCTCTCAATCTCTTTCTGAATTTGAAGCAAACCCTGCTTGATTTGTTCTGCGTCAGAGGTTGAAACGATGCCGCGATCCGCCAGCATGGCTACATGTGCGAGCGACCCGCGAATGTCCTGAGCGCCCAACCGCTTGTCAAAATCAATAGAAACATTGATTGCTTCGAGAACGGCGTCGGTTGCGCCTTGAAAGCGTCCGCCCCATATCTTACTCGTCATTTTTTCCCCGGAGATCGGATTTAATGAATTTACCGGCTGCTTTCTTAAGACGTTGCGCCTCAATTACAGGGACGGCGGGTGTCTTGGGTTTTCTATACGTGAGCGGCCTAAGCGGCAAGGAAGCCGCCGCCTATGCAGCGGAACCGCAAGCCTGCAAATCCTCCCAAAAAATCGCCCATACGCTCGAGGCTTTCGCCAAGGGCGACTTAGCCGCCCTAGCCATTAGCAAGACTCCCGAGGCCGTGCCTCAAATCAGTTTTGTTGGACCTGAGGGGGTGAGCGCGCCCCTATCGTCATTTCGCGGGAAAATTATCTTGCTTAATCTCTGGGCGACTTGGTGCGTGCCTTGCCGGGGGGAGATGCCACAACTTGATAAATTACAATCGCAATTAGGCTCGGATAAATTTCAAGTCGTCGCAGTCAATATAGACACAAGTCGGCCCGAGCGGCCAAAAGTCCTCTTCCAGGAGTTAGGGATTAAATCCCTGACGCTTTATACGGATCCAACGGCGAATAGTTTTTATGAATTAAAACAAGCTGGAAAAGCACTGGGCCTACCGCTTTCTATTCTTATCGACGGCGAAGGATGTCAGCTCGGCCTTCTTAATGGCCCTGCCGCCTGGGGCTCGCCAGATGCGCAGGCGCTTATCATTCAAGCCATTAAAGCCGCGCAACCATGATCTAGACCTCAGGCTCAACGCCTAGCGGACACGCTAAAAAAGCGCCCTAAATATACTTGATGATTTCCTCTTCGCACCAACCAGGCAGGATAGCATGACCCTTAAAGCCGGCGACAAAATCCCAGACGTTACATTCACCATCATGGGTAAAAATGGCCCGGAGCAAATTAAAGCGAGAGATTATTTCGCTGGTAAAAAAGTCGCGCTGTTTGCTGTGCCTGGCGCCTATACGCCAACATGTCATGTTAAACATCTGCCCGGCTTTCTCTCCAAACTGGATTTAATCAAATCCAAAGGCGTTACTGCGGTTGCCGTTACCGCGGTGAATGATGTTTTTACGCTTGACGCCTGGCTGAAAGACAGCGGCGCAAAAGAGAAAATCGATGGCCTTGCTGATGGGTCTGCAGTTTTTGCTAAAGCTGCTGGTCTTGAGCTTGATTTAACCGAACACGGACTGGGCTTAAGATCAAAACGCTACGCCGCAATTATTAATGACGGCGTTGTTGATTGGATTAATATTGAAGAGAATTCGAGCGTCGCAACTGTTTCAAGCGCTGAAGCAACGCTAGAGAAACTTTAAAAAAACTAAGGCCGGCTTAATGCCGGCCTTCCTCTTCGCTTATGACTGATTAGCCTAAAAGCCATAGATTTTTGCAAAATCTGGATCCTTAGCTGCGACTTGTTTGGCTAAGTCCACGAAGACTTTGCATTGTTTCCAGGTCGCATCATCCTGCATACGTCCGTCAATCATGACAGCGCCTGTGCCGTCTGGCATCGCCTCCAATACGCGCCGCGCAAAGGCTACCTCAGCAGGATCTGGAGAAAACACGCACTTAGCAATTTCAATTTGAGTTGGATGCAAAGACCACGCACCAGCGCAGCCAAGCAGAAAGGCGTTGCGAAACTGCGTTTCGCAGGCGGCTGCATCAGAGAAGTCGCCAAAAGGTCCGTAGAAGGCTTTAATGCCTGCAGAAGCGCAAGCATCAACCATCTTGGCGATTGTATAATGCCAGAGATCTTGTTGATGACAGGCGCGGGGCGCATCGCCTTGCGCGTCGGTTATAACTTTATATTCTGGATGACCGCCGCCAACACGCGTGGTTTTCATGGCCCGCGAAGCGGCAAGATCAGCTGGCCCAAGAGAAATTCCATGCATGCGCGGACTGGCGGCGGCGATCGCTTCGACATTTTTTACCCCTTCCGCTGTCTCCAGGATGGCGTGAATCATAATTGGTTTTCTGACGCCATTTTTGCTCTCTAACTGCGCCAACAACTGATCAAGATAAGCAATATCCCAAGGTCCCTCCACCTTGGGCAGCATAACTACATCGAGTTTATTCCCCACGGCGCCGACGACCTCAATCATGTCATCCAAAGCCCAGGGACTATTTAGCGAATTCATTCGCGTCCAAAGTCCCGTAGAGCCAAAATCCACTGACTGCGCCATCTCAATAAATCCAGCGCGGGCCGCTTCCTTAGCGTCCGCTGGAATAGCATCTTCGAGATTGCCCAGAATAACGTCTACTTGCTTGGCGATATCAGGGGCTTTAGCGCGAAATTTTTCAAGATGCGGCGGCACAAAATGGATCATGCGCTCGACCTTAACCGGCGGCTCACGATAGGGATTGGGCGCGCCAATTGCTAAGGGCCGATAGAATTGATTTGGCAGTTTCATCAAAAACATACTCCACTTGAGAAACGTTAAGCGCCACGCGCATGAAGCGCGCGTTATTCCCCGTAAGGTGAAAAAGATAGGGTCGAGCTAAACCAGATACAGCGGAATGGCAATGCCATAGGCAAAAGGTTGAATTTATGGGATTAGAACCTGCGCTGAATGTCTCAGCGCTCTGCTCAGCGCTTTGACATTGAACCTAATTTTTTTGCGATCGCTATGCTGAGACCGGTCGAAAGGCGCGCTGAAAAAACAAATGGATAACAAAATCCCGATATCCTCCTGTTTGTTGCGCGGCGCATTAAGACACTGTCCGCAGTGTGGCCAAGGCGATCTCTTTCAAAGCTACCTTAGACCCCGAGAGTTTTGCGAAAATTGCAGTGAGACTTTTGAAGGGTTAGAGGCTGAGGATGGTCCCGCCTGGCTCACCATCGCCCTCACAGCGCATCTTGTGATCCCACTGCTTATTCTTTTGGAAAGTAAGACATCACTCTCTTATGGGATCGAAAGTGTTATCTTATGCCTCTTTACGATCCTGTGCGTCTTGCTCATCCTCCCTATTGCTAAAGGCGCTTTTATTGCATTTCTGTGGTTGATGAAAAAAAATAGAGTTTAGGATCAAAATAAGATCAAATTTTCATAACTGCGCTTGATCAGCGCGTCATTACTTTACGTAATAATTCCTCTAGGCCTTCTGGAAAAATTAATTCTTGCGATTGCGCCAATTCATCTATGCTCCACCAACGAGTTTCAAGCATATGGACTTTTTCTTCTTGAGTTTGCTCTATCGGCGTTGGCGTAAATTCCGGCGTGTGAATGAGATAATAACGCTCGATCGCCTGGCGCCAATCATCTCCGAGTTCCATCGGGAACTCGCGCGTGGCGACAACCGGACCAACATCAGCGTTTATTCTTAATCCAGTTTCTTCAAAAATCTCTCGCGACAGAGCGGCTGCGTAATTTTCATTCTCTTTCAAAGCGCCGCCAGGCGTAGACCAAAAGTGCTGGTGTCCAAGAGCGATAAAATGCGGCGATAGGCCGCCAGCGTATCTGATCAATAAAACACGGCCCTCTGGCGATACAATCAAGCCACGCGCCGCTTCCCGTCGCGGCAGGATTTGACCGTCCCAGGGCGCTGAAATTTCAGCGCGACCCTCAGAGCCAGCCCAATCTACTAGGGACCAAACATTCTTTTCATATGCGACCCAATTTGGCGTAGCGTTTAATACGGGATTGATCCGTTTCTCTTCTAAACTTTTTCCAGTCGCCAATCTCCAAGCGATATCCAACACGCCGGCATGAGCTACAATAAGGATGCTGCATCCTTCATGTTCTTGTGCAATTTTTGTTAAGGCGCATGTTATCCGGCGTTGAAAATCCTTTAAGCTTTCGCCTTCAGGCGCGCAAAAATCAGGATTGCGCGCTAGGTAATCGGGGTAGAGATCGGGATAAAGCGCCTGGACTTCAGCATGCGTATGCCCTTGCCAGACGCCATCATTTTTTTCCCTTAACTCAGCAAGAGCAAAAATTTTAAGCCCGCGTGAGTGCACAACAGCTTCCGCCGTTGATCGCGCGCGACGCAAATCGCTCGAATAGACGCAATCGAATTCTACTGTCGCGAGCTCTTCAGCGAGCGCTTCAGCTTGAGCGCGACCACGCGCATTTAAAGCAATATCGAACTGACCCTGAAAGCGTCGTTCGATATTCCAATTTGTCTCGCCATGTCGCACCAAACATAAAAGCGTTCGAGCCATGTGATTAAATTGCGAGGACCTTGTATGCGCGCGGGGCTGCGCGTAAATCGCCCGCTGCGCTGTTACGCATTGAGATTTTGCCTGATTTAACAACAAAAGTCAGGCAAGAAGTCATGAATAATGAAAAGAGCGGTCTAATGCCGTGCGCTTAACGAGAATTCTCCTGCACGCAACCGGCCAGGCAAAGCTTCCGCCAGCGCCGCAACGGCTTCCTCCCCATAAGTCGCGACCAGTTCTTGCAAAGCAGCCGATAACGCCGCTTGAGCAAAAGAGTCGCTCTCAATGCCGGCAAGAATCGCCTCGGCAAAGGCTTCTGTGAGGTAAGCAAGGGCTGCGCGGTGTTGTTCACCGCCAGCGCCTTCAAGGGAAAGGGTTGTGCGTGGGTTCATAGACCCACATTAGACAAGCCCGTCTCAGCAAGCGAGACGCCTTTGATCAAAGGGTTAATTTAGAAATCCGCATCGCGTTAAGGATTGCCGTAACGATAGGCGATATCCTGCGTAATGCGGCCCGTCTCGTCGATATACCGCTGAATCACCGCTTTTGCGTTTGACGTGCACGCGCGATAGGTCAATTCATAGCTCCGAAAGCCTCGATTGAACGAGGCGATTAATTTGTCTCGGCGCGCGCCGCTGGGGGCCTCAGCGTTAAGCAAGACTGTCATTTTGTCCCGCCAATCATCGCCGTCGCCAGCGGCGCATAAATCTCGCAGATAAGCTAACCCCCCCATCATCTCTGCAAGGCGAAGAAGTTGCGGTTCATAGGGAGGCGGCGCGTCAGTGACTGGCGCGGGCGTTTTTGGTTGCGCAGTCGTGGGCGCAAGGGGCTTATCTGTTTTAGGGACTGCAGGTTTTTTCTTAGCCGGCGCTGGCGCGCTGGGCGCCTCACGTTCAGCTTCTGCGGGGGGGCTATGACGTTGCCCGCCGCCGCCGCCGAGAAAATCAAATAATCCCTGTGCTTGGGCTGGCTGCAGCGCCATTAAACTCGTCGACAGGATGATGCTGAGTCGAAAGCGACGATTGGCCATAAGCGAAACTGTCATGGGTAAAGCCGCTCCTTGCGCCATGCCGTATCCGATCCTTCTCGATAAAATCGCAACCGATCATGCAACCGAAAAGGTTTATCCGACCAAAATTCCATCGATGACGGCTTAATCCGAAATCCGCTCCAGTAAGCAGGACGCGGGATATCGCCTAAGGCGTATTTAGCCGCGTAAAACGCCACCGCCTTCTCTAAAGCGTATCGGCTTTCTAATGGACGGGATTGCTGGCTGGCCCAAGCGCCTATTCGCGAATCTCGCGGTCGACTGGCATAATAAGCCTCTGACTCGTCAACGCTTACTTGCTCAACTGGACCGCGAATACGAATTTGCCGCCGCAATGTTTTCCAATGAAACAGCAGCGCTGCTGTCATATTTCCAGCTAATTGACGACCCTTGGCGCTTTCCGTGTTGGTGAAGAAAACAAACCCATTCGCCGACCACTCCTTTAAAAGGACCATTCGCACGTCCGGAGCGCCCGCTGCATCAACGGTTGCGATCGCCATCGCCTCCGGGTCGTTAAGTTCTTTTTTACCGGCTTCATCGAACCATTGACCAAACAGCTCAAAAGGCTCTTGCGCGTCTCCAAAGTCACCTGACGTTAACGCGTTCAAGGGTAAATCCTTTCCTATCGGCCCGTTTTGGGTCTCAGCGCGTTGGCAGGTGGCGCTTTGAAGTCTTTTCTCATCAGAAATAGCGCCGCAGACGCTTTTCCTCAATTCCCGTTTCTAAGCTTGGGCTTATTCCTTGTGGTTAGCCTCTCGCTTTCCGCTTGTTCGATGGCCGTGCCCGTATCGACAAAGCCAAACACATGGGGCGGCTCCGCCGAGGACATCACCGGGTCAATTGCACGCAATCGCGCTGGAAAGCCAGCCATGAAATTATCCAAATCGCTCGACAGCGAAAATCTCCGTCGCGCAACAGCGGCGCTGAGCACTGCGCTCGATCCACAAGGCAGCGGCGCAAGCGTTAAATGGGAGAACCCAAATTCTGGCGCTAAAGGCTCCTTCACGCCAAGCGGACAAGCTTTCCCATTGGAGGGGAAAATCTGTCGCGCCTTTACGGGGGAAATTCTTACTGGCCAAGAGGAAGAAAAACTTGAGGGTTCCGCCTGTCGCGAGAAGTCGGACGATTGGGCGCTCAGCGACGTCAAACTCGCGAAAAAGGGGTGAGCGCCAACGCCGCCTCTCACTTTGATCAAACTCCCGCTTGCATAAAGCGCCGGTCTTTCCCAAATAACTGTCAGACATTTGCGGCTGCGCCGTCTCGGGCGGACGCGATTTTGGGCTAAAGCTAAAACCATGCGTGATCCCTATGAAGTATTAGGCGTCTCCCGCGCGAGCAGCGGGGGAGATATTAAGAAAGCCTACCGCCAGCTGGCGAAAAAATATCACCCTGACCGCAACAAGGACGATGTGAAGGCCAAGGAGCGCTTCTCGGAGATTAATAGCGCCTATGAGATTCTCGGCGATGAGACGAAAAAAGCGCAATTTGATCGCGGAGAAATTGGTTCAGATGGCAAACCCCGCGGGTTTGAGGGCTTTGGCGCTGGTCCTGGCGGCTTTTCTCAGGCCTGGCGGCAAAATGGCGCGCCTGGGGGCGAACAGCATTTTGAATTTAACTTTGGCGGCAACCGGGGCGGGGGGTTTGAAGATTTCTTTGACCTCTTTGGCGGCGGTCGGCGCCGTGGCAAAGCTGAAGCTCCGCGTGGCGAAGATGTTAGCGCAACGGCCACGGTCACGCTCGAAACCCTCGCCAAAGGCGGTCCCGTTCGGGTGATCCTGCCAAATGGCCGCACTCTGGAAGTTAAAGTTCCGGCAGGCGTAGAGGATGGAAAACAAATTCGCTCACGCGGCCAAGGACAAACAGGCGTAGGCGGCACGCAGCCCGGCGATGCTTTAATTACAATTAAGCTCGCCGCCCATCCCTATTTCAAAGTTGAAGGTCGGGATCTCAAATTAGAATTGCCCATTACCCTTTATGAAGCCGCCTTAGGGGCGAAGGTGCCCGCGCCAACCCTGGACGGCAAGGTGGAACTAGCCATTCCTCCAGGGTCCAATGGCGGGCGGACGCTGCGTTTGCGCGGCAAGGGCCTGCCTGCAGCGGAGGGCAAACCAGCCGGAGACCTTTATGTCGTTTTGCGTCCGGTCTTACCAGAGGTTCAGGAGCCAGGTTTTCTTGCACAAATGCAAGAAATGAAAGAACGCCACCCCTATGATCCCCGCGCCAGATTAGGATAAGCCTTACGCTGTGGCGCTTGACCTCCGGATCATTCCGCGCGACCAAAGAATTATTTTTCCCTCAAGGCTGCTTGGGGAAAAACCTTACTCTCGTTATGATAGAATGAAGGCGCGTTCGCATATCGCGCCGCCGCCAGCGTCCACAACAAGGCCGTTTTCTCATCCAGCGCAGCCGTGAAGAGACCCATGACACAAGCCATCGAAGACCGACTGCCAGACCCTATCGCTGCGGAGCCTGCCGCGCGTCATCGCACGCAAGCGGTGATCATTGGAGAAGGAGCAGGCGCCATTACTGTTGGCGGCGGCGCGCCAATTATGGTGCAGTCCATGACCAACACAGACACCGCCGATGTTGCATCGACGGTGGCACAAATCTCCGCCTTAGCTCAGGCGGGATCTGAGGTTGTTCGAATCACGGTGGATCGAGACGAAGCTGCAGCTGCCGTGCCGCATATCCGCGACCAACTCGATAAGAAGGGCGTTCATACGCCGCTCGTGGGTGATTTTCATTACATCGGCCATAAATTACTCGCCGATCATCCTGCTTGCGCCCAGGCGCTTGCAAAGTATCGCGTCAACCCAGGCAATGTTGGGTTCAAAGATAAAAAAGACAAACAATTTGGCGCAATTATTGAGCTTGCGGCCAAACATAATAAGGCTGTTCGCATCGGCGCGAATTGGGGGTCGCTTGATCAAGAGCTGCTGACACATCTCATGGATCTCAATCACGCCTCCGCGCATCCGATCGATGCGCGCGCAGTAACGCGCGAAGCGCTCGTTCGCTCCGCCTTGCTGTCGGCGCAACGTGCGCAAGAAATTGGCCTTGCAAAAAATCGGATCATCATTTCCGCCAAGGTCTCAACAGTTCAAGATTTAATCGCCTGTTATCGCATGCTCGCTGCAAGAAGCGATTACGCTTTGCATTTGGGATTAACCGAAGCAGGCATGGGCTCGAAGGGAATTGTTGCTTCTTCCGCGGCTTTAGGCGTGTTGTTGCAAGATGGCGTTGGAGATACGATCCGTGTTTCGCTGACGCCCGAACCCAACGGCGATCGTTCGCTGGAAGTGCGTGTGGCGCAAGAAATCTTGCAAACTATGGGATTTCGCACCTTCGTTCCATTGGTGGCGGCATGTCCTGGATGCGGCCGCACAACTTCAACCGTATTTCAAGAACTCGCTCGCGATATTCAGGAACATATTCGCCAACGCATGCCTAACTGGCGCGCGCAATATCCGGGCGTAGAGACGCTTAATGTTGCGGTGATGGGCTGTATCGTCAATGGTCCTGGCGAGTCTAAACATGCCGATATCGGCATTTCATTGCCCGGTACTGGCGAAATGCCTGCAGCGCCAGTATTTATTGACGGAAAGAAAGCAATGACGCTTCGGGGCGAGGGAATTGCGGAAGAATTCACGCGGATCGTCGATGACTACATTGTTCAACGGTTTGGCGCTGGCACAAATAAGGGCGAAGCCGCCGAATAAAATAAGTTGAGATTTCTTTACTGGTTTAGCAGCGCCTCTGCGACGCTGCGAAGATCCCGCCACGCTGCTGGTTTTAATGCCGGGCTCTTCAACATGGCCTCTAAACTCGAAAAGACCAGCGCGCGTCCTTGATGCGCGCCGCAAGCAACTGTCTGCCATTTTCCGCGCAATTTTGATAAGGACTCATTGACATCTAATACTGCGCGCACAGGGGCTTCGCCAAACAATAGGATAATTTCTGGCTGAGCGAGTTCGACTTGGCGCCGAACAAAAGGAGCAAAAATCGCTATTTCAATTGGCGTCATTGGCCGATTGCCTGGCGGACGCCAAGGCGAAACATAACTCAAGCGCACAGAGTCAAAATTTCGACCGATCGCCTTCAACATATTTGTTAGTAATTGAGCTTGTTGACCGCTAAATGGCGCACCCGTTGTCTCTTCCTGCACGCCTGGCGCAGCGTCTAAGATCATTAGTTTTGCGCGCTCAGCGCCTGCATAAAAAAGAAAATGCTCAGCCATGCCAAAAAAGGGAGCTTGGGCGAAATGAGCGAAATTTTCAGCAAGTTCGCGTAAATCATTTGCTGAATTCGCAATATCCCTCGCTAATTTGATTGCGTCATCTGGCATTGCAATCGCTGGGACGCTCCGCGGTGCGCCTCCTGATGACGCCAGTGCCGTTGCAACAACCGGCGGCGCGCGCAATGCGTCACTTACAACTTCTTGACACTCTGCATAACGGTTATGCGGCGTCTCATCGAGCGCCAAGTCAACGCCATTTTCAACATACCATTCAAGAAGCGCCGCTAAGGCGATCCGTTGATTTGGATTTGTTTCAATCGGCATGCGTCTCATTAGTCCCGGTTAGTAAAATTAACCTCATATGGCGTTAGCAGCATCGAAAAGCTCGTCGACCGCCGACGCCAAATCGCGCTTCTTCCCGATCGCGAAAAAATTCAGCGGGCGTCAAGATCGCCAAATTTTCATGGTTGCGACGCATATGCTCAGCATAAGCCTCATAATCACCCTGACCAACCATTAAGCGCGCGCTGTTACTGAGCTTTTTTAAACTCTTACTGAGTTTAAGCCCCAATTGGTCGCAACAAATCATCTTTTGTCTCTCGCACCGTTGCTGTCTCGCTCGCACGCGCCTCTCGTATGGCGATGCAGGCAAAACTGAGCATAGCTAGAATTAAGGCTATATAGATACCGCAGAGACCTACATCGATAAAATCATTAAAAATGACCCGATGCATCTCGGTCAGCGATTTAGCTGGCGCTAGGATTTGCTCTGTTTCTAACGCTGTAGAAAATTTTCGCGCATGGGCTAAAAAACCTATTCGCGGATCAGAATGAAAAATCTTTTCTAAACCTGCTGTCAGCGTACAAATATAAAGCCAGCTTGTTGGAATAATAACGATAAAAGCAAAATGATCGCGCTTCATGCGATAAAGCACGACGACACACAAGGTCAATGCAATCGCCGCTAGCATCTGATTAGCAATTCCAAATAAAGGCCATAGCGTGTTGATGCCGCCCAAAGGATCTATGACGCCTTGATAGAGAAAATATCCCCAACCCAAAACAGCAACGCCGGTTGCAATTAAATTAGGCCCCCAGGCCTGAGTATTTTTGAATGCTGGAATGAATGTGCCTAGTAAATCCTGAATCATAAAGCGCGCAACGCGCGTTCCTGCGTCAATCGTCGTCAAAATGAACAGTGCTTCAAATAATATTGCAAAATGATACCAAAAAGACATCATGATAGATCCTCCCATAACGGAAGAGAGAATCTTCGCCATACCTACAGCTAGCGTTGGCGCGCCGCCTGTGCGCGAAAGAATTGTTTTTTCTCCCACGTCACTTGCGACATGAATCAGGGTTTCTGGCGAGACGACAAAACCCCAATTAGAAATAACCTGTGCAGCCGCCTCAGGCGTTGCGCCGATAATTGCTGGGGCGCTGTTCATCGCAAAATAAACGCCAGGCTCCAAAACACAGGCTGCAATTAAGGCCATTACCGCCACAAAAGATTCCATCAGCATGGCGCCATAACCAATAAAGCGCGCTTGCGTTTCATCGGCGATCATTTTCGGCGTTGTGCCCGATGATACTAAGGCGTGAAATCCTGAGACAGCGCCGCAGGCAATTGTGATGAAGAGAAAGGGAAATACGCCGCCGGCGAAAACTGGACCTGTTCCATCGATAAAACGACTGATTGCGGGCATCTGCAACATAGGCCAAACAATACAAATTCCGATGGCTAAGGATAAGATCGTGCCGATTTTCAAAAAAGTCGACAGATAATCTCTTGGCGCAAGAAGGAACCAGACCGGTAAAACAGATGCGACGAACCCATAGGCGATCAACATGAAAGCAAGGCTCTCCCCCTTATAGGTGAAGAGCGGCGCTAAGACGGCGCTGTCGGCGACAGTGCGGCCGAAAGCAATGCTCGCTAGCAGCAACGCAAAGCCGATTACCGACATTTCGCCGATTTTTCCTGGTCGGAAGTACCGCCCGTAAAGCCCCATAAAGATAGCAATAGGCAGGGTAGCGAAAACGGTGAAACATCCCCAAGGGCTATCGGCTAAAGCTTTCACTACAACGAGCGCTAATACAGCGAGCAAGATGATCATAATTGATAGAATGCCAACCATGGCGATAATGCCTGCTGTCTGGCCCATCTCCGTTTTAATTAGGTCGCCTAGGGAGCGTCCGTCGCGTCGGGTGGAGATAAAAAGAATAATAAAATCCTGAACGGCGCCGGCAAAAATCACGCCAGTCAACAACCAGAGCACGCCTGGCAAATAGCCCATTTGCGCCGCTAATACCGGCCCAACAAGCGGTCCAGCCCCAGCTATGGCGGCAAAATGGTGACCAAACAAAACCCATTTGTCAGTCGGCACATAATCGAGGCCGTCGTTATGACGGTGGGCGGGCGTTACGCGCGTTGCGTCAAGTTGCAGAACTCTCTCGGCGATAAAGCGCGCATAAAAGCGATAGCCGATTGCATAAATACTTATAGCCGCGGCGACCAGCCACATTGCATTCACAGGCTCGCCGCGCGCTGTTGCTAAAGTATAAAGCGCGCCAAGAGCCAGCAAACCAACGGCGCTCCAGGCCATCAGGGTGAAGAGAGGCGTGGAGAACCGAGCGTTCATCAAATTATTCCCAAGGACGAGTGACTTAAATAGAGTGTTTTTTAAGGAATATTTGACTAAGCGGCAGCGGTGGATTGTGGCTCATAATTGAGGATTGGCGCCAACCAACGCTCGACTTCCGCAATACTCATTCCTTTTCGTCGAGCATAATCCTCGACTTGATCGCGCTCAATCTTAGCCACGCCAAAGTAATGCGCCTCTGGATGGGCGAGATAGAGGCCATTAACAGAGGCCGCAGGCGTCATAGCAAAGCTTTCTGTAAGTTTGACGCCGATGCGTTTAGTTGCTTCAAGCAAGTCGAAAAGCGTCGCTTTCTCTGTATGATCTGGTTGAGCGGGATAACCGGGCGCCGGTCGAATGCCTGCATAATTTTCAAAAAGAAGTTCTTGCGGCGTATAATTTTCTTGTGCTGCATAGCCCCAAAATTCACGACGGACGCGTTCATGCATGCGTTCTGCAAAGGCTTCCGCAAGTCGATCAGCAAGCGCCTTGACCATAATTGATCCGTAATCGTCATTCGCGCGCGCATATCGAGCGGATATTTTCTCTTCCTCCGCTCCCGCGCTGACAACAAAGGCGCCGATATAATCAATCTTGTCGCTCTCTCGTGGCGCAACAAAATCCGCCAAGGCGGTATTTGCTTTACCGTCTCGTTTAGCAAGCTGCTGGCGTAATGTATAAAAATGCGCCAGCGTCTCTGCTCGAGAGACGCCGCTATACAGAGCGATATCATCGCCGATCGCGTTCGCAGGCCAAAAGCCAATTACAGCTTTAGGCGTAAACCATCTCTCTTCAACGATGCGTTTGAGCATCGCCTGTGCGTCATCATACAGTCGACGCGCCGCTTCGCCTCTGTCGCTATCATCTAGCAACGCTGGGAAGCGCCCCTTGAATTCCCAAGTCTGAAAAAAGGGCGTCCAATCAATATAGGGAACCAATTCTGCAACATCATAGGTATTAAAAGTACGCGCACCCAAGAAAGAAGGCTTGATCGGCGTATAGTGCGTCCAGTCAATTTTAAAGGCGTTAGCGCGCGCCTTGGCTAGAGGAATTCGTAGCTTATCCGCTTGCGCTTTTGCATGCGCTTCCGCAACTTTCGCATAATCTGCGCGGGTTTCAGCAATATAATTCGCCCGTGTTTTTTCAGAAACCAAAGCCTGCGCGACGCCAACGGCGCGACTTGCGTCAGTAACATATACTGTTTGGCCACGGCTATAATTTGGATTAATTTTTACTGCCGTATGCACCCGACTTGTCGTAGCGCCGCCAATCAGTAACGGAATCTCTAGACCTTCACGTTCTAATTCTGCAGCGACGAAACACATCTCATCAAGTGAGGGGGTAATTAAGCCTGACAAGCCGATAATATCGACATTTTCTTTTTTTGCCGTATCTAGAATTTTTGCCGCTGGCGTCATTACGCCCAGATCAATAACTTCGAAATTATTACAGCTCAAAACAACGCCAACGATATTTTTTCCAATATCATGTACGTCGCCCTTTACTGTTGCGAGCAATATTTTACCTGCCGATGATCGAGCGTCTTTTTCTTTCTCCATGAAGGGCATCAGATAGGCGACGGCCTGTGTCATTACCCGGGCCGACTTGACGACTTGCGGTAAAAACATTTTACCTGCGCCAAAAAGATCCCCGACAACATTCATCCCTTGCATCAAGGGACCTTCGATGACATCCAGCGGCCTTGATGATCGCGCGCGCGCTTCTTCTACGTCAATTTCGATGTAATCCGTTACGCCATTAACCAGCGCATATTCAAGTCGTTTATCGACGCTTGCTTCTCGCCAAGCCGCGTCCTTTTCCTGTGTTTTCGCTCCTGCGCCTTTGTATTTATCAGCAAGGTCAACAAGGAGCTCTGTAGCGCCCTTGCGCCGATTGAGCACAACGTCTTCGCAGGCCTCTTTGAGGTCGTCCTCTATCTCAGCATAAACAGCTAACTGCCCTGCATTAACGATCCCCATATCCATGCCAGCGGCAATCGCGTGATAGAGAAAAACGGAATGCATCGCCTCGCGCACACGTTCATTTCCACGGAAGGAGAAAGAGAGATTAGAGACGCCGCCAGATACATGGGCGTGAGGGAGATCGGTTTTAATAGCGCGCGCGGCTTCGATAAAATCTACGCCATAATTTTCATGCTCTTCGATTCCGGTCGCGACAGCAAAAATATTTGGATCGAAAATAATATCTTGTGGCGGAAAGCCGACAGTTTGGGTGAGGATCTTATAGGCGCGTTTGGAAATCTCGATTTTTCGCGCTAACGTATCCGCCTGACCCTTCTCATCAAAAGCCATGACAACTACTGCAGCGCCATAGCGCCGCACTTTATTAGCTTCTTCAATAAATTTTTCTTCGCCTTCTTTCAAAGAAATGGAATTAACAATTCCCTTTCCTTGAAGGCATTTTAAGCCTGCCTCGATTACATCAAATTTTGACGAGTCCACCATTACGGGAACCCGAGCAATATCTGGTTCTGCAGCCAGAAGATTTAGAAAATCCACCATGGCTTGCTTGGAGTCGAGCAAGCCTTCATCCATGTTCACATCGATGATTTGCGCGCCATTCGCCACCTGATCGCGCGCCACATCTAACGCAGCGGCATAATCATTATTGGTAATTAATTTTCTAAATTTAGCCGATCCAGTTACGTTTGTTCTCTCGCCAACATTTACGAAGGGAATATCCTTCGTCAAAACAAATGGCTCAAGGCCGGACAAGCGTAATAGCGGCTCAATTTTAGGTACTTCGCGGGGCGAGGTGTTTTTTGTTTTCTCAGCAATAGCCTGAATATGATCGGGTGTCGTGCCGCAACAACCGCCTAAAATGTTGACCAATCCCGCAGCGGCGAATTCTCCAACGAGCTCCGCCATATACTCAGGGCTTTCGTCATAAAGGCCAAATTCATTAGGAAGCCCAGCGTTTGGAAAGGCGCAGATCCGCGTGTCGGCGACGCGACCGATCTCCGCGATATGTTGGCGCATCTCACGCGCGCCAAGCGCGCAGTTAAAGCCTATCGAAAAAGGTTTTGCATGCGCCAGCGAATTCCAAAAAGCGATTGCTGTTTGGCCTGATAGCGTGCGCCCGGAAAGATCTGTAATGGTTCCTGAAATCATAATCGGAAAACGCGTTCCGACTTCATCAAAGGCTTCTTCCAAGGCGCAAACGGCCGCTTTGGCGTTAAGCGTGTCGAAAACCGTTTCAACCAGCATAATATCTGCGCCGCCAGCAATCAGCCCTAGCGCAGCTTCTTTATAAGCCAAGCGCAATACATCAAAAGTGACTGCGCGGAAACCTGGATTTGACACATCAGGAGAAATTGAGGCTGTGCGATTTGTTGGGCCAATAGAGCCGGCAACAAAGCGCCGCACGCCTGTTTTTTTGGTTAGTTCATCCGCGGCCGCGCGTGCAATTTTTGCGCCCTCAAGATTAAGTTCATACGCAATCGCTTCCAGGCCATAATCTGCTTGAGCGATTGTGGTTGATGAGAAAGTATTTGTCTCGATAATATCCGCGCCTGCTTCTAGATAGGCAAGGTGAATGGCTTTTATGGCGTCGGGCTGAGTCAGGATTAAAAGATCATTATTGCCACGCAGATCTCTGTTATGATCTTTAAACCGCGCGCCTCTGAAGTCCGCTTCTTGAAATTCGCGCCGCTGGATCATTGTGCCCATTGCGCCGTCTAAGATCAGAATACGGCTCTGCGCCGCTTGTTCTAGAGCTGCTGTAATATTGGGCCCATATGCCTTATCGAATTTCATGCGTCTACTTTCTCTCGAACGGGCCTCACGCCAAGTAAATGGCAAATAGCAAAAACCATATCTGCGCGATTATTGGTATAGAAATGAAATTCCTCAACGCCAGCGCGCGCTAACCCCATCACTTGTTCTACAGCGGTCGCAGCCGCGACTAGCGCGCGTGTTTGCGGATCGTCGTCTAGGCCATCAAATCTTTCCGCCACCCAGCGAGGTACGCTGGCTCCTGCTTTTTGCGCAAATCCAGCGACTTGTTTGAAATTCCGGATCGGCATGATTCCTGGCACAATTGGAATTTTAACGCCCCGCGCGCGCGCGCGATCTAAGAATCGAAAATACACATCATTATCAAAGAAAAATTGTGTAATGGCGCGTGTCGCCCCCGCGTCAATTTTCGCCTCTAGCGCATCCAAATCTTGCTCAATTGACCTACTCTCTGGATGACCTTCAGGATAGGTTGAAACAGAAACTTCAAAATCGTGTATTTTTCGTATGCCCCGGACTAGCTCCGTTGAAGTTGCATAACCATTTTGCGCTGGTCTGAATTTATCGCCGACGCCCGTCGGTGGATCGCCGCGCAACGCAACAATATGTCTTACGCCAACATCCCAATAGGCTGTCAGGATCTCACGAATTTCGTCTTGGGTAGCGCTAACGCAGGTTAAATGCGCTGCGGGCTTCATCATTGTTTCGCGCGCAATACGCGCCACGAGATGATGCGTTCTTTCGCGCGTTGACCCGCCTGCGCCATATGTCACCGAGACAAAATGGGGCGATAGCGCCGCAAGCCTGTTCACTGTTTCCCAAAGCTGCGTTTCCATCTCCGGCGTTTTCGGCGGGAAAAACTCATAAGAGATATTAAAACGTCCTTGCGAGGCCGTTGGATTTAAAACATTAAACATTAAACAGACTCATAGGCGTTAATTGGCGCTGCATCGCTGATTATTCTGGGATCGCGCGCAAGCCAAAGAGAAACTGTCAATTTAGCGCCTTCGCGTCCATCAGGGGAAAGCTCGCGATGCAGTAGAGTTTCTAACCCCGCCTGAGTTAATGCGCGCGTGATTTCATTTTCTGAAAATCCCAAGCGTCGATGCGCGTGTTTGTCACGTAAGGCTTCTTCTTGATGAGGCGCGAAATCAACGACAAGCAATCTGCCGCCCGGGGCTAAGATCCGCGCCGCCTCTTTTAATGCACGTGCAGGATCATCAAGATAATGGAGAACTTGATGCATGATAGCGAGATCAACGCAGTTACGTTGTATCGGCAAGGCGTATAAATCGCCTTGTCGTAATTGAACATTATCTAAACCTGTCTCCTCCAACCGACCGCGCGCCACAGCCAGCATGGCGGAGGATAAATCAACGCCGATCGCGCGCTCTGCCAAAGGAGCAAAAATTTCTAACATTCGACCCGCACCAGCGCCAAGATCGACAAAACAGCCAATTCTTTTTTGACCTATCGCATCGCGCATCGCGGCTTCGACTAGCGTTTCAGGCGCGTGAAGCGATCGAATGTCGTCCCATTCTTCTGCATGCGCCGCGAAGTATCGCGCAGCGTTTTCTGCTCGCGTATGGCGCACCTGCATTAATCGAGCGTTATCTTCTGCTAAAATCCGATCGGCTGGATCTAGCCAGGCGACAATATCGCGCGCGAGGGAGCCGATCCCAGCAGTTTGCGCAAGACGAAAAAACGCCCAAGCGCCTTCACGGCGGCGTTCGACAAGACCCGCGTCGACGAGGAGTTTCAAATGTCGAGACACGCGCGGCTGTGATTGGCCTAAAATGGTCACCACTTCGCTCACTGTTAGTTCGCATTGAGCAAGTAGGACGAGGAGCCGCAGACGCGTTTCTTCGCCAGCCGCATTCAAGGCGGCAATCGCTGGCTCGAGCCGTGCGCTTGCGCTAGGCGTAACCATTAAGGTCCCCTAATTAACATATAAAGATATCTATATACGTTGATTTTATAGGCGGCAAGATGAAATCGGCGCAAAGCAATAACCCGCTTTAAATCTATTATTATCATATAGTTAAAATTATTCTTCAGCTCAGCCCTGAATTGCGGCCGGCTCTTCTTATGCGCGCCCCCCTAGCCGAACGCAGATGACTCTCTCCGCGTCCGGCTGTTTCCCGGCAGGCGCGCATCGCGCTCGGACGGCTTACTGCCGCGCTTTCTCCTCATCAGCAACGACTTGCAAAAATGTCTCGGCCGCCTCGCGTCGCTCGAAGACATGGGGCTGCAGACCGCGCTTTGATAAGGCTTCTTTCATTTTCAATCGCGCAAAGGCGCTGGTGGCATAGCGCGTCGTGGTCAAATAATAATGTTTGCTCATATATTCGATCATTTCAGCGTAATCGTCATAGAGCGATTCATTAATCTTCCAACCATCGTGGTTGACGACGGAATTAACGCGCTTACCCACCTTATCCGACGCCTCTATGAGCGTTTTACGCAACTCATCAATGTCTTTTTTGTTTCGCGCATTCCAACCTTCAAGATTAACAAACAAAATATTGCGCTCTGCGTCATAGGTCACGCGATCTGACATGTTGAGATTAATCAGATCATTGAGAAGGCCCATGGGCTCATCGATGAAGATGCGCTTATCCATCAATTGAGGCTCAACAATAATTGGTTTGAAATCCATAAAGGGCAGGATGTGCTTATCGATATCAATGCCAGGGGCGACTTCAATAAGCTCTAGGCCTTTTTCTTTTAGCTGAAATACGCATCTTTCCGTCACATAATAGACGGGCTGTTTGCGTTTTTGAGCGAATTTTCCAGAGAAGGTGATTTGTTCAACAAAATTAAGAAACTTTTTGTTTCTGCCTTCTTGAACAATATTGACTTTGCCATCTTCGATTGCGACGCGCAGACCGCCATTTGTAAATGTTCCAGCAAAGACAACAAGCCGAGCATTCTGGCTGATGTTAATGAAGCCGCCGCAACCATTTAATCTACCGCCAAATTTTGACGTATTAACATTGCCTTGCACATCGGCTTCCGCCATGCCGAGACAAGTCATATCCAGACCGCCGCCATCATAAAAATCAAATTGTTGATTTTGTTGAATGATACTATCGGCATTGGTTGCTGCGCCGAAACTCGAGCCTGACGCGAGCACGCCGCCAATAGCGCCCGCCTCCGTCGTCAGCGTAATATAAGGCGTTACCTTTTCCTCATTGGCTACCGCTGAAATGCCTTCTGGGGCGCCAACGCCGAGATTCACAACGCCATTGGGCGGTAATTCAAACGCCGCCCGACGCGCAATAATCTTGCGCTCATCCAGAGGCATTTTTGCTAATTTTTCTACCGGCACGCGGATTTCGCCGGCCAACGCCGGATTATACATGACGCCATAGTTCATTCGGTGCAATTCAGGCTCTTCTGCAACAACGACAGCTGAAACAAGAACGCCTGGCACATGAACATCTTTCGGCTTAATCGATCCTTGCTCAACAATGCGCTCAACTTGAGCAATCACAAGCCCGCCATTATTACGCGCCGCCATCGCTTGCGCGAGATTATCTAAAACCAGCGCTTCTTTTTCCATGCTGATATTGCCAGAGGGATCCGCGCTTGTGCCGCGAATGAACGCGACATCAATTTTCGTCGCAATATAAAACAGCCACTCTTCGCCTTGAATATTGTGATATTTGACCATGTCCTCTTTTGTGCGCTCATTTACTTTACCGCCGCCAAAACGTGGATCGACATAAGTGTAGAGGCCAACTTTAGAGAACAGACCCGGCTGTCCGGAGGCGCAAGCGCGATAGAGTTGTGAAATAACGCCTTGAGGTAAATTATAGCCGCAAATTTTTTCTTCCTGCGCAGCTTGCGCTACTTTTGGCATGCGGCCAAAATTTGCAGCAATAACCCGACGCAACAAGCCTTCGTGGTAAAAACGGCCTGTGCCCAAACCTTTACTATCTCCCGCGCCAGCGGTCATGATCAACGTCAGATCGCGCGGATGCTGCGTTTCGACATAGCGCTTCTCCAACGCCGCATGCAGAGCTTCTGGAATACAACTTTGAACAAAACCTGTCGTTGTGACGACATCATTGTCGCGAATGAGCGCAATCGCCTCATCGGCGCTGATGACTTTATTATTCGCCATTTCCCTGATTTCCCCCAGCGGCTCCACTCTTTTTGAACGCGTTTTGTACTCAGCGTTCTGGTGGATGTTGACCCTTAATGCCCCACAACCCTAGTGATCGCCTTAAGCTTGCGCAATAGCGGCAAACCGCCGCGATTGGCTTAACGCAATTAATCGCCTCGATAAATACAGCCCTCAAAACAACTATCGCGAAATAAACCAACCTCCGATATGGCGGGCAATGTCGGAGCGAGATCGCGCCAGATATAGAGGCACAGATTCTCTAATGTGGGTTTGCCCAAATCTTCAAGATCATTGAGAAAAGAATGATCTAGCTTCTCTCGCAAGAGCGCAAGACGCTGGCCGAGCTTACCGAGATCCATCACCCATTGTTCTTCAGGCAAAGCTTCGCCGCGCAGGGTTACCCGCACACGAAAAGAATGGCCATGCAAATTTCGATATTTGCCGCCATCTGCCTGTTCTGGATCGTAGAGCGCATGCGCCGCCTCGAAATAGAACTCGCGATAAACCTCGAAACTCGACACGGTTACTTAACCCCAATCATTTTGTGCATCTGCGTTGACAGCCGCCATCTCGGATGGGCGAGACAGTAGTCAATCGCCAGTTTCGTATTGCGCACAATTTCCGCCCCGTCCATGGGCTGCAGCAGAAAATGCTTAAAGTCGAGCGTCTCGAAGCGCTCTGGGGGCGCGTCCAGTTGCGGATAAATGAGTTTTAATTCATCGCCCTGCGCTTGGGCGAGCGGCGCGGTCCCCTTGGGCGAAACGCAAATCCAGTCAATGCCCGTCGTCGCGGCAATGGTGCCATTGGTTTCTATCGCTATTTCAAAACGTTCTTGTTGCAGTGCAGCAATTAACCCCGCGTCTACTTGCAACATCGGCTCTCCCCCCGTCAATACGACAAAAGGCGCCGCTGCAGCGTCCCACAGGCTGGAGAGATGACGCACCAGAGTTGCGGCGTCGGGAAAAAGGCCGCCGCCCTCTCCATCAACCCCAATAAAATCCGTATCGCAAAAATTACATCCAGCCTTTTGACGATCCGCCTCTCGCCCACTCCAAAGATTACATCCTGCGAAACGGCAAAATATCGCTGCGCGGCCAGCATGAACGCCCTCACCCTGCAAGGTCTTGAATGCTTCCTTAACCGCGTAAGGCATTACACTTTCTCCCCCGAAGCGGCAGCATCGACGAACCGCCCTGTATTAGCCCCGCCTTGGTGTGGGCGCGTCCTTTTCTTCCGGATCGCTCTTTGGCGCAGGGCGGGGATCAAGGCTGCGAATATAGCTGACGATGTCGTCAATCTCCTGACGCGACAAATGCATATCTGGCATAGGGGGATGCGGATCAATCAAGAAACGCGCGAGCGCGTCCTTATCAACGCGGCGGCGCGCAACATCTGAAAAGGAGGGCGCATCGGCCCAGGCGCCGCTTTGATCTGGAACCACAACATGGCACGCCGCACACCAGCGTTGCGCGATAATTTTACCATGACGCACATCGCCCGCCCAACTAGGCGATAACACACCCATTATTGGCAATAGTGTGTAAATCACGGCTAAATTTCTAACCGTCCTAATCAGCCTCATGCGCTTGCATCCTTTTCATGACTGAAATCGATGAGGCTTTTCCTCTCGAAATCTTCCAAAATCCCATGAAAGCATAATCACCCCTTGGGTGGAACATCTACGAATGCGGCATGACGCCCTATCCCTCGGTCAGGCTGTGCCTTCTTTGCAACAGCGAAAAACGAAATTGATCAGATCGAACAATTTAGATCATTAGGCCGCTTTTCAGCCGCAAATGACTCGCTAATCTGACCTCGTCGCTGGAGTGCGGAATCAGACGCAGTCGACGATTTAGAGGGCTTAAAAAAATCATGTTGAGGCTGCCGTTAACACCCTTAAAAACACCTGCCGCAGGCGCGGCGCGTCGTAGAACTTTGCCAGCCATTCTCTTGGCGACAAGTCTTTCGATGATCATTACGGCTTTTGCCTATCCTGCAAGCGATACGACAGAAATGATCCCCTCTAATGACAAGAGCGATCTCTCTCTCGCGAATTTTAAAGATTCTTATTCCCAAGCCAGAAAGAACCAAGGCGCCAGTATTTCAGCAAGGGAACATACAAGGCTTGCTTTGCATTAACCGTCAATTTTTCGATGCTGATAATTCTAAGCTAATGGGTACATGATCTGAGGGCTTCTCGCCGGATCGAAGAGATTTGATAATCTCCACGCGCGCTAAGCGATCCGCAGCGCGCGGCGATAATAAAAAATGATCGATGCGCAAGCCATGATTTTTTTGCCATGCGCCAGCTTGATAATCCCAAAATGTATAGCGCCCCGGCTCATCGGTTACACATCGCAGCGCATCCGAAAACCCAAGATTAATAAGTCTTTGAAAGGCTGCGCGCGAGCCAGGTAAAAACAAGGCGTCCTTTGACCAGGCAATCGGATCATAAACGTCTCGCGCATCAGGAATGATATTATAATCTCCCGCGAGGATCGTAACTTCTTCCTGGTGCAACAGGTCCTTCGCATGGCGTTCCAAAGCCGCCATAAAGGCTAATTTGTATGGATATTTTGCTGAATCTACAGGGTTGCCATTTGGCGCGTAAATAGACGCCACCCTGATAATTCCACACGGATCATCAGCAATAACCGCCTCAACATATCGCGACTGGACATCTTCATTAAAACCAGGAAGACCAATGACGCTCTCTTGAATGGGCCTTCGCGATAATATCGCCACGCCATTAAATGTTTTTTGGCCTTGAACGAGCGCATTATAGCCCGCATCTTCAATTTCACTGCGCGGAAACGCCGACTCTTCACATTTCAATTCTTGTAAACAAACAATATCGGGAGATTTCTCTCGTAAAAAACTTAACAGAGGCGCGAGACGCTGCCGAATTGAATTGACGTTCCAGGATACAATCAGCACAATAGTCTCTTTCTCTTTAAAGTAAAAATAACGCAATCACGTCAAATTATTGATTTTCACCACTCAATCTTAAAAACCCACCTATCAGCGCGCAACTCAGAAATTTTAGTTTTTTCTAAAAACCTCCCTATAAAAATGGTGTTTCTCTCGCGGAAACTCTTATGATGTTTTTAATAGTTAACGTCGACTTTGAAAAAAATCTTTCAAAAGCTGCGCCGCTTCGCCTGCGCGAAGACCGCCATAGACTTCTGGGGCGTGATGACATGTCGCTTGTGTGAAAAAGCGCGGTCCATTTTCAACTGCGCCGCCTTTTGGATCCTCTGCAGAAAAATACAAGCGCCGAATGCGCGCAAAAGAAATCGCGCCTGCGCACATTGCACAGGGCTCCAGCGTAACGTAGAGATCGCAATCTATTAAGCGCGGCGATCCCAAACGCAAACATGCCTTGCGAATAGCTAACACTTCCGCATGCGCGCTCGGATCTTGATCTCGCAAGGTTCGATTGCCCGCAACAGCAATTAGCGCGCCCTTCGAGACAATCGCTGCGCCAACAGGCACCTCTTGGGCGATACCAGCCTCTCGGGCCGCCTCAAAAGCTGCTGCGAATGGATCAATCTCGCGCATCAGTCGCCTCTTAACTCCGTTTCTCGCTTCAAAGCGTCGCTTACGCCTGCTATCAGAACCTATGGCCACTAAAAAACCAACTCGAGACGCCGCCCCTGGCCGCGCACGCGCGCCACATCGTTCAACCACAAAAGCTGACCTCGCGCCTCAGGCGAAACGGTCTTGGGATAAAAACGTCGTAAAATCGACCGCCCCTTCTGATGGGCTAAAAAACTCCAGCAAAAAGCCCACATCTCGACCGGCAATCGATAAAAGACAAAAATTACCTCAGGAGAAAGCGGTTTCCTCCCAAGCGCCGCGTGCGGAAAAGATTTTTGCTGGAGAGCGAATCGCTAAGGTCATGGCTCGGGCTGGGGCGTGTTCCCGTCGAGACGCAGAAGATTGGATTGCCCAAGGTCGCGTTACCGTTAATGGACGCGTATTAAAGAGCCCCGCGTTCAATGTCTCTGAGATGGACAAAATCGCCATTGATGGCGCGCCCATGCAAGCGCGTGAGCGCACGAGACTATTTCTATTTCATAAGCCCGCAGGATTAATCACCAGCGCCTCAGATCCTGAAGGACGTCTTACCGTCTTTTCCTATCTCGAAACCAAACATCTTGAGCTACCACGCGTTGTGAGCGTTGGGCGGCTCGATATCAACACGGAAGGACTGCTTTTACTAACCAATGATGGTGGACTGGCGCGAACTTTAGAACTCCCAGCTACAGGTTGGACGCGACGGTATCGTGTGCGGGCGCATGGATCTATTGATCAAGCGCGACTGGATATCTTGCGTAAAGGCGTAACCATCGACGGCGTTATGTTTGGACCAATCGAAGCGCAACTTGAGAGAATTCAAGGCGCAAATGCATGGATCGCCGTTAGTCTGACAGAAGGAAAAAATCGAGAAGTCAAACGCGTCATGCAGTATCTTGGACTGGATGTAACGCGACTTATTCGAATTTCCTATGGCCCATTTCAACTTGCCGATCTTCCGGAAGGCGCAATTGAAGAAGTTCGACTAAAAGTATTACGCGATCAATTAGGCAAGCAACTTGCTGAACTTGCCGATGTTGATTTTTCATCGCCCGTGCGGGAACTTACTGCAACAGAAAAACAACAGCTACGCGAGCGCATAGAGAGTCGATCCCGCAAACATGTCACTGTTCTGCGTCAACAACGTGAGGAATTACACAAGAATGGTCCCCGAACGCGCGTCGAGAGAAGCGCAACTGCGGATCGAAAGGGGCGCGCCGTTTCAGTTGAGCGGATCTCTTTGACTAAACCCGATAGAGACGATGACAAAGATAGTCGAAATGCGCGTCGCTTCGATGCCCTGCGCAACAGTCGCTCTCGGGCAAGCGCGCCATCGAGCTCATCATCCGCCAATGCATCAGTCGGCAAAAATCGGGAGAGGGGCGCTGACTTAACGAATAAACAGAGTCGACATAGACAACTCAACAGTAAATATACGCCTGATGATCGTGCAGAAAAACGCCCCAATAAATACTCACGGGATAAAAATTTTGACGATACGGCGCGCACAAAGAAGCAGTTAAATGATTTCCCTGACGATCGCGCTAAACGATACACAGGTCCAACCACTACGCCCTATTCTGCATCTCATAAAGCTAAGAGATATGATGCTACTTCAGATGACAGGCAAGGGCGGAACAGAACACGTCAGCAAGAAACAAATACGCATAGAAATACTGCAGAGAAGGCTGGACGATCCTTTGATCCGCAACGCAAACAATTCTCGCAATCCAAGCGCGAGGGTGATGCGCGAACAGGTCGCTCACACAAACCCCCAACCTCCGGGCCTCGGCGACCGCGTGAGCGTTAAACAATGCGGATAGTTGGCGGCGCTTTACGCGGACGCGGCCTTACTACGCCGCACTCTCAAGCGATTCGGCCAACGAGCGATCGTCTACGCGAGTCTATTTTTGACATTTTGTTTCATGCTTTTGGCGATCCAATAACCAATGCAACTGTCATAGATCTTTTTGCCGGAACAGGCGCATTGGGACTTGAAGCCCTCTCCCGCGGGGCCAAAAGATGTTTATTCGTTGATGAGGCCGCGCAAGCGCGCGCTTTGTTGCGGGCGAATATTGACACGCTCGCACTGGGCGGCGTCACCCGTATCTTTCGCCGTGACGCGACGCGACTTGGCGAGGCGCCAAAGGGCGAAATATTTTCACTGGCTTTTCTCGATCCGCCGTACGGAAAAAACCTTGTGGAACCTTGTTTAAATGCTTTGAGCCAAGGGCTTTGGCTTACAGATCAGGCAATTTTATTAGTTGAAGAGTCAGCCGCAACACAAATTATTTTACCAAAAAATTTTACCCTCCTCGATCATCGGCGCTATGGCGATACTCAAATTAATTTTCTGGCTTTTAAAAATTAAATTAAACTTTGCTTTTTAATTCATAAAGCGCCGCAAGCGCCTCTCGTGGCGTAAGTTGATCGGGATCGATCTGTAATAAGGCCTCCCTCAATTGATCTTTTATCATCGGTTCAGAGGCCATTTTTTTAAAAAGAGGTAAATCATCAATCAACGTCTCTACTGGCTTTGCACGATCGGCAGCCTCTAATTCGGAAAGGATATGGTAGGCGCGCGCAATAACGCTCGAGGGAAGTCCGGCTATTTGCGCCACATGTACGCCATAAGAACGATCGGCAGCTCCAGAGATGACTTCATGGAGAAAAACAATATTTCCTTCATACTCGCTCACGCGCATTGTAAGATTCGTCAAACGGTTAAGACGTTTCGATAATTGCGTCAATTCATGAAAGTGGGTCGCAAAAAGCGCCCGCGAACGATTTATTTCATGCAGATGCTCTATTGTCGCCCATGCAATCGATAATCCATCAAAGGTAGCGGTGCCGCGACCAATTTCATCAAGAATTACGAGGGAACGCGGGGTTGCGCAATTTAATATTGTTGCCGTCTCAACCATTTCGACCATGAATGTTGATCGCCCGCGCGCAAGATCGTCCGAGGCGCCAACACGTGAAAACAACCGATCAATTACCCCAAACCTAGCCTTTTGCGCCGGCACAAATGAACCAGCCTGAGCCATAAGCGCTATGATCGCATTTTGGCGTAGGAAGGTTGATTTGCCCGCCATGTTTGGGCCGGTTACCACAGCAATGCGACCGCTCAATTTATCCGTTAGATCGCAGTCGTTGGGCGCAAAAATCTTTCCCTGCTGTTTGAGCGAAGCCTCGACAACAGGATGTCGTCCGCCGGTGATTTCAAATCTTAAAGAATCGTCTATCTCTGGACGCGACCATCCATAGCGCTCCGCGCCTTCCGCCAGCGCCATAACGACATCAAGTCGCGCAAAAGATTGCGCTAAGGATTGATAGACGTGAGCTTGCGATAAAATTCGATTTGCTAGTCGATCAAATTCCTCTAATTCGCAAGTCAAGGCTCGATCCGCCGCAGAGGCTATTTTGCTTTGTAGCTCGACTAGGGCGCTAGTCGTAAATCGCATTGCATCCGCCATTGTCTGACGATGGGTGAAGATTTCAGAAAATGGCGCTTGAAGTAATTTTTCACCTTGAGCGGCAGGCGCTTCAATAAAAAAACCCAAAAAATTATTATGCTTAATTTTAAGTTTTATATTTGTTTCGCTTGCATAACGCGCTTGCAGACTGGCGATAACTGTTCGACTTTCATCGCGCAGGCTCCGCGCTTCGTCTAATAGAGCATTACATCCTTCACGAATAAAATCGCCTGATCTCCTATCAAGCGGCGCATCTTCTTTGAGCGTTGCAAGTATTTCTTGCGCCAGATCGATATCCGCAAGGGTAAAAATTTTTAAATCAAGAATAATCTCATTTGGCAGCGTGAGCTTTGACAGCCTCTCAGCAATTTCATTAGCTATCGTAAGCGCAACGCCAATGCTTTTGAGATCGCGTGGGCCGCCGCGATTCAGCGACAGACGCGAGATGGCGCGGGCCAGATCAGGAAGGCGCTTAAGCCGATCTCGGCAGGCGGTACGCAAAACTGGATCGTTCAGAAAGAAGCTCACAGCATCCAACCGGGCGATAATTTGTTCAGGATCTGTCAGAGGGGCCGCCAATCGCTCAGACATAAGTCTTGCGCCTGCCGAGGTAACGCTCGAGTCGATTACAGAAAGAAGCGAGCCCTCTCGATCGCCGGTTAGCGTTCGTGTGAGTTCAAGATTAGCGCGGGTTGCTGCGTCGATTTCAAGCGATAGGCTTAAATTCTTTACCTTCGGCGTCTGCAAAACAGGTTTTTGACCCTTCTGCGTGCGCTCGACATAAAACAGAGCTGTCGCAGCGGCGGCCAACGCCTCAGCGCTCAGCGCGCCAAATCCTTCGAGAGTATTGACCCCAAAGTAACTTTGTATGCGTTGCGCAGCTTCTGGGCCGATATCTCGCGCCAAAGGCGTCACAGGAGTTTTGAGAGCGAGGAGTTGATCGGCTATTTTTTGATCCCGACACAAGGCTTCATGTGCAACGATTTCCCGCGGCTCCAGTCGCGCCAGAGCCGAAAGAAGCTCATCCATCTCGCAGTCTTGAACGAAGAATTCGCCGGTTGAAATATCGATACTGGCTAATCCATACCGCCACCGACCTTGCGCAGTGCGCAAACGGGCGAGAGCGGCAAAGGCATTTGCGCGTGAGGGATCAAGTAAAGCTTCCTCTGTAATTGTACCTGGCGTAACAAGCCGCACAACATCGCGTCGCACGACGGATTTTGCACCCCGCTTTTTAGCTTCAGAAGGGTCTTCAATTTGCTCACAAACAGCAACACGATGCCCTTGAACGATCAATTTTTGTAAATAATCATTAGCCCGATCGACTGGCACGCCACACATCGGGATATCTGCGCCCAAATGCTTTCCGCGTTTTGTCAGCATAATGCCCAGGGCGCGGGCGGCGACCTGCGCATCGTCAAAAAATAATTCATAAAAATCGCCCATGCGGTAAAAAAGCAAACAATCCTCATAGGCCGCTTTCAATTCCAAAAATTGAGCGATCATCGGCGTCGGCCGCTGGGGCGTTTTATCGAGAGTTTCGTCCGGCATTAGCGTCTCTGGCGTCATTGCTCTATTCTATCTGGCCACACGCCGCTACGCCGCCTGAAGTTGCGCGACGCACAAGAATTTCTTTTCCCTCAAAATGTGGTCATAAGCCTTGGCCCGCTTTTGATTTTCGATCGAGCCCGCTATTGTGCGCCGCAATAGCTTTAAAATTAATAGAAGGCAGGGCCTAATGGCGAAAGATCCACGATCACCAACCGCGCCAGAAACGATTTCTGACAAGGACGCGCTCCTCTTCCATTCGCGTGGCCGGCCAGGCAAATTAGCGATTGTCGCAACCAAGCCTATGGCGACGCAAAGAGATCTTTCTCTCGCCTATTCGCCCGGCGTTGCTGCCCCAGTTCTCGCAATCGCCAAAGATCCCTCGCTTGCCTATGACTATACAACGCGCGGCAACATGGTCGCCGTCATCACCAATGGCACAGCGATACTGGGATTAGGCGATCTTGGGGCCCTTGCGGCTAAACCAGTTATGGAAGGCAAGGCGGCGCTTTTTAAACGCTTTGCTGACGTAGATTCGATCGATCTTGAGGTCGATACGAATGATGTTGACGCCTTTATCGCCGCCGTACGGTATCTTGGGCCTTCCTTTGGCGGCATTAATCTAGAAGACATTAAGGCGCCTGAATGTTTCATCATTGAGCAAAAACTTCGCGAAATGATGGATATTCCCGTATTTCATGATGATCAGCATGGCACAGCGATTATTTCCGCCGCCGGCTTAATTAACGCCCTGACTTTAACCAATCGCGATATTAAGACGGCGAAACTTGTCTGCAATGGCGCTGGCGCAGCAGGCATCGCCTGTTTAGAAGTCGCTCGGGCGTTGGGCTTTGATCCGCGCAACATTATTCTCTGCGATACAAAGGGCGTAATCTATCGCGGTCGGCAAGAAGGCATGAACCAATGGAAAAGCGCTCATGCAACTGAGACGCCCCTGCGTACTTTAGCCCAGGCCCTTGAGGGCGCAGATATTTTTTACGGACTTTCAGTCAAAGGCGCGTTATCGCAAGAAATGCTGAAATCTATGGCGCCAAATCCAATTATTTTCGCCATGGCCAATCCTGATCCAGAAATCACCCCAGAAGAAGCCCACGCCTGTCGGCCTGATGCAATTGTTGCGACTGGGCGATCAGATTATCCCAATCAAATAAATAATGTTCTTGGTTTTCCATATATTTTTCGCGGCGCGCTCGATGTTCGCGCGCGAACAATCAATATGGAAATGAAAATTGCAGCTGCGAAAGCGCTAGCAGATCTTGCGCGCGAAGATGTTCCGGATGAGGTCGCAAACGCCTATAGAGGCGCGCGACCAAAATTTGGCAGAGATTATATTATTCCTGCTCCCTTTGATCCGCGACTTATTTCTATCGTGCCGCCCGCTGTCGCCGGAGCGGCAATGGATACAGGCGTCGCGCGCCGGCCCATTGTCGATATGAAAGCCTATCGCGCCGAATTAACGGCGCGACGCGATCCCGTAGCCGGCCTAATGCAAAATATTTTTGAACGCGTACGCAGAGAACCAAAGCGCGTTGTTTTTGCGGAAGGGGAGGAAGAGCAAGTTATCCGAGCGGCGCATAGTTTTGTTAATCAGGGCTTAGGCGCCGCCGTTCTTGTTGGACGCGAAGATCGTGTGCGCGCTGTTGCAGAAAGAGCTGGCGTTGAGCTTTCTGCAGGCGTTGAAATTCACAATGCAAAACTATCCGATCGGAACAATGTCTATGCCCAGTTCCTGTTTGAGCGGTTGCAGCGCAAGGGCTTTCTGTTGCGCGATTGTCAGCGTCTGATCAATCATGATCGCAATCATTTCGCTGCGGCAATGGTTGTGCGGGGCGACGCTGACGCTATGGTGACGGGCGTCACGCGCAATTTTTCGAATGCGCTTGAAGAAATTCGCCGCGTGATCGATCAAAAACCAGGCCATCGGGTAATTGGCGTTTCCCTCATTCTTGCAAAAGGCCGCGTTGTCGTTGTCGCAGATACAGCCATCACGGAATTGCCTGATGCGGAAGAGCTTGCTGAAATCGCAATTGAAGCTGCTGGCGTTGCGCGGCGACTAGGTCTCACGCCGCGCGTCGCCATGTTAGCCTTTTCAACTTTTGGATATCCGCCAGGCGAACGAACCGCACGCGTGCATGAAGCGGTTCGCGTACTTGATCAACGACGCGTTGATTTCGCCTATGAAGGCGAAATGGGCGCGGATATAGCGCTGAACCGAGAATTAATGAGCGCCTATCCTTTTTCTCGGTTAAAAGACACCGCCAATGTCTTAATCATGCCAGCTTTCCATTCAGCGGCTATTGCGACAAAAATGCTCCAGGAACTGGGCGACGCTACAGTCATTGGCCCTTTAATTGTTGGACTGGACAAACCTGTTCAGATCGTTCAACTCGGCGCCACGGATACCGACATCGTCAATATGGCGGCTGTCGCCGCTTATGGCGTGGGGGCGTAACCTATTGTTTGTTGAAAAATCTGTTGAATATTGTTTTTTAAAGAGATTCAAAAGAATCCAAAACGCTCAAGAGGTCTTTGATGAATATTACGATGATTGGCTCTGGTTACGTGGGGCTTGTCTCCGGCGCCTGTTTTGCCGACTTCGGTCATAATGTTATTTGCGTGGATTCTGACACATCAAAAATTGACCGCCTGAAACGGGGCGAAATCCCGATTTATGAGCCAGGTCTTGATGAGCTCGTTGCAAATAATGTTCAACAAAATCGACTTTCTTTTACGACTGATTTAGCTCCTGCGGTAAAAGGCGCTGACGCCGTTTTTATCGCCGTTGGCACGCCCTCGCGCCGCGGCGCTGGGCACGCCGATCTTTCCTTTGTTTATGCAGCGGCAAAAACCATTGCAGGCGCGCTAGAAGGTTTCACGGTTGTCGTGAATAAATCGACCGTTCCCGTCGGCACTGGCGATGAAGTTGATCGCATCATTCGTGAGGCCAATCCCCGCGCTGATTTTGCCGTTGTTTCTAATCCAGAGTTTTTAAGAGAAGGCGCCGCGATTGAAGATTTTAAACGCCCAGATCGCGTAGTGATCGGCGTTGAGGAACAGCGGGCCAAAGAAATCATGGAAGAAATCTACCGTCCGCTTTCGTTAAATGCGCCGCCGCTCGTTTTCGTCGGCCGTCGCACATCAGAACTTACGAAATATGCAGCCAATGCTTTTCTTGCGACAAAAATCACCTTCATCAATGAAATCGCCGATTTGTGCGAAAAAGTTGGCGCGGATGTTAATGAAGTCGCACGCGGCATAGGTCTTGATAAACGGATTGGCGCAAAATTTCTCCATGCCGGTCCAGGCTATGGCGGGTCATGCTTTCCAAAAGATACGCTCGCATTGATAAAAACAGGTCAGGACGAAGGCGCCTCTTTACGTATTGTAGAAACAGTTGTTGCTGTTAATGACGCGCGCAAACGCGCGATGGCGCGTAAAATCATTATTGCGCTTGGCGGCTCAGTGCGTGGTAAAAAAATCGCCCTGCTTGGCTTGGCCTTTAAGCCAAATACCGACGATATGCGTGACGCGCCCTCCTTAGCGATCGTAGCTTCGCTCGCTGGCGATGGCGCCAGCGTGCATGCCTATGACCCAGAAAGCATGGAGCAAGCGCGGCCGCTTATGCCAGAAGTCGTCTTCCATAATGACGCCTATGCAGCGCTAGAGGGCGCAGAGGCTGTGGCCATTGTCACGGAATGGGACGCGTTTCGAGCTTTAGATTTAGATCGCGTAAAAAGCCTAATGAAATCGTCAAATATTATAGATTTACGCAATATTTATCGTCCTGCTGACGTGCGTAAACGCGGCTTCACGTATATTAGCGTTGGTCGAAACTGATCGACAATCGACGCGCATGCAGACGGGGCTCTTGGGCCCCGTTTTTTGCGAGAATTTTGAATTATTGCGCGGCGAGTTTGATCTCGGGATAGGTGCATTGTCCGTCGCTTTTTTCGCCGACATGCAAATGAGCTGGCGGGACAACAAACGCAATGCCGAGCGTTTGCCAAACATCCACCAGCGCTTCAACAAGCGCAGCGATATCCTGCTGACTATGACGCGGCGTTGGCGTAATGCGCAGACGTTCAGACCCCTTGGCCACTGTCGGAGAATTGATGGGTTGGATATAGATATTGTGACGCTCAAGCAGAAGATCGCTTGCCGCTTTACACAGCTCCGCATCGCGCACCATCACTGGCACAATGTGAGAGCCATTATCCAAAACCGGCAATCCAGCTGCAGAGAGCGCGTGTTTCGTAATATGGGCGGCGCGTTGATGAGCGGCGCGGAGATCTGAACGTTGCTTCAACAACCGCACTGCGGCGCAAGCCGCTGCAGCGACTGAAGGGGGAATCGCTGTAGAGAAAATAAACGCCGCCGCGTAAGAACGAATAGCGTCAATCACAACAGCATCGCCCGCGACGTAGCCGCCCATTGTGCCAAATCCTTTGGCCAGCGTGCCCTCGATAACATCGATCCGCGCCATCACGCCTGCTTGCTCGCAGATACCGCCACCGCGTACGCCATAGATGCCAACCGCATGCACTTCATCGACATAAGTCATCGCGCCATGGCGCTCTGCTAACGCTGCAATCTCAGCAACAGGCGCAAGATTGCCATTCATGGAATATAGACTCTCGAACACAACAAGTTTTGGTCGATCGCCAGCCTCAATCAATAATTCTTCTAAATGGGCAAGATCATTGTGACGAAAGATTTTCTTTTCCGCTCGCGAGCGCTTTACGCCCTCAATCATAGAATTATGATTTGAAGCATCAGACAGAATAACGCAATTTGGCAATAAATCTGCGATCGTTGAAATCGCCGCAAGATTTGAAACCCAACCCGATGTAAAAACCAGCGCCGCCTCTTTGCCATGGAGATCGGCAAGTTCGCGCTCAAGTTCTACAATTGCTTGGCTTGTGCCAGAAATATTGCGCGTACCGCCGGCGCCCGCGCCAACCTTTGCTGCAGTGTCAACCATCGCAGCAATAACATCTGGATGTTGGCCCATCCCGAGATAATCATTTGAGCACCATATGGTGACGTCTTCAACAGAGCCATCTTCACGATGCCATTTAGCTTGCGGAAATGTTTCAACATTTCGCTCAAGATGGACAAAAACCCGATAACGACTCTCGTCTTTGAGACGGGAAACGGCGGCTTCAAAATATCGCCGATACACCATTTACGGCACACCCTTTAGAAACTTGGCGTAGCTTTTACCCAAGCATGACTGAACCTAAGCTGAACCTCAAAGCCCCGTCCGCCGAGGACCCAGTTAGGATATATTCCGATATAGCCGATCCCAGATCTGATGGCGAGAGGCGGATTGCCGCGCGATTGCAGCGCTTTGCGGGAGGAAAGCCGAACCAAATGAGCCCGCCGTCGCTTCAGGCCGAAAGCGCGTCCAAAACGCGCGCCCATGAACGCGTCCCCTTGTGAAACGAGGTGTAGGAATATTTTTCATTTGGCGAATGGATGCGATCGTCATCGAGCGCAAATCCAATCATCAGAGCGTCCATATTTAAATCTCGTTTAAACGCCCCAACAATCGGGATAGAGCCGCCGCAGCCAGCCAGCACAGCCTCCTTGTTCCATTCTGCCGTCAGTGCGCGCCGCGCACGCGCAAGAGCCTCTGAGCCAAATGGCAATTGCAAGGCTCCAGATGCGCCATGAGCAAGAAACTCCACCTTTGCGTCCGCGGGCAGGCGAGCGCGGACAAAAGCCCGAAAACTCTCCATAATGGCCTTGGGATCTTGGCTACCGACCAAGCGGAATGAAAATTTCGCCGAGGCCTGCGCTGGCAAAACGGTTTTCGAGCCTTTCCCAGTATAGCCTCCAACAACGCCATTCACATCACAGGTGGGTCGAGCCCATATTTGCTCAATGACGCCTCGCCCCCTCTCGCCTCCAGGCTGGGTTAAGCCGAGCGCAGCAAGGAACGCTTCCTCATTAAATTCGAGACTGCGCCACTGGTCGGCGACATCTTGGGGTAATTCAGGCACGCCATCATAAAATCCAGGCAGCGTGACCTTGCCCGCTTCATCATGCAAATCGCCGATAATTTTGGATAAGACGTGTATCGGGTTGAGAACTGGTCCGCCGAACATCCCTGAATGCAAATCATGGCTTGGCCCGCGAATGATGACCTCTTCTTGGGCTAATCCCCGCAACATAACGGTTATGGCGGGAGTTTGGGCGTTCCACATGCTGGTGTCGCAGATTAAGGCTAGATCAGGCTGGGATAATTCTTCCCGATTAGCCGCCAAAAATCCGGGCAAGGAGGGCGAACCGGTTTCTTCCTCTCCTTCAAACAAAAAGGTCACATGGCACGGCAAGCCGCCATTAGCTTCAAAAGCGCGGCAAGCTTCCAGAAAAGTCATGAGTTGACCCTTATCGTCAGAGGCGCCGCGCGCGACGATTTCTAGGCCATCTTTTCCCTGGATGAGCCTGGGGTCGAATGGGGCCGCCTCCCAAAGGTCAAGCGGGTCTGGCGGCTGAACGTCATAGTGACCGTAAAACAGCACATGGGGGGCGTCTTTACGTTTCGCCCGCGCATGTCCCACCACAATCGGATGTCCCGGGGTGGCGCGCACATCCGCGCTATAGCCCAGACTGACAAGTTGTTGCGCCAGCCAATCAGCCGCGGTTTGACAATGCTGGGTGAAGGCTGGATCGGTTGAAACGGAGGGAATGCGCAACAGATCAAACAATCGCCCGCGCGCCGCCTCTAAATTTGCATCAATAGAATTCAGCACCGCGTCAATTGTTGTCATGCGCAGAATCCTTATCGCAAAGGAATCTATCCCGATCGCGCCATTAGGGAAAGACAGACATTAAATGCTGGATTGTCTTATCGGGTCGGGGTTGGGACGCCGCTTCGGTAATCATAAAATCCGCGCTGAGTTTTTTTCCCCAACCAGCCCGCTTCAACATATTTTACCAGCAAAGGACAGGGTCGATATTTTGTATCCGCAAGACCTTCATGCAACACTTGCATCACAGATAAGCATGTATCGAGGCCGATAAAATCCGCCAGCTGTAACGGCCCCATTGGATGATTAGCGCCAAGCTTCATCGCTGTATCGATGGCTTCGACCGATCCAACGCCTTCATAAAGCGTGTAAATCGCCTCATTAATCATCGGCAATAAAATACGATTAACAATGAAGGCGGGAAAATCTTCAGAAACCGTAACGGTTTTTCCAAGCTTGCCGACAAAATTCTTAGCCGCTTCGAAGGTGCCATCATCCGTGGCGATGCCACGGATTAATTCCACAAGTTGCATCCGCGGAACCTGATTCATGACATGAATGCCTATAAAGCGTTCGGGTCGACCTGTGATTGAGGCCAGACGGGTAATTGAAATTGAGGAGGTGTTTGAGGCGATAATTGCTTCAGGCTTTACGGATAAAGCAACGTCTGAAAGTATTTTGCGCTTTACTTCTTCATTTTCAGTGGCCGCTTCAATCACCAGATCGGAGTCGGAAAAGTGAGCCAGACTTTGCGCTGCTGTTATGTGCGGCAGCGCTGCAGCGACTGCTTGCGCTTCAAGATGGCCCCGCTCAACGGATTTGTGCATTTGCGCCGCGACATCGTCGATCGCTTCGGAGATCCGAGTAACAGAAACATCGTTAATCGCGACATCATATCCAGCAAGCGCGCACACCTGTGCGATCCCCTTGCCCATCTGGCCAGCGCCAATGACGCCTATCTTGCGAATCTCGAAACTCATTTTTCGATCACCTCAATGAGGACCGGCATCGGTTGCGATGCAACACAATCGTCGTTGCAGTGCAATATACCGCGGGTTTCGGTCGAAAGAAAACTGAAAATATTATAAATTGCGGATCAGGCGCGGGCGCCTGCCCAGAGGGGCGAAAAAGGCTTGTATCGCCGCCTCACCGCCCAATTTTCTCGAGTTCCTTCTCGAGTTCCGGCAAGGCCACAAAAAGATCGGCCACCAGCCCATAATCTGCAACCTGGAAAATAGGCGCTTCTTCGTCCTTGTTAATTGCGACGATGATTTTCGAATCCTTCATCCCTGCCAGATGCTGTATGGCCCCTGAAATGCCGACAGCCACGTAAAGATCGGGCGCGACAGCTTTTCCTGTTTGGCCTACTTGAAGATCATTTGGGGCAAAGCCAGCGTCGACGGCCGCGCGCGAGGCGCCGATCGCCGCGCCTAATCGATTAGCGACAGGCTCGATGACTTTGGCGAAATTTTCCGCCGACCCAACGCCGCGGCCTCCAGAAATAATCGTCTTCGCCGCCGTTAATTCTGGTCTTTCTGATTGCGCCAAAGCCTCGCTCTTAAACTGCGAGACGCCGGGATTTGTTATCTCTGCGCTGATGATTTCAACTGGCGCAGAGCCGCCAGTGGCGGTAGCTGCGAAAGCCGTTGTGCGCACGGTGATGACTTTTTTAGCGTCTTTAGCGCGCACGGTTTGAATCGCATTGCCTGCATAAATAGGCCGTTCAAAACTATCTGGCGCGACCACTTTGATAATGTCTGAGACTTGAGCAACATCTAAAAGCGCGGCAACGCGCGGTAAAATATTTTTTGTTGCGCTAGTTGAGGGCGCAATGATCACTGTGTAGTTAGCGGCCAGACTTACAATCAAAGCTGCGACTGGCTCAGCGAGCTGGTGGTCATAGAGAGCGTTATCGGCATAAAGTACTTTTTCGACGCCGGTAAGCTGTGCGGCTTCATCCGCAGCCGATTTCAGACCTGCTCCGGCAACCAACACATGTATCGGGCCGCCAATCTCGCGGGCCGCGGTTAAAGCTTTTGCGCTTGAGGGCGCCAAGGCGCCTTTTGCTGTTTCTGCAAGAAGGAGGATCGACATTTAAAGCACTCCCGCTTCTTTCAGTTTAGCGACAAGTTCGCCAACTGAAGCAACTTTAACTCCTGCCGACCGCGTCGCAGGCTCGCTGGTTTTTAAAACTTCTAAGCGTGGTTGAACATCTACGCCAAAATCCGCCGGCTCTTTGACGGCTACATCTTTTTTCTTGGCTTTAATGATGTTGGGCAAACTCGCATATCTTGGTTCATTAAGACGCAAGTCGGTCGTCACGACGGCTGGCAGTTTCAAGCTAACTGTTTGTAAGCCTCCGTCAATTTCTCGCGTGACGTCCACCGTCTCCGATGAGAGTTCAACTTTTGAGGCGAATGTTCCCTGACCCCATCCTAGAAGAGCGGCGAGCATCTGACCTGTTTGGTTGGAATCATCGTCAATCGCCTGTTTGCCCATGATGACAAGGTGAGGCTGTTCTTGCGCGACAATTTTTGCGAGAATTTTTGCAACCGCGAGGGGTTCAACCGTTTCATCGGTTTTAACCAGAATGCCTCGATCGGCGCCCATAGCGAGCCCCGTGCGCAGCGTCTCATCGGCTTTTGCAGGGCCGATCGTCGCAACAATAACTTCAGTCGCTTTACCTGCTTCTTTGAGACGCAACGCCTCTTCAACGGCGATTTCGTCGAAGGGATTCATCGACATTTTTACATTGGCGAGATCAACGCCAGAGCCATCGGGCTTCACGCGTATTTTAACATTATAATCGACGACCCGCTTAACGGGCACGAGAATCTTCATCGGCTGAACTCCCGGCGGGCTCCACAGGTCCCGGATTCATCGTAAATTTGAGAGCCGTTCTGGTAACGGCCGCTCCGGCGCGAGTCAAATGACGCTGGCAACAGCCTATTCTCCTCGCTTTTCCAAGGGAGGCGCGCCCGTCTCTTCGGCCTCAGGGGAAGCTGGAGCGCCGCGATGAAACAAGGGTTGATCGCGCCGCTTAAAAAAAGGCGTCAACACCAAACCCGCAGCAATGCCGCCGATATGCGCCATCCACGCCACGTGACCCAGCCCCCCCAGGCTGGCGTTCATGAGCTGAATAAACATCCAAGCTCCGATAAAAAGCAAAGCGGAAGCGTGAAAAACAAACAGCGGCGCTTGCAAGCCAAAAATCGCCCCCCTTTTTTGCCCAACCAGGATAGAAATCAGCCACAGCGGCTGCAACACCATCGTCAGAGGCGGAAAGACGCCTGCAATTGTCGCGCGCGGGTGCAACAATAAGAAGGCTGCGCAAACACCCGAGATAGCGCTCGACGCGCCAACGAGCGGCGTGATCGAATCTGGCGTTGAATAAATATAAAAAACACCTGCTGTGACGCCGCAGCACAAATAAAACAACAAATAATAAAAAGAGCCCATTGCGTCTTCGACATTATCGCCAAAAACATAAAGAAAAAGCATATTGCTGACGAGATGGAGGAAAGACGAATGAAAAAAAAGGGATGTAATCAAGGTCAATGGCGCGGGCGGTCCAATAATCCAATCCGCCAATTGCGCATCGCCAAACAACACCCGCGGGATGACGGCAAATCCACGAATAACCGTTAATGGATCGCCAAAGACCTCGCTATAAATCAAGAAAAAAGCGAATATATTAATCCCGATCAAAAACCAATTTACGCTTGGCCAACGAATATGTCGCAGCGGTAAATCATCATAGATTGGGATAACCATGCTCAAATCCTTCCGCCGCTCGCCTCTGACAATATAGGCGCTCAGCAGCGATCGTCACGTCCAGGCGATATAAGGACGAACCCAGTCGATCGCCAGACTCCGCAGCCGAGCAATATTAAACACTAAGACAAAGATCAGATAGACCAAACCGCCAATGAGAATTTGCGCGACAAGCGTTGAGGCGCCTGGAGACATATCCGCGCTCTGTCGCAAAACGAGATACATGACGCCGCTGCCAAGCCCAGCAAAAAGAAGATCTCGCAGCGAAGGCCAAATCGCCTGGCTGCGCAATGCAAAAAAAATCGTTGACGCCAAAGCCGCAATATAACCGCCAGTTTGCGCCACCGCTAAGTGCGAAGCGTCCGCGCCCTTTGGTAAAATAAGGAGCAACATAATTGCCGTCACAGCCGCCGCTACGGCGGCAAAGACTAATGGCGCCGTGCGTTTTTCGATTTGAAAAATTGGATTTATGCCAAAGTTCACAAGGCCCATCGCAAAAAGACCTGGCAGTAAAATACCAAGATAGTGACGAAAGGCTCCATGAAATTGCACTGGCACGACAAGCGCCTCAACTGATGGCAACACAATTCCAAGACCAACACAGGCGGGCAATAAAATTGTAAAAACCACACTCATATTATAGGCAACCTGCCGTTTGGCTTGGTCTTCGCCCTGCAGCTCATGTTTTGCAACAGCAATTTGAAACAACAGCACATCAAGCGCTGAGCCAAAGGCCATCATCGCACGCATGCCAACATCATAAGCAAGCGCAAGCTGTCCGCTTTCTGCAAAATCATAAAAGCCTGCCGCAAGCGCACGCGTGACAAGCGGCGGCACGTGATAAAGCAAGAGGGCAAGAACCATTGGCCTGCTATAGGAAATTAAATCTTTTACCGTCGCCATGCTTGCTTGACGCAGTGAAACGCCAGGATCGTATAAGGAAGCGCGTCCATAAAGAAATGTCGTGAATAAACTTGCTACTGTGCCAGCTAACGCAACCGCCGCTGAGTGAAAAATAAAGGCCCCGCCGCCTATAAAAATCAAAGCTAATATATTTTTGACTAAGACCAACCGCCCATAGGTGTGATCGTCAAATCGGGCTCTTGCGAGCGCCGTAGAATAGTCAAATAGGCCGTTTGCAACCGCCAGTAGCATCGCCAAAAGAACAAGCGAAGTTTCAAAATTAAAAATTGGTCCGATGATTAGATAGATCCCGCAAATGACAAAAACTAAAATCGTCATTAACAGAAAAGATGCAGCAAGAGAGGCGCGGATTTGAGGCGAAATATCGCGTGTGCGCTCAGAATAAAACCGCGTTGTTGAAAATTTTAACCAATCATATAACGCCGTCTGCGCCACGACATGAACAGCAAAGGCAAGCGCAAAACGTCCATACTCCTCTGGGCCTAAAAATTTTGCAATCAACAGCCCAATAATAAAATTCGCGCATGTATTGGCAAAAAAGGCTAATAAAACCTTCACTGCGCGCGCGTCCTTTTTACTGGTCCTGCATGCGTTCTTTTCTCCACATGCCGTCTCACGCCTGCGCGCTCCAACGACCCAGGGCCGTTAATTCACGCAATGCCTGCGCGTCGCGACTTGTAATATCTTGGTAATCCGGCTCCGCTGAAGCTGGATCAAAATATTTCCAAGAACGCGCACATTTTACGCCTTTTGCTCTTTGAGGCGACACCGCCACGCCTGGAACTTCCGGCAAGCGGAAAGCGTCGCTAGGACCTGCGCCATTTTCAAGCGTAAGGTTCGATACAATGCAGATTTCGGCAAAATCACAGCCCGCCAGTGCCGCAGATAATTTAGAATCGTTCAAATAAACAATTGGCGCCGCCTCAAGCGAGGAGCCGATTCTTTTTTGAGCGCGTTCAATCTCCAAGGCGCCTGTAACCACAGACCGAATAAGACGAATCTGCTCCCATTTTTGGAAAAGCGCGTCATCCCGCCATTGCGACGGCAGAGTCGGAAATTGTTCAAGATGCGCCGATATCGCCTGCGAATAACGCGCAAGCCAGGCTTCCTCTGACGTAAAAACTAAAATTGGCGCTAGCCATGTTGTGACGCAACGAAAGATTTGCTCAATCACGGCTAGCGTCGTGCGACGCTTAACACTCGACGGCGGATCGCAATACAGCTTATCTTTTCGAATATCAAAATAGAAAGCTGAAAGATCGCTTGTCATAAAGGGCGTCAGCAACGCCACGACTTTTTTAAAATCATAGGCTGAATAGGCTGCGCGGATCTGTGCGTCCATCTCTGTTAAGCGATGGAGCATCAGTCTTTCTAGTTCACCGGCTTGTTCAATGAGTAAATCATCTTCATGCGTATGATGCGCTAAGGTGCCTAACATCCAACGCAGCGTGTTGCGTAATTTTCGATAAAGTTCAATAAATGTCTTGAGAATTTCTGGGCCCACACGCAAGTCGTCTGCATAATCAGATGCAGCGACCCAGAGACGAAGAATATCCGCGCCTGCGTCGGAAATCACTTTTTGTGGCGCGACCACATTACCAAGCGATTTTGACATTTTCCGGCCCTTTTCATCCAAAACGAAGCCATGCGTTAGCACAGCGTCGTAAGGCGCCCGGCCGTCGGCGCCACAACTTTCAAGTAAAGAAGAATGAAACCAGCCGCGATGCTGATCAGATCCTTCAAGATACATGATTTCATCAAGACCCCCATCGCGCTTACGATTGAGGCCCGCCAACATAGGAAATTGTTCTGCATCATTGAGAACAAACGCATGGGTTGATCCTGAATCAAACCAAACATCTAAAACGTCCGATATTTTTTCATAATCTTCTGGCGCATAATCTGGGGCTAAAAACCTTTTTGCAGCGTTTTCATGATACCAAGCATCGGCGCCTTCTTGTTCAAATGCTTGAAGAATTCTTGCATTTACCTGTTGATCCACGAGAATTTCATGTCCGCCTTTTTTAACAAAAACGGCAATCGGCACGCCCCAGGCGCGTTGCCGAGACACAACCCAATCTGGTCGATTGGCGATCATTCCCCGAATGCGATTTTCACCCGCCGCAGGCGTCCATTTTGTGCGGCCGATCTCATCCAGCGCAATCTCTCTGAGCGTGCGACCTTCCCGAAACGGCTGATCCATTGCAATGAACCATTGGGGCGTGTTGCGAAAAATGACGGGCTTTTTTGATCGCCAGGAATGAGGATATTGATGCTTCAATCTTCCACGCGCAATGATCGCGCCAGCCTGCGCGAGTTCTTTGATGACAGCCTCATTGGCGTCGCCTTTTTCGCCTTTTTCTGTAAGGACGCGCTTATTTTCAAAGCCTGGCGCTTCTTTTGTGTAAAATCCATTTTCGTCGACAGTATAGGGAATTTCAGTCTTAATGCCGCGCTGGATCAATTCTCTTTGCGAGGCCATCCAAATATCAAAATCCTCACGCCCATGACCTGGCGCGGTATGCACAAAGCCTGTTCCTGTATCGTCAGTGACGTGATCGCCATCAAATAAAGGCACATCAAACCCATAGCCTAACTGCGCCAGAGGATGCGCGCAGGTTAGCTCTGCAAGCGCTATAGCAGGAATATCTTTAACGCGCGCATAGGCGTCGACTTTCGCCGATTTTAGCGCCTGGTCTGCAAGTTTATCGGCAAAAATGAAATAATCGTCGATCCGAGCCCAATTATTTTCTGGTGCTTGGGTAATGCGATAGAGGCCATAACTAATTTTAGATGAGAAACAGATTGCGCGATTGCCTGGCAAGGTCCATGGCGTCGTTGTCCAAATCACAATGCGCGCTTTTGCGATATCCTCACTAGCTCCTGCCCGGATCGGAAAGGTTACCCAGACAGTATCGCTGGTGTGATCTTCATATTCGACTTCAGCTTCCGCCAGCGCCGTTTTTTCCACGACGCTCCACATCAAAGGCTTTGACCCACGATAGAGCAAACCATTTTCAGCAAATTTCATAATTTCTCGCGCGATGGTCGCCTCGGCGGGATAGGCCATGGTCGCATAGGGATGATCCCACTCGCCAGCGACGCCTAATCGTTTAAACTCTTCGCGCTGGACGCTGAGCCATTGTTGCGCATAATTACGACATTCACGACGAAAATTGATCATTTCCTCTGGCTGCGCAAAATCAGGTTTTTTCTTTCCCTTAGCGCGATAATTTTCTTCCTCAATCTTCCATTCAATCGGTAGGCCATGACAGTCCCAACCCGGCACATAAACGCAGTCCTTGCCTGTCATCCGTTGACTGCGCGTGACTAAATCTTTGAGGATTTTATTGAGGGCGTGACCTATGTGAATATTGCCATTGGCATAGGGCGGTCCGTCATGAAGCGTAAATTTCGGCCGGCCTTCAGCAGCGCGGCGCATTTTTTCATCAAGTCCTGTTTCCGCCCAACGCTTTAAAAGTTCTGGTTCGCGCTCAGGCAAGCCAGCGCGCATTGGAAAGGGGGTTTCAGGCAGATAGAGGGATTTCGCGTAGTCGGGCCCTTTGGGATTATCATTCATTTTTTTGACCGGATTGCCCGGCGCGCGCCGGAAAGATCCGCGTCACATAAAGGATTTGCCTAAAAAGGCCAATTCGCGGCCTATCTCAGTCGCTTGAAAGGGCCCATGCCGACCAAGCCGGAAAGATAGGCGCCCGCGCCCAAAATCGCGATGATCGAGGCTAAAATGAAGAAGAGGCTGGTGAGGAAAAAAAACCCCATGCCTAATAGCGCCAGCGTCCCGGCGGCGAGCATGAATGCGCCAAACGGCCCTAATTTAACGAATTTTATCTCTCCCCCATTGGTGGAAATCCAAATGCGGGAGGTCTCCTCCCTATACCGATCCTCGCCGGGGGGAAGAATTTCTATTTCCTGCCGTTCGTCTTTCATGACGCGCTCCAACAAGCCTGTGAGAGAAGATAAGCGCCCTGAGCCTAAACGCAAAGGGCCCATCAAAAATCTATTTATGCGTTAGTATTTCGCGCGCGCGCAGACAATCTTTATGCATTTGTGCGATGAGCGCTTCTTTGTGCGCAAATTTTTCCTCGCCGCGAATGAAACCATAAAAGGCAACTTCAACATCTTTGTCATAGAGAGTGTCGTCAAAATCAAAAACAAAAACTTCAAGTAAGGGTGGACCATTATCAAACGTCGGCCGACGTCCATAACTTGCAACAGCCTGATAAATTTTATTCTCAATCATGATTGTTACGGCATAAATGCCGAAAGCGAGACGATTGGAGGGGTCTAGTTGAATATTTGCCGTGGGAAAACCAAGTTCTCGGCCACGTTTTTCGCCGTGGCGCACGCGTCCATGAATAAAATAAGGATGACCAAGAAGATTACGCGCAGCGGCGACATCTCCCTTTATTAATGCTTCTCGCGTCGCCGTCGACGAAACCGCTTCGATACTGCCTGCTTCATCTTGCGTGATGCGATCAACAATATCGACGATGAAACCCAAACGCGCGCCTTCTTTTTTTAAAAAATCGCCATCTCCTGTTCGCCCAGCGCCAAAGCGAAAATCATATCCCGCCACAACTGCGGATAATTTCAGACGTTGCGCCAAAATTAATTCTGTAAATTCGCTTGCGGGTCTTTGGCTAAAAGCGCGATCAAAACTCAATATAATCATGCCGTCTAACCCAAGTTTTGCAGCTTGCACGGCTTTCTCCTGAGGCGGCGTTAGTCGAAAAATGACCTTTTCGCCTGCGAAAATATCTGCGGGATGAGGTTCAAAAGTTAATAAAACACACGGTTTTTTGAGTTTTATTGCTAAATTTTGCGCCCGCGCGATAACTCCGCGATGGCCCCGATGTAATCCATCAAAATTACCAATTGCGGCGACAGCGTCAGCAAGGCCTATGGGCGCTGACATCGGGTCACGCGCAACGATAAAAGTCGATTCTGCCACGTGAGTGCGCTCTGACCGATTTAGGGTGACGCTGGTTTCTCCGAGCTTGCAGCAGAAACGCGCGGGCTTTGCTCCCGACTTGGCACCATGACAGAGGCCTCTCCGTCTAACACGACCTTACCATCTACAAGACATTCGCATTTTAATTTAGCGCGGCGGCCTTTTTCAGATAATTCGACGACTTCAACGACAACCGTAATCACATCGCCAATTTTGACTGGCGCGCGAAAATTCAAGGTTTGCGAAAGATAAACAGCGCCGGGACCTGGCAAATACATGCCAATGACTGTTGAAATCAGCGAAGCGGTGTAAAGCCCATGAACAATCCTTTCGCCAAAACGAGTTTTTGAGGCGAAATGATCGGAAAGATGTATCGGATTGCGGTCTCCTGAAAGATCGGCGAAGGCGATGACGTCATCGTCCATTACAGCCTTCATAAGCGTTTCACGCATGCCAACGCTGAGATCTTCGAAATAATAAATTTTAAACGGCGTCGACATGGAGGCTCACCGAGGGGGTTAGAAAAGCGAAACATGCATCAAGAAGAAACTCTAGCAGATTTACCAGAAAACTTCTCTGGCGACAGCAAAAGGCTTTGCGCCAGCGCTTTCAATCAGACGCGCCAGGCCAGTTGGGTTGATTTCAGTATCTGGCGTGATGATTTCATCTGCGTGTACGCCTTCGGTAATAAAGAGACAATCGATCCCGGCCTGACCAGCGCCGGCAAGATCCGTCGCCCCGCCATCGCCGATCGCTAAAACGTCTTTTGGATCCATCGCCCTTCCCTTTAAGCCCCGCAACCGTTCAAAAGCGGCGGCGTAAATCGGAGGATGCGGTTTGCCAAACATCAAAACTTTCCCGCCAAGCAGCGCGTAGCGCTGCGCCAGTGCGCCAGCGCAATAGACAATCTCTTCGCCAATCGCGACGATAATGTCTGGGTTTGCGCAAAGCATTTCCAATCCACGCGCCGCCATTTTTGCCAGAAGATCATCATAATCTTGGGGTTTTTCCACTCTTTCTTCAAAGAGCCCAGTGCAAACAAGATAATCCGCCGCGTCAAATCCCACACAGTGAATTGGTGCGCCCAGTCGTCGGCTGGCTTCTTCAAACAAGCCATTATCTCGCGGTGGTCCAAGATGATAGCAGGATTGATCGCGACGGCGGAGCATTTCTGTAAGCGTTAATTCGCCAGCAGAAACTAAATCATCATAACAGTCGCTGGGTAATCCCATTTCCGTTAACTGGCGTCGAACCTCGTAATCAGGTCTTGACGCATTCGTAATTAAAACGACGCACCCCCCCTGGGTGCGAAACCGACGCAAAGCATCGACTGCGTGCGGAAAATGTCGCTTTCCATCAATCAAAACTCCCCAGACATCGCAAAAAAGAGCCTTGTATGGCTTGGAGATTTTCTCTAACCCCACATTGATTGGAATAGGCGCAACGGTTCTACTGGAAGAGGTCAAAATCGCGCCTCTTTTAAAGCATGGGCGTGCGCTTTTTGTGCAACGGTATGAAAGGTTCCGTAATCTTCATCAAACCAAAATAACCGCCCGTCAGAGATCCGAAATAAGGCGCCGTGTAATTGCAAATGACGATGATGTTCGAGCACTTGAATCATTGGAAATGTGCGCAGGTTACGCAGAGTGAGTTTCACAGCCTCAAATTCCAACCGTTCCATATATTGAGGATCTTCTGGATTTGGCTGCACGCCTAATCTCTCTACCGCCGGCGCAAGCATGCGGATCCAATCGCCAATAAAATCGCTTTGACTAAGTGGGGGCGTCTCGGGATCTGCGACACTATCCGCATAAGCGCGCACGCCGCCGCAAAGACCGTGGCCCAACACGACTATATGCTCAACTTTTAACGCCATGACGGCATATTCAATCGCTGCGGAGGCTCCATGGTGATGATCGTCAGGCTCAAAAGGAGGAACAAGCGCTGCAACATTTCTCAAAACAAACAACTCGCCCGGAGCCGCATCAAAGATCGCCTCGGGGGCAACGCGCGAGTCGCAGCAACTGATGATCATCGTGCTGGGTTTTTGCCCGCTCAGCGCTAATTCTCGCAGTCTTTCTTGTTCGGAGCGAAATCGGCCGCCCAAAAAAACTTCATATCCTTCCACGAGATGACGCGGAGGATATTTGCTGCGTTCATGCGAGAAATCAGAATCTGTCGTCATTTTCCGGTTATGTTTTTCTTGTCGTCGCGTCTTGTTATCCGGCCCTTTATGGAGGCTGAGGCCCCCAGTGGTTGGCGCGACGGTCTCTTATTGTGTAGAGAGCCCGGCATGGCAAGGGCGTCACACCCCGACAACGCCCTCCTTTCTTAGCCCTCATCGCTTGGAGCGCCTGATCATGCTTAAACTCAAACGTAGCGTCCTTGCGATGCCTGGATCGAATGCGCGCGCGCTGGAAAAGGGCAAAAGTCTCCCTGCCGACGTGTTGATGTTTGAATTAGAAGACGGCGTTGCTGAGGGCGCAAAAGAGATTGCCCGTCAACAAGTGGCGCAAGCGGTCGCCGGCGGCGGTTATGGCCCACGGCAGATCGTAGTGCGTCTCAATACAAGGGGTTCGGAGTGGTATAAGGCGGATATGGCCGAAATCGCTCCTACCGGCCCTGACGCGATCGTCATCCCTAAGGTCAATTCACGCGAGGAAATATTGCGCGCAGCTGCAGATCTTGTTGCAGCGGGGGCGCCAATGAAGACGCGACTTTGGGCGATGATTGAAACGCCCCGCGCGTTGTTTGATATTGAAAAAATCGCCAGCGCCGCAAATGACCCAGCCTCTCGCCTAGAGGTTTTGGTGCTTGGGCCGAATGATATTGCAAAATCCACCCGCGCCCGTCTGACCTCTGGCCGTGCGCCCTTACTGTTTTGGCTTTCTTCTGGCGTTCTCGCCGCGCGCGTTCACAACATCGAAATCATTGATGGCATTTATAATGATTTCAATGATGAAAAAGGACTGCGTTTGGAAGCCGAGCAAGGTCGGGATATGGGTTTTGACGGCAAAATGCTGATACACCCCAGCCAAATCGGTCCGGTAAATCAAATTTTTGCGCCGAGCGCGGAAGAAATTGAATTCGCGCGTAAAATCATCACGATCTTTGACCGCCCAGAAAATGCGGATAAAGGCGTCGTCCAAATTGATGGCGTCATGGTTGAACGGCTCCATATTGATGTCGCCCAACGCGTTCTCGACTTAATGGCCGCCACAGCATAAAGGCCGGTCCCTTCTTGGGATAAAGACGCCGCAAATTATGATTTCGCCTTGAGAGAAGCTCATTTATAATTTTGATGAAAGCCAAGGAGTAAAAATGAGCGCGCCGGAAACTGAAAATCCCCCGCCGATACAAACGGCTCCTCCACGCGCCAAGGGCAAGGGTTTTTCACGTTTTATCGTCCTGTTTATTTTTATCCTGCTAAGTCTAAGCGCCCTGGGTTATGGCGCGCTCATCTTTAGAGATAAGGATCCACGCTTAAATTCGCTTGCAACGCTCATCGACGCTGCTACGCCAAAAGTTCAAAGCAGCGCTCAAGAGATTTATACACAGCTCAGCCAACTTATTGCGCAATATAAAGACAAGCCGCCGCTCGATAAAGAAATTGACCAGTCCACTGAAGTCGCGGCAAATCCGCCTGCCGCCGCATTAGATAAAAACACTCAAATTGATCCGCCTGCGCTGGAGCCAAAAGAAAAACCACTGGCTGCGCTAGATATAACCGCGCTAACTCAAAAAATTGACGAAGCGGTGGATATCGCCCGCAAAGCTCTAAAGGCTGCAGAAGAAAAATCCCATTCGGAAGCTCCCGCAGCGAGCGAGGGCGGATTTACCTCGCAAGAAATGCTTGCCGCCTTTGAAGGGCGTCTGGATGTTTTAAGCGAAGACATAAAAACGCTGCGTCAAAAAATGGATGCGCCAAAAAATGAAAATCGCGCTGCCCCTGAAATGTTAACGCCCCTCAAGGCGACAGAGGGCGACGCCTCAGCGGCGATTGTCGTGATAGCTTTTGCTTTGCAAAAAGAACTTGAAACTGGGCGGCCTTTTGCAGATGAAATCGCTGCGCTAAAAAGACTCGGGGCCGATAGTGACAGTCTTGCCGCACTCCAGCCTTTCGCAGACAGCGGCGCGCCTACTGGCGAAAAATTGCGTGAGCTATTTTTGCCTTTAGCAAAAAAAATCCGTGACCATGAAATACAAGGCGACGATCTAACGAGCCACCTTTTACATGGCGCGCGTAAACTCGTACGCGTGCGGCCCATTGGTCAAGCAGAGCTCGATACGCTCGAGGGTAAACTTACCCATATTGAAATCGCGCTGGGACATGAGTCCTTTGAAAAAGCGCACGCCACATTCTTATCATTGCCACAAGAAGCGCAATCAGAAGCAACGTCATTTGGCGAGATGCTCCAACAACGAAGCGCCGCCTCAACAGCAGCCAATAATTTATTACATGGCGCCATTACCGCTCTTAGCGGCGTCAAAAAATAAGCGAGAACAACAGCCATGCTGTTTTTATTAATTTTTATCGTCTTCCTCGCCTTCGCTACTTATGGTCTCGAGTGGCTTATCCAACAACCGGGTTCACTAACCTTGGAATTTGCCGGTCGTCATCTTGAGGCGTCGATTCCTGTTGTTATTGGCGGTGTGCTGCTATCCATCGCGCTAATTATTCTCATTTGGACGCTCATCGTCGCCTTGATTAAATTGCCTAAACGTCTCGTTGGCGGCTCTCGCGAACGTCGTCGCGAACGTGGTCTCGATGTGCTTTCTCAGGGCTTAGTCGCGGTTGGAGCCGGCGACGTCACACGCGCAAAAAAAGCTGCAACGCTAGCTCATAAACTCCTGCCGAATGAACCCTTGACGCAAATTTTAAATGCGCAGGCTGCACAATTATCTGGAGATCTTCAGGGTGCGGCAAAAGCTTTTCACAAAATGACCCTGAATCCGGAAACGAAACTTCTGGGCTTGCGAGGGCTTCACGTGGAAGCAAAGCGACGCAAAGATGCTGAGGCTGCGCATCATTTTGCCAAAGAAGCGCATGATATCGCGCCTGTTCCTTGGGCGGGGGGCGCCTTAGTGGAACATCACGCTGGACAAGGCGAATGGGAGAAAGCGCGCGAAACGATTGAGAAGAATTTACAGGCAAAAGCCATTGATCAGGATACGGCGCAAAGACAAAGAGCTGTTGTTGAAACTGCGCTTGCGATGGAGCAAGAACGCACACAACCGCATGAAGCGCTTCATCTCGCACGCTTAGCGCTTAAACGTCGTCCTGGTTTCGCGCCTGCAGCGGCAGTCGCGTTTCGCGTGTTAGTGCGCCATGGAGACGTTAAACAAGCGCTGAAGCTTATTGAGTCGCTCTGGTCAAAAAACGCACATGCGGAATTAGGCGCGCTTTATCTTGAAGCCTTATCTTCTGAAACGAATAGCGGACGTCTTGCGCAAATTGAAAAACTGATCCGATTAGCGCCAAATGCAGCAGAAAGTCGTCATCTACTCGCACAAGCAGCTCTTTCGGCGCGTGATTTCAATAAGGCCCGCCAAGCATTGGCGCCGCTTCTTGCTGAGGGCCAAATTCCAACCGCCCGCAGCTGCCTGTTGATGGCGGAGATCGAAGAAGCAGAAAATGGTGCAGGCGGGAGCGTGCGCGAATGGCTCGCAAAAGGATCACGCGCGCCGCGCGATCCCGTCTGGATTGCAGAAAATGTTGTCGCGAAACATTGGCTGCCAATCTCGCCCGCCTCGGGAAAATTAGATGCTTTTGACTGGAAATCTCCGCCAGACTCGATCCAGCGCTTTGGCGATCCGCTAGAGCCGCAAATCACCGCTGCGCCAAGTGAAATTTTAGAAATTACTGGCCCGAAGGCGAGCGCTTCCAGTTAAGTAACGCCCCGAAAGCGATCCGCGCGACGAATTCGAACATATAATGCGCCCTCGCCGCCATGGTGGCGCGCCGCTTCGCCAAAACTAATTATGAGATCTCTTAATTGAGGCGCTTGTAACCATAGAGGCACAACGCGACGCAAGACGCCGCCCTCTTCGCGCGTTTGGCCTTTTCCAGTAACGACGATGACAATTTTAGCGCCATCGGCTTGTGCGCGCCGCAGAAACGCCGTCAGCGCCCTTTGCGCCTCATCTTGTCTTAAGCCATGTAAATCAAGTTTCGCATCAACTTCTAATCGTCCACGTCTTATTTTCGCGTGGGTGCGGTAATCAATATCTTGTATCGGCGCTCGGCTTTTGAATTGTTTCTCTTGTTCATGAATTATTTTCTTCGAAGAATTTTGTGCTGTTTCTGTGGGATTTTTTTTCTGTTCATCCGGGTGAGATAAAACGACCTCTTGTGCGTTGCGTCTTTGTATCGGCCGCACATCTGCCGTAACGCTGCTCCAGAGTTCGCTCTCTGCTTTTGATAACCGCCGAGAGTAGCGACGAGACCCTTCGTTCATAGGGCTAAACTTTCTTTAGGCAAAAGAACGATAAAATCAGCCTTGTGTCGAACAGCCCCAGCCAATTGTCCGGCTTGATCGCCAGAACCAAAAAACAAATCCGCGCGCGCTGCGCCCAGAATCGCAGAACCAGTATCTTGCGCAATCATCAATCGATCAAATGGCGTTTCTTGATTATTTCGCCAAGGAATTCGTGTCGAAATCCAAAATGGCGCACCATAGCACCATAAGCTGCGATCAATAGCGATTGATCGCAAGGGGGTTAGGGCGCAGCCTTCCCCGCCAATTGGGCCAAGACGCCGTTCTAATGTCTCATCTAACGCAAAAAAAACATAAGAGCGGTTTTCTTGCATCAACCGACGTCCTGGCGCGCCAGGCGCAACGCCCATTTCTCTGACTGTCGCTTTTAATCGATCAAGCGACATTTCATCGGCGCGCACGATTCCTGTTTCAATTAATCGCTTGCCAATTGAGGTGTAAGGCCAGCCATTTCGACCATCATATGTCAGCCCAACACTCTCACCCGTATCAAATTTTAACCGAGCCGATCCTTGAACCTGCAGAAGAAATAATTCGACTGGATCACGCACATAGGCAAGCGTTTTCGCTCCGATCGCCGCACCTTGTTCTTCGATCGCTTGGCGATCTGGATAAGGGATATAGGCCCCGTTTGATTGCTTTCGCGCACTCGTCAAGATTTCGCCTGTTGGTAAAATCAACGGCGTTTCATTTAGAGTTACGAGATCCTCAGGCCGTGCGAGCACAGGCGTTGTGTAGTCGGATGAAGGAAGGCGACGGGCCTCCACCTCAGGTTCATAATAGGCCGTAACAAAACCTGGATTGGGAAGCCTAAAGGGCAGAAACCAGCGCCTAAAAAAATCTGGCGCTGTTGTCTCCTCTTCTAAAGCCGCCTGTGCAATCGCGACGAGGCTCGGAGGAGGAGGAAGCGCGGGGCGTTGTTGGTCACGCCCATCCAATAGACGCCGTGCGGAAGTTTTAAATACGCTGAGGGCTGCTTCTAAATCATCGCTATCGAAGCCGCTAATCGCCTCAAAGGCGATTAGCTCTAACTTCTCAGGCGGCGCCCACATTTATCCTGCCGCATGGGTCGCGATGAGTTTCCAATTTGGATCCTGCGCGCGGGGGTCTCGCGCAAATGTCCATAATTCAATGACAGGAATTGTTCGACCGCCGTCGATGGTTTCGCCATTCTTATCCCGTCGAACGCTCATCAGCCTGGCTTCAAATTTTACCGTTGCCTCAACGCGTTGCGCTTGAACGCGCGCAGCGCTTACCGTCGCGACGTCAATTGCGACAACTGCCGTTTCAAGCGTGTCTCCAGATTGTTCGCGTTTTGAAATTTCCTGCGCAAAGACGTCATAGGTTTCAGTTGACAGGAGCGGTCGCAACGTCTCGCGATCGCCTTTCGCAAAGGCGGACACAATAATTTCATAGGCGCGGCGCGCGCCCTCGATAAACTCAGCGCCATCAAAATTAAGTTCCGCTTTTGCGATCTCATCAAGACCTCTCCAGCCGGCGCTGTCCTTCTCAGCCAGCCCCCGCCAACGCTCAGCGCCATCTTGTTCGGGCTGTGGACGCGGTTTTGCCATCGGGCGCGCTGGCGCAGCGGCAATTGGACCTGGATTGAAATGGGCTGGCGGCAGAGCGTCGCGATCAATGCGAACGCCTAGAACCGAACGCAACTTCCAGCAGATAAAAACAGCAAGCGCTGCGAAGATAATCAGCGCGGGATCAAAAATTTCGCCAGTTGGCGGCATGAGGGGCTCCAAAACTTTGATATTTTCGGATTTTTCATCCTGTCGGCTATCATGTCGACCTGCGCATGTCACGAATCAAGAGCTGGACGGGTCGCCGCAGTCTTTTGGAGAAAAGCCCAAGGTGTTTCAGGGGAAAAAACTGCCGCTATTGTTGGTGTTTTGGATTTTCTCGGAAATTCTACTTTTTACCCTGATTTTACGATCGATTGGCTTGCTCGCTACCCTCGCTTTAGCGCTAGCGACGAGCCTCGTGGGACTCAGCAATCTCAGAAAAATATTTAAAATCCAAGAAAAACATAGTCTTAACATTAAGCGGGATGCGGCCGGATTGGACGCCGCCTTGGCGGCGCTCGCAGATATTTGTTTGATTTTACCTGGCTTTGCCTCTGATCTCCTTGGCTTGGCGTTAAAATCGCCCACGCTTCGCAAAAATTTTATTCAGCGCATCCAACACGCCTCTTCCCCCATTGCGGAGCGACTCATAGAGCTTTCCCCCCAGGAGTGGAAAATTATCCGAGGACGTGACGCTTCGGGTTCATGACCGCTCCGGTTTAGATGGGCGCTCGCTTGTTCGGCTTGGTGAGACGTGTTACCGGGGCGCAACTTTGACCCACATTTATTGGCTGGGAGATCCAAAAAATGACCGACACCACAAGCAACGGCGCTAAAACCGCGCCGGAAGGCGCTCCTGCCCTCAATGCGCTTGTTCAATATTTAAAAGATTTTTCTTTCGAAAATCCAAATGCGCCCCGTTCGCTTGGGCCACAAGAAAAATCTCCCAACATTACGCTGCAAGTTAACGTCAATGCGCAACAAATGTCAGATACGGATTTTGCCGTCTCTTTGTTGGTTGACGCTAAAGCAGGTGAGGGAGAAAATTTATTATTTAAACTAGATTTGGAATATGGCGGCGTGTTTCGTTTGATGAATATTCCAAAAGATCAGGTGCATCCGATTGTCATGATTGAATGCCCCCGTCTGCTTTTTCCCTTTGTTCGCCAGATTGTTGCGAATGCGACGCGAGACGGCGGGTTTCCGCCACTCTATATCGATCCAATCGACTTTGTTGCGCTTTATCAGCAAAAGCTTGCTGAATCCGGCGCTGCGGGAGCCGATATTTCAAAGGCGAATTAACGCAGCTTAACAAGCTTAATTGGGCGTCTTATCTTGTTGGCTGTCAAGATAACGCGCCCAAAGCGGATTAGGCGCGAGCGTCTCGATAAATTTCTGATGGGCGTCAATTTCTGATGCGCTGAGCCGGCTAGCTAACGGCTGAGGGCGTTCAGTCATAAGATTATTTTTTGTGTTTCGCCGCGCCGCGCCGCTCGTCGCTTGCAAAGAAAGAGCGGCCTGACGCCCTCCGCATAACTCAGCATAGACTTCCGCTAATAAGCCCGCATCGAGCAATGCGCCGTGTTTCTCTCGACGAGAACTATCGATGCCATAGCGCTGACAGAGCGCATCGAGAGAGGCGGGACTTCCAGGATTTAAGCGCCGCGCCATGGCGAGCGTGTCAACGATACGACTGCCCGCGAGCGCGGGAAGATCCACAAGCGCCAGTTCTGCGTTTAAAAAGCGGGTATCGAATTCCGCGTTATGCGCAACCAAAGGCGAATCTTCAATAAAATCTATAAATTCTGCGACGATGTCGGCAAAGCGTTTATGTTGGAGCAGAAATTCATTTGACAGACCATGCACCCGAAACGCTTCTTCGGGCATATCGCGTTCAGGATTAAGATAAACGTGAAAGACGCGACCGGTTGGAATTAGGTTTGAAATTTCCACGGCACCAATTTCAACGATGCGATGACCTTGAGCTGGATCTAGACCAGTCGTCTCTGTATCAAAAACAATTTCACGCATTTATTTTAGCCCTATTTTGACCGAGGCTGGTTTAATTTTTCAAGGATCTCATAAACTTGTTGACGCGCAGACTCCAAGCCGAGACTTGTATCTATAATGAAATCGGCGCGCGCGCGTTTTTCAAGATCGCTCATTTGTTTTGACTTTAAAGCCCCAAATTTCTCAACAGTCATTCCTGGCCGCGCAAGCACGCGAGCTTTTTGCGTCTCAGATGTTGCTGATACAACGACTATGACATCAACGCTAGAATCCACGCCCTTTTCAAAAAGCAATGGGATATCATAAACGACGAGATTGGCGCCTGTTTCTTGATTTGCTTTGAAGAATTTATCTCGCTCAGACCAGACAAGCGGATGAACGATCTCTTCTACTTGCTTTAATGCTTGCGGATATTTTAACACAACATCAGCAAGCTTCGTGCGATTAATGACGCCATTTTCTAATACTTGCGGAAAGCATTGTGCAATTGGCTCTACCGCAGCGCCTTGATAGAGTTCATGAACCATCGCATCAGAATCAAATACGGCGATCCCTTCGTCGCGAAAGAGCTGCGCAGTTGTTGATTTTCCCATGCCTATGGAGCCGGTCAGACCAATGCGCAATGGTCTAATTTCACTCATGAAATTAAGGCTCCCTCATTTCTCAAGGCTTCCAGCAAGGGTAAAATAGGCAGACCCATAATTGCCCAATGATCGCCTTCTATTGATGAAAATAACTGAGCCCCCAACGCCTCTATTTGATAGCCGCCGGCGCTTGATAAAATTTTATCTCCCATTTCTTCAATATAAGTATCAATAAAATCAGAGGTAATGTGTCGAACATGGAGATCGGCATGAGCCAGCGTTTGAAAAATAATTCTATCATTTTGCGCTAAACACAGCGCGCTATGAAGGCGATGGCGCCGGCCTGAAAGGGAGCATAATAATTCTCGCGCCTTCAAAATAGTCTCAGCTTTTCCAAAAATTCTCCCGTCACAACTTGCTACTTGATCCGCGCCGAGCACCAATCGATCTTTAAAATGCTTCGATACTGAAAGCGCTTTTGTTTGAGCTAAGGTTTGCGCAATTTGATCGGCGCTTTTTAAATTAAGATCGCGCTCGATTTCTCGCTCATGAATATTTGCTGGTTGAATAATAAAAGGGATGCCTGATTCGCGCAGAAGCGTTTGTCGCGCGCGGCTGTTGGAGGCAAGAACGAGAGGGTCTTTAAGACGCCAGAATCCTTTTTCACGCTTCTGCGTCATTCTAAATCCTTTCACAGGCCTTTTTCTATGTCGAAGAACGGGGATAAGTTCTCTTCATTTGGGGGCGAGCTGTTTATGGATGGTTATAACTCCCCCCTGTCGTCAACAGAGGAACCTCTGTTAAATTTTTATTTGCTTTTCTTTCTCACTAGACTCATGAAAATCAATCCACAGAATTAGAGGCCAAATAATAATTATAACTTATTGTTTTTTAATTATTTAAATGTTTTCCCCATTATCCTTGATCGCATATGGCGCTCCCAGTGAAAACTGTCTAACTGTTGAAAGCCTGTGAACGCGTCTGAATGAGTGTTTTAGGCCCGTCATAAAAACAGAAATAAAGTTTAAAAATAGAATTTTTATTTATTCCTTTTCAGGTTACTGGCCTAGAACGCATCGCGCTGGAGATCAAAACATGTTGGAGGAAAAACCGCTGATCTCGACATTGCGCGGTAAGTTGCGTGAGATCCCACCGATTTGGCTCATGCGGCAAGCCGCTCGCTAACTTCCCGAAAATCCCGCCTTACGCGCCAATGCGAAGAGTTTTCTGGATTTTTGTTATACGCCACAACTTGCCGCGGAAGTGACGCTACAACCGATTAGACGGTTTCAATTCGATGCGGCGATTTTATTTTCAGATATTTTAGTTGTGCCCGACGCGCTTGGGCAGGCGGTATCCTTTGAAACAGGTTCGGGTCCAAAATTAGATCCTCTTCAAACTCCTGAGGATATTGATCGATTAGGACCTTTTAATTTAGAAAAACTCTCTCCCGTTTTTGAAACGATCGATCGGGTAAAAACAGCGCTTCCTGCGCCTGTCGCCTTGATTGGATTTTGTGGCGCCCCTTGGACAGTGGCGAGTTATATGATTGCAGGGCACGGCACGCCTGATCAGTCGCCGGCGCGTCTTTTTGCTTTTCAACATCCTCAAGCCTTTGAAAAATTAATTGAGCGTCTGATTGATGCGTCGATTAGCTATTTGATTCGACAAATCGACGCCGGTGTTGAAGTCGTTCAGATATTCGACAGTTGGGCGGGTGTGTTACCCCATCAAGAATTTCAAAAATGGAGCGCTGCGCCGATTTCAAGAATAATTACTGCGCTCAAAGCGCAGCGGCCAGAAATCCCAATCATAGCTTTTGTTCGTGGAGCGGATACCCAATTGCCTGATTTAGCGCGCACCCTTCAGGCGGAGGCTTATGGGCTTGATACGGCATTAGATCCAAATTGGGCTGTCGCACACACCCCACCCACAACAGTTTTACAGGGCAATCTTGATCCGCTTGCCTTGGTGGCGGGCGGAGAAGCGTTGAATAATGAAATTGACGCAATCACCCGCGCCTTTTTGGGACGACCGCATATTTTTAATTTGGGTCATGGCATATTGCAGCAAACCCCAATCGCGCATGTCGAAACATTAATTGCGCGCGTGCGGCGCGGCTAAGTCTCCATCTGAAAGTCCCTTCATGTATCTTTGGATAAAAGCCCTGCATGTAATCGCCATTATCTCTTGGATGGCTGGGCTTCTCTATTTGCCACGCCTTTTTGTCTATCATGCTGAGGCGGGACCGGGGCCTCGATCAGAGATTTTTAAGGTCATGGAACGCCGCCTCTATCGCTATATCATGACGCCAGCAATGATAGCGTCTTGGCTGACAGGTCTTTTTCTCGCCTTTGACAGCGGCGCTTTTAGCGCGGGCTGGTTCCACCTTAAGGGCTTACTGGTTCTCTTGATGAGTGGGGCGCATGGCTATGATGGTTTTCTCTTGCGCCGCTTCGCCCATGACGCCAATCAGCACTCGGCGCGCTTTTATCGCATCCTGAATGAAGCGCCCACCCTTCTTATGATTGGGATCGTCATTTTGGTTATTGTTAAGCCTTTTTAGGGGAATTGGCGCGCTCTTGCGCCCGGAGAAAAAACCGTATAATCCGAATATCCTTACCTGAAGGCAGACCGTCGTTTAACGATCGCCGCATTGCTTTTGCCGGCGTCCGGGAACTCTCCTTCCTCTCCTCTGCCCCTCCACTTATTATTATCGAAGGCCCTAATGCGGGAAATAAAACTTTCGGACTTGAAGTCTAAGTCCGCCGCCGAACTTCTCACTTTCGCTGAAGAGCATGAAGTAGAAAACGCTTCCTTGTTGCGGAAACAAGAATTGCTGTTTGCTATTTTGAAGCAATTCGCTAGTCGCGACGTTGAGATTGTTGGCGAGGGCGTTGTTGAAGTTTTGCAAGATGGTTTTGGTTTCTTGCGATCCTCTGACGCAAATTATCTTGCCGGACCGGACGATATTTATGTTTCCCCTTCGCAAATTCGCAAATTTGGCCTGCGAACTGGAGATACGGTCGAGGGGATGATTCGCAGTCCGAAGGAGGGCGAAAGATATTTCGCGCTGCTTAAGGTTAATTCGATTAATTTCGAAGATCCTGAAAAGATCCGGCATAAGGTTCCCTTCGACAATCTTACGCCGCTTTATCCTGACGAGCGGTTGAAGCTAGAAATTGATGATCCAACGCGTAAGGATCTTTCTTCGCGCATTATTGATCTTGTCGCGCCAATCGGCAAAGGCCAGCGCGCCCTTGTTGTAGCGCCGCCGCGAACGGGTAAAACCGTTTTACTGCAAAATATTGCCCAATCTATCACGACAAATCATCCCGAGTGTTACTTGATTGTGTTGTTGATCGATGAGCGCCCTGAAGAAGTAACGGACATGCAGCGCTCCGTGCGCGGCGAGGTCGTTTCTTCCACCTTTGATGAGCCAGCCGTGCGTCACGTTCAGGTGGCGGAAATGGTGATTGAAAAGGCCAAACGCCTTGTCGAGCACCGTCGCGACGTTGTGATCCTTCTCGACTCACTCACGCGATTAGGCCGCGCTTATAATACGGTTGTGCCTTCTTCAGGTAAGGTTTTAACCGGCGGCGTTGACGCCAATGCGTTACAGCGCCCGAAACGTTTCTTTGGCGCCGCACGAAATATTGAAGAAGGCGGCTCGCTAACCATCATCGCCACAGCGCTGGTCGATACGGGCTCGCGCATGGATGAAGTTATTTTCGAAGAGTTCAAGGGTACTGGCAACAGCGAAATTATTCTTGATCGTAAGGTTGCTGATAAACGCGTCTTCCCAGCGCTTGATATTACGCGCTCCGGGACACGTAAGGAAGATTTGCTCGTTGCGCCAGATATTTTAAAGAAGATGTATGTGCTGCGTCGGATTCTCAATCCAATGGGCACAGTCGACGCCATCGAATTCTTGCTTGGCAAGCTGCGCGAAACACCCAAAGGCAATCAGGCGTTCTTCGATTCAATGAACACCTAGTTCTTTTGATTTCGCAGGCGATGGAGCCCGCGATGTTTAATAATTTCGCAAATGTCTGGACAATCATTGGTCAGGCTTCAGAGCTCAGTAACGCCAAGCCAATTGGTCTTAGCGTAGCCGGCGAGCGCATCGTTTTGTTTCGCGATGCGGCGCAGAAAGCTGTTGCGCTGCTTGATCAATGTCCCCATCGCGGCGTTGCGCTTTCGCTCGGTCGCGTTGAGCGGGGCGAAATTGAATGCCCGTTTCATGGATGGCGATTTAACGGCGCTGGCGCAAATTGCGCCACGCCTTTTAATCCTGATGCAAAACGGCAATATTTACACGCGCAGCCGCTGCCGTTGCGTGAGGATCACGGATTACTTTGGCTCTACACAGGATTTGAGCCTGAGGTTGAGCCAGATTTTCCAGAAACATTTTCCCTCAAAAACACGCTTATTTGCGTGCAGGAAACGGTCTGGCGCGCGCATTGGACGCGCGTGATGGAAAATATGTTGGACATGCCGCATTTGCCTTTTGTGCATCGTCGAACAATTGGCAAAGATCTCGCGCAAAAAATTGATCAACGCATGGATGTTTTTTGGCGTGAACGGCCTTATGGCGCGCGCATAGATGGCGCGATTAACGGCGAGCCGCGCATGGGCGCGCTTGAATATCGGTATCCAAATTTAATGGAACTCTTAATTGATCCGCCAGGACGCGTATTTCGTTTAATGGCGATTTGTCTTCCGCAAGATGACACAACGACAAAATTAATTTTGCTGACGATCCGTGATTTTGCGCGCTGGCCGATTCTCAATCCAATCTTTCGGATTATGAATCAACGCATCGCCAATGAAGATAAGCGCATTATTGAATCGGCGCTCCCTAAGGAGGTTCCGCCGCCTTCTGAAGAAGCTTCGCTGCGCACGGATGGGCCCACCCTCGCTTTTCGACGGATTTATCGGCAAAAGCTTCAAGGAAGTTCAGTAGCGCCGCCAGTCAGGCAAGCTGCGCCCTGAAGCGGAAGGGCCATGCAGGAAGAAACGATTTATGCCTTAGGGACGGGCGCTGGTCGGGCGGCGATCGCCGTCATTCGTCTTTCAGGCAATGCAGTTCCTTTTTTACTTGAGCAATTTACCGGGGCTGAGCCAATCCCAAGACTGGCGCAATATGTGCGCCTGCGCGATCCCGCAACGGATGAAACCCTGGATCGCGGCTTGGCGCTGTTTTTTCCCGCACCCCACTCACCCACGGGCGAAGATTATGCGGAGCTCCAGTGTCATGGCGGACGCGCAGTCGTTAGCGGGATTATTTCAGCGTTAGCGCGCCAAAAAAATCTCAGACCCGCAGAAGCGGGAGAATTTGTTCAGCGCGGCTTTCGTCATGGCAAGCTTGATCTTTCACAAGCTGAAGGCTTGGCTGATTTGATTGAGGCGGAAACACAAAGCCAAGCGCGACAGGCTTTGCGCCTCTCAGGCGGCGCATTACGGCGTACAGTTGAGACATGGCGCGGCGCGTTGATTGGGGCGCTGGCGCAAGTTGAGGCGGAATTGGATTTCAGCGATGAGGGCGATGTCGAGGGATTTTCGATCCCTGCTTTGGCTGAGACGCTTAAGCCGCTCTGCGCCGATATGGCTCGCGTTCTAGCGATTAGCCCCGCCAGCGAGCGGATGAAAGAGGGTTATGAGGTCATGATCCTAGGCCCGCCAAATGCAGGAAAATCAACTTTAATCAATATGTTAGCGGATAGAGAGATCGCGATTGTCACGCCCCAACCCGGAACGACGCGCGACATGCTTGAGGCGCATCTAGATTTTGAAGGCATGCCGATCACACTCATTGATACGGCCGGCCTGCGGTCGGCTGAGGATGAAATTGAGAAAATCGGCATCGGCCGCATGTTGGAACGCGCCCGCACTGCGGATTTGATCCTGTGGCTTTCCCCCGATGGGGCCTCGCCGCCAGCTGAGATTAAACAACCAGTGCTCAGTGTGACGAGTAAAAGCGATCTTTTGGCGCAGTCGCGAGGGGGACTAGAAATCTGCGCCTTAAGCGGTGTGGGACTAGACAAACTTTGCAAAGAAATTGCCGCCCTAGCGCGCGTCCAACTAGGCGATGGTGGGTCGGCGCTATTTTCTCGGCAGCGACACCGCTCAGCCACGCAAGAGGCTTTGGAAGCTGTTCAAAGCGCCTTGACCACCGCTAAGCCACTTGAACTGATCGCCGATGATCTGAGATTGGCTTTGAGGAAACTGGGTAAAATAATTGGCGTTGTGGATGTTGAGGAAATTTTAGGCGTGATTTTTTCTCGTTTTTGTATTGGGAAATGAGCTAGATGTTTCACGTGAAACAGGCCTGACGAAATTATGCAGCATTTTGACGTGATCATCATCGGGGGCGGACACGCTGGCTGCGAGGCGGCGGCGGCGGCAGCGCGTTTTGGCGCACGCACTGCTTTGGTGACGCATAAGCGCGATACGATCGGCGCCATGTCCTGCAACCCAGCGATTGGCGGCTTGGGCAAGGGTCAGCTCGTTCGAGAAATTGATGCGCTTGATGGATTAATGGGTCGGGTGGCGGATGCTGGAGGGATCCAGTTTCGTCTCTTAAACCGCTCCAAGGGACCGGCAGTGAGAGGTCCGCGCGCGCAAGCGGATCGAAAACTTTATCGATTGGCGATGCTCGCGGCGATCGAAGCCCAGCCAAATTTAAGCCTCATAGAGGCATCCGTTGAGGATCTTTTGATTGAAGCGGATGCAATCGCTGGCGTGGTCACGCATCAGGCGACTTATCGCGCTTCTGCGGTTGTCATTACCACAGGAACCTTTCTTGGCGGCATGATCCATATTGGCGATGATCGCACGCCCGCCGGCAGAATGGGGGATCCGCCCGCGTTGGGTCTCGCGCGCAGGTTGCGGGATGCATGCTTTTCTGTCGCGCGCTTAAAAACCGGCACGCCGCCTCGATTGGACGGCAAGACCATTGCCTGGGATCGGCTGGAGCCTCAATGGGGAGACCCCGAGCCAGAGCCTTTTTCATCCCTCACGTCCTCAATTACTAATCCTCAGATTGCCTGTGCGATAACGCGGACAACGCCGCAAGCGCATAAAATAATAGAGCAGTCGCTCCATCTCTCCCCCTTAAAGACGGGAGCTATTTCAGGGCCCGGCCCACGCTATTGTCCTTCGATTGAAGATAAGGTCGTGCGTTTTGCTGACCGGGACGCTCATCAAATTTTCCTCGAACCTGAGGGGCTTGATGATGATACAGTCTATCCAAATGGGATTTCGACTTCGCTGCCGCTTGCTACTCAAGAAGCCTTTATTGCCGCAATCCCCGGGCTTGAGGCGGCCCGAATTTTACGTCCAGGCTACGCCATTGAATATGACTATGTGGATCCCCGTGAGCTGCAGCCAAGTCTAGAAACTAAGCGCATTCCGGGACTTTTCCTCGCTGGTCAAATTAATGGCACGACAGGTTATGAAGAAGCGGCGGCGCAGGGTCTCATTGCAGGTCTTAACGCCGCGCGGCAGGCGGATGGGCAAAGTCCAGTGATTATTGACCGGGCGCAAGCTTATCTTGGCGTCATGATTGATGATCTGGTGACGCGTGGGGTGAGCGAGCCCTATCGCATGTTCACTTCACGGGCGGAATATCGCCTATCCTTGAGAGCCGATAATGCAGATGAGCGTCTAACGCCGCTTGGTCTCTCGCTTGGGTGCGTTGGCGCGACACGACGCGATTTCTTTGCTGTACGGGCTGAAAAATACCATCAGGCGCTGGAAATGCTGCAAAGTCTCTCTTTAACGTCATCTGCGGCGGCGCGTCATGGGCTTCCGATCAATCAAGACGGTCAGTGGCGCAGCGCTTTTGCGCTTCTCGCCTTTCCTGGCGTTGACTTGAAGATTTTAACGCATATCTGGCCACAACTCAGCGCCATTGATCCCGTTACGGCAAGCCGCGTTGAAACGGATGCTCATTACGCCGTCTATCTTGAACGCCAGCAGGCGGATATTGACGCTTTTCGACGCGATGAGCAGCTCGCCTTGCCTGAGGGCCTGGACTATGCGCAGATTTCCGGGCTTTCTTCCGAATTGCGCAGTAAACTTTCTTTTTTACGTCCCAGAACTATCGGCCAAGCGCAGCGCATTGATGGGATGACGCCGTCTGCTTTGACGCTTCTTGCGGCGCGGGCGCGTCGCGCGTGATTGACAAAGTTTCCGAGACTTTAAGTCGGGAAAAAGCTTTCGCGCTCTTTCCCGACCTTGAGCGCATTGCGCCAGAACTCACGCTTTACGCGGATCTTCTGCGACGCTGGCAAGCTAAAATAAATCTTGTTGCGCCCAATTCGCTGGGGGAGCTCTGGCTCAGGCATTTTGCAGATTCCGCTCAAGTTCAAGCGGCGGCCCCCGAGGTGCGCATTTGGGCGGATTTAGGCTCAGGCGCAGGCTTTCCAGGTCTGGTGACAGCACTGTTATTAAAGGGACAAAGCGGCGCAACCGTGCATCTTATCGAGAGCGACCAGCGCAAGGGCGCTTTTTTGAGGGCTGTTTCACGTGAAACATCTGCGCCCGCTCAGATCCATATTGGTCGGATCGAAACTATTTTGCCCGAGCTTGAGGGATCAATTGAGGCGGTAAGCGCCCGCGCATTAGCGCCACTTTCAGATTTAATGCGTTTCACAGAGAATTCTCTAGAAAAGGGTGCAAAAGGCGTGTTTTTAAAGGGGGAAGATTGGCGCGAAGAATTGACCCCTCTCGAGCCAGAGACTAATTTTTCTTTCTCGACGATTGACAGTCGCACCCATCCCCGCGCCCGCCTGATCTTAGTAGCGGCGCGCCGATAACTGATTGGCCAGAGGCGCAGTGTGAACTCACAAAAAATTGGCCCTCGCGTTCTGGTGCTCGCCAATCAAAAGGGCGGCGTCGGTAAAACGACGACGGCGATTAATCTCGGCACTGCGCTTGCCGCAGTTGGCGAAGAGGTGCTCGTTATTGATCTGGATCCGCAGGGCAATGCCTCTACCGGCTTGGGCGTTGAGCGAAAAAACCGTAAAATTTCAACCTATGATGTGCTTCTAGGCGAAAGCAGTCTGGCTGAGGCAATCGTTCAAACGGCCGTTCCGCGGCTTTCTGTTGCGCCTTCAACGCTTGATCTACTGGGTGTTGAACTTGAGATTGCTGGCGATAAGGATCGCGCTTTCCGCCTAAAAAATGCAGTTTCGTCATTGGCCGCGGCGGGCGAGAAAGGCGGCAAGCATTATGATTATATTCTTATTGATTGTCCGCCCTCATTGAATCTTTTGACCATAAACGCTTTGGCCAGCGCAGATTCTGTGGTTGTCCCTCTTCAATGCGAATTTTTTGCGCTTGAGGGGCTCTCGCAACTTTTATCCACTGTCGAGCAGGTCTCTCAAACTTTAAACCCCAAGCTGACCATTCATGGCGTCGTTTTGACCATGTTTGATCCGCGCAACAATCTCGCAACGCAAGTGGCGGCGGATGTACGTCGTTTCATGGGGGACAAGGTTTATGAAACCATGATCCCGCGCAATGTGAGGGTTTCAGAAGCGCCCTCACACGGCAAGCCGGTGTTGCTTTACGATTTAAAATGCAGCGGCAGTCAGGCCTATTTGAAGCTCGCGTCAGAAGTCATTCAGCGCGAAAAACGCTTGCGCGCTGCTTAAAAGAGCAGAAATTTTAGGAGTTTTTAAATGGCGGAAGAACGTCGGCGTTTGGGCCGCGGGTTGGCGGCGCTGCTAGGCGAAGCCGGAACGGAGGCGCCTGTTGCGCGCACGCGCGGCCAGCGTCGGGTCCCAATCGAATTTTTGCGTCCCAATCCGCATAATCCCCGTACTGCATTTAGTGAGACAGATCTTGCCGATCTCACCGCTTCCATTCGTGAGAAGGGAATTATTCAGCCCATTATCGTGCGGGCTCTGCCTGGGGCAGAAAATTATTATGAAATTATTGCTGGCGAACGCCGCTGGCGCGCAGGCCAAGCGGCGGGCCTCATTGATGTGCCGATTGTCGTTCAGGAAGCGAATGATCAGGAAGCGCTTGAGATTGCAATTATTGAAAATGTGCAGCGCGCAGATCTTAACCCAATTGAAGAAGCCAAGGGTTACGAGCGACTGGCTGCGGAATTTCGCTATTCGCAAGGCGAGATCGCTAAAATCATCGGCAAAAGTCGCGCGCATGTCGCCAATACGCTGAGACTTCTTAATCTCCCGACATTAACGCGCAAATTTTTAAGCGAAGGCGCGATTTCAGCGGGTCACGCGCGCGCGCTGCTCGGCGTGCCTAATCCGGATGCTATTGCAAAGCGCATTATTGAGGAAGGCCTCACCGTTCGAGATATTGAGGCGCTGGCTCAAGAGGGAAATTCAAAAAATACAAAGTCTGCAAAACCGTCAGTGCAAAAAAATACAAACGACAAAGATGCAGATACGCGCGCCATGGAAAAAATCTTGTCTGATGCGCTGGGCATGCGGGTGAATATTCACCATAGCGGGGACGGCGGCGAGGTGCGGGTCGCCTATAGGACTTTGGATCAATTAGACGCTTTGTGTCGTTTGCTGAGTGTATAAAGTTTTTCTGATTTAAAGAGACAATAAAAAAACCGGCCCACAAGGGGCCGGTTTCT
>SXGS01346100.1_pt1 | contig 75334 bp, 72 predicted proteins | sample 3174681 | NCBI WGS metagenome assembly SXGS01 (sample SAMN11356861, study PRJNA531348) | freshwater metagenome | isolation source: freshwater sample F1-80 | place: China: Fuxian Lake, Yuxi | collected 2017-12-25
GAAGCAACCGCGCATGATCGTCACGCTGTCCTTGATCATCTCGTAGGCGGGGATCGACTCTTGGTACGACGGGTGCGGGCGGCGCGTGTACGGCAGGTCGTAGATCGCGTCCATCGCGCTCTCGGCGATCGGCAAGGGCGGCGGCGTAACGACGACGGCCTGGCGATCGTGATATTGCACCAGCGTCTTCGCGTTGAAGGGGCTGGTGTTGACGTGAATGAGACGCGTGGCTTCGACGAATTTGTGTTTGTCGGTTTTCACTTCATCAAAGGAGGGCAGCACAATCGCGTCGTTTAGCCCCGTCTCGCAGAGGCGGGAGGGCGGGTTGCTGTCCGCCCGCCTCTGCGAGACGGGGCTAAACAAATCCGCTTCCTTCGCGCCCAGCACATAGGCGATGCCGCGCATGTCGCGCAAATCGCGCACCGTTTTCCCCGCGGCTAACCGCCGTGCGATCTCGACGATGGCGTGTTCGCCCATGCCGTAGACGACGAGATCGGCCTTGGCGTCCATCAGGATCGAACGTTTGACGGTATCGGACCAATAATCGTAATGGGCCAGGCGGCGCAGCGACGCCTCGACGCCCCCCGCGATGATCGGCACGCCCGGAAACGCTTCACGGGCGCGCTGACAGTACGCCAATGTCGCGCGATCGGGACGCAGGCCAATCTTGCCGCCGGGGGAGTAAGCGTCGTCGTTGCGAACCTTCTTGTTGGCGGTGTAATGATTGATCATCGAGTCCATGTTCCCGGCACTGATGCCGAAGAACAGACGCGGCCGACCGAACTGCCGCCACGGTTCGCACGTGTGCCAATCGGGCTGGCTGAGCATGGCGACGCGAAAGCCGGCCTTTTCGAGTACACGATGCAGGATTGCCATCGCGAAGCTTGGATGATCGATGTACGCATCGCCGGTGACGAAGACGACATCGACGGCGTCCCACCCGCGCGCTTCCATCTCGCGCCGCGTCGTCGGCGCAAGCTCGCTCCTGCCGATCTGACGATGCGCCTGAGCGCTCGTCATCGGCAATGCCAGGCGGCCGGCGGTCGGTTCGCGATTCTGCATTTGGACATTGTACCACGAGCGGATTGGTTTGACACGATTCGGCGCGCCGAGCCGCGTTTCAATCCGGCAAGATGCCGACGTCATTGCCCGACGGCGTCAAGAATACGCTGAAGTCGCGCGTGGTATACGTAAAAATGCGTACCGTGGCATCTCCCATGCCCATCAAGGCGCCTTGCGCGAATGGCCCGCCCCAACTGCCGATGCCCGGGGCCTTGTCGGAGTCTTTGCTGAGCGTGACGCCGCCGGGATTAGTTTCGCCGTTGTTGCCTGAACGCATGGTGCCAATCGTCCCGCCGACGAATATGTTGCTGGAGCCGGTGACGCCTCCGGATTTGGAGTAGTCGGCTACGTTGATATTGCCGTGCCCGAGGAAAATGGTATTCGACGTTCCATCGTTGATGGCGACCATATTGCGTTTGTTGTCCATGGCGTCCGGCTTGGAGGCTTGCTTGGCGTCGTTCACGTAGCCGTTGATGAAATAGTCGGACCACGCGCCGCCGCCGTTGGATGTTTCCAGTTTGGGGCGCATACGGCCTGGGCAATAGAAGGTTGGCGTCTGTTCGTTGCGTAGAGCGGCGTTGAACGCGGGAGCATGGTCGACGTACGGCAAGACCTGGAACCCCCAACTGCCGCTTTGGGGATTGCCGCCGATTGCCTTCGCGCTGTACTTCGCCTGCTGATTCGGCGTATCGGAGCCGTTGAAAGGCAGACGCTTGTTAACGTCATGGAAGGCGTGAAACCCGAGGCCAAGATTCTTCAGGTTGTTGGTCGACTGCGTGCGTGCCGCGGTCTCGCGCACCTTCTGGATCGCCGGCATGAACAGGGCGACGCCAACGCCGATGGGAGTGCAGATACAGCAAGCAAACAGCAGGCCCACGCCGCCGAGACTCATGACGATCATCTTGCCGCTGCCGCCGGCCTTGTCTTTCTTTTTTTTGCCGAGCTTGGGACGATTCTTGCCCACAGGCTCGTCGTCATCGTCCTTCATTTTGTGGCCGGCGATGCCTGGATGATCGAGCGCTTGCCACGGACCGGCCGGCGCGGATCGCTTGCCTCGGCACTCCGGACAGATGAGCGACGGATCGCTGTAGTCCGCGGCGATGCGGCGAATGATCTCGCACGTCTGACAGCCGATCTTGGGCATGCACTTCTCCTCGACGCGAATACGTCGCACGGGTAGTTTTCGCGGGTTGTGGCAGATTCGTAACCGTTCACCCCTCTCCCATGTAATTCAGGGGGAGAGGGGAGGTGGACGGCTACGAAGATTCTAGCGGAGGGGGGGCGAAAAAAAAAGACGCCGCGCGATCGGCGAGGCGTCAGGTGGCAGACCCAGGGTTCGACGACTTACTTGACGATCTTGGCAACGTCGGTGACGACCTTGGTGATGGCGCCATCGTTAAGCTCGCCCTTGCGAAACGCGTGATTCGCCTTGACTTCGAAATCGACGTAAAGCAACACGGTCACGTCGGCGTCCTTGGCAATCTCGTAGCTCTTCGGGCCGGCTGGGTTGTCGATCGACAACACCAGCTTCTTGAGCTTCTGATCCTCGGCCAGCTTGGTCAGGGCCTTGTCGAGCCCGTCCTTGTCGCTGCAGAAGACGGCGTAGCTGCCCATGTCCTTCGTGCCATTCTTGACGGTGGCGTCGTCGAGTTGCTTGAGGAGCTTGGCGACCGCGGGGGAAGCTTCGCGCGCGAAGACGACGGCGGTCGGGTTGCCGCCGTTGGAGCAATACAGGCACGCCTTCTTGCCGGCGTGTTCGCCCGTGACGTTCAGCGGATGAAATGGACCGGGGACATCCTTGCCGACCTGCGGCCCGGACTTGAGCGCCCCGCCCGCATACACGCCGGAGATCGTCAGAACCAGGCCGAGAACCAACGTACCACAAAGACCATAACGCGACATGAAGCATCCTCCGTAAAGAAAACCCGCTTAGAGGGAATCAGCCACAACGCAACGAAACTCTTATTGTATTCTCATAAGCCATTATTATTATTTTGGCGGCGCCAGGCGAGAGGCAATCGGGGGCATAGCGGGAATGATCGAGCCTACGCAACCTTCGTACAATATCCGCCGCTGTACTTTTTGACGAGAGTACTTCACCATTTATTCAATCCACCGAAGGAGCGACACATAGCTGCAAAGGCTACTTGCCCGGTTACTCGACAACAGTTCAAGGACAAGGCGAAGCCGATCGAAGTCATCATCGATGGCAACAAGATGATCGGCGCTCCCCGCGAATTCACGACCGGATCGCTCGGCTGGAACATCAGCAGCAAGATGACGATGATGATCGACGACAAACCCGTTACCGTCCAGGTCGGCCTGAATCTGACGGTGGTGGGCTCGAAGGATTTAGCAAAAGACGCGGCATCCTGACTCTTATTCGTTTAGCGCTCGGGTGACGCCGCGCGAGCGCTAAACAAATTCAGGTTATGCCTCCGCCCCGACATGCTCGGCCGCGTGCTGCAAGACGGTCAGGCGCACGATGTCGGCCAGGCCGATGTCTTCGATGCGATCGAAGAACCCGGTTGGGCTGACCCATGAGCGTTCGCGCAAAGCACGCTCGGGCCAATCTTGCTCCACTTCAGTGACTTTCATGACGAAGACGGTGACGTGATATTTATTGCCGTCTTTTTCGTAGAGGTAGGTGCCGATCGGTTCGCGTTGCAGGGCGCCGACGAGACCGGCTTCCTCCCACGCTTCTTGTAGGGCCGTCTCGCCCGCGGTTTGGCCGGGATCGATCCAACCCTTGGGGATGACCCAGCGTTTGCCGTTGCGGGAGGTGATGAGGCAGACGCGGCCACGGCGAAGCGGCAGAGCGGCTGCCTGTTTAATACACCCGTCAGGAGTTGGCATCGGTGCGTTCTCGTGAGAAAAGGGCGTAATCCAATCCCTCTATACTGCCGTATCGCTACCCATTCCGTCAAGGACACTTGCAATAATTTGCCGAGTCTTCGCGAGATTTTTTCCCCAGCCTCGATTGACAGGTTGGTCTTGCCTCAAGGCGTCATGCCAACACGAGTCGGCACGCTAATACGGAGTGGTTTGCGGGCTTCAGTGGGCAAGCACGCGCGGACTTTCATGCCGGTTGAGAATCCCTTCAAGAAAAAGTACGACATGCCGCGTTTGGATTTCCATTTGCAGCGCGACCAGGACCTCCGACTGACGTTGCTCGACACGCGCGTTGCCGGCCATCTGACGCAACCCCTTGACGATGACAACGGCGTCTCGCGCTTCGCTCTTCGCTTTTTCATCGGCCGCAGCGAGTGCGTTTTTCTCCAGTTCGGGAAGCGCCGTCTCACAATACGCCTCCGCCACTGCCAGCAACGTCTTGGCGGACTGCGCGGCGAGGTTCGCTTGCCGATCGTTGGCGGCGTTAAGGCGAAGCTTGAAGTCGGCTGGCTTGCCCAGGTCCAGGCCGAAGGTCGCGGTCGTCACGTTCACGAGCGGGAACACCAGGCTGAGCGGGCCTGCGCCACTGGGATCCGTCAGCAATTCTTTCTTCATCGGCGCCGCGAGCCGATAGCCGCCCTGAATCATCGGCCGAGCGTGCTCGTTCGCGAGTTGCCGGCCCAGGTCGGATTCCTTGTCGGACGTGTTGGCCGCAAACTGAACAACCGCGTGGTCCGGACCGATCACGAAGCTCTGATCACTCAAGAACATGAGCCCCAAGCTAGATGGGCCGTTTCCGCCCAGGTCCACCTTCTTCCGCATGAATTGCTTGCGATCGATCGGCTTGCGTGAATGGATGATAACGAGCGGCAACAGAGAGTCGTTGTGGCTGCCCTGGGTTGTCACAGAGACAAACTCGCTCGAAGCATTCGCGGCCGGAATTGTCAGCGAGCGATTCGTGGGAACAAGCACCGGGGGTGGCGGCGGCGGCGACAACGGATTCGTCGCCTCGGGAGGATACCCGCCCAACCGAGGCGAGTGCGTCGGCGGCGGCGACAGCACGGGCCCATTCCAGCGATTCCGCAAGGACGGCCGCGGCTCTTGATCCCCCGCGAGGACCGGATCAAGCAACAGGAACGTCGCGCTTTCAACATCGAACGGATCGATACCCAGTTCGCTGTTGAGCTTCTGGAACGTCTCCTTCACATCCTTCTTGCCGAGGACCTCCATCAGCGCCGCCTTGCCCCAGGCCGATTTCAAGAGCGCCTCGACGCGCACGTGAACGACCGCCATCGTGTTCTCGGGGAGGTGCCGAAACGGCGACGGCCATTCTTGTCCGAAAACCGAAGAGCCGGTCAACAGCCACAGCAATCCGGCCCACAGCCAAAGCTTCGCGGCTCGCATGGTGCATCCTCCTGATGGGTGAAGTGAGAAAGTCGAGCGGCATTGTATCCCATGCCCGCGCGCCGCCGCAAGCCGACTCGCAATGGTAGTGGGTCAGATTCCTGTGGTCCGGTTACTCCGTAACCGGAAAGCCAGCCACGGAGTGACCGGATCACATCCAGACTGATCCACTACCCGCGCGGCGGCGCCGGAATTCGCTTGCGTCGAACTGAACGAGTGGTATCATCCTGCCATCCAACGATGACCAAAGGGAGACCGCAATGGCGGAAATCATCGGCCTCGACGGGCTTTCGGATCAGGAACTCAACAGCGAATTGCAGAACGGCGGCAAGTTTGTCATCTACAGCTACTGCATCTCGGTAATCATCCTGTCGTTCAAGCAGCCGAGCGCGATCTACTTCGTGCGCAGTGACGAAAGCCGTTTCGTCAAAGGCTTGCAATACTCGGCCTTGTCGCTCGTGCTCGGTTGGTGGGGCATCCCGTTCGGCATCATCTACACCATCTGGTGCGTGATCTCCAACTCCGCGGGCGGCGTTGACGTGACGAATGACGTACTCGGCGCCTTGGCGCAACCGGATTCGGAACGGTATTTGGATCGGTAGTGATGGATGACGCTCGTCTACTTGTCAAGCCGCCACTCCAGCGTCATGAAGCCCTTATCCTTGCGAAACGCAGTCGGCCTCTCCTTGCCTGGCAAGGCAAAACAGGACTTACGCGTATCTCCCTTGATCTCGTAGATGCCGAGGATGCCGTTGTCCTTGCCGTTGCCAAAGAAGACGTCGATCGCCTTGACTTTCTTGGTAGGGTCGATGGTGAAAGTGCCGCTAACAGTGAGACTGCCGGTCTTCATGGTGAACTTGTCCCCATCGACCTCCATCGTCGTCAGTTGAATCTCAACATCGGTTTGTTCTTTGCCGTCGAATCCCTGCGCGAAGGTGGCCTGCCATTTGCCCTGGAAGAGTTTGCGTTCCTTCTTGACGGCGTCGTCGGACTCCTGGGCGGCCACGCAGACGCCGGCAAACATCAGGACGAGAATGGTGTGGCGCATGAACTTCTCCTGAAGATGTGATCGAGATCCACGTTCTTACTTTAGGCTGGCGCCTTCGGAATGGCCTTCAACGTCAGCAGCTTGCCGTCGCGCTCGACGATCACAAGCACCTCAATCCCCGGCCGCGCGCGGTTGCTGGCCCAGCGAAAATCGGACTCGCTCTCGATCCAGGAATCGTCCACAAGGAGCAGTCGGTCGCCCGCCTTGATTCCCGCTTGCGCAGCGGCACCGTCCGGCGTCAAGGCGGTTACCGGAATGCCGGGCTTCACGTCGCCGGCGTCTTTTTCCACCTTCAGGCCCCACTGGCCGCCTGTCGGTTCCGGCGTGCCGGGGCCTGGTTTGCCGTCCACGATCGACTTCGGCACCTGCGGCGGCGTGTAGGTTCCCGGACGGAGGACGAGCCGCTGCCCCGGAAAATCAAACGTCGTCACGTAGCGCGCGATCAGCGGGAAGCCAATGATGCCGGCCATCGACTCGAATGCGGGAACCTTCTGTACGAAGGCGGGCGATTTCTCCACTTTCAGAGCGCCAATCTGCACCGTGTCGAGCACGACTTCCGGCCCGCGCAATCCCACTTGCGGACCGACGACCGTTCCCGGCGCCCCCGTGTCGAACAAGAAGCGATACGGTCCCTTGCCGTTGACGTGCGTCTCGACCATGAGATGCTTGGGATTCGTCAGAGAGCGAGCGAAGGGGATGACGATGGCCTCGGCATCCTTGTCGTCCTTGTCATCGGCCTTGTCTCGGGTCCACGTCATCTTATGCGTCGCGTAATCGAGCCGGATGCGGAAATGGCGCATGAAATCATAGCCGAGGATGCCGTGCACCTCGCACCCCTCTCCCTTGGTGCGGTTGACGAGGCTCACCTGCGGCGGGATATTGACGTTGCAGAGGCACTTCTCGACGACGGCGCCCCCCTCGAGTTCCAGGCGTTCAATGCGCTGCGTCCCCGCCGTGCCCAGCCCCGCCTGCTTGGCAGCGCTGGGCGTCATGAGGTTGGCATTGAAGCCGGTGTCAAAGATAAAGTTGAACGGCCCTTTGTTGTTCACCTTGGCGCGTACGATGAGGTGATAGATCGGCGTCAGTCGAAAGGGTACCTGATGGACCTGCGGCGCGGACTTTTTCGCTTCCTGCTTGTCGCCAGCGTCCAGCGGCGCGAGCAGGCTGATCGACGCCAGTCCGACGAGAATCGCAGCGAAGAGACGCGCCATCATGGATTCCTTTTCTTGATGTCAGACTATTAAGAATTTACACCTATACACGCCAGGGCACAGCTCCTCGTCAATCGGCTGACGCTATTGCCTGAGATGGCACACGGGACTACACCCTCGAACTCCGCTCATTTCGCCCACACCGCCACGCGATTCATCCGATACGCCTCATTGCCCAGATGCGCCGCCGCCGCCGCGCTCACGCCAGCGCTAATCGGAGCGCTCGGCTGACGCTGATTGCGAATCGCATCGATCCAGTTTTGCAGGTGCAGTAGTTCGCCGTCGGGCGTTGTGTAGAAGTCGCGGCCTCTTGGGCCCTGGCCGAGGATCATTTCCTCCGGCTTATTCTTCGGGAAGCGAACTTCCGGGATCAACTCGAAGCGGCCGCGGTCGATGTAGACGGTTCCTTCGGTGCCCATGAACTCGATCATCGAGCCGGCGCGAGCGTTGCAGAACGTCCCCTCGAAGTGCATTTGCAGATTGTTACGATACACGAGCAGCGTCTGAATCGTGTCGGGGGTTTGCCAAACGTCGCGCGCTGTGTAGTGGTCGCCGATCGTGACGGCTTTGTCGGGATGATCGACGTTGCAGATCCAGTGGGCGACGTCGAGCCAATGGACCATCAGGTCGGTGAGGATACCGTTGCCAAAATCCCAGAACCAGCGCCAGTTGCGGAACCTGTAGTCGTCGAATTCCTGCATCGGCGCGTTGCCGAGGAATCGCTTCCAGTCGAGGCGTTTCGCATCGACGTTTTGCGGGCCGCGGCGGACGCGGTCGGAGTTGCGGTTCCAGGTCATGCGCACTTTGTGCACGGTGCCGATGCGGCCGGCCTGGATCAACTCACGCGCCCGGACGATATGCGGCATCGAGCGCTGCTGCGTGCCGATCTGCACAATCTTGCGATGCTTGGCAAGCGCCGCAGTGATCTCAGCCCCTTCGCGCATCTTGTGCGTGAGCGGTTTCTCGACATAGACATCTTTGCCGGCAGCCATCGCGTCGATCGTCATCGGCGTGTGCCAATGATCCGGCGATGCGATCAGCACGGCGTGCACGTCCTTGCGCCCTAATAGCGCGTGATAGTCGCGCGTCGTGAACGCTTTTGGCTCCGCGAGCTTCTGCGCGAGTTCGAGGTTTGGCTCATAGACGTCGCACAGCGCCATCATGCGCGTGTTCGGCACTTTCGCGAGCGCGCCCATGAGATGCCGGCAACGCCCGCCAGTGCCGATCAGGCCGATGTTGATGCGCTCATTGGCGCCGATGGGTTGCGCCGACGCGGGCAGCGTCAACGACGACGCACTGGCCACGGCGGCGGATGCAGTGAGGAACTTGCGCCGGGAAAATCGGTCGTTGGACATCATTAACCTCCCCCTTTATTTCAAGAACCCAACAGAAACACTCTGAGGACAATTACATTGCGACTTTCTTCGTGGATCGCAAAATGAATGGCCGCCGGCGCAAGCACACCAATATGACAGCGCATTTTTCCCTTGTGCAGTTCGTACCGGCACTCGCCGAAGTCGTTAGGAGCATTTTGAAGGCGCGTCATGATTTGCCGAAGGGCACGCAGAAACTCCTTGTGTTTTCCCAGCGTTGCCGCGAACTCGACGCGCTCGCGGAGTTCCTGATTTGTTCGCGCGGAGGAACCGATTCGGAAAGGAGGATCAGACTTGGCATCGCCAGCGCTCATTCGGATTGCCCATCTTGCACACCGTACTCGCGGTCCAATTCCGACAGAACCTGATCGAAGGGGAGCAGTTCGCCAGCCTCAAGCTGGCGCAGCCCTTCTCGGCACTGAGCTTCAAGTTCAGCAAAATTGACGAAGGCAATCCGACTCGCCAGGTAATTTGCTTCTTCGTCCGGCGTGAGGCCTTTGGGGACCGGAATCGATATCGAATCCGTCACATTTACGTGTTTGAATTCCATGAGATATCTCCCTCGTTTCGCTCGTTATTATACGTGCAGGCGTGGATGGTTCGCAAGGCCCTTTCCGTTTCCAAGGATCTGACACCCAAATTCGCGAGGCAGTCCACATCCTCCGCGGCTCCCACACCAGCCCCACCCCACGCGTGACGGCAAGATTCCGATCTTGCCGATTTCGTCAACGGCACGATTGGCATCTTGCCGCCGCGCAGACTACATTATCTTCACGCTTTCTAATCTCTTCAAGGAGCCATTCATGATTCGCTGGCTTTCTCTCGTCGCGTTCTTCGCCGTGGCGCAGGTCGGTCTTACCCAAAACAACGTGCTCAAGATCGACGTGGCCCCCGTCAAGTTTCAAGAGGCCAATCTGCCGCTGACGATTCCGCTGAGCGTGCCGAAAGCGTGGGCAGAAATCAACGAAGTCGAAATCGTCGGCCAGGCTGCAGTTGACGGCCGCCCAATGCTCGTCGGCCAGTTGACCGCACCGGGCCTCGTGACCGAATCGATCAAGCCGACGAAGGATGGGCTCGTGCGCCGCGATCTGCACATCATCTTGCCCGCGGAATGCCGCAGCCTGGAAGTCACCTTCAAGCCGTCCAAGCCCCGTCTCGTGCGTTTCGCGTGGACCGAGAAGAAGGGCGAATACGAAGAGCTAGGCCTGACGCTTTCCGGCCCGATCACGCCATTCCTACGCTACATGAATCGCCCTTACGACGCGACTTCGAAAGACGCCCGCGACAAATCGTACAAGGTCTTCCACCATCTCTACGATCCGGCCGGCAAACGCTTCGTCACCAACGGCGGGCACACCGATGAAAATTCCGCCGATCCGAAGAGGAAGATGCTCTACCCACATCATCGCGGCATCATGTACGGCTTCAACAAGTGCAGCTACGGCGACGGCCTCAAGAAGAAGGCCGACACCTGGCACTGCACCGGCGACGCCCACGTCAGGCACGAGAAAACACTGAGCCGAGAAGCGGGCCCGGTGCTCGGCCGGCATCGCGTCGTACTCGGCTGGTACGGCGAGAAGAACGAACGCTTCGCCGAGGAGGAACGCGAGTTGACCGTGTACAACGTCCTTGGCGGCACCCTCGTCGAGTTCGCCTCGCGCTTGAAGACGACCAGTGGCAAGATAAAAGTAGACGGCGACCCGCAACACGCGGGCTTCCAGTTCCGCGCCCACAACGATGTCGCCGCCGTCACCAGCAATCAGACCTACTATCTGCATCCCGATGGCTCCAAGGGCGAAATGGGCAAAGAACGCAATTGGCCGCAGGACAAGGCGATGGTCGATCTCCCCTGGTACGTCGTTAGCTTTGTGCTCGGTAAGGAACGCTACAGCGCCGTCTACCTCAATCATCCGCAGAACCCGAAGGAGACGCGTTTCAGCGAACGCTCCTATGCCCGCTTCGGCGGCTACTTTGAACGCGAAATCACTGAGCAAATGCCGCTCGTCGTCAATTATCGACTCTGGCTCCAAACCGGCGAAATGACGGCCGAGCAAGCGAATGCGTTGCGGGCCACGTTTGCGTCGTCGCCCAAAACGGTAGTGAAGTAAGGAGGGATGTTAGCCGGACGCGCCAGCGACGGAGTAAACTTCCGTCGCTGGCGCGTCCGGCTAACGGGAAATCTGCTGCAAACTACTCGACGCGGTTGTCCAGCACCCGTTGCCAGGCCGCTTGATTGGGGTCGGCGTCCTGCCCACTCAGGCGGCGCAGAACCAACAAGGCGGCCTTGTGGTTCTCGGACTGGAACGTCGCGGGACGACTCGCAACGAGGTTTTGCAGCGTCGCCAGTTCTTGGCCTTCAACGACGCGGCTGCGCACTAAGAAGTCGAACCGTTGCATTTCCGGCCACGGCGCGGCGTTCTCGACCGGCATCATCACGGAGAAATCCTGACGCAAGTACGTCGTATCCGCGCGAACCATCGGATCGTTTGAAGATTGAGCGTTGCCGTACGCCTCACTCGGCGACGACGGAAACGGCGCACCCGGGATCGGCATCACACCCGGCACCTCGTGCGTTTGGCCGGTCTGCGCGGGAGGATGACACAACAAGCAATTGCGATGGTGGTTAATCTTGACGACCTCGCGGACCACACACGCGAACTTGCCATCGACCACTTTGTCTTCCGGATCACCCGGCGCCTTTTCATCGAGAAACGCGGCGAGTTCCGGCAGCAGATCCGTGCGTTCGAGAGCGAGCATTGCATGGGCGGCTTGCTTGGCGACGGACGCCATCGGATAGCGAATCGCACGCACGAAGACCTCGCCGGAGACGTCCTTGCCGCGGCCGTCCTCTTTCAACGCCTTGATGGCGGCTTCGCGCACATCGAGATCGACATCGAAGACCGCGGCACGAGCAAGGGCACGGGTCGCTTCCGCGCGCTTGGCGCTGGCGAGTTGGCGCACCAGCCCGGCCCGCATCGACTTGCGTTCGGGGCCGATCATCTGCGTCAGAGCGGCGATACCCGCGTCGCTCTCCATGCCGCCTTGAGCGCCGGCCTGTGACATGTAGGCGTTCCAGAAACCGGAGTGCTGGCCGTCGTCTTTGGCCGGGGCCCCGCGCTTCTGGCCTGAATCGCGATCGAACCCGTTGCGCACGGCCTCGACGGAGGTCTGGAAGGAGCGGGCCCGCTTGCCGTCCATCCGGCACGCGTCGCCCATGACGAACGGCATGCCGCGCAACTCCGACCGGCGTTCCATGTGCATCACGAGGAAATTGTCCTGCTTGACATCGTTCTCGCCTTTGATCATCGCGATCAGATCGCGAATGCGCTTCTTGGCCGTCGGGGGAGCGATGTTCGATGGGAAGCGCTCATCTACCGCGACCTCGCGAATGCGCGCCAGCTCGTTCGGCGCGGGGGGATCGGCGGGGCGATTCGCTTTCGGACGCACTTGATCCTTCGTCCAGAAACCCAGCCCCACGAGAAACATCACGAACATGAAAAAACCGCAGCCGATCGTCACGCCCGTCAGGACCATGGGAGACATCACCAGACTGCGCTTCGTCGGCTTGATGCGAAACGGCGCGCCATATGACGTGAGCCCGAAGGTCGTCTTGCACGCAAGGCACTGTTGCTTGGAGACGGCGAGACCCGCATCTTTTTGTGGCAACTGCGCACATGCGACGCACAGAGTGGAGCTGGCCATGGCGTACTCCCTGTCGAAGGAAATGGGGACGATTCTAGCCGTGTGGTATTATCTCCGCATCTATCTCTTCACGACAACAGGAAAAGCGGAATATTTTGGCCCGCAGTGAACAAACGCACCAATTGTAATATGGGCCGCCACAGTAGGGTGACCTCGCCGAGGGCAATGCAGCACGCCGATTTCGGCGAAATCGGCCCACAGCTCTTGATCCGTGGCGGCACCGGATATTCCCTGACCTATTCGAGATTCTGTGTGTTGACGTAATACTCTTGCTTGGCGTCCTCGTTTGGCCAAACGATTGCCGCGATTTTTTCTCCCGCGCTCGTTGCCTCTTCAAGCGTATGGAAGATCATTGGTTGATATGCTTGCCCTGGCGTTCTCTGGCACACTATCCAAACAAGCTCGGCGGCGCGCAGCCAGACTTGCAGCTGGCGACCGACTGGATCGCCGAACGTCTGCACGGGACACACGCCATCCGCGACCGCCGCTTCCAAAGCCGCGACGAGCTTGCGCGCAACGCCGGCCGCCTCGTCACGCGCAAACGCGCAGAACTCCGGGGCGTGTTCGCGTTGGTCGTCCCATCGTGCGGGCAAGAGGTCCCACTCCAATGCGCGCGGCCGCAGTATCACGAGCGTCTTCGCGCCATGCGGAATGAGCACGCCGAAAGCGGTCGGGCCGGCGCGCTTTGGATCGATACGGATGAGCGTCATTTCGCCAACGCCTTCTTGAGGTGCTGCACCAGGTTCTTCATGACAAATCCTTGTTCTGGGCAGACGTGTACCTCGACGCCGCGCTTGTGCAAATTCTCTTGCACGATGGGACCAACCGCGGCAACCAATGTGTTCGCGAGGCCTTGCTTGAGCAAGGCAAGTTGCTGACGTTCCTCTGCGATCTCGAACAACCGATCGATCTGCGGCGAGCTTGTCAAAACAAGCGCATCGACCGTGCCGGCCGCCATGCGCTGAAACAAGCCGACAACGTGCTCCGCATCGCTAGCGGGCGCATAAACGTAAGGCTGCACGGAGAAGGGGGTCGCGCCGGCGTCGCGCAAGAACTGCGTAAGCGGCGGATTGGCGTCGCTGTAAAGCTGGACGCCCACGGTTAAGCCGCGCAGTTCGACCGAGCGCATGGACGCGATGACGCCGTCGGTTGTCGGCGTCTGGGCGATCAGCGTTGGCGCAAGACCAACGTCTTTCATCGCGCGCACGGGCTTCGGCCCACGCGTGATGGTGCGCGTCTTCGCGAGGGCTGTGATGACGGCGTCCCGTCGGCCGTGTCGATCCGCGCACGTGAGCAAACGCCGCAAGCCTTCGCCCGTGAGCAGAATCACCCAGTCAAGTTTGCCCGCTTGCAGTTGTTCGAGCCAGGCGAGAATCGGCGTGTCATCGGGCGCGTCGAGAATCGCCAGCAGGGGACAGCGAAGTGGGGTCGCGCCTTCCTTTTCGAGCATCGCCGCCAGCTCTTCGAGTTGGCGGCCCTCGGCAAGCGCGATCGTGCGATTCGTCAACGGCAAGGTCATGTTGTCCTCTTCAATGACTCACCCCACCGGCGGTTCGACGCCGAAATCGCGGATCGTGAAAATCGGCCGAAACGGGTACTTCGCCAGGGCCGTGCCCGCGCCTTCGAGACGATCGACGATGCACACCACCGCGACGACGAGTGCGCCGACCTTCTCGATCTCCGCGATCGCTTGCAATACCGATCCGCCCGTTGTCAACACGTCATCGAGCACCGCGACGCGCATCCCCGCTTTCAAGACGCCTTCGACCCGTTCCTTGGCGCCGTGCTCCTTCGCCTGTTTACGCACGAAAAAGCCTTCGAGCGCCTTGCCGTTCATGGCGTAGCGCTGCGCCAAAACGGCGGCCATCGGTATCGCACCGACTTCGAGTCCGCCCGCAGCATCGAGGTTCAGGTCTTGCGTCATCTCCCACAGGACTTCGCTCAACAGGTTGACGACGGCGCCGTTGAAGATCGCCTTCTTGCTGTTGACGTAGTAGCTGCTCTTCTTGCCCGAGGCGAGCGTGAAGTCGCCGAACGAGAAGGCCCTCGCTTTGAAGGCTTCAAGTAAACGATTGCGTGCGTTCATGTCGTCAATTCCATCCGCGCGGGTCTGCGACCCGCGGCTAAACATTGCCCAGACTCTCGTCAAACAAAACGAGCTTTTGCTATTCTATGCAACTTCGCGCGGCCATCGTACACGAGGCGTAATACCGTCATGATCTGACGCGGCAATTGCCGATGTTACGAGCATTATCCAATGCATGGAGGCATCGTCATGGGCCAATCCGCTCGCACAGGTCTGGAAACGCGCCGCAGTTCGTTCGTCACCTGGTTCACGTTCCTGATCGGCACGCCGGTCGGCATCGGCACGCTCTACCTGATTCAGTTCGGCCCCTGGCAAGATCCGACGGTGCAGCGCTACGTCCAGCACCTTGCCGAGCAGGCAGTCGTCGTGATCTTCTTTTGTTGCTTCGCCGCGCTCGTCGCCAAGTTTCTCGGCTCGATCTATGAACGCTACATGCAGGGTCAGGACCTGTTGCCCAGCTGGGACGGCAAACCGATGCCCGCGAGCGATGTGACCAAATTGCAACAGAAGCTCAACCTCGTCTGGGACGGCGCCAAGAGCACGTACATCGGCCGACGCATCGCCAACATTCTGAGCTTCGTCCAGAACCGCGGGACTGCCGCCGATCTCGACGATCAGATGCGCACGCTTGCGGACAACGATGCGATGGCACTCGACGGGAGCTACGCGCTCAATCGCTTCCTCATCTGGGCGATGCCGATCTTGGGCTTCCTCGGCACCGTGCTCGGCATCACCGACGCGATCGGCAGCATCAATCCCGCCGATCTGGAAAAAGGAGGCGCCGACAACGTCACGCAAGGCCTGACCAAAGCCTTCGACGCGACGGCGCTGGCCCTGGCGTTGACTTTGATCGCGATGTTCTTCAACTACCTCGTCGAGAAGATCGAACAGAACCTGCTCGAACGCGTCGATCAATACGTCGATGCGGAGTTGGCGCATCGTTTCGCACGCACTCATGGAGGCGCCGCCACGCCGCTCGATCTTCCGAACATGATCCAGCATCTCCTGCAGAATCAAAACAGCCTGTGGGAAGCGAGTATGAAAAAGACCGAAGAACGCTGGCAGCAGGCGACGCCGCAGCACGACAAGCTGGTGCAAGCGCTCGAGGCGACGCTGACGCGCTTCGGGCAACGCATCGTCGAGACCGAAAAAAAGCTACTGGAACGCCATCAGACCCTGATCGACGGCCTGGCCAAGTTCGCCGCGTCGGCCAACGAGAACGGCCGCGAGCATCAGGCCGGCCTTGCCCGGCTGACCGACGCGATCAACCTGTCGATCGAATTGATCGCCAACGTGCAGTCGAGTGAATCACAGCTCATCCGCTTGCAGGAGGCGCTCAATCAGAACCTCGGCTTGCTCGCGAATTCCGCGACGTTCAAGCAAGCCGTCGAGAGCTTGACCGGGGCCATCCATCTGCTGACGACGCGCGTCAGCCCGGCCCAGCAATCGACGCCACGCATCGTGCCGATGCACAAGGGCGCGGCATAGGTATTTCTCCCCTCTGCCATTGGGAGAGGGGCCGGGGGTGAGGGTCGGTGTACCCACGAATGTCTCGCCTCCCACGACCGCTACGAAGACACTGAATCCCTGGACGCCCCGCCCTTAGTCCCCGGCCCCTCTCTCTGTGGGAGAGGGGAGAAAAACAGCGATGCGCCGACCACGTACGAAATTGCAGGTCTCGACGTTCCCATTTCTCGCAGTCTTGCTCTGCGCGATGGGGTCGCTCCTCTTGTTGCTTTTCATGATGGATCGCCGAGCCAAGATCGCCGCCCAGCATCAAGTCAACGCCCTGCACGCCGAACGCAAGAAACGTACGCAGGAGGAGGAAGAGACTCGCAATGCCGAATGGGAGAACGCAAAAGAGCGCTTGCGGCAAACGCTCCTGGACCAGCAAGGGCAGCTCGACAGCGACGCCAAGCTACTGCACGGCCAACTCGACGACACCAGCAAGAAACTGGTGCTCATCCAATCCCGGCACAACGAGCTCGCGCAGCAAGTCAAGAGTGAGACGGCGAAAATCGGCGCCATCCAGTTGCAAATCGCAAGTCAGCACACTGAGCTCAACGACACCGCGCAAAAAGAGACCGCGTCGAAGAAGGAATTGATCGACGCGACCAAGGAGTTAGCCGACCTTGAACTCGCATTCCAGGCGCTGCGCGCATTGAAAGCGCGCGAGACGCCGGTGTACTCGCTCGTCCCCTATCGCGGCAAGCGCGGTGATGGCCGACCGCCAATCTACGTCGAATGCGTCCGCACCGGGGTGCTCTTTCATCCTGAGAGAAAGCTGCTCGACGGACTCGACTTCACGCCGAACTCGATCCGCGCCGAGGTCGAGCGCCACGCCGGCCCGCTCGTCAGCGCGAAGGCCGCCAAGGACAAAACACGCTCACCCGCTGAGGACAAGGCGGGGCCTTACGTGCTCTTCCTGATTCGGCCCGATGGCATCGCCAGCTACTACAAGGCGGCCGCCACGCTCGCGGGCTTCGAGCTTGATTTTGGCTATGAGCTGGTCGATCAGGATTGGGCTCTCGATTTCAATGGCGACCCCAACGCCAAGCCGGCGCGTCCGGTCCAGATCGCCTGGCCGAAAGACGCCCCGAAGTCGCCCGGCGGAATCGCGCCGCTGCCTGCGCTCGTCGGCTTTCCCCTAGGAAGCACGCCGCCTTCGTCGGATCTCCGCAATCCGTCGGGCAGCATGCCGCATTCGTTCGGTGGCATTCCATCGGGCGGCACGCCGACGTCAGGCACTCCTGGTCCGCCGCCGGTAATAGGTACTAATTCGTATAACAACGCCGGCCCCGGACCGGCATTCGTACCGACCTCGCGAATGACGCCTCCCGTTCCCATCGCCTCGACCGGCGACGTCGGCAAACCGTTGATCCCGCCCATTCCAGGCTCCAACGTCGGTCCTCCCAACTCACCAGGCGTCGGCCCGAGCAACGCGCCCATTCCTGGCAACAACAACCCGAGCAACGCGCCCATTCCTGGCAACAACAACCCGATCAACGCGCCCATGCCTGGCAACAGCGGCACGAGCAACGCGCCCATGCCTGGCAACAGCAGCGCGGGCCAACGCCCCTCCAATGGAGCCCCATCCGACCAAGGTCCCCTCGACGCCGGCGCCAAGATGTTCCCGCCGATCGATCCCGCACCAGTCCGAAAAACCTCGACGCCCGTCCGGCTTTTCGGCGATCGTGATTTCGTCATCACCATCGATTGTCACGCCGACTACGTCACCGTCTCCCCTGGCGGCACCCCCTTCCGCTGGTCCGCCGGCAACACGCCTTCGCTCGACCAGACTTTCGCGCAATCCATCGCGAACCTGATCCACAAGCGCCAGGCCTCGGTCCGCCCCGGCGAGCCTCCCTACCGTCCAGTGATCCGTTTCCATGTGTCGTCCACGGGCTTGCGCTCGTATTATCACGCGTATCCCTTGCTGGTCCCACTCAACGTACCGATGACGCGCGAGAACGTGGAGAATTAGTCCGTAGTCCGTGGTAAGTCCTAAATCTTTGCGACGGACCATGGACCAAGCATGAAGGGCCGACGATGTTACGCCGAAGAAGACCCAAACGAGACGAATCGACCCACTTCAGCTTCGATTCGTTTCTCGATCTGGTGACCAACGTCGTCGGCATCATTATCCGGCTCATTCTGGTCACTTGGGTTGGCGCGCGCTCGTATCACACATCCATGCACTGGCTCAACTTGGAGTCGCCGGCCGGTGCATCAATGGAGCTGAAAGCCAGCGACGATCCACTGCACGCACGCGTCGAACAATCAAAAAACGACCTCGACGACGCCAAGACCAAGCTGCTCAAGCAACTAAAGGACCTCGAATTGGCCGAGCAATCGTCGAAAGACGTCGCGCGTCAACTCGTCCTTGTGATCGGACGCCGCAACGAACTCGAACACAAAGAGAAGACGCTGCAATCCAAGGGCGCGGTCCACGGTGTCCAGGTACAGCAGGCAAGTCTCACCGTCGCGCAAGTTCGGCAACGCTCGAAGCAGTTGCTCGATGAACTCAAGAAGCTCGAAGCCGAGCCGGCGCCGAAGAAAGAACTCAAGTACCACGCTCCATTGAGTCGAGCCGTGGACACGGAAGAGCTGTTCTTCGAGTGCCAGGCCGGGCGCGTGACGTACATCGATGTGCCCGCGTTCATGCGCGAGGTCAAGGGTTCGATCGATGATCTCGGCGACGAATTGAAGACGAGCTGGCGCGTCGAACGCAGGACCTCCCCCATCGGGGCGTATCGCCTGCGATTCGCCGTCGAGCGCGAACGCGGCATTATGGACGCGGGTCCGACTCCAGCGCCCGGAAGCTATCGCTATGGTTTGAGCGAGTGGGTCGTGGAGCCGTTGACAAACGAACGCGGCGAGACCAAGGAGCAAGCCTTACGCGCAAACTCCGCGTTTCGGCGACTCGTCGATCCGATCGACGCCAGGCTGACGACGGTGACCTTCTGGGTCTATCCCGACAGTTTCGAATTGTTCCGCGAACTGCGCAATCATCTCTACGAGCGCGGCCACGATGTGGCCGGCCGACCTTTGCCGCCGGGAGCGCCGATCGCGGCGTCGCGGCATGGCTCGGCGTCGCGCGGGCAATAGCGTCCTTCGCTGCAAGATCTCTGGCAACACTTCGCCTTATCGGGTACACTCCTGCGCCGGTCATTTGAATTCAACATGATATTCCACACATGGCGGCACGAAATGCCGCCATGCTCGAATCGCGGGAGTTGGAACTGCCATGAAGATCCTTCGCAGCATCGCGGCCATCCTCGTTGGCGCGATCGTCGCCGTCGTGGCGATTGGGTTGATTCAGATGATAAGCAATGTCATGTCCCCGCCGCCGCCGGGTTTCGACTGGCGCAATCAGGAACAGGTTCGGGCTCACGTGGGCTCGCTGCCGTGGACGGCGTTCGCCATCGTGCTATGCAGCTATATCGCCGGTTCGCTCGTAGGCGGCGGCGTGGCGGCGGCGCTCGCGAGTTGTTGCCGGGTCGTGCATGCGGGCGTTATCGGCGCACTCGTGCTGGCGATGACGGTCGGCAATTTCGCCATGCTGAAGTACTCGATGGGGGTTGGACATCCCGATTGGATGATCGTCGCCAGCTTGTTGAGTCCGCTGCCCGTGTCGATGATGGCCGGCAAGCTCGTCGCCGCTCTGATGGCGCCGCCGGCTGCCGTCGAAAATCCGCCGCCGGCAGTTGGCGCGTTCAAGTCTGGCGAACCACCGGTCCGGTCAACGTGACGCACGCGCGGCCTGCTCGATTGGAGCATCTCGTGAGAATAATCGCCGGCAGTTTTTTCGTTATCTTGACGATTGTCGCAAGCGCGTCCGCCGAGGCGATCAGAGCCGGCGCGGCCCACATCGACATCACGCCGCCGACCGGCTTCCCGATGTGGGGCTACGCTGCTCGGCGCGATCTCGGCTCAACCGGCGTGCGCGATCGGCTGCACGCGCGCGCCTGCGTTCTCGCCGTCGGCAACAGCAAGTTGGCGCTCGTCGGCCTCGATCTGGGCCGAGCGCCGACGCGCAATAGCATGGCCAACATTCGCAAGCAGGTCAAGGACGCCACCGGCATCGACACGCTCTTTCTCGTCGCCAGCCACACGCATCACGCCCCTGTGCTCGAACTCGACGATTGGCCGAGCAAGGAAAAACCGTACATCCGCACGCTTGAAGAAAAGCTCGTCCAGGTGATCGTCACTGCCCACAAGGAACTGCGCCCCGCCAGGCTCGGTGTTGCGTCGCACGAAGTTAGCTTCAATCGCAATCGCCACTCCAAGCGGGCCGACAAGCCCGTCGATCGCGAGATGCTCATCGCTCGCTTCGACGACGCCGACGGCAAAACGATCGCCCACCTCGTCCATTTTGCGGCCCATCCGACCATGCTCCCCGCCGCGCTGCGCGAGTTCTCGCACGACTATCCGGGCTTCCTCACGCAGCACGTCGAGAAAGAGCTCGGCGGCGTCTGCGTTTTCCTGCAAGGCGCGGCAGGCGATCTGTCCCCGAACCCGCAAGGTGAAGGCGGCCCCGAAAAATTCGGCGCGGCGGTCGGCAAGTTTGTCGTCGAAAAAAGCAAAAAGCTGAAGTGCGAAATGGCCGACGCGAAAAACCTGCATGCGCGCGAACGCGACTTCAAGTTCGCTTCGCGCATCGACATCTCCAATCCGCTCGTCTACGCGGCCTACGCGCTCGCCTTCTTCCCCAAGCTTGTCGATTTCTACGAACGCGAATACAAGGGGGGCGTCCGCCCGCACATGACGACCGCCCTCCTCGACGGCAAGATCGGCTTCGTCGGCCTCTCCGGCGAACTCTTCACCAGCCACGCCATGCAACTCAAACGCCGAGCCCGGCTCGAACATCTCTTCGTCTTCGGCTACTGCAACGATTATCACCAGTACTTCCCAACCATCGAAGCCGTCGCGGAAGGAGGCTACGGCGCGGACACGACCGTCAGCCCGATCGAGGTCGGCGCCGGCGAACGCATGATGGATCAGGCGCTGCTGGACTTACTGGAGTTGCAGGGGAAGATACGGAAATGATTGACCGCTTCCGGCTACTTGATCGCGCGCACCTTCATGTTGCGAAACGCGACCGGCCCGTGGTCAGCCTGCACCATCAGTGGCCCTTCACGCATCTCCGCATTCTTCCAGCGATCGCCCGTCGGCGTCATCAGCTCTTGCTTGTTGTGAATCACCTGGCCGTTCAACATGGCTTGGGCGATCATCGCGTTCTTGATCTTTTTCCCCTCTTTGTCGAAGCGCGGCGCCAAAAAGACGACATCGAGCGTCTGCCATTCGCCCGGCGCCTTGCACGCATTGAGTTTCGGCGCGATCCCTTTGTCGATGTGCATGTAGCGCGGCTTCAACTCGGCGCGCGGGTAGATGCCGCCGCAGTCGTCGCCGGTGAGATTTTTCTTGCCGAAGCTGTCTAGGATCTGGATTTCATAATGGCCGTGAAACTTGATGCCGGAGTTGGAGCCCTTGGGGATGTTGAATTCAAAGTGAATCTCGACGTCGCCGAAGTTCTGCCTGGAAAAAAGATTGCGGGCGTTGCCTTTGGGCCCGTTGTACCAGACGCCCTTGCCGTCCTTGGCGAGAAACTTGCGCGGCAACTTCGCATCGAGTTCGACGCCGGCGATTTGCTGCCAATCGCCGTACGGCTCCTTCCACGCAGAAAGATTGTCGCCGAGGAGGTCGAGCCAGCCGTCGTTTTTTCCCTGGGCGGACGCAATGCCGGCGGATGAGATCAAGAAGACAGACGTAAGGAGTCGCAACATGGAGCACCGGAAGGCGTGAATTTTGGGAACAGGCTTACCATAGCCAAATTCGTTCGCGAGTCCATCAGCGGAACGGCAACCCGTTCTTCACCAAACCTGAGAGCAAGCGAGGGGATAACAGGACGCTGGCAATGGGATACGGTAACTGCAAGGATCCTGCGAGCGCTCAACGAGTTCATGCTACTCCGCCGCGTTGAGCCGCAGATCGTGACGTAACTCGCTGTCCTTGCTCGGCCGCCAGATGAATTGATCGACGAAGTAGTGGTGCATGATAAAGCCGACCGCGACGCCGAAAAAGACGTGATACCACGTGAACCCGCCGAACAGCCGCCAGCCTTCACTCTCGATGTGGGGCATCCAGCTCATGCAGCCGGCCTGGATGCCCAGCGTGCAGCTCAAGGCCCAGGCGCCGATGCCCATTGCGATCGCGCAGCCCAAGAAAATCACGAAGTGGCTGCTCACCAGCGCCGCCAGGCCGAAACGGCTCTTGTCCACGCCGGGACGATGAATGCGATTGCGCTGGTAGTGCCAGACGATGGCGTGATACTGAATGTCGTGAAATATGGTCACGAACGCCGCGAACGAAGTCGGCGACGCTTGAAGCACGGCTGGATGAAAGCACACGAAAATGTGCAGCGGCACGACGGCGAGCAGAAACAGGATCTTTGGCACATTGAGGGGCATCCCCGAACGCCAACGGTACGCTTGCCGCGCCGCGAACGCCAGGCTCGCGAGGAAGATCGCGACAATCGCGCCCCAAACAGTCGCCTCGGTGACGAAGTATGGCGTGGTGCCCGGGAGCGCCTGAGCCGGCAGGTGCAGCTCCGCCCTGGCCAACGGATGCCGCGCCACCAGCGCGACGAACGGCGCCAGCAGGCCGACGTAGAGGAGCGTGTTGTCGATCCAACGATCGACGGCTGCGGCGTCGTTGTTCTTGCGCTTGTAGAGGGTCATCAGGCCATAGTGTTGCCGGACTACGTGCCAATACGCCCACAAGCCGACGAACGCGAACAGCAAATCGAACGGCAGACTGTAGCGCTCGATCCCGATGCTAAATAGCCCGAAGCTGATGAGGATCAGGAATGGGCCGATGAAGGGAAACGCCAGGCTGCCCAGGAGCAGGCCGCGCCGCTTGTGGCGTTCTTCCCTGTCCAGGTAGGTGCGCGCGTAGGTGCCGAAGAAATGCGGAATGTCGAGGAACATCCACCAGATGAGCCAGACGGTGAACATGTTCCAGGACCACAGATGCCCCGCTTCGATGGCCATGTGGATGGCGAACATCGCATAGCCTGCGAGCGCGCCGCCGATGAACCAGGGCAGATCGGTGCCGGCGCCGACGATCCAGTTCGTCGTTAGGCGCGACGGCGCGGCAGTGGCGGGAGTCAGTTCGGCGACGGACATGGGTGCGTAGTCCCGAGTTAGCCGGACGCGCAAGCGACGGATTCAGGATTCAACGGACCGTCGCTTGCGCGTCCGGCTAACAAATCAGTGAAAGCAGTTGACGAAGTTTTTCTTGCCCACGCCCCTATTCTCGGAAACTGCGCGGTGGTTCGCAAGAGGCGTTACCGAGCACGCGGATTCCGCCGCGTCAAGCCAGCGATTCCGCCTCGACGACAGCCCGGCACGGTCGAATGCGCTGGATCGCTTGGCCCGCCGCATCTTCCGCGCACTGGATGTCGTAGTGGCTTTGCAAATTCAACCAACTCTGCGCGTCGGTGCCGAAAAAACGCGCGAGCCGCAGCGCCGTGTCCGCGCTGATGCCGCGCCGTTCGCGAAGGATCTCATTGATGCGCGCTGGGGTTACTTCCAAGGCGCGGGCCAGCGCATTGCTGGAAAGCCCCAGCGGCTTCATGAAATCCTCGCGCAGGTGTTCGCCCGGATGAATGGGTTTCAGTTTTTTCGCCATGATTCTTCCCTGTCAGTGGTAATCAACAAGCTCTACGTTCTCCGGTCCTTGTGCGGTCCACACAAAGCACAGACGAAATTGATCGTTGACGTGTCGCCGCGCCGGAAAGTTACGGGAGGCTCGGCTTGGGCTTGGCTACTGCTGGCTGATCAGGTGGTCGTAGTCGGCATGGGATCCGATCCAAAACCAGGCCATATCCTGGCCGTCCTCGACCGCCATAGCCCGGTAGTGCAGCCCGACCCGGACGGACCAGCACCGTCCGACCTTCTTGAAATGAAGCGACGGGTGGTGTGGATCGTGGCGCAGTGCCTCATAGCACCGATCCGCCAGCCGCTGCACCTCGACCGGAAGGGCGTGGTAGCAACCCCAGAAGCGCGGGGTGGCCCGGTGCCTCATAGATCGGTGCACCGCCCTTCGCGGAGGTCGCGTAGCGCCTCGTCAGCGAGGCGGTCCAGCCGCCCGGCCGCCGCGTCTTCCTCCATCTGCCGGTCCCAGGACTCGGCCTCGAATTCGGCAAACCAGGCTCGGAACGCCGCAAGGTCTTGCGGCGCCAGCCCCCGCACGGCATGTTCAATTTGGTTTACAGTACTCATGTCAGTAGGATACCGCCCCAGACGGCTCAACGCAATGGGTGTGCTTGCCCAGGACAGGAAACTCGAACAACGAGGGTGCGCGCCGCCGATTGCCAGGACCAGCAAGTTCGTCGAATTCATTGCATTTCCGGCACATGTGCTGCAACAAAGCAACGAATGTTCCCACGTCAATCCTGCGGCCCGCCCGCGTCGGCTTCCGGCAGCGGCGTCGGCAAGCTGAACTCCACCTGCACGTGCGCGAGATCGTTGGGTGTCACTTCCAGATGAACGGTGTCGCCCGAGCGATTCGCTTCGAGCAGGAATTGGCCGCGCGTATCGAGCACGATCGCGCGCTGCGGATCGCGCACGCAGCGGAACTCCGCCAGCCCGCTGTAGTTGGCGCACTCCAGGAAGCGGGCGGTGATCGCGTCCTCGACCTCGTCACCGGGCGCCATGTTAGCCGGACGCGCAAGCGACGGATTGGCTTGTCCGTCGCTTGCGCGTCCGGCTAACGGAGAAGCGGAGCGACCTTCGCTGCGCCCCGGCGTCATGCGCGTCAGCAGCAGATTCGACGCGTCGATGTGGAATAGCCAGCCCGACGAGCCGATATGCGGCGGACCCTTCAGCGTCGGCACGATCGCCAGCGGCGAGACGTAGCCCCATGCGGTTTGCGCGGGCACCTCGCGGTCCAACGCGATGCCCATCTCGAATGCCGTCGCCTTTTCGCCCTCGGGGATCAGGATCACATCGACCATGCGGCCGCCTTGCTTCTGATGGAACGGCAGCCCGCCCGTGAAGATCGTCGTGTTGACCGGCGGCGTGCGGATGTCGAGATAGTCTGGTGTCTGCGGGCGCGGATGGCCGGTGACGTAACCCATGCCGTTGAAGCCGCGAATCAAGGTCGCGCGTTCGTCGCGCCACGCGAATCGTGCGCCGAAGTACGCGTGCCAACCGTAGCCCGCGGGAGGCTGCTGCGGCGTGATCTCGATACGCATCTCCAAGAGCGGACGACCGAACCACAGACGCAAACGCTGCCGAAAGGTCGCGAGGATCTGGTCCTGCTCGCCAATCAAGACGCCCTCGGAGACGATCTCCGCCAGTGCCGGCCCGCTCGATGTCACCTTGATCTCCTTGGCGACCATGCGGCTGCCGGGATTGAAGACGAGCATCTGGCCAAGGCGATTGATGCGCGTCTTGTGATCGCGAATCGCCTTGAGGCCACCGCTCGCCGCATCGACTTCGACCTCATATGCGTCGTTGCGGATCGTTTTCGACTCTGGATCGGCCATGCGCACTCTCGACGTCATCGGCGGCGTGCCGGGCGGGCCTTCCTTGGGCAGCCACGCGAAGCCGAGCGCGGGAACCTCGATGACGGCGCGCATCAGGCCATTGTCAAGCTGGCACGCCTTGACGATGCCCTCAATCGGCAACGGATGCTTGGCTCCTTCAAGTTCAAGGGCAGCGCGGCGCGCGAAGCCGCACGGGTTGAGGATCATGTAGCCTGCTTGATTCGGCTGGGCCCGCGATTGTAAGCGCTCGGCCAAGGCGGCAGCGATGCGTTTTTCGAGATTGTCAAGCCCAGGTGGTACGGTCAGCGTACCCTCGGCCTGGTTCTCGAGGGCTCGCAGCGCGTCCTCGACATCCAGCGTATCGCGGATGCCGCTCAAGGCACGATGGAGAGCCGCGTAGGTCCAACAAGCGTCGATACGCCGGCGCGTGCGTTGATGGCGCGGGAAGGCGCTGACTGGTTCGTCGCTCTTGGCGGTGATGCGCTCGCTGAGCGCGTCGAAGTGGAAATCGTCGGCCGTCATCATCGACGGATACTCGCCCGGCATAACCTGGCCGAGATAGGGGGAAAACGTCGTCCATTGCCCGAGCACCGGGGCGAGGCGAGCCAGTTCCATGAGATCGCGATGCCAGACGCCCGTCGGCTTGTCCCGATGCAGCAAGAAGATCGTCGCGGCGTGATCCTCGCGCGTCGTCTTGAACCACGTGTGCCCGAGGTTGTAGTACGTCTCGACAGCGTCCGCGTATTTTGGCGCCCGGGCGAAGGCATCGACCTGCTTGCCGTCGGGAGACGGCCAACTAACGACAATGTTGGAATAATGCGGCAGACCGGAGTTCTCGTCGAACGTCAGAAACAGGGCCTTCGTGACACCGTTCGAGCTGAGAAAAAGCGGCAAGTGCGGGTGATAGCCGAAACGCTTGCGCGCGAAGACGCGGATGTCGGCGCCGAGCAACTCTTTCGCGCGATCGAGGCCGTGGCGCAGGTTCCACAGTTGCGAGTCGATGGGCAGGATCACGTCCTCGCGCTCGACGTAATTGCCGCCGCACACCTCGGCAAGCTCATTGCTGACGGCCGATTGCAGCTCGGCGAACTTCTGCGGATTCTGTTCGTACAGCTTTTCAAGCGTGAGCGTGTCGGCGATGAAGTTGGTCGCGATGCCGAACTCGAAGGCTGCGGGCATGCCACGCTCGAAGCTGGCATCGTCGAGGAAGCTAACATCGAGCAGATGGATCGTGACGGGGTAAAGCACTTCGCGCGCGGACAGCAGCTTCGCCGCGGCGGCGCGCAACGGGTCGCGCCAGTCCGCCGACGTTTCAGAGCCTGAAGCGTTAGCGAAGGTCGAGGCGTCCTTCGCTAACGCTTCAGGCTCTGACTGATCCGATGGCGCGTCATTTTCGTCAGGCAAGCTCTCGACGTGATCGGTCTGCTCGCGGCTCGGCGTCTCTGGTTGCACAGCGACGAAGGGGAGTTTGCCGAGCGTCGCGATCGCTTGCTGCACGTCGTTCCAGAAGGCGACCTGGTCGAGCAGATTCTCGTGCTCCATCGCTTCACTGAGGGCGGCCAGCATCTGATGGCCCCAGGCGATGCCGAAAAACGGGCCAAGTTCGTCGTCCGTGAGGTCGAGTCCCGCCGTCCAACCAAGCGCGGGCGCTCCCTCGGCGTTCAGGGCGGCCCTGAGATTCGCTAACGTCGCCGCTCGATCGGGCGTCGTCTTGAAGGTGATGGCCCCAACCGCGCGCACGCGCTGATCCCAGTCGTCGGGCAGGTACGCCGGCGGCGCCTCCGGCAAGGCGTAGATGAAGCCGGGCTTGGGCGTTTCATGATCGTAGGTCGCCTCGCAGCGCGGCGTTCCCTTCGCCTGCCACGCCAGCGCGGGATGCCAGAGGAGCGTGAAGCCGTTGAGCCAGCACGCCATGTCTTCGTCGGACATGGTCATCGCGTACTGGGCCGGGAATCGATACGGACTCAAGAGAACAAGTTCATGCATAGTCATGGTGTGGGTTTATCAGCGGCATGGGGCAAAAGCAAGGAAAACACAAGGCGGGAAAATTCGTACAATTTCATTCTACGCTCGCCACGGTTGGCGGAGCGCGACAACTTGGTTTGCGCCGGCATGGATGGTTGACGAATCCGACATCGCCGGATGCCTTGAGGATCGTCCGATGGCCAAGAAAGCGATGGTCATGGAACAACCCCTTCCCGTGAAGATTGCCATCGCACGCCGGGAAGGCCGCACCCAGCAGGCGCTCGATCTGACGCGCCAACTCTACAAGCAGAATCAGAACGAAGAAAACCGCGAACTGCTGCGCCAGGTGACGCTGGAGCGCGGCAAGCAACTCCAGGCACAGGGGAAACTCAAGGACGCTGCCACGGTCTTTGACAACCTGTTGACGCTCGGCGGCTCAGCGTCGCAGATTGCGCAGGCGGCCCAGGGACTGGCGGCTTGCGAGGCACCGGAGCAAGCGTTGGCGGCGTTGACCCAGGTTGCGGATCCGGTCGAACGCCAGAAGGTTCTTGTTCAGACCGCCGATGCCGCCCTCGCGCAAGGCCGCGCCGGCAAGAACACCTTGCCTACCGAACTGCACGCCGGGTTCGACCAAATTCTCGATGCGTTCGCTCATTACGAAGCAGGCCACGATGAAAATGCCCGGACCGCACTGCAAGCCATCGGGTTGCAATCCCCTTTTCTCGAATGGAAGGTCCTTCTGCGCGGCTTGATTGCATATCAGGCCAAGGACGACGTTCGCGCCGCCGAGAACTGGCAACGTCTCGATCCACAACGACTCCCCTATCGTGTGGCGGCCCCACTGCACGCCTCAATCGATCCGGCTTTCATGGAAGCGCAGCCCAAGGCCGCGCAGCAAGCACTTAGAACTAAACTGATGCAGCATCAGGGCGCCGCGGTCGCAGCACCTTTGCGCGAACTGCGCGACGCCCTCGCCAAGAAAAATCTCGCTCCCGCGTTTCGCAGGGCGGAACCGCTCATCGCGACCTTGCGTCAGGAGCATCCCGATCTGGCCCGGCGCCTGGCGCTCTGTTTCTACTGGTCCATCATCGAGCGCGGCGAACCCGAAGACGTCGATCGCCACGCGCGCGTTTTCGGCGCGACCCCGGACGATCCACGCCGCAATCGCCTGCAAGCACTCGCCCTGGAATCGCGTGGCATGTGGCCCGAAGCACATACGGCCTGGCAGGATTTCCTCAAGGACATCGATGCGAATCCGAACGTCTGGCCCAACGGTTCGGCCGCCCGCGTGAAGGCGCTGATCTGGCGGCGCATGGCCGACAACGCCCATCCGCACATGCAGCAGCGGAGCACGTCCGGCAATCCGTTTTTCGATCTCTTCGCGCGGCAAACCAAGCCGCTGAAGCCCAGCCCCGAAGCCTGCCTCGAAAAAGCCATTGCACTCGCCCCCGATCGGCTTGAGAATTATCGCGCTCTGCTCAACCTTTACCTTGATGAGACCAAACTCCCCAAGGCCAAGAAGATCGGCGCCGAACTGGTCAAGCGTTTTCCGGACCACGCCGAGACGCTGGAGATTCTCGGCGACCTGCACATGGAGACCGCGACTCACACAAGGGCCGAGCAGTATTACGAGAAGGCGATCCACGCCAATCCGTTGGAACGCGGCCTGCGTGTCAAACTACGGCGTGCCCGCCAGAACCTCGCCCTCAAGTACACCTGCGAGGGCCAGTTCGCCAAAGCACGCAAGCAATTCGAGCAGACGCTGCAACTGTGCGACGGTCCGGGACTGGCGCTCATGAGCCTGTGGGCCGTCGCCGAGATAAAGGCGGGCGAGACAGCGCGCGCCAACGAACTGAGCGCGCAAGCTCTTGCCGAGCCGAACCATCGCCTGGGTTTCCGTTATGGACTGGTCATCGCCGCCGCGCGAGTTGAATTACCCGCCAAGGACAAGAAGCAATTCGCGGAGGATCTCAAGGCCGCGCTGAGCCAGCCAGCAACCCTTGAGGAAGTCCAGACTCTGCTGGACAACATGGCGTTCGACCACGTCACCTACGGCAATGAGTGCCCCGGCCAGAAAACGCATGAGAAGACCATCCTCAAGTTTCTTGAGAAGATTTCGCTCAATCAGTTCGACGAGGCGCAACTTCAGCGTCTCTGCGCCGCTCTCGGCGTGCTGCGGGCACGCAAGGCATGGCTCAAGAGTTTGAATCACGCGCGGCGAAAGTACCCCAAGAATCCGTTCTTTCATATTTGTTTCGTCGAATACTACGTGCACGACGACTCACGCAATCTCAAAATGCATCTGGCACGCGAACATCTCGAACAAGCCCGAATGTTGGTCGAAGAGATGCCGCGTGGTGATTTGCAACAAACGTATGTCAAACAGATCACGCTGATGGGGGAGATGATCGCGGAGTTGGAGGCGCGCCAGCCGAACATGTTCAACATGCTAGGCCAGATGTTCGGCGACTTCGGACCCGGTTCCGAAGACGACGAGGACGAGTTCTGGTGAGATTGGCCGCATTGCCGCTCGTGTGCTCGATTCCGAGCGCTAATCCGCGAGCGGCACTGGTACCATACGTCTCTGGGAAGTTTGGTGAATCTTTGCCTTCGATGCCGATTGTGCCTGTCCCGCAAACCCTGTCGATTATTCGCGAATCGTTCCACCGTTTCCTGGCGATCCTATCGTTTCCAGCGTGCAATCCGCCCCGGCACGCTCGATAGAATTCAAAGAATCGCTGCAATCGTCGGATTCCCTACCGTGGGTGGCGGAAATCGGCAGTCATCAGGCACGGAGGCGCCATGCGATCCTCTCTTCTATCGGTCCTCATTGTCATTCTCGCCGCCGGGCCGAGCATCGCGCAACAGTATTTACCGGCAACCTCGGGCGTTGACGGCCTCGCACCGCCGACGCCGACGCCGACGCCGACGCAAGGCATCAACTTCGATGCGCCTATCGTGTGCCGACCACGAATCGCCGCGAGCGCCGACTATCTGATCTGGTGGCTCTCGAACAGCCCCGTCAACGTTCCCGTCGTCACCACCGGCGACTTCACGAAGGCGACCGCCGGACGCATCGGCGATCCCACGACCACGATCCTGTTCGGCAATTCCTCCTACGACATGGGCGCGTACTCCGGCGGACGCCTCGGCCTCGTCTGGTGGGTGGACGATCAACAAACCTTCGGCATCGAAGGCGGCGGTTTCTGGACGCAGAGCCGCAGCCGCGACTTTCGCGCCGCCACCAACCCCGCCACGGGCCTGCCGCTGCTACTCTTTCCTTACCAGGACACGGCCGGCGCCGAGCAGGGAATCGTGATCGCCAATCCCAACACCAAGACCCGAGGCAATGTTCGCGCCACGCTCGAAAATCGCCTGTGGGGCGCGCACGTCAACGGCGTCGTCAATTTCACCCAGACGGAAACGTGCTCCGTCGATTTCCTGGTCGGGTTCCGCTATTACGATCTGATGGAGAGCCTCGATATCGTCACCAACACCGAACGAACCAGTACGAGTTTGAGCTACTCCGCCATCGAGCGTTTCCGCACGCGCAATCAGTTTTACGGCGGACAACTCGGCGCCCGCACCGGCATCCAGGGTTTCCGACTCTCGGGCGAGCTCACCGGCCTGGTCGCGTTGGGCGGCACGGAGCAACTCATCAACGCTGTCGGCACGAGCAACTTCTTCGGCGCCGGCGCGACCACGCCCGGCATTCGCTCCGGCTTCGTCTACACGCAGCCGAGCAACATCGGCAGCACCCACCACGGCACGTTCTCGGTAGTGCCTCAACTCCAGGCCAAGGTCGGCTACGACTTGACACGCTGCTTGCGCGCCACATTAGCCTACGACGTGCTTTATTGGAACAACATCGTTCGCCCCGGCCAACAGATCGACCGCACCATCAATTTCACTCAAGGCTCACCCAATTTCGGCGGCCTCGCGGGAGGCCTGGTCGGCTCCGCGCGCCCCGCGCCACAGCACAACGACACCGACTTCTGGGCCCACGGCATCAGCGTCGGCCTCGAGTTGCGCTGGTAACGCAATTACGAGCCGCGACCGTTAGGGAGCGTTGAGCACGCCAAGGGCGCCGGCGTCGCTCTGCGTAGCGCTCGCATGCATGAGTCCGAACGCCAGTTGGATCACGTCAGCGGAATGCGATTGTTCGCCTCCATCTTCGTGCGCAGATGGCCGAAGTACTCTTTGATGTCCACTTGTGCCGAGCCGCAGCTTGAACAGCCGCCGCCGGTGCTGCAGGTCGTGCAGCCGCCCCCCGCCTCGCGGCCACAGTCGGGTTTGTCGCAATGATGATGTTCTTCGGCAGCCGCGGGGATCGCGAGGTTCTCCAGACGGATCGTCAGGCTGAACCGCTCTTCGAGAGCTTGTGCGAATTTTTCCGTATCGGCGTCTTTCCCTACGAATTGCAAGATCGCGACCTGTCCGTCGAAAAGAAGCTCGACGTCGAGAATCTCCAGCGCAAGGCCATCGCGCTCGGCCCACGCGCGCCCTGCCTCAAAGACTGCGTTCTCCGTCGGACGATGTTCCGCGTGTCGCCCTTCGTCGTCGACTGTCATGGCACGGACAAGCATTCCCGACGAGGTCGCTCCGAGCAGGCGCGCTTGCCGGATGGTCGCCGGACTGAGGACTTCGCCGACCTCCATGCCGCGGGCAGTTTGTAAGAGGACGCGTGTGCCGCGCCGCAATAGCATCGGCTCGTCCGCAGTGAAAACGCCCACGGCGCCGCCGCGGCCGTGGCTGACGACGTATTGATCGTGAGCTTTCACGCCGAGCACAGGGGGATCGGGCAGCAGCGTGCTCATGTGACGCCCAGCGTTTCTCGCATGACCTGATCGTACATCTGGCAGCCCTGCTCGGTGCTCAGGTCGAGCCTCATTTCGTTGATGACCTTGACGCTTAGATCGCGCAGCCAGTACTCCCAGCAACGGCCGCACACTTGCTCGTGGATCTTCTTGCCTACCTCATCATTCATCGGCGGCTTGGGTAACTGACGAGCGTGCGCTCCTTCCAGGCAGCCGGGGCGCTGGCAGTGAAAGCCGTCGCCTCTGCCGCTCGCGGCGGCTCTGCCGACCTTTTGCGACACGGGCGCCGGTTCGCCAAGCTGGATCAGCAGCTTGACCATCTCGTCGCGCGGGATGTTGTCGCCGCGTTCGTCCGCGACCGCGAAGCCGTCGCGCAGAACTTTCACGGCATCGTCGCGCTTGTTGAGCTTCATCAGGCACGTGCCCAGGAGCTGAAACACCTTCGAGAATTGCGGGCTCAATTCGAGCGTGCGCCGAAACGACTGGACAGCCTCCTCGTGTTGGCCGTCTTCCATCAAAAGTTGGCCGAGGCGAAAGTGCCCAAGTTCATTGTCGGGATCATCATTCGCCATCTTGCGAAATTGCGTGATGCGTTCTTGGAGTGGGTTCATCGATGCTAACTCGCTTTCTTCGCGTTATTGCCGCTTGCGGCTTGGACGAGCGGCAGAAAATATTATACCAACCCGAAGCGTTATCGAGGGGTGCTGTGGCCCTCGCTAACGCTTCGGGTTGGTATAGTAACTCCTGCCGGTCGCCTTAGCGCTCGCCGGCTCGATTTTGAACGCCAAGCCGCGAGCGGCAGATCTGCTACCTACCCATAAAGCTGCCGATGTCCACGACCGTCATCGGGAAGCGCAGCTCCGCCTTCTTGTTGCCGTTCTTGTCTTGCGCTTGAATCTCGATCGTGTAACGGCCCACGCGGTTCAGAAACATGGGATAACTCAGCGGCACGAAATTCGCCTTGTCCAGATCGGTGTCAGCGGGCATGTCGCGCGGCAGCAGCATTTTCACTTTGCTCACCTCGACGTTATTGGCATCGACAACACGAATCGAAACTTCGGCATTCGGCATTTTGTTGGCGTTGAGGCTCATGTTGACAAGCGCAAAACCGGTAATGTGGTGCTGCCCCGGAAAGCCGACTGCGGGAGCCGACACACCGACGAAGCCGAACGTCTCTGCCACGACATCGAAATCATACTTGAACGCTTTCGCATTGAGGTTCTTGTCATTTTCGTACTTGTCATGCACCGTCAGCTTGATCGAGTAACGGCCCGGCGCTTGCTTGGGACCCATGATGACGTGCAGATCGCCAGGCATGCGGGCGCCGCCGAGCTGCGGGATGGCGTCGTTTTCGGATTCCTTTTTGAAGAGCGATTTGCCCGTGGCGTCGAGCAATTCGAGGATCGTGACGTAGCTGACTTTCCCGTCTTTGAGAGCCAATCCTTCGATGTCATACGTGATGAACAGCACATCGCCCGGCAAACACTTGGACTCGAAGCGCGTCGCCCCGAACGGAGCGTAGCAGGGACGAATATTCTTGATCTCGATGGCGGACGAGACGCCAGGCAGAAATCCGAGCGCGAAAAGGGCAGCAATGGCGAGCCGGTTCATGCGTTACTCCTCAGCTATGACGATTTTGGGACTATCCTTATCCTTTCATCTGTATTGTCTTCGCTTTCCTCACGAAAAACTAGAGCAATTTTCCCGCGCCGAGCCGCGACCGTCAGGGAGCGGTGAAAGGAAAACGCTCCCTAACGGTCGCGGCTCATTCTCGTCCACCGAACCAGCGCCGGCACGAACGCAATCGCGACCATGGCGTAGAGTGCCACGTCCGTCGGATACCGGCTCGACACGTAGCGAACGATCGGTTCGCGTTTGACGGCGTCCTGATTGGCGGCACGCGTGAAATAGACGTCTGCCGGGGCAAGCTGGTACGACCAGTTATCCTCGAACTCCGTCAGCCAGAACGGCATCGGGTCACTCGCTTCGGGCAACTTCAACAGTTGATAGATCCTCGAACGCTCCCGGGCCTTGAGTTTGCCCGACCAGGCGACTTTGCCGGACCACGCTTGCGTTTTCGTCAGGTCGCCCTGATAACGCGCCTCGGCGAGAAAGTAGATGCGCAGGAGCCGCTGTTTGACGCCGAGCGCCTCGTTGATGCCCTTGTACTCCGGTTCCCGATACGGGAACAGCGGGCGATCGGTCTTGAAAGACATGCGCAAGGCGCCCGCCGACACGCTCTTGCCGATGACGTCCTTGTCCTGCGCGACTTTGAGAGCGGTGATCTTCCAGCCCTGTTCGACATACGGCTTGGCCCACGCCTCGACTTCAGGCGAGAAAGCGTAGCCATGCTGCTTCAGCCATTGTACGAGCGCGGTCGTCGAATTCGTTTCCAGTACTGCGGCGTGGAAGCCTGCAACAGTTTTTTCTTCGAGAACCGTCACGTTCGACCAGGCGAGGCCCGGCGCATCCCTCATCGTGGCCACGCTACAACCGAAGCTGATCGGGCGCAGCCGGGTTTGCGTCTCCGGCTCGGTCAGCTTTTGCAGATAAGGAAACGCTTCATTGCCCGATTCGGACAGCTCCGGCTGCGTCGGCGACGGTATCAAAAAGCCGAAATCGTCCGCGTCGCCCTTGAACGACGCCCGGCGAATGAAGTGCTGCGTCTTGTTCGCCGCGTCCCAGATGATGATGACGCTTTGATCCGCGTTGACGACCGGCTTGCCGAAGGAGGAGACTGCACAGCAGGCGTCCGCGGGATCTGGATCGGGGAACAGAAAGAAGAATCCGAGAAGCGAGAAAACGACGGCAATGCGAGAGACCATGACGCGACTCCATTCGCGAGACGGGGGCCGGTGAATTCACCTATTCTGCGCCGCCAACGTGATTTTTTCAAGAGCGTATTGAAGTCCGGACGGCGCGACGTTAGAATTGGGATATATTGGGTCACGCTATCGTGGCGTGACGGGCTAGAGCCTGCGGGCGGTTGACACTGGTCGCCGACGGCCTTGCAGGGTGGCTTTAGCGGAAGGAGGTGGTCTAGTGAGTAGTGGTAACCAGAGGTGGCTGCTTCAGTAGCAGCCGACGGGCTGCCGTCGGAAGCAGCCACAATTTGTAAGACGCCTCGGCCCGTATCTGGCCGGGGCGTCTCTTTTTTTGTCCGTTGTCCGTTGTCCGTGGCAACGGTTGATTTCTTGAAGAAGCCGCTTGCCGTTTGGCGCTCGCGGTGATGCGCCAATGTGCTGGCCCATCTCCGCGAGCGCTAAACGACAAGCGACGAAGGAGTGTGTCATGATCGTCGTCATGAAACCCGGGTCAACCCAAAAGCAAATCGACCACATCGTCGAACTCATCGCCGGGCTCGGCCTGAAGAGCCAGCTGATCGTCGGCACCGATCGCACCGTGGTCTGTGCCCTCGGCGAAAAACGCGACGGGGCCAAGCAAGCCCTGGAAACGGGGGATGGCGTGGAAAAAGTCGTGCCCATTCTCGCTCCCTACAAGATGGCCTCCACCGAGGTCAGAAAGGCCCCCACCTGCGTCGAGGTCCTCAAGCTCAAAGTCGGCGCCGGCACGATCGGCGTCATAGCGGGGCCCTGCTCCGTCGAGACGCGCGAGCAAATCCTCGAAGTCGCCCACGCCGTGCGCGAAGCCGGCGCCACGGGCCTGCGCGGCGGCGCCTTCACGCCGCGCACCAGTCCGTACAGTTTTCAAGGTTTGAAGGAGAAGGGCCTGGAACTGCTCGCCGAGGCGCGCGCGGCGACGGGCTTGGCGATCGTCACCGAGGTGATGGCGCCCGAGCATGTGCCCATGGTCGCCCGCTACACCGACGTGTTGCAAGTCGGCGCCCGCAACATGCAGAACTATCCGCTGCTCGAAGCCGTCGGCGAATCCGGCAAGACAGTCCTCTTGAAGCGCGGGCCCAGTGCCACGATGGACGAATTCCTCCTCGCCGCCGAGTACATCCTAAAGACGGGGAACCCCAACGTGATGCTCTGCGAACGGGGCATCCGCACCTTCGAGGACCACACACGCTTCACGTTGCCGCTCGCGACCGTGCCGTACCTGCACCAGACGACGCATCTGCCCGTCGTCGTCGATCCGAGCCACGGCACCGGCAAAGCGAGTCTGGTAACGCCGATGGCAGTCGCATCGATCGCGGCTGGAGCTGACGGCCTCATCCTCGAAGTGCACCCTAACCCGGAAAAAGCGATGAGCGACGGCTATCAATCGCTGACGCCGGCCGCCTTCCGCGAACTGATGGCCGAGTGCCGCAAGATCGCCACGGCGCTAGGCCGCGCGATGTAATTTCTCCCCTCTCCCTCTGGGAGAGAGGCCGGGGGTGAGGGTGCGACGTGTGATCAAGAAGCCGCCCACGCCGCTTCACAAGTGGCGGAGCGGACGGTTGCGTTGAGTTGGCGTGACCAAAGCAGAACGACTACACCAATTTGCTCGCCAGTCCCCGGCGGATCAGGTAGAATCACTTTTCAACCCAAACTTTGACCTGCAACGTTCTGCATCTGGGCGCGGTTCCCGGACGAACCGAGTGAATGGACCTGGGTTCTTTTGCGCGCGACTACTCAGGAGGATGCCGCGTGGCGGTTCCTTTTCGGAGATGTACATGAAATTTCTTGCCCGAGCCTTGCTGGGAGTGAGCCTACTGCTTGCGTTCGCGGGTTGCGGCCTGTCTGTTTGGGGCTGGATGGAAAACAAAGTGAGCACCAATGCCACTGCCGAACCGGTCGTGATGGACCTGGCGAAGCTGGAAGCCGGCGAAAAGGTGGTCAACAACCATATCAAACTCGGCGAGCATCACGCCCTCTACGACAGCAGCATCTATTCGTTCAAGACCAAGAAAAAAGGCAAAGTTGAGCCCGGCGGCAACGTGAAGGTGGATTACACTTTCTATCCCATCGTTTCCTCGACCAATCCGGACATGAAAGAGCTGGACAAGCTCAAGGCCAAGTTCGGCAGTCTGGATAAGGTTCCGATTGAAATCGATTTCCCCGTGCCCGCACACTTCGTCGTCCTGGTCAAGACAAAACGCTTCAAGAAGATCGACGACATCCCCCTGGATTTCGTGCGCGCCGAGAATTCGATCCGCGGCCTCGTCATCAACGAAATCAGCTCGCTCACGCGCGAAGAGAAGCAGCTTATCAAAGATGACTTCCCCAAGATCGACTTCAACAAAATCGTCATCCTGGAGGATGGCCGTTCGCCGTCTTCGTCAGAAACTTCCATCGGTGCCATGGTCGCGGGCGGCTGTTGTTGTTTTGCCGGGCTTATCGGCGTCGTCGGGGGGATCGTCTTGCTTGTGCTGAGCTGGACGAGAAGTAGCGCTGAGTGAATTACGTTTTCGCATTCACATGGCGGCAAGATTCCCGTCCTGCCGTCTGCTCCGAATCGCTGCGATGATTCATCTCGTGCCCATGCTTTGCTCGGCCACGCGCGAAATCAGCTTGACTCGATACGGCAATGCCGTATACACTGAATGTGTTCACGTTCATCGAAACCAAGCTGTTCACCCGCCTTGTCAAGGACTACTTGACGGACGAGGAATATCGCGAACTTCAGACCGCCTTGATTGAGTCTCCGGAAGCGGGCGATGTTATCCCTGGTTCCGGCGGCGTCCACAAAATTCGATGGCGCGCCAAGGGACGCGGCAAGCGCGGCGGCTACCGCATCATCTACTTCATGCGCTTCGCCGAAGAGGAGATCTGGCTCGTTACCATGTATCCGAAGAACGTCACCGACACTATTTCGGCGGACGTTCTGAAGAAGATCCGGGAAGAAATCGAAAATGGCTAAGAAGCGAAACATCGGCGCCGAGATTCTACAAGGGTTGCGCGAACTCAAACGCGGCGAACACGGCCGGGTGACGACCGTGCCGAGCGTCACGGCGATTCGGGAGAAGACGGGATTGTCGCAAGCGCAGTTCGCCAAGCTGCTCGACGTATCGGTGCGGACCTTGCAAGATTGGGAGCAAGGCCGCCGAGCGCCTTCGGGAGCCGCGCGAACGCTGCTGATGATCGCGGCGAAGAACCCGCAGGCGTTGCTGGAAGTGGCGTGATCCAACCGCCCGGCTTCGGCCCTGAAAGGGCCCAAACCAGCTCACGGCAGAGCGCAGCGCCGCCTTGGGTTACGTTTCAGCCTCTGATTACGACGCCGCTGCCGCTTCCTTCACTTTCGTCGGCACCATGCGCAGCCCCGTCGCCCCGCTCGTCTGCTGCTCGCCCGCTTTGCCGGCTTCGTGGTACTCCGCGTCCTGGTTCACTTGCCACAGATCGAAGACCGCTTCGCCGGCGACGATGTTTTTCGCGCACAGCATCGCCGTCATCATGGCGTGGTCCTGGTTGTTGTACTTGTGCATGCCGTTGCGGCCGACCAGGTGCAGGTTCGGGTAGTTCTTGTCCAGTTCCTCGCGGATCGTGTTGACGTGCTTGGCGTAATCGTCGTCGTAGACCGGGTACGCCTTCGGTTGCCGCACCACCGTGCCGTCCACGATGTCTTCCGGCTTCGCGATGCCGATCTTGGCGAGTTCGCGCTTGGCTTGCTCGATCAGGTCGGCGTCAGTTGAATTCCACAGGCCGTCGCCTTCGAAGCAGAAGTATTCCAGGCCATAACAGGTCATCGACGGATAGGCGACCATCTCCGGCGACCAGCTCTTGAAGTTCTGAATGCGGCCCACCTGCACGCTCGGATCGTGGATGTAGATCCAGTTGTCGTCGAAGGCGTTGCGGTCTTTCAGGATCAAGACCACCGTGAGGAAGTCGCGATACTTCAGCGAATCGGCGGCCTTGATGACGTGCTCCGGCATCTTCGGCGTGATGCCGTTGACGAGCTGCTTCATCGGCGCCGACGAGATCACGTGCTTCGATTCGATCGTGTGTTTGTTGCCGTCCTTGTCCTGGTACGTCGTGGTCCAGAGCTTGGAGGCCGCGTCGTAATGGCAGGCGACGACCTTCATGCCCATTTCGATGTCGCCGCCCATTTCTTTGATTCGTTCGGCGGCGGCGTCCCACATCATGCCGGGGCCGCGGCGCGGGTAGCGGAAGGTGTCGATCAGCGACTTGATGACGTTCTTCTTGTCGGCGCCGGCAGCGCGAGGCTTCGGCTTGCACAGCGAGTTCCACGCGGCCGACCACAAGGACAAACCCTTGATGCGCTGGGCAGCCCAGTCGGCGGATATCTCCTTGCAGCTCATGCCCCAGACCTTCTCCGTGTAGGTCTTGAAGAAGATGTTGAACAGGCGTTTGCCGAACTGGTTCGACACCCAGTCCTCGAAGCTCTTCGGGTTCTTGACCGGCAGTAGCTTGGCCCAGAAGTACGAGAAGACGCAGCGCGTCGATTCGAAGATGCCGAGCTTCCTGAGCGCCTCGCCGGCTTTGAGCGGATAGGAGAAGAAGCTGTCGCGATAGAAGATGCGGCTCGAGCGGGGGCGGTCGAGCATGTCGTTGGGGAGCAGCTCGGTCCAGAGGTCTTCGACTTCCTTCGATTTCGAGAAGAAGCGATGGCCGCCGATGTCGAAGTGGTAGCCCTTGTATTTGGCGGTGCGCGCGATGCCGCCGACGTAAGTTGGATCCGCTTCGAGGATCGTGACGGGGACGCCCTCTTTGCTCAGAAGATAGCCGGCGGTGAGGCCTGCGGGACCAGCGCCGATGATGGCGACGTTATTGGGATGAGTCATGGGGAGTTCCTCGTATCAAGGGTTTTTAGTCGCTCGCGGCTCAGCGCTCGCAACAACGCGGCATTTCACTGCGAGCGCTAAGCCGCAAGCGGCTCACTTGCGCACACTCGTACACAAAAATCCGACCATTGCTGGCCGCGTAGAGGCCAGGGAATTCATGAGGGATGACGACAAAGTCCAGACCAGGTTCCTGACAAAGCCGGGCCAGGTCCGCCTCGCTGGGGCCGGGGCCGTCGAACTTCGTTTGATACATGCTCTCCAGCGCCTCTTTGACGTCGTCGGAAAGGAACATCGTTTGCTTGCGCAGACGGGCCATCTCGAAATTGCGAATGAGCTCGCTACGGCGGCGCAGCTCAAGCGCGGTGTCTCGGCGAAACATGACGCCCGCAGTCTGGAGGGGGTCGTAATAACTGGTCGCACGCAGGTCGAGCCAGACTTGATCGGCACGGCCCAGCGATGAATAGACTGCCGGAATCCGACGTTGTCCGCGCGCCACGATCACTTCCCGCGCGAAGGCAATATCAGCACCGTGACGCGTCAAGCGACTGCGCGTTGCACCGATCACATCGAGCCCAAAATACACCGTCGGCAACGCCAGCGCCAGCAACAGACAGCCCCAGCCGAGCGTGCGTGATTCGCCTTTTGAACCAAGCCAGCGGAGCGCCAGGAAGACTGCGCCCACCCAGAATAGCGCGGGCACGCACTTTATGAAGACGCGAATCAGGTCGGCTTGATCGTAGTAGGTGAGAATGGTCTCATGCTGGGCGATGATAAAGCCCCAGCGATAGAGCATCCAGCCCATCGCGCCGGCGATGAGTGTGGACAGAGCCGCGCGATACCACCAATCGGGCCGAACGGGATCTTCGAGTTTGCGCCAATAAAAGATCGCGAGCGGCAAAACAAAAAGTAACATCATGAGTTGATTCGGGTCGAAGCTGACCGTCAGGAAGAACGCCGCCAACGCAATGGCCGTCACGCGGGGCAGCAGCGCGGCCGATTGGCAGCAGCGGGCGAAGATCATGAAGCCCAGCGGGGCTTGCAGGATCTTCAGAATCCACACGGCCCGGTACGGCTGGCCTTGAAACAATAGTGCGTAGGGGGAAAGCGAGGCAACAAACGTCGCTGCCAGACCAATGACGCCAATCAGCGTTGCGATGCCCAGAAAACGCGACCGGATCGGGTCGGCGCGATAGAGCCAACAGGCGCCGGCCGCGCTCAAGGCGAACATGAATAGATGGTTGAGCCAGTCGGAAATGCCCCAGCTGTCAGGATAGTTGTACTGGACGGCGAGACGAATCATGTCGTGCCAGTCGTCGTCGATTTCGCCGAATACACGGAGCGCGAGCGGCGGAAACGACAGCAGCAACACGCCCAGCACGCTCGCCACCACCAACGATGCCGAGAAAACGCGATCGTTCATCAGCAACCGGGCGAGAAAGCCGATCCAGATGAGCACGCCGCCGAACGCCATCAACGGGTGAAACAGCATCGCGATCGCGAGCAGGACGAACGAAACGGCGAAGCGCTGCGACAACAGACGCTCCATCGCATGCAAGGCCAGGCCGGTCGCGATCAATCGCGGCGTGAAGAACTGTTCATGGACGGTAAAGATATTGTGTCCGCCGTAGTACAGTTCCGCACTGACGAGATAGATCAACGCCGTGGTGGACACGAAAGGATCCGCGATCAGCATCCTGACCAGGCGAAACAAGCCCCAGAGGAAGATGGTGTTGAAGATCAGATAGAGAACGAAAAACGTGCTGCGCAATCCGCCCAGCGCCACCAAGGGCGCGACGATGCGCGAGAAGATCGAATACTGATCTTGCGACCCGTAACGCAGGAAAACGTCGTCCACGTACGCTCCGCCTTCCGCCTGATTGATCACTTGCAGACTATACAGCCGCGCATCGTGCGTGCAGTTCGAGTAGGGGCGGACCACGGCGTTGAGGGCGAGCAACAACAGAAAGAGGGTGACGGGCTGTTCTGCCAAACTCCGAAAGGCATCCGTGGACTTGGCAAGCCAGGCTGGAAAAAGATTCACCATGGGTGCTGTCGGACCGTTGGAGGGAGTCAAACAAATCCGTGTTCGCTCCCCAACTATAGGTCAAAAAAAAGCCGAAAGCCGAATTTCGTCTCAAGATTGTCAACTTTCCTTTCCATCGGAGATTATTTTCAAGCCGCGCCCCGCGGAGTTTACAAAAGATCATCGCCGACTATGAATATTTCGGTTCCAAAAACCTAAAGCCGCCGGTCCTCGCGGCAATACCACGGGAACCGGCGGCTTCTTGAGATGGCATCGATAGTCACATTACGTGGAAGGCGCCACGGTGTTTTCGGGCTTGAACAGCAAGTATTTGCGGCTCAGGAAGTTCCAGGTGAACGCCAGGCCGACGGCGCCGAATTTTGCGATTTCAATCGGCAGCTGGGCCCATTCGTGGCCGACCAGCATCACCAGCCAGGTGATGCCCAGGCCGACGAGCGACAGGATCGTAAACGTGAGGAAGCCGACGGCGTCGTTCTTCAACGAGGTCGAGAACACCCAGACCGAGCAGAGCACATATTGGAGCACACCGCCGACGAGGTAACCGATGACCGCTGCCGGAATCGCCCCCGTGCCCACCACGCGCACGCAGAGTTCGAGAATCGCAACATCGACGAACAGTGCCAGCACTGACGCCACCAGGGCGCGCGGCATCTGAAGAAAAACGCTATCGACGGGATATGTCACGAGTTGATTGAATTTGTCCAGGACAAGCATGGCCGCTCTCACGTGTTGGCGTTTGGGGGGCGCAGCCTAACCAAACAACCATATGTCACGTTTTTGCGCCGTGCCGCAAAAATGCTTCTGGCGCATGGCAATTTTCGCCGCGCGTCTGAAAATTACTTCTAATCAAGATTTAATCCGATTGTCGCTTGCAATGCGAACAGCGTCCCATTAGATGAAAGAGAGTTGCTTGCATCGGGCGAGCATCCGTCAATGACTCGCATCAGGAGTGTGGAATATGTTTCGCAAACTGCTTTGCGCGCTCTTCGTCATGAGCGTCAGCATGGGACTCGTCGCGGCCGAGGAGTTCACGGGCATCATCAAGAAGGTGGATGGCGACAAGATCACTTTCGCCAAGCTCGCCTTCGGCAAGGGCAAGGACAAGGACAAGAAGGCAGAAGATATCACGTTGCCCACGGCCAAAGACTGCAAGATCAACAAGGGCACGCGCGATTTCAAGGCCAAGGAAACCAAGGTCGGCGACGCCATCGAAGGCGGCCTGAAAAACGAAATCTTCACGAAGATCGACGACAAGAATCGCGTCATCGCACGCATCACCACCGACGCGGACAACAAGACGATCACCAACATCGTCGTCCTGCCCGCCTTTGGCAAGAAGAAGGGCACCAACTAGATCGCCGGGGCATTCGTTTCATTCGCAGCGCCGAGGCGCCAACTCGCGGCGGGTTCCTCGGCGAAAGTCGTTTTTGAAAAAACTATGAGAATCCCCTGCCAACTTATTTGTGTGCCGGTTATATAGTAGTGGGAAGTTCGCATCGTGCGAGGTTCCCCAACGATTTACATCAGGAGTGTGTTCCATGTACAGCAAATTGCTCTGCTCGATGGTCGTGACGGTGATCGGTATCGGCTTTGTCGGCGCAGATGAATTCGGCGCGACCATCACCAAGGTCGATGGCGACAAGATTACCTATCAAAAATTCAAGAAGATCAAGGGCAAGGCCCCCGAGAAGGACGGCGACGCCGTCGTGATCAATGCCAAGGGCGCGAAAGTCACCTTCGGCACCTACAACAAAGACACCAAGAAGTTCGATGCCACCGACGCGATCGAGGGTGGCTTGAAGAACGATATGTTCGCGAAGATCGGCGAAAAGGGCGTCAACGCTCGTCTCACTACCGAAGGCGAAGGCAAAGACGCGAAGGTGACACAGGTAGGCATCACCAAGAAGAAGAAAGCCGCCGAGTAGTTACACGCTCCGGACTCCCGCCAAGAAAATCCCATGGAAGCAGTCCGTGGGATTTTTTTTCTTGCGCAATTCGCGAATAGATCACTTCTTCTTCAGGCAGCCTCGCATCAGGGCCTCCGCCTCGCCGAGAGGATCGAGTTGGGCATTCATTGCCGCCACTTTCGACAATAGAGGGTAGCCCGCCTCACGCTCGGCATTAAAGCGTTCGGCGAATTGGCCGCTCCGTATTTCCTCGAATGTTTGCCGAAACTGCTCTTCGAGCCCGACCTGGAATAGCTGCATCGTCCGCAACATGCCGCCGAACATCGCGGTCGGGCCGTGCGTCGTCGCGGAATTGCGAAAACCCTCGGTGCGAAAGCCTTGCCACACCGATTCCATCTCGCCCGACATGTACATCTCCAGCGCCAGTGCCTCGGCCGGCAGCCCCTGTTCGACGCCGACGGAGAAGGCGGACATCACCGCCGCGCCAATGGCGGCGCCGAGCGTCTGCTCGATGAAGAGATCGAGATTCGCCTCGGTTTGCGCGCCTAGCTCAAACGCGCCCGCCTGCAAAGCGCCCACGGCATTGGCGACACCCAAGAGCCGTCGCCACGCCTTGCCACTGCAATCTTGCTCGACCGAGATGAACGCGTTATAGCCTTGCTTGTCGACATAGCGTTGCCGAATCGTCTCGCCTCCCATGCGCGGCGCCAACATCAGCGCGTCGATGCCCGCGCCCGCCGTGACCAGACGATACGCGAGACAGTATCCGGACGCGAACAGGAGCGCCGAGCCGTTCGCGAGGTTCGGCTCGATTTGGGCCGCGAATACCTCTGGGATAATCTCATCGGGCAGCAACACCAGGACGACATCCGCACCCTTGCACGCCGCGGCGATCCCGGCCACCGTGAAGCCGTCCGCGCGTGCCTTGTCGGCGTAGGTGTCCTCGATGTTGCCAATGGTGATGCAAACGCCGGCATCGCGCAGGTTCTGGGCAAACGAGCGGCCGAGGTTGCCGTAACCCAACACCGCGAGGCGCTCCCCGGCCAAGGCGTTCGGCGGACAGTCCACGCTGGTGTAGCGTTTCAACGACGCATTGCTCATGGTTGCGGATCTCATTGGCAGTGGCATTTGCAGTGCGGCGTCAGGATGATGCACGGCACGCAAACTCTCGGGTAATTGGAGCGTGGGTGGGGCTTCCCGAACGATGAAACACCGTTCAGGAATGCGCTGATGGGTCCATTCCGTTGTTGTTATTCTAGCGATCGAAGTGCGTGCCAGCCAGCGACATCTCATTTCCACAAGATAGACGCTGGTTATGCCGCGACCTTATGATGAGCTCGTCGATCAATCGATTCCTTCACTTGCGCCGGCTTCGCATGCTCGCGGTGCTTGAAAAAATTCTCGCGATAAAGCCTTACCAGTTCCGGATTCCCCTTGATGACGACCACGTTCTCCGCATTGTCGCTCTCGGCCTGATTCGTGAAATTGTAGCTGCCGGTGATGATGACCTTCTTATCGATGAGGATGATCTTGTTATGTGAGATCGCGTGCTCGTGGTCGATCTTCACTTCGACCCCCTGGTCGAGAAAAATGTGCAGGTCCGAATAGCGGTCGATCTCGTTGCTCTTGTCGAGCACGATCTCCACGGCCACGCCCTTCTTCTTGAGTTCGACGAGAGCATAAGTCAGTGGGTCGGCGGTGAAGGAGTAGGCCTGCACGAGAATCTCACTGCGCGCTTGCATCATCTCGCGCACGATCGCCGCCTGACATCCGCCCTTGGGCGAGAAGAAAACTTCGACGTGGGGCGACTGGCCAAGCTTGCGCCAAAGCCAGCGGACCAGGAATACGAGCGTCAACATGCCCATCGCGCCGGTGGCGACCTGAATCCACATCAACGTCATCGGATCGAGCGGCCAGGGCATCGCGTCGCACTCCTTGCAGCCAGGAAGGAACGTCCGTGTGTTGGGAACGCTACCAAAAACCGTCGCGCGAACCTAGCCGAACTGAGTTGAATCACGAGCCGTGACCGTAAGGAAGCGCTGTGGGTGGGACAACTATCTTACGATGGCGGCTGGCGGAAATTTCCAAGAAGCGTCATCAGAGGCAATTTGAGAACATTGCGTAAATTTATCTCAAAATAACGCTTGACGAGACAGGACAAAATGCGCAAAATAGGAATATATCAGTCATAATATGACATCGATATCACAATAAAGTTCAGGAAGTGCCGTGATTGTGGAAGAACGCAGGCAAAAGGTGCTAGACCTGGTAAATGAGCGAGGCTACGTCGCCCTGGCTGACCTTGCCGCCACGCTCAATGCCTCCGAATCGACGATCCGCCGCGATCTCGACTACTGGGATGAGCACGGCCTCGTCAAGCGGACGCACGGTGGGGCAATGTTCCGCGCCGATGGACAGGCGATGCCGGCACTTGAGGAACGGACCTCCCGCGCGATCGACGAAAAACGCCAGATCGCCCAGGCTGCGGCAACGCGTATCGAAGACGGCGCCTCGATCCTCATCGACGGCGGCACAACCACACTGGAACTGGCCCGGCTGCTCGTCGGCCGACCGCTGCAGATCGTCACCAACAGCTTGCCGATCGCCCAGCTCTTCGCGTCGAGTCGGGAGACCGATCTGGTAATCCTGGGCGGCTACGTCTATCCGCGCACCGGCGTCGCCCTGGGGCCGTTGACGATTCGCATGCTCGAAGAGATTCACGTCCATCAATTGCTCCTGGGCGTCGGCGGCGTCACGTCGGAAGGACTGTTCAACAGCAACCTTCTGCTCGTTGAGACCGAGCTCGCCATGATGCGCTCGGCCGACGAGGTCGTGGTGCTGACCGACCACACCAAGCTCGGCCAAAAGGCGCTGGCGTTCCTGTGCGATCTGGCTGCCATCGACACGCTGATCGTCGATAAGGCGATCGCGCCGGAGCAGCGGAAGATGATCGGCCACGCCAACGTCAAGTTGATCGTCGCCGGCGAGACGGAGGAATTTCGTTCATGATCACGCTGGATCGCGGCATCGTGGAGCGCCTGGTGCGCGACGCGTTGAGCAAACAGTTACTCTCCTCTCCCTCTGGGAGAGGGGTTGGGGGTGAGGACCGTCCCGAGCTCGTCGTGAATGTCAGCGCCCGCCACGCCCATGTGACGCAGGAGGATCTGGAGCGCCTGTTCGGCAAGGGGCATCAGCTCAAGCCATTCAAGTGGCTCTATCAGGACGGCTTCTTCGCGGCGGAAGAAACGGTCACGGTCATCGGACCAAGACAGCGCATCATCCCGAATGTGCGCATCCTCGGCCCGTGTCGCGATCACAGCCAGATCGAGCTTGCCTTCACGGACGCCGTGGCGCTCGGCCTCGACATTCCGGTACGCAAGAGCGGCGACCATCGCGATTCGCCCGGCTGCTGGATGATGGGCCCCGCCGGCATGATTCGCCTGGAGCGCGGCGTGATTCGCCACGAACGCCACGTTCACATCGGCCCGAAGGACGCCGAGCACTACGGAGTCAAGGACGGCGATCGCCTGCACCTGCGCGTGAAAAGCGATTGCTCGGCCGTACTGGAGGACCTGCTCGTACGCATGGCGCCGGCCAGCAAGCTGGAAGTGCACATAGACACGGATGAAGGCAACGCGGTGGATTACCCGCGCGCGACGAAGTTTGAATTGGTCAAGTAACCCGTTTAGCCCCGCGTCGCAGACGCGGGCGGGCACGCCGTCCTCCCAGGCCTGCGACGCGGGGCTAAACAAAACCTTGTTGAAAGAGGTACTCATGGCAACGAATCTCGAGGCCCTTGGCATGATCGAAACCAAAGGCCTGGTAACACTGGTCGAAGCGTGTGACGCGATGCTCAAGGCCGCCAACGTCACGCTCGTCGGCTGGCAAAAGATCGGCAGCGGCCTGGTGACGGCGTTTGTCGCCGGCGATGTCGCCGCCGTCAAAGCGGCCGTGGACGCAGGCGCCGCCGCGGGCGGACGGCTCGGCGAAGTCGTCGGCGTTCAGGTCATTCCGCGCCCCGCCGAGGATTTGGCTAACGTGCTCCCCAAGCGTTCCTAAGAATATTCACTTATCCACATGAAACCATCTCGAAAAAGGAAACCTGTCATGTCGAAGCCTCTTAATGAAGCCCTGGGGATGATCGAAACCAAGGGCCTGATCGCCTCCATCGCCGCCACGGACGCCATGGCCAAGGCCGCCACCGTCACCATTCTCGACCAGGTGGCGATCGGCAACGCCTTTGTCGCCATCTTCGTCAAGGGCGACGTCGGCAGCGTCCGCGCCGCCGTGGATGCAGGCGCCGCCGCCGCTCAGCAGCACGGCGAGCTCGTCAGCGCCCACGTGATCCCGCGTCCCGAAGAAGCGGTCATCAGCATGTTTCTGGCCAAATAGCGGATCGCCATGAAGATCCTCATCGCAAACCTGGGCAGCACAAGCTTCAAGTACCGTCTCTTCGATATGACGGACGAGCAAGTGCTCGCGCGCGGCGGCGTCGAACGCATCGGCTCCCCGCAGTCGAAGTGCTTCGTTGAAGCGGACGGATCACGCGAGGAGATGACGATCGCGGCCAAGGACCACGCGGTCGCCGTAAAGTTGTGCTTGCAACAGTTGACCGACAAGAGGCGCCTGGCGAGTCCGAAGGAATTGGCCGCCATCGGCTTCAAGGCCGTCCACGCGAAAGGCATCACGGGCGTTCATCGAGTCGATGAAAAGGTGCTCGCGGCGATGGAAGCCTTCAACGACATCGTGCCGGCGCACAATCCGCCTTACGTGAAGGCGATGCGTCTGCTCGCGAAGGAGCTGCCCGATATCCCGCTGGTTGCCGCCTTCGAGACGGGATTTCACGAGACGATACCACCGAGCGAAAAGCATTACGCGATTCCGCTCGAATGGGCCGAAAAGCACGGCATCAAACGCTGGGGCTTTCACGGCGCGAGTCATCGCTACATCAGCGAGCGTGCGACGAAATGGCTCGGTAATCCGGAAGCGAAGATTATCTCGTGCCACCTCGGCGGCAGCAGTTCGCTGTGTGCGATCAAAGCCGGGAAATCGCAGGCCACGAGCATGGGCATGACGCCGCAGAGTGGGTTGCCGCAGAACAATCGCGTCGGCGATTTCGATCCGTTCGCCTTGCCTGCATTGATCCGCGCGACGGGCAAGACGCTCGACGAATTGTTGGCGATTCTCGCGAACCAGTCGGGCCTCGAAGGATTGAGTGGCAAGAGCAACGATCTGCGCGACGTCGAGCAGGCTGCACTGAATGGTGATGTTAAAGCAAGACTGGCGCTCGACGTGTATATCGCCTCGGTCCGTCATTATCTCGGCGCGTATCTCGTCCTGCTCGGAGGCGCCGACGCCATCGTGTTCACCGGCGGCATCGGTGAAAATTCCAGCACGATGCGCGCGGCGATTTGCAAAGATCTGACGTGGTTCGGCATCGATCTCGCTGCGGACAAGAACAAAAGCGCCAAAGGCGAGACGCGAATTGACGGACCGACGAGCCGCGTTCAGGTGTGGATCATGCCGACGAATGAAGAGTTGATCGTCGCCCGACAGTCGCGCGATTGTCTGGCGTTTAGCCTCGCCTCGTAGAGGCGGGCGGACTCGGAGAAAGCCATGTTCCTGGCGCGCGTCATCGGATCCATCATCGCGACGCAGAAAGTCGCGACCATGAAGGGCAGCAAGCTCCTGACCGTCGAGCCGCTGCGCGTCGATCCCGCCGGTCGCGACAAGCTGATCGGCACGGGGCGAACCTTCGTGTGCGTCGATACCGTCGGCGCCGGGCAAGGCGAGATGGTCCTCATCGTGCAGGGTTCAAGCGCTCGCATGGCGCCCGAGGTCGAGAAGTTGCCGGTCGATGCGACGATCATCGGGATTGTCGACACAGTCAATGTCGAGAACAAGACGATCTTTGATGCAAAGGCCTAACCATGTTGCAAGTCACCGACGATCTGATCCGCAGTGTTGTCCACGAAGTCCTCGCCAACATGAAGGGCAAGCCCGTTGCCGCGCCAAGTCCAACGAGTGTCTCCGGCGTCTTCGACAACGCCAATGACGCCGTCGCCGCCGCCCTCCAAGCGCAGAAGCAACTCGACGCTCTCGGCCTCGACGCGCGCAAGAAGGCGACCGACTGCATTCGCAAAATCTGCATCGACAAGGCGGACATGCTCGGCCTCGAAGAGTTCGAGGAAACCAAGATCGGTCGACTCAAACACAAGGTCGAAAAGCTGGTCACTGCCGGCGAACGCTCGCCTGGCGTCGAGTTCCTGCGCACGGCTGCGTTCGGCAGCGGCGCGAAGGGCGGCAGTGTCACCCTCGAAGAATACGCCCCGTTCGGCGTCATCGGCATCATCACGCCGGTCACGCATTCGCTGCCGACGCTGGCCAACAACGCCATTAGCATGATCGCCGCCGGCAACACGATCGTCTGCAATCCGCATCCGTCCGGCGTTCGCGTCGCCTGCCACGGTACGCAGCTATTCAATCAGGCCATTCACAAGACGATCGGCATCGACAACCTGATTACGATCATCGGCAAACCGACGCTCGAAAGCGCCCAGGCCATTTTCGATCACCGCGACGTGCGCATGCTCTGCGTCACCGGCGGTCCCGCAGTCGGCCGGGCGGCGTTGCGCAGCCCGAAACGCGCCATTGTCGCGGGGCCGGGCAATCCGCCGGTCGTCGTCGATGAGACGGCCGATCTCGACAACGCTGCCAAGTCGATTATCTATGGCGCCGCTTACGACAACAACTTGCTGTGCATCGCCGAAAAGGAAGTCTTTGTCGTCGCGTCGGTCTTCGACGAGATGATGGAAGCGATGACCAAAAACAAAGCCGTGCGCTTGAGCAAGGAGCAGATCGCGACACTGACGAAGTCGGCCTTCGTTACTGTCGAAGGTAAACTCGTCGTCAACAAGGACCTGATCGGCCAGGACGCCGCAGTCCTCGCCAAGCATGCCGGCCTCAGCGTGCCGGCCGACACGGAGCTGCTCTTCGGCGAGACGGATGAATCGCACCCGTTCGTCGATCACGAGCAAATGATGCCGTTCGTACCGTTCGTGCGCGCGAAAGATGTCGATGTCGCGATCGACCTGGCCAAGAAATACGAGCACGGCTTCAAGCACACCGCCATCATACATTCGCGCAATATCGAGACGATCACACGCATGGGCAAGGCGATGGACGTGACGATCTACGTGCAGAACGGGCCCTGCACCGCGGGCCTTGGAGAAGCGTACCTGAGCTTTTCGATCGCGACACCGACCGGCGAGGGCGTGACGACACCGTTGACGTTCACACGCGTGCGGCGTTCGACGACGTACGGATCGATGCGGGTGATTTGATGAATTTGTTTAGCGCTCGCGCGACGCCGCGCGAGCGCTAAACGAATACCGGGGCCAACCAACATGCAACTCGCGACCATCGTCGGCCATGCGACCGCGACCGTCAAGCACCCGAGCATGACGGGCTGGAAGCTGCTCGTCGCGCAGCCGTTGACGCATGACGGTAAAGACGACGGCGAGCCGCAACTCGTGATTGATAATCTTGGCGCAGGCGCCGCGGATCGCGTCATCATCTGCAACGACGGCGCCGGGACGCGCAAGCTGATGGATAGCAAGAATTCGCCAGTCCGCTGGTTCGTGATGGGAATTTGTGATCGATGAGTGCGCTGCCGCCAACTACCGCGAACGTCCTGTGCTGGCCGAAAAAGGTGCTGAGCGCGGACGACCTGCGCCGACATCTGACCAGCCAGCGCGAACTGTTGCTGCTGCCCAAGACCGTCATCACCCCTCTGGCCGCGGATGAACTGCGCGCGAAGGGCGTGCGCGTGCTGTGGCAGGTTCAAGCGAAGAAGACGACGGGATCGAAGGCGGACGGCTGGTGTTATGCGATGGAGCAATCCGAGGCGATGATCCGCTCAACGATTCAGGCGCTGGAGCGCGACGGCATCACGCTGTCATTGATCAACGGTTCGCCGACCGTCATCGCCGAGACAATCCTGCGTGACGGCCATTGCGGCGGCCTCGTGTTCGCCATCGATGCGCCGCTGGTGTGCTGCATCACCAACAAGATCGCCGGGATGCGCGCGGTTTCCGTCAGCAGCGTCGCCCAGGTGATTCGTAGCAAACAAAAACTTGGCGCGAACCTGTTCGCCATCGAAACCGCGGGCCGGACGTTTTTCGAGTTGAGACAAATGTCGAAAGCAATCGTCACAGGCATCGCGCCGTGCCCTGACGACATCGCCAAGGTGCTCAAGGAGCTAGACGGCCATGCGCATCGCTGAAGTCATCGGCACCGTGACGCTCTCGCGCTGCCATCCGTCGCTCGCGGGTTATCGCTGGATTGTCGGCGTGCCGTTCAGCCTGAAGGCGCTCAAGAAGAACGTCCCTGACGGCGAGGATCTCGTGATTCTCGATGAACTCGGCGTGGGGCTCGGTCAGCGAATCGCCGTCAGCGAAGGCGTCGAGGCGATGATGCCGTTTCATCCGCAACGCAAGCCAATCGACGCGTATTGTGCAGGCATCTTGGACACGATCGAGATCAAATAACTAGCGGCTCGCGGCGCAGCAACAATTGCTACGCCGCAAGCGGCAGGAGGATAATCATGAACGTCAACGAACACAAGATCAAACAAGAAATCTGCGAGATCGGCCGCCGCCTGTACGCCAAGGGCTTCGCGGCCGCCAATGACGGTAATATTACCTATCGGCTCAACGAGAGAGAAATCCTTTGTACGCCAACGATGGTGTCGAAAGGATTCTTGAAACCCGAGGACATCTGCAAGGTCGACTACGACGGCAAGCAACTCGCCGGCACGCGCAAGCGCACCAGCGAAGTATTGCTCCATCTGGCCGTGTACAAGAATCGGCCCGACATCAATGCTTGCGTACACTGCCATCCGCCGCACGCAACCGCGTTTGCCGTCGCACATGAACCGATCCCGAAGTGCGTGTTGCCGGAGGTCGAGGTGTTTCTCGGCGAAGTGCCCATCGCGAAATATGCGACGCCGGGCGATCAGCGCTTGCCGAACACGATCATCCCGTACGTGAAGGATTGCAACACGATCCTGCTTGCCAATCATGGCACGGTGTCGTGGGGCACAACGGTCGAGCTGGCGTACTTCAACACCGAGATCATCGATGCCTACTGCAAGATCCTCATGCTCGCCAAGCAGCTCGGGCGCGTCAACTACTTCAGCGAGGAACACACGCAAGAGTTGATGGAGTTCAAGAAACGCATCAAGATCGACGATCCGCGCATCCACATCAAGGATTGCGAAGTGTGCGGCCCAAGCATCTTTGGCGATGGCTACGGCGATTTCGTCCCCGAGCCCTACGCTTTCCAGCGCGACGCCCAGGAGCCGACGACCTTCGTCGATCAACCGTCGTCGGCCTGTGCGTGTGCGAACCCGACGCCGAAGCCGCAGGTGCAGGTGAAGGACATGAACGAGCTGGTGCGCATCGTCACGGAGAAGGTGATGGCGGCGCTGGCGGAGACGAAGGCGTGATATAATGAGCGCCAAACCTCTGTAAAGGAGAGAATGATGTCAGCTCTTGAAAAATTGGAAAAACGGCTGGCCTCATTGGAGGCTGAAGTGGCCAAGCTGAAGCACGAGGACGGCACGCCATGGTGGGAGGAGTGGTTCGGCGCATTCGCGAACGATTCGCATTTTGAGGAAGCAATGAAACTCGGACGGAAGTGGCGAGAATCGCAAAAGCCAAGGCCGAAAAGAAAGCGAAAAGTGAAGAATGGTCGTTCTTGACACCGACATTCTGAGCCTCGTGGAATGGGAAATGAGTGCCGTGAGCCAGAAACTTCGCCAGCGGTTCAGCCAGTATCCGCCCAGCGAAATTCACGCAAGCATTATCAGCTTCGACGAACAGATGCGCGGCTGGACCGCGTACATCGGCCGTGCGAAAAATATGTCTCAAGAAATCCAAGCCTATCAGCGGCTGCGCCGGCAACTCAAGCTCTATTGCAAACTCCCGATGGTTGATTTTGATGAACCAGCTGCCGTTCGATATCAATCCCTTCGCAGACAGTTCCGTCGGCTGAATGCAAACGACTTGAAAATTGCATCGATTACTCTGGCACATCAAGCCACCACCCTGGTCAGCAGGAATATGCGTGATTTCAAGCTAATCCCAGGGCTTATGGTCGAAGATTGGACAAGATGAGGTTATCAACATGAAAGTCTCCATCATCGGCGGCGGCGGCCTCGTCGGCAGCTCGACGGGCTATGCACTGCAATGCGGCGGCGTCGTCAGCGGCATCTGCCTGATCGACGCCAACGCCGAACTCGCGCAGGGGCAAGCGCTCGATTTGCTCCACGGAGCAAGTCTCGTCGCGGACCAGCGCATCAGCGCCGGCGACATGAGCGAAGTCGCGACGAGCCAGATCGTTGTCATCACCGCGGGGCTGCGCCGCAAGCCCGACGAGAGCCGACTCGATCTCATCAATCGCAACGTCGATCTCTTCACCGGCATCCTCGACCAGATGAAAGCCGCGGGACTAAAAGAAAACACCTATGTCATCGTCGTCAGCAATCCGGTCGATGTGCTGACCTATCTGGCGGTCAAACGGCTTGGCCTGGCCTGGCAGCGCGTCATCGGCCTGGGGACGGTGCTCGACACCACACGCTTTCGCAGCAATCTCGCCAAACGGCTGCAAGTTCCCGCTACGCAGGTCAACGCCCTCATCCTCGGCGAACACGGCGACAGTATGGTTCCCATCTGGTCCAGCGCAACTATCAACGGGTTGCCGCTGGAGCAATGGCCCGGCTTCGATGCGGTCTGTGCCAAGGAAGTGTTCGACGCGACCAAGGGCGCCGGCGCTCAGGTCATCAAGCAAAAAGGCGGCGCCGGCTTCGCGGTCGGGCTGTCGATCCGTGAAGTCGTGCATGCGATTGCGCTCGATTCGCGCCGCGTTCTGCCGATCAGTTCGCTCATCGGCGGACCGTACGGCATCCGCGACGTGTGCCTGTCCGTCCCGACCGAAATCGGTTGTGGCGGCGTGCGCAAACAGATCGAACTGGCACTAACGCCGAAGGAACGGCTCGGCCTGCAAAACTCGGCGCGCGTGTTGCGCGAGACGATCGAGCAGGTTGAGGCACGCCTGACGGGAGGCTCGAAGGCGACAGCCGTTGTCGAAGGCAAACCGGCGCAACGCGCGATACCTCGCAACGCGTGGGCAAAATAGGGGCTTGTTGACTGACCATGAAAAAATCTCTCGACGAAAAACTGTCCCGCATCCACGCCGACCCACAACGCGCCAAGGATTTCATCCTTGCCGATGCCAAGGACGCCGACATGGGCTTCGGCGTCGTCGCCACCGGCCGGTCGCCCGAAGCGCCTGGCGGCGAGGCACGCCAGCGCAGCTTGCAGGAATATCGCGAGCAAATCGAGCAAATCGTCGCGCAGGGCCTCGTCGACATCATGCTCATGTCGGCCCACACGAATGACATGCTGACCATCCAGAAACGCCTCTTCGACACCAGCCATGTTTCGCCTGCCGCCCGCGCCAATGACTCGACCGACATCCACGTGATGCGTGGCAGCCGCAGCCCCGCGCAGCCCGCCCTCCCCTTTCGCACGGCGACACTCGACCACATCCAGTGCGGGCAGCTCGCGTGCGCGGACGGCGAACGGCACCGCGGCGCCAATCTTGGCCTTTACAGCATCACCTTCCAGAACGACAGCGGCATCGATCGCGAGGCGCTGGAACGCTACAAGGAATTTCGCCTCGAAGCCGAGCGCAAGGGTTTTCGCCACTTTCTCGAAGTCTTCGACCCGAATTGCCCGGAATCCATCGAGCCGAGCAAGATTCCCGACTTCATCAACGACGTCATCGCGCGCACGCTCGCCGGCGTCACGACGAAAGGCCGACCGCTTTTCCTGAAGATGGTCTATCACGGTCCCAAGGCGATGGAAGATCTCGTGCACTACGATCCACACCTTGTCGTCGGCATCCTCGGCGGCTCGGCGGGAACCACCTATGACGCCTTCAAGCTACTCAGCGAGGCGAAGAAGTACGGCGCTCGCGTCGCCCTCTTTGGCCGCAAGATCAACAACGCCGAGAACCAGCTCGCCTTCGTGCGTTTCCTGCGCTGGATCGCGGACGGCGAAATCACGGCCGAGGAAGCGGTGAAAGCGTACCACGGCGTCCTGCAGGGCCTGGGTGTCAAACCGCAGCGCACGCTCGACGAGGATCTGACGCTGCAAACCGGGGTGATGAGCTACGGCGGAAGTGGGACGACGATCAGTTTGCCGATTAAGAAGAAAGCCGACACGAAGAAACACGCGGCCGCCGAGCCGGACTTCGCGAAGATGACGACGGCCGAGAAGCTGGCGTATCAGAAGGCACGCTGGGATCGCATCCTTGGTAAATGATTATTGTGCCCGAACGCATCGCCGCCAGCGCCTCAACGGAGCACCACGCCCAAATCGCCCAAGCACGGCACGAGCGGCCGCTTGCACTCCGGGCATTCCACCTTCGAGAGCTGCCACATGCGATGCCGACTCTCGCTCATCGGATGGGCTACATTGGCAATCACCGGCACGAACTCGAAGAAGTACCAGCGCAGCCAGCGTTTAATCTCGTCGAGATACGGACGCGGGCTTTCGTCGTAGCGCACACACACCTTGCCAATAGTTAGCTCGAAGCCGGCGGCGCCTCGCTCCACGGATATTTCCGTATTCGCCGAGAATGTGGTGACGCAGATCCCTTCGAGCCAGATGCCCTTGCTGCCGACGACGAGGTTCGGCCCTGGCGCAAACAGCAGCACGTCGGAATAGTAGGCGAGAATCTCCTCGTGCTCGGCGGGATCCTCGGCAAGTTCGAGCATCGTCAGCGCGGGGCCGGCTTTCTCCCACAACTTGCCCGAGCGCGCCGTCCAGATGGCGAAAAATTGCAGCCAGTGCCAGCGCGATTCGAGATTCAGGACCGCATGCAACACGGGAAACGCTCGGCCCAGGTTCAGCCAATCGTCGGTATCCACTTCCGCCAGGCCCGCGTGATGGGCGGTCAAGATCGTCAGGTAATTGAGCTCGCTCTTCGTCCACACCGACCGTTCGCGGCCGTGGAAGTTCTCGTAAAGTTCGCTGAGAGACGACAACGGCAGCTTTCCCTTGAAGCTCTCCGCCGCGAGCGTCAGAACAATGTCGAACGGACGCTGCCCGCGCTCGCGCATGTCGGCAAGACAGCGCCGGCTCAACGACGCCAAACAGATGCGTGCGGCGACCTCGTTCCTGGCAGCATCGCTGGCTTCCTCGCAACACTCCAGAAGTAGATCCCGCGATGGCTGGTAATTCGTCAGCCCATCGGACATCTGGAGAAGCCCGTTGAGGAAGCTCCACTCGCGTTTGCCCATGTGATCTTGCAGCATTTCCGGCACGAGCAGCTTCCACGCCGACTTGATGAGCCGGTCCTGCGCCGAGCGCGGACCGGGCCAGATGAGATAGAGGAAGCCCGCCGCGAGCATGCCGATACCCAACGCCAGGCCGGCAAGAACCGACGATGGGGTTTCCCGCTGGATCTGCGAACGCAGCGCGATGAAGGTTATCACGACCAGCGGCCCCGTCAACAACAAGATGCCGCCGACGCGCGTCATCCAGCGTCCCGGCTCTCGCCCGCGAAAGAGGATTGCCTCGGGCGATTCGATTCGCAGCGCTGGCACCAGACCGCGTTCCAGGGCCTCGAGTTTATAGCCGTAGCCTTCCAGACACGACTCCTCGAAAACAAGCGGCTCAAGTTCCGGGTCGCTTTCAATCGGAACCGAAGCGCAACAATGCGGGCAGAGCGTCGCCTTGTCCGTCTTCACGAGCGAGCGCAACTCCGTCAGCAATTCGCGATCGCGCAAGCCGCGCCGATAGAGCAGCCGTTGCAGCCGCGCCAGGCCGGCCGACGGGTCATCCTTGAGCGCGAGTTCACGACAACGCTGCAGCACCTGCGGGTCCTTTTCCAGACCGTAATCGACGATCCAATCCTCGATGACGCGCCACGGCTCGCGCACGCGCTGCCCGTCGAGAATCAGCCGATGTTTGTCCCAGAGATGCGCAACCATGTCCTTTTTGCGCAATTCGATCTCGCAGCGCGGGCAGGCCATGCGAAGCTCATCGTCGAGCTCCTGTACGACGAGGTCGAGCGCCGGCGAATGTCCGAAGCGTTGCTCAAGTTGCTGTAGCTTTTCCATGCCACGTTTTTTGCTCGACTGCCCGACGTAGGCGCGCAGCAACTCCGCTGTCCGTGTGCGATCCCTATCCACCGAGCGCAACAGCGTCAGCGTCGCATTTTCACGCACGCGGCGTGGTAGCTCTTTATGATCCAACAGCGGCAATAGCGCCGGAATGACCGGCGCGGGGATCGGCGGCGGCAGGCGCGTACATAGTTCCAGGCCAAGACGCTGGCCGAGCAGCTCCCACGAGGCGTTCTTGCTCGGCCCGACGAACAACGGCAAAAGCGAGGCCGCGCTCTCCGAGGACACCAGGACGTCCGCTAACGCCGTCAAGGCCGGGCCGCGCAGTTCGGCGTCCACGTCCTTGATGAATTGATAAAGCCAAACGACCAGATAGCGATTCGTGTCCTGGGGATGCTTGTCCGCCGCCAGCGATTGCAGGCTCTTCCAGGCGGCGAGATCGGTCGGTGACGTACACACAGCTTTGAGAATGGCGTCGCGCGTGTCGATGTAGGTGCGGCGCGTGCCGCGAAACTGGAATACCTCGTGCGCGCGCCGCATGTGCAATTCCAGATCGCGCGACTTGACCGAGGCCTGACAATCGGGACAAACGACGAGTCGCTCTTCTTGCAATTGGGCAATGCAGTCGTTGACGAGCGCCGCATCGACGCCAAGTTGCCCCAACTGCCGGCACAGATCGATTCGCAAATCGGTCTGGCCGATGTCGCTCGAAACGGTCGCGAGCAAACGTCGCATTTCCGACAACATGGGGTGCAGGCGCAACTGCGTTTGAAACGACGGCAGCACGCTCTGGCTGCCGAGCTCCCGTAGACGCTGGTGAGGCGAGGCGAGCAGCGTGCGTACAATCGGCGTAAAGGATGCGCTGTGCCGAAGGTTCATCTGATACGAGAGGATCGACGAATACGGCAAGGCGACCGGGATGGTCGAAGCCGCTGATTCCTTCGACTGACCGAGCAGGAAGCGATGGAGTCCCTCGACGTAGCGAGCGGCGGCGGCATCCGTATTTGCACCTATCCCGGGCAGGTTGAGATAGATGCCGACAAGCTCCTCGTGCGCCGCGCGGTCGGGCCGCTCGAATACGCGTTCCCACAAGCGGGCGATAACGACCTCGGCGGGCAGCAGGTCGCCTTCGAAAAGCACGTAGCCGTGTTCTGTCTGCAGATGGGCGCCGCGCTCGCCGTGCGTCAGCGTTTTCTTGCACAGTGGGCACTCCGTCGGACGCTGTGTCTCAAGCCGCTGTAGCGTGGCACGAATGCGTTCTTCGGGCAATTGCAGATGCCGGAGAAAATGAGCCAGCGCGATCGGCGCCTCGAGCGGGGGCGCTTCGAGCGCTTCGATGAGGCGTACGAGGAGCGCATCGGACTTGTTGGGATGAGCGCTCCAGAGGGTCGTCGCCGCGGCCTGACGCATCTCGACGTGTGGATCGCGCAGACAGCGCCAGAGGCTCCCCTCCACGGCCGGGTTGAATCCCTGGCCCCGCAACACCTGCTCGATGCGGCGCAGCACCCAGGAACGTAATCGTGGAATGGTTGAACCAAGGAGGGCGTCCGACACCAGGCTGAAATCAAGTGCGCCGAGCACCATGCCGACGCGGGTCGGGATATTCTGCGCGTCGAATGCGCCGACAGCTTGCTCCTCGACCCAGGCACGCAGGTTCTTCTCGTTGGGTTGCCACAACTCCGCCGAGACGCCACGCGAGTGAACGATGCCGTTGTCCTGTTTGCGCCGCGTGAAGACCGTGTAGTAGATCGCCTGGTCCGTCAACGGCAACCGATCCAAACCAATGATTGGCCGCACCGGCCCCTCGACCACGGTCTCGCCATCCGACGGCAGCCGCGCCGGCTCGTTGCGCGTGCATTGGATCGAAATGTCCAGCCCCGCTTCGACGCCAGTGCAATCGAGCAGCAGCTTGGCCATGTCCGCTTCGATGTGCAGCGCGACAACCCCCGCGACCGGCGGCGGCGGCGGATCGACCAGCCACTTCAGCAGCTCCTGCGCCGACGATGGACGCCTCCCCGGCTCGGCATCCAAGAGCATGCGTAACACCGTCAGAAACTTGCGCGGCCAATCCTGCAAGAAGCCGCGCGCCTCGACGCCGAGCTGCTCCGCCCAGCCCTGCACGCTGTTCTTCGGCAACTGCCCGAGGACTTTCTCAAGCTGCGTCCAATGAGCGTCGCCGAAGACCTGCCACGGCCGACCTTGCTCCTGGGCGAGCTTGGTCAATTCGGCGCCGGTGAGGAGCCCGAAGGCAAGCGTGCCCCATGAGTAGAGATCGGAGCGAACGTCGGGCCGCCGAGCCGGGTCGAAGCATTCAGGCGCCGAGTAGCCCGAGGCGAAGCGTTCCGCGGGATAGAGCCGTTGCCAGACGGCGGACGAGGTCAGGTCCTTGAGCAAGGCGCTCTGCTGCGACAGCACCATTTCGGTGCCGAGGTAATGGATGCGATCGCTGGCGTCGATCAATAGCGACGACGGGCCCAGGCCGAGCAACAGCAACCCTTCCGCGTGCGCCTGTCGCATGAACTCCAGCAGCTCCGCCAGCACGGAGAGGATCGACGAAACCGGCAAGATCTGCTGCCGCCACTCCGGCGTGAATCGCCCCGTCGGCCGCGTGTAGACGAGGATCGGCTCGCCCACGCGCGCCCAATCGTCGCCGAACGTGAACGGATCGCGCGTGTTCTCGATCTCTAGCAGATCGAGCGGCTCGGGCCAAAGGTTCGAGTGCCGATTGCCCAGGACCGCGCGCACCTCGGCACGCGCGAGAGCGCGGCGTGCCTGCACGTAGGCGGGATCGTCGAGATAGGGATAGCGGTTGGCACGTAGGAAAACGTCGAGCCATTCGACTTCATCGGTCTCGCGCACGCGCTTGGCGGTAAAGTCGAAGTTGTAGAAGATCTTCTTGGCGGCATAGAGCCCATGCCAGGCCGTCTCGCGCACGACACCGGTGATGACGTAGCCGCCCGGTTGCTGCGCGGGGCCAGCGCCCTCCAGACGTTCGCCGACGATGAGCTTCATGGGGATATTATGGCAATTGACGCAGGCTGCATGAAGCGCGAAACGGGAAATGTTCGGACGGACTTGACCCTCTTCCACGAATAGGACAGAATGGAAGTCATGAACGCAACCGAAACAGACACAACGATTCCGGCCGATCTGATGGCTGATGCCCAGTTCGTCGCCGAGTGCGTCGCCGCGGGCAAGCCGATTCCTCCGGAAATTGCGCTGCGTGTGCAGAAACGAGCGGAACGGATCCGACAGGAGGTTCTCGCCAAGCACGGCGTCCTCGACATCGGGGTGCCTGCCATCCGCGAGTTCCGTGGTGAATTGCCGCAACCATGATCTACGTCATCGATTCATCCGTAGCGCTCAAGTGGGTCCTCACGGAGCAGGATGATACGAATGCTCGACTGCTGCGCGACGAATCTCGCACCAACGTCCATCAACTCCTCGCTCCCGATGTTTTCACAACCGAAGTCGCTCACGCCCTCACTCGTGCAGAACGGCAAGGACGCCTGACACCGGGTGACGCCCTGACGCTCTGGACCAACGTGATGACGACCGCGCCGCAGTTGTTCCCGGCAGTCCAACTTACACCGAGGGCCATCGCAATCTCGTCGCAAATGCGCATCGGCGTCTATGACTGCCTTTACGTCGCACTCGCAGAACGTGAGCAATGCGAGTTCATCACGGCGGATGATCGGCTGGTCAGGAATCTCCAACCGGCATTCCCATTCATCGTCGCTTTGTCGACACTTCCGTAGCCCATTGAGTGGACCATAGTTTAATCACATCCCCCGCAGTATCGCGCTCATCGCCCGCTGCAACGTTTGCGCATCCGCGAAGCGCTTCGCCGGCTCCGGGTCGAGGCAACGCTGTATCAGCTCCTTCAGCGCGGGCCGGCAGTCGAGGTGCTTGAAATCGAACTGGGCCGCGCGCGCTTGCATCGTTCCCACCGCTGACGGCAGGAACTCGAGAGGGCTTCTGCCGGTCAGCAATTGAAACAGGTTGGCGCCGACCGTGTACACGTCCGCCGCCGGCGTCAACAGGTTGTACGGCTGTTCGCTCTCCGGCGGACAGTAACCCGCCGTGGAGGCGCCGGGCAGCAGCTTCTGGCCCGAATCGAGATTGAGAAGCTGGCAGCCGCCCAGATCGATCACCGTCACGCGATCCTGCGAGGAGATCAACAAATTCGCCGGCTTCAGGTCCTGATAGATGAGCTGCCAGGTCATGCCCGCGCGCATCGGCTTCGGCTGATGCAAGACGTGCAGCACGTCCGCGACCTGGCACATGATCCGCAGGGCGCGCATCTCCGAGAGCCGACGCCCCGGCGTGCTCGCCAGCACTTGCTCCAGTGATTGCCCCTCCACTGCTTCCATGACCAAGTACGGCTCCGCGTCGAGCATGTCCTGATCGTTGTACTTCCACTCCTTGCGATCCTCGGTCGTGTACGGCCCCTCCAAATGCGGATTCGAGTCGTAAACAAAATCGTTCGGGTGCGGCACCGCGTTGCAGCCGGCGTTGCGCAACAGCACCAGGATGCGCCGCTCCATCTCCAGTGTCTTCCTCGGCAACCGCAGTTGATTCGTGAAGCCTTCCTGATCGCGCACCTTTGCATAGGGGATCACGTCGTAGAACAGATTCGTCTTGATAAGGACGCGGCATTGCGTGCGCTGATCGAGCCCCTCTAAAAGGAGCCCCATGCCGCCGGACGCGAAGAAGTTGACGATCTCATAGCGTTCCGCAAGCGGCTGCGCGACCGTGAAAACCTTGCCACGGTTGTCGCCGCTCGGGACTTCGGCGCGCACGTAGGGCCGCTTGTTCCATTCGAAGGTTTGGGCGTTCAGGGTGCTGGTATTTTTGGAGGGCATTGCCTGGCGACTATTTTCGTTTGCGTGCCTTGGGCTTTTTGGCACTCGGCAAATTGGCGAGCAGTATCCTGTCGGCCTTGCTAAGCTTGGCCGCCCCCAACTCAAATAGACGATCGACCGCGGCCTGATGAGCGGGGTCGGTAATCGGAACAAGTTCACCATCAATGTGAATCGACGTTGCCGCCATCTTGCGCGTCTTGTTGTTCATCATCTAATCTCCTTCCAAGGAAATCGAGAACGGCATCTCTCCTTTTAGAACATCGATGCCCACGGCTTGAAAAAACGACAACTGGACAGTGTATGTTCCTTCATCAGGAAATTCACATCGGATCGGCGTGCTGTACGTCAAATACTGACCGTCCAGAGTGAATTCGGGTTGAGGATTTAGATTGGCATGGAAGACTGCCCGATCGGTCCTGGCATTTGCCACTCGAACATATGCTGGGAAGACACCCGCGCGTGGGCTCGACAGCAACAGAAACAACCAAAGTTCCGATGCCAACGGAAACGCGCGGGCCGTCATCCCCTGTCGAACTCCCTTCAAGTGAAATACGCCGGCTTCCATCTTGCTCTTTCGGACTGAATCGCAGATCACCATGGTGCGAACACGCGGAGTCAATGCGGCTGCGCTCATAGGATCCCTTCCGATTAACTTATCACACTGCCAGCGGCTACGCGATCTCAAACTTCAACCGTATCGTTCCGCCGAGGATGATGCGGTGGCCTGGTTGGAGCGGGTAGTCTTGCTGGGCTTCGAGCATTTCGGTTTCGAGCTGCGTGCCGGTGTTGCCGATCAAGGGGCGAAGGACAAACGTCTTGCTCGCGCGGGTGCGCAGGATAAGGGCGTGCTGACGCGAGATCTTGCGGATGGTGGCGCGGTCGAACCACTGGTCGAGATCGATGTCGGGAAAGACGCCCGCCACCGCGTCGAGCCGGCCAATCAGCGTCGCGTCCTTGTTCAGAGCAAAGTACTGCAACGGCTGCTTGTCGGGGCCGTACAGGACGATACTCGGCGTTCCCGTCGGCGGCTTGACCAGACGAATTTTCACCGGCGTGTCGGCGGGATCCTCCGGCGGTGGCGCGGCTTCGGCAAACGGGGCCATGGGCACATCGTCCAGGAGCGGCGCCATCGGCGGCAGGTCGCCGTCGAATGGCGCCATCGGCTCTTCATCCAGCAGCGGCGCCAATGGCACCACATCGGCGAGCGCGGCGGTCGGCGGAGCGGCCAGCGCGGCCATAGGTATCGTCTCGGACTTCGTCGGCAACTCGCTCAACAATTCGGTGCCACATTTGCAATACGAGTCCGTAAAGGCCGGGCCATAGATTTCGTAGCAACCAGGACAGTAACGACACCCCGGCGGCAACTTCGCGGGCAGGGGACGCGCCGGCTTTTCCAGGAACAGGCCCGACGCCGGCGACGTGGGTTCATCAGCGCTCGAACCGCACATGGCGCAGGTTCGGCTCCCCGCCGGGATCGCTTCACCACAAATGCTGCATGCGGGCATAGTGATTCTCCTCTCCCCTCTCCCAGAGGGAGAGGGGAGAAATTCCTCAAAAATCAATATCCCCCGCCATCACCATCTCCTCGGCGCGCGACGACGCCGCCAGCGAGCGATTGAGCATCTCCTGCGAGATCGTCCCCTTGCGCGTGAACTCGTCCTTCATGCCGCGATACTGGTTCGCGGTCGCCTGATCGCCAAAGTCCTCGAACTTCTTGATGAGCGCTTCCAGCAACCGGGCAACGATTTCGCGATCGCGCTGCGTGCCGCCGCCGGCCTTGAGGATATCGATCTTACCTTGCAGGAAAAGTACCTGACGCTGGACCTCCGCGCGAGCGAGCACCTTGCGCACGTCGCCGGAGCGCTCGGCGGCGCGGTTGGCGTCGGCGGTGAACTCGACGACGATATTCGACTCCAGTTTCTCGTCCTTCTTCTGCATGCTCGGCACATCGTAGGTTAGCGTCGCCTTGGCGATGCGCAAACGTTGATTTGCCGCCCGGCCCGGCAAGGTGCAGCGGAAAAGAAACTCGTAGGCCTTGCCGCGTTCCATCTGTTCGAGCCGAAGCGAAATCAGATGATTCGCGTCGGGGACCAGATCGCCGACGAAAAGGATCTCGGGCTTGGTGCGATACAACTCGCGCACCTGCAATTCCGGCGACAGCCAAAGTTGAAGCTGAACATTGGTCGCCTGGATGTTCTTCTGGCTGTTGACGGCCTGGCCGAAGAGCTTCTGCGCGACCGTCTCATCGCGAATGTGGTTGAAGGCGCCGGCGAGACTCGTCTTGGCAAGCTCCGTCAAAAAAGCAATCTTGCACTCGCCGGTGCCGAAGGCGACGATCGGCAATTTGAAGTCCCAGCCGACCGACTTGGCGATAGCAAGCGTGCTGTCCGGCTCCTTGTCCTCGCCATCGGTGAGGAGGACGACCTTGCGTGTACGCGGCGCGTCTTCAATGCTTGAGAGTACGTCGCGGATGCTCTCGAAAGCCTTGCCGATGGCCGTGCCGCCGCCGCCTTCGCTGTGAATTTTCTGGATGGCGCTACAGACAGCGTCCATGTCGTTTGGGCTGAGAGCCTTCGCCAGAACGTGCGCCTTATCGTCGAAGGCGATAAGCGTGACGAGATCGTCGCCGTGTAATCGCTCGATCATCTTCTGGACGACGCCAGCCGCCATCTCGCGCCGGCTAGGGACATCAGAGACAACACGCTGGGCGGCCTTCCCCTCGGCCGAGGCGGCGCCCACCTTCTGTGCATTCGGATCGCGTCGTACCAGCACGTCCATCGATTCGGAGACATCGACGAGCAGGATGAGGTGTGTCGGAATCGACGCTGCCGCCGGGGCGCTGACGACTGCCGCCGGGTTCGGCTCAATCGTCACGAGCGCGTACACGTCCCCTGGCGTATTCTGTTCCAGATACGGTCGATCGAGTTTCCAGCGCAGAATGAACGCGTCGGCCATGGCATGTCATTCCATTCGTTTAGCCCCGCGTCGCAGACGCGAGTGGAGCAAATCCCGCATCTGCGACGCGGGCCTAAACGGTATCCTTAATCTTAACCACCACACACGAAATATTGTCGCCGAATCCGTCCGGCTCGAGCACCGTCGGCACACGCTGCAACGAATCGGCGGCCTCGACTAGAAGGTGAGCAATTTCCGCGGCGGGGCGATCCTTGCTTTCGCGGACGATGGCGGCAACGGTGTGTGGCTCCAGAAAGAAGCCCTCCTCGACCAGGCCATCGGAGCACAGCACGATCACATCGCCAATCGCGAGCGGCCAGCGCGTCACCTTCGGCTGCGTGCTCTCCGGGAGGATCGCCAGTTCGCCGTCGGGGGAGCGCGTGCAGCCGCCGACGCACTCGCGCAATGAACGTGCCATGGCGCCGAGTTCGAGGACTTCCTCGGGAGCCACCCCTTGCGACAGGAGGTCCGAGGCGAGATCGCCATCCACGGTCAATTGCTCGATGGCGTCGGCCGTCACCAAGTACGCGCGGCTGTCGCCGAGGTTGGCGATGCTGAGCTCGCAATCTTGCAGCCAGCCGACCGTCAGCGTCGTGCCCATGAGGTCTCTGCCTGCTTCGAGCTCGGCCCGGCAATTATGGGCGAGTGCCCATTCGAGCAAGCCTGTCGAGGCACCCGTAGTTGCCGTGGCAATGAGCTTCGCAAATGATTCATGCGTGCAGCCCGCGCCGAACGCATTTTCGATGACGATGGTGGTCATGACGCTGGCGAGACCGCCAGAGCCGATATCGCATGTCGAGACACCGTCAGCTACCGCGACAAGCGTGGCGGCGCCGTCGTCCTTGATGAGAACGGTATCCTCGTTGCCACGTTGCAGCTCTTGTTTGGCACGCCCCGCGCGCGTCTCGCCGCCAACATCCCAACGAAACGGCCCGATCGCCGCGCTTCGCTCCTTGGCGCGCGCGATGCCGGCGTCAAGAGCGTGCGCGAACGCGCGCGGCGTTGCATGACGGCGATCGGGCTGGATCGACAGACCCCGCTCGAGCACCGGAATGATCCCCACGGGTAAATGAGGCGCGAATATGCGCAAGAACGGCAGCTCGTAGTGATACCGCTCCAGACCGCCGCCCGACAGTCCATCTGGAAATCGACCGGCAAGCCAGTAGTAGACGAACAGTGTGAGGTGGTAAACATCGGTGCGTGGCCCGATGTCAACGGCGCGAAATTGCACAATTTCGGGAGCCGCATAACTGGGATGAACACGAACGCGCTCGGGCATCACACCGAAAGGGAACAATTCGAGGTCGAGATTCGTGATGTGCAAGCGTCGAAGCCCCACCGGGGCTGATTTCCCTTCGAGCGGGCCGATGTCCTCCAGCGTTTGTGGATCGAAGTTGAGCCAAAGCAGCGAATGCTGATGGAGCCAACCCAGCGTCTGTGCGAGGGAATGGACAGCCTTCGAGAGGCGCTCCAGTTCCGCGATCGGATCGTCCAGGCGCGGCAGCGTCCAGGCGCGCACCGAGTTCACCGACGTGTCGTAGATCAGCCAACGGCCTTGCGCAACCTCAATGAGACGGCCCGTGGGAAGCGACGGAAATTGCACGGACAAACGCTTCTCGATGCGAGGCCCATGCTCGACCCAGTCTTTCGCGGAGATCCAGTGCAGCCGGCTCGCCTCGCCCAACCCTTGAACCAGTAACGACGCTTCCGGAAAGCTCAGAATCTGTCGCTGCTCCAACGTCAACTGCACTCCCGACGGCGACAGCGGGCAACATTCGGGCGGCAAGCTCGCCGTCGTAACCGTCAGATCGACATTGCAACTGTCGCAAAATTCGTGATCCTGCGAAAGCCGGCCACAACTGTTGCACATTACGCTCATGGAACAAGATCTCATAGCCGCGCGCGGCTTGGCGTTCGCATGGCGCCGCGCGAGCGCTAAGCCGCGAGCGGCTGATGCGTTACTTCGACGGCGGCAGTTCCTTTACTTCAATCTTCTTCAGCGCGACCACCACGTCCGGGCCGCCCTTGGCGGGGCCGTGCTGCTGGATTGCGAAATGGCCACGCGTATGCGTGTTCTTCTCATCCTTGAAATCGGCGGTCTTCTTGCCGTTGACGAAGATCTGGATGTGATTGCCGTTGGCGATTACTTCCTGCGTGAACCAGGTATCCGGCGGCACAAGCATCTCGGTGATCTTGACGAAGTTGTAGAGGCTGCCGGTTTTTTGCGGATCGGGGAAGTTGCTGTTGATCTGCGCTTCGTACCCCTTGGGATAGCCGGGGCCGTACTTGGTGCGGAAGTATTGCCCGCTGTTGCCCTTGTCGCTGATCTTGACTTCGATGCGATAGTGGAAGTTTTGGTAATCGTCGCGCGGGCTGAAGATGTGGCTGGCGGCCTTGCCCTTCGAGTAGAGGATACCGTCCTTGACGTACCATGATTTTTCGAGCTGGTCGCCAGGATCGGTCTTCCAGCCTTTGAGGTCCTTGCCGTTGAAAATCGGAACCCAGCCGTCATCCTTCTTGTCGCCGGCGGTCATGGCCCAAGGCGAGAGGAAAAAGGAAAAAGGCAAAAGGAACACGAGGGACAGCAGACGCGTCATGATGCGATCTCCACGGGGTTTGACGATGATGCCTTGTGCGAATTAGTTATACCAGCATTACCAACTGATGCAATGGTCCGTATTCGTTTAGCGCTCGCGCGGCGCCATGCGAGCGTAAGACGAATAAAAGGAAAAAACACCTATGTCCGTACACGCCGCCGACAGCAACGCCCGACCCGAACCCGACGCCGAGCTCGTCGCCATCGCCGACTACGTGCTCAACACGCCGATCACGAGCGCCGCCGCGTTCGACACCGCGCGCTATTGCCTGATGGACAGCCTCGGCTGCGCACTGTTGGCGCTGCAATATCCCGCCTGCGTCAAGCATCTCGGGCCAATTGTGCCGGGGACCGTCGTGCCGGGCGGCGTGCGCGTGCCGGGGACAAGCCATCAGCTCGATCCTGTCAAAGGCGCGTTCGACATCGGCTGCACAGTCCGTTGGCTCGATTACAACGACACCTGGCTCGCGGCGGAATGGGGACATCCGTCGGACAACCTCGGCGCGATACTGGCGGTCACGGACTATCTGTGCCGGCGTGCGTATTGCCCCCCTCTCCCTCTGGGAGATGGGCGGGAATTCGCTGACGATGCGCGATGTTCTCACCGCGATGATCCAGGCGCACGAAATCCAGGGCGTGCTCGCTCTCGAAAATTCGTTCAATCGCGTTGGCCTCGATCACGTCCTCCTTGTCAAGGTCGCCTCCACGGCGGTCGCGACCAAGCTGCTCGGCGGTACGAGGGAGCAAATCATCAACGCCCTGTCGCACGCCTGGATCGACGGCCAGAGCTTGCGTACTTACCGGCATGCGCCGAACGCGGGACAGCGCAAATCATGGGCCGCCGGCGATGCGACAAGCCGGGCCGTACGGCTAGCGTTGCTGGCGCTCAACGGCGAACCGGGGCTGCCCAGCGCATTGACGGTCCCGAAGTGGGGCTTCCATGACGTGCTCTTCAAGGGCAACGCGCTCAAGCGGCCGCGCCCTTACGGCTCCTACGTCATGGAGAACGTCCTCTTCAAAATCGCGTTCCCGGCCGAGTTCCACGCCCAGACCGCCGCCGAGTGCGCCATGAAACTTCATCCGCTCGTCAAGGATCGGCTCGACGCCATCGACCGCATCGTGCTGACGACGCAGGAGTCGGCGATCCGCATCATCAGCAAAACCGGCCCGCTGCACAACCCGGCCGATCGTGATCACAGCTTGCAATACATCGTCGCCATCCCGCTCATCTTCGGCACATTGACCGCGGATCATTACGAAGACAAAATCGCGCTCGACCCGCGCATCGATGCCTTGCGTGCCAAGATGCAAGTCGTCGAGGACCCTCGCTATACGCGCGAATATCTCGAAGCCGACAAACGCTCGATCGCCAACGCGGTGCAGGTCTTTTTCAAGGACGGCACGTCAACGGCGAAGATCGAGGTCGAATATCCGCTCGGCCATCGTCGTCGCCGCGGCGAAGGCGTCCCGTTGCTGGTCAAGAAGTTCGAGGAGAACCTGGCGACGCGCTTGAAGCCGGCACAGGCCAATGCGATTCTGGAATTGTGCCAGGATCGCCAGCGCTTGGAGGCGACGCCGGTCGATGCGTTCATGGCGATGTGGATCCCAGCGTAAGCGGCATTCGATATCGTGTATTCTCACGAGCACTGCACCCGTCGTGCGTAACATGCAATCAGACGTGCTCATTTGGTACGTCATCAAGAGCAAGAACATGTCCCGATTCGTGACGGACTGAGACGTGAACCGGTGGGTCCTGACGACGGAACAACTGCACGCGTAGGGCCTCAACAAGTTGCCCGCGGAGTCATTCGGCGCGAACAGCCCACGGTCACGGCTGGAAACCGCCGCCTTTTTTGGGTCGCGGAGGATCAAGAGGATCAATAATCGGCGGCGGTCCGCCTTGCATGCTCGTTGCCGAGGTGACAATTGATTCGATCCAGGCTGCGCCGCCCACGTAGATGCTGAAGGTGATGATGGCCATCATGATGTAAGCCACCCAGCGCTCTGCCCCTTCGCCGGCGAATGCGACGATCAACAGACCCAGCACCAAGATGACCGTGCCGAGAATGAAGGCAATCTCGTAATAGTAACTCCACACGCGATGACCATTCGACGCCTTCAGGGACGCCTCGCGCAGGGGCTTCCAGGTTATGACTTCGTTCTCCGACCTGAGGGACCTCTTGTCCTCAGCCAACTTTTGGTACTCCTCTCCGAGCGTCTTGAGTTCCTTCCCAATCGCTTCAATCTTGTCCTTGTTCTTCTCGCGCTGGGTGTCATCCTTACTCAATTCGTCCCTTTCTTTTTGCTTCTTGGTCGACTTCAAAGAGACAGTTGCCAGTTTTGCATCCCATTCGAGGTCGAACAATATTTGAGCCTGGCGATACTGGGCGTCGGTACGCGAGACCGAGCGCATGCCGGTCGCATCGCAGCCTCGGCCCAGAATGACCAGTACCAACCCGAAGAGCAGCGCCGGTTTGCCAAGGACCGAACAGACCCAAAAAGCGATCGAGCGCCCATAGAGCATGCCGTTCTCGAACGGCTTCGCTTTGACGCTTTTTTCCTTGCCGTCGTCGTCCGCGTCGTCCTTGCCCGCTTCGGCTTCAAACTCCGCTTTACAGGTATCGCAGGTGACGAACGTACCCATATCGGCTTCGCTGACCTTGACGCGATGGCCGTTGGGACAGGTAACACGCGGCATGAGAGGACTCGCTTTGGTTAACATCTGATAAAGAAAACTGCTGGACCGGCTATGAACACGATTCTCGCATTCCACCTGGGCAAAGACAAGGGGTTTAAGGAAAAAAACCGAGAAGGCTGGCCTCTTGGATACGTCTTTTATCTTAATCGAAGCGCCAGCCGCGACCGTAAGGGATCGCTAGGTTCGTGCCATGCGAATCCTCCGCTCTCTAACGACTGCGGCTCGTGAACACGGATGACCCACGAACTCGGCACGATTGGCATCTTGCCGTGAAGAACTCGACTTCCCGCGCCGGTAACGAGCGATTTTCGCTGTCATTGCCGGGCGTCCCGGATATAAACGCTGAACCAGACTCTTCACGAGGCCCTCGCGAGTTCACGGATCGCTGGCGCGAGGCGCAACAACTCATTCGCGCGAATGGCGGCGGACGCATACGATGGCGATCGGGGTCGATGTGGCCGCGGTCCTCGTTTAGCATACGCGGACATGCGTCGAGTCACGGGCGCCCGTCTGCGAACGCTAAACGGGATTCAGGATGCCGCGCACCATTTCTGCCAGGCGGCTTCCCAGGAGCACATGTTGATCCGCGGCCCAGTGAACGCCGTCGATCGGACTTGTCTGCACAAGCGTCGCGGCATCGAAGAAATGGCAGCCCAACTGTTTCGCGATCGCTTGATAATGCGGCGCCAGTTGCCGCGACTTCTCCGGCGCCCCAGCAAACAACTCGGCAAGCGCGGACAGCGGCCCGACGTGCGGCGGCGACACGAGCAGCACCGGGATCGGCTGAATGACGCCGATCAAGGTCGCGATGTTGGCGGCGATGTCGTAAGCCGAGAAGCCGAAGCGATGCTTGAGATCGTTGACGCCGAGCGCGAGGATGACGAGATCGAGCGGGGCATGCGATTCGAGGCAAGGGCGCAAATAGCTGAGCCCATTCTTGATGGCGCCGCCGCGGATCGGATCGTCCATGACGGTGGTGCGGGCGTTGAGGCCCTCTTCGATGACGTGGAAGTCGGCGCCGAGCTTCGCTTGCAGAACGCCGGGCCAGCGAACGTCGCGCGGATAGCGCTGAGCGGCGCCGGGGATGTAGCCCCATGTGTTGGAGTCGCCGTAGCAGAGGATTGATTTCATGGTGCTTTCCGTATTCGTTTAGCGCTCGGAGTACATCGCCATGTGCAGGGCGCTTCAGCGCGAGCGCTAAACGGGGATTCATTGGTCATATTTCGCAAACCACGCCAGCACGCGCCGATACACATCCTCGCGATGCCGCGGCTGCCGAATGCCGTGCCCTTCGTTCGGATAGATCACCATCTGCGTCGGCACATTATTCGCGAGCAGCGCCTGATGAAACGCCTTGCCCATCGGCAGTGGACAGCGGCGGTCGTCACGCGCGTGCAAGATCAGCGTCGGCGTCTTCACCTTGTTGGCGTACGTCAGCGGGCTGTGCTTCGCATAGCGCTCCGGCTGCTCCCACGGGAGGCCGCCGAGCTCCCAGGTCGTCCAGCTTTGCAGATCGCTGAGGCCGTACATCATGTTCATGTCGGTGACGGCGTTCTGCGCGACGGCCGCGCGGAATTGATGCGTGTGCCCGACAAGCCAGCTCGTCATGAAGCCGCCGTAGCTGATGCCGTAGACGAACTGGCGTTTCGGATCGACGAGGCCGTCTTTGACGAGCTTGTCGATGCCGGTGAGGATGTCGCGCATATCGCCGCCGCCGAGGTCGAGCCGATCGGCGTCGAGGAACTTTTTGCCGTAGCCGGTCGAGCCGCGAAAGTTGGGCTGGAAGACGGCGTAACCGTGGGCGGCGAAGAGTTGGACGGTGAAGTCCAAGCCGATTGTATTGCGGCCGTGTGGGCCACCATGCGGGTAGACGATCAGTTTGTAGGGCGGCTTGGAGATTTCGGCTGGCGGAGGGGTGAAGATGCCTTCGAGATCGAAGTCGTCATTTTTCCATTCGACCTTCTCCCCCTTTGCCTCGAGGCGTTTCGGCGGCAGCGAAGTAGTCGATGGGCGCAACTCAGACCAGTGCACGTGCCGGGCGAGGCCAGGCATCCGAACCGTCTTACTACCATCTTTTCTTGTTTGTGCGAGCCGGAACACTGACCACATGCGTGTTTCAGCGAGAAAATGCAGCAAATCGTCATTCTCCCAACAGTCGTCTTGCAAGGGAAAGATCGCCGCAGCGGGTTCATCTGCTCCGCCGGGACCATAAAATTCGGACAACACTCGCGACTTCGAAGCGCCCACAGTGAACGTCACGACTGCGAGGTCGAACACATCCCGATGCGGCCCATTGCGCGGCACGCTCAAGTACGCAATCTGTTTGCCGTCGGGCGAGAAGCGCGGCGACACGTCCGGCCCGGGGTTGGTGGTGAGCTGCGTTTGCTTCTTGCTGACGATGTCGATCAGGTATAGGTCAAAGTTCTTATTGATGCTGAAGCGCACCGATTCGCGGTCCTTCGTCTTGTTGGCGACGACGACCAGCGACTTGCCGTCGGGCGACCATTGCGGATCGCCGTACCAGATGTCGTCGTTGGTGACGCGCGTGATGCCCGGCGTGTCCGCGTCCGGCGATCCCTTCGGCAGGTCGGCGATCCAGATCTGCGCCGGGCCGTAGCCGGTGTAGCCTTCGCCCTGATCGGGCCGGACGATCTCCACGTCGTTCTCGATCTCCTCCGGCGTGCGCGGATCGGCCCCGTCGTCCGCCACGAACACGAGCCGGGCGCTATCGGGCGAAAACGCGACGCGGCCATAAAAGCCGTCATGAAACACGCGGCCATGCTTGCGGCCCGCGCCGAGCGGCACAACTTTTTCCGTTTTGACGTGATAGAGAATAACATCGACGGCCGCATCCGAATACGGCGGCGCCGACGGAACCTGTTTAGCGCTCGCAGGGAAGCGCCGGGACGAAAGAAACGCAATCCATTGCCCATCCGGCGACACGACGGGCGAACGTCCATCCGGTTCGTCCTTCTCCAGCGGTTTGCGATTCTCGCGATTCTCGCTGACGAGCCAGAGCGAATGGCATTCCTGTTTCGTCTTGGCGTCGATCCACACGCGTTCGTAGACGAGCTTCTCCTCCTTCGGGAAAAGCGCCGGCGATTTGACGCTCTCCATCAGATAGAGATCCTCGATCGCGAGCGGTTTTTTCTTGTCCTGGGCGTGCGCCGAGAACGCGAGCAGAAGCCCCATGAACAGGCTGACGAACAGGCGTTTCGCGGACATGAATTGCTCCCTCCTACGAGATGATAAAAGGTGCATTGGTAACCGTTCATCATCAAAAACTGGCGCAGCTGCGCACGGGCCGTTTTTGTAGCATGTCGGCATGGATGCACCCGGTTGCCCTGGTTGTGACCAACGAGACGCTCGCATTGCCGAACTGGAACGCCGGCTTGCTGAGTTGGAAGCGCGTTTGAAAACCAACGCGACCAACTCGGGGATCCCGCCGTCCGCCAATCCCTTGGGCGCGGACAAGCCCGTGAAGAAACAGAAATCCAAACGCCAGCGCGGCGGCCAACCCGATCATCCGCCGCATTTGAATGCAACTGTTGCCGCCCGAACGTGTCACGCGCACGAAGCAATTCGTGCCCGACGCGTGTGCGAATTGCCATGCCGAACTACCGCGTGAGGCGGGGCCCGCTGATCCGGAGCCGAAGCGATTTCAAACCGTCGAGGTTCCGCCGATCCCGCTGGAGGTCATGGAATATCAAGCCCATGCCCGCACCTGTGCCTGTTGTGGGCATGTGACGCACGCCACCGTTCCCGCCGAGATTCGCGC